>Ga0073928_10004313_pt1 | contig 21216 bp, 21 predicted proteins | sample PaiPotPPA55metaG_FD_76969 | JGI IMG/M metagenome (GOLD analysis project Ga0073928, IMG submission 76969) | Iron sulfur acid spring bacterial and archeal communities from Banff, Canada, to study Microbial Dark Matter (Phase II) - Paint Pots PPA... ...
AGCACAAGTTCGCCGACATGCTCATCGCCCTCGAGCGGGCGCGCGCCACCGCCTACTTCGCGGCCCTCTGCCAGGCCGAGGACGACCCCCGCCGCACCATCGCCACGTCCACGGCCAAGGCCGCCGCCGGTGACTGCCAGCGCCGCCTGGCCAAGGAAGGGATCCAGATCCACGGCGGGATCGGCTATACGTGGGAGCACGACATGCACCTGTTCGTGCGCCGCGTGAAGACCGACGCCCAGCTGCTCGGCACGACCCGCGACCACCGGGCCCGGATCGCGTCGTTGCTCGGCCTCTAGGCCGAGCGGCCGCTCCGGGCCGGCGCCTACGTCAGGCTGACGTCGGGGCCGTGATGCTCAGCTGAAGAAGATCTGCCAGAGCGCGTACCAGACGCCCGACAGCACGACGCCGGTGCCGATGGCGCGCCAGTGGTTCTCGTAGATCCACAGGTTGATTCGCCCGGCGGCCCGACCGCCCAGGAACCCGAGGGCGTTGACCTCGAACAGGATCCAGATCACCGCGGTCACGGCCCAGTAGCCGCCCCGGTTGCTCGCCGTGCTGTAGCCGCCGAAGAAGTTCGCGGTGCCGACCATGAAGAGCAGCATCGGGAACGAGAAGATCGTGTTCTGCCGCGAGGCGAGCGCGGAGGCTCGACCGGCCGCGGCCGCCGCCGGATCCGCCTGCCCGCCCGACTGCACGTTGCGGGCGTTGGCGATGACCTTCTTCTGGTTGGGCCAGATGACCAACCAGACGTTCAAGAACATCGTGACCGCGAGCAGGATGCCGGTGGCGATGCTGATGCCCTCGGGGGACTTCCAGTAGTCGCCGTCGAAGAGCAGCGCGTTGCCCTTGGCGTTGACCTCGGCCAGCAGGATGAGCAGACCGGTCAGCAGCGTGCTCGCGGCGGCCCACCGGAACCACCAGAGGGCGCGAGACGCCAGCTTGTCGATGGCGTTGTTGCGGGCGCCGGCGTCCATCTCGGCGAACGCCGGGGTCTGGACGAAGTTGAAGTAGTACAGGATGCCGATCCACACGATCCCGACCACCACGTGGGCCCACCGAGCGAGGAACTGCAGCCCGGGGTTCCGGTTGAAGATGTTGAGCGCCACGAAGTGAATCACGGCCTGGCCCCCCTTGCGCGCTGATCTGAGGTCGGCGGCAACGTAGCACCAGCCCGCGGCGGAGGTGCGGTTTGCCGGGTAACGACCCGGCCCGTCACAGGTCGGGCATCTGGGGATCGGTCGGGATCGCGCCCGCCAGCGGCTCGCGGCGGGACACCACCATCGCCGAGAAGTCGGCGCTGGCGATGAGGTTGTCGAGCGGGTCCAGCACCCGGACCTCGATGACCTTCAGCATGTGGCCCGACCGCACCACGCGGGCCTCGGCCCGGACCGGGCCGGCCTTCGGACGGCCCAGGTAGCGGATATGGAGATCGGCGGTGACGAGACTCGCCTGGAAGGGGTCGAAGCCGGAGGCCCGGCCGGCGCACGAGCCCGCGGCGACGTCGACCAGCGTCGCCAGGGCGCCGCCGTGCAGGTTGCCGGACCCGTTGAACGCCGCCTCCGCGACCGGCATCTCGACGACGACCATGCCATCGGCCGGCGGCGGCTCGACGAAGCGGAAGCCCAGGAACGCGTGCAACGGCGTGTTCGTGAACGCGGCGCGCATCGCCTCCACCGCGGCGGGATCGGGGCCGCTCGCGGTCATCGGACCTGCGGCTCGGCTTCGGCGCCCCGCCTGACCAGCGTCAGGGTTCCGTCGTCCACCGCCAGCTCGGTGACCGAGCAGTGGGCCGGCGAGCAGCACCACACCTGGTCGTCATCGGTCGCGGCGCCCACGGCGACGTTGATGGCCACGAAATGGGTGACGACGACGGCATCCTCGGCCAGGCCGAGCAGCGTGTCGAGCACGCGAGCCCGCCAGGCTCGGGTGTTAGCGTCGACGTCGGCCCACCGCTGGCGCATCGTCTCCTGCAACCAAGCCGCCCGGTCGACACGCCGGCCCGCCGGCGTCGGGATCTCGCCGACGCCCGGCTCGATCCGCGGGCCTTCCTCCCGGCCGTGTGTGAAAGCGGCGGCGGTCTCGCGCGCCCGGGCCAGCGGGGAGGAGACGACGACTCGAGGCGCCCGGTCGCCGAGGCGGGCCGCCAGCTCCGCGGCCTGGTGCCGGCCCTGGTCGGAGAGACCTGGATCGTCGTGCTCCTGCCAGGACGCGGTCGGTTCCGCGTGACGCACGAGCAGCAGCCGGGTCATGGGAGCGCAACGTACCCCGCGACCTGGAGGTCACCCATGGCCCGTGCATCCCGTCGTCTCCTCGCGCTGGCGTCCATCGTCGGCGGTGCGCTCGTGGGCACCGCGCCCGTCGCGGGCGCGACGCCGCCCATCCCCGCGCCGACCACGCCGCCGGTCGGTGCCGATTCGACGCCGGCCACGACGCCGCCGCCGACCGCTCCCCCGCCGCCCACCGAGCGCACCGGCCGCGCCATCCCAGCCCCGACCCTGACCGTCACGCCGGGCCCGAGCCCTGCCGCGCCTGATCCCGCCGCCGCGCCCACGGTGGCGATCCGCACCGGCCGCGCCATCGCCGCGCCCGCTGAGCCCGCCAACTCGGCGGCGACGCCCCTGCCGGTCGCACCGCCCCCGGCCGCACCCTCGCCGGCCAGCGCGCCGACCGAGCACCCGCGGCGATCGTCATCGCCGCGCCCGTCGGCACCGGCGGCGCGGCCCGCGCCGAGTGCGGCCGCCGCGACCCCCGCGCCGTCCGCCCCGCCCGCCCCGGCCGCTCCCCCACCCGCGTCGGCGTCCGCGGCGACGACGTACACGGTCAGCCCGGGCGACAGCCTCTGGAGCATCGCGGCCGCCCGCGTCGCCGGCGCGAGCGGCCAGGCGCCGGCCCAGGTCCCCGACACCGCGGTGACCGGCTACTGGCAGCAGCTCTGTGACGCCAACCAGGGTCGGCTCCGCTCCGGTGATCTCAACCTCATCTTCCCGGGTGAGCAGGTCGTGCTCCCGGCCGTCCCGCAGTGACCCGGTCGCCCCGGGGTGCTTGACCGGTGGGCCGCCAGTGAGGAACATGCGGCGTGGTTCGGTGGGGGGCACTCGGCGCGTCGGTCGCGCTGCTCGTCGTCATGGGTGCGGCCACCGCGGCCGCGCAGCCCCGCGCCAAGTCGGGCAGCAGCGGCGGCGTGTATGTCTACTGGGACCAGAACGAGCAGGAGCAGATGCTCACCCCCGCCGGCCACCTCGGCGTCCTCGTGCCCTTCTACAACCCGAACGGCCAGCTGTGCGTCTTCCCGGACCGCTCGGGCCGGTTCGTGACGGGCTACAACCCGACCCTGCCGAGCCAGCACAATCCCGGCAGCCAGAAGCCGATCATGAACCCGCCGGTCGGCGAGGCGGTCTGGGGCCGGCACGGCGTCTTCACCGGCAAGACGATCTCGGTTCCGGGCCCGTACACGAACCCGGGCTCGAAGATCGGCGGTGACATCCCGCCCGACGCGGCGGCGCGCAATGCGTTCAACAACAACGGCACCTTCACCGGCTGCACCTTCGACCGGCACGGGGACCTGCTCGCGAACGACATCGGGACCGGGCAGGGTGCGCTGCCGGTCCCCGACAACGGCCGGCTCATCGAGTGGTTCGCGCCCAAGTACACGCAGTACTGCGTCCTTGTCGGCCCGACCCAGGGCGGGGTCGGCCCGCACCACATCGACGGGACCGGCGGCCTGAAGGACCCTGGGACGATGGCGACCGCTGCCAACGGCGACGTGTACCTCGCCGAGAGCGGCGCCGGACGGGTGCTCACGTTCGCCGCCGCGTCGATCCCCGCCTCGGTGAAGCAGTGCGGGCCCGAGGGCCTCGCCCAGCCGTCGGTCCCGTTCACCGTGTTCACGCAGGGCCACCAGGCGTTCCCGCTCGGGGTGGCGCGTGACCCCAGCTGCCAGTGCTGGGCGGTGAGCAACGTCATCGGCGATCCCGCGGTGGCCTGGTACGACGACCACGGCCAGCCGCTCGCCAGCCGGCCGCCGGTCCCGAGCGGCCCATACAGCCCGTTCGGGATCGCGTTCACCCCGGACGGGACCCTCTACTTCGTGGACATCCACGTCGAGTGCACGGCCCGGGGCTGCGGGCCGGCCAGCCACGCCGGCCAGGTGATGCGGGTCACGTTCGCCAACGGCGTGCCGCGCCCGCCCGTGCCGATCAGGCAGGGCCTGGACTTCCCGGTCAGCGTGACCGTCTGCAACCCCGCCACCACGGTGTGCCCGTCGCCGTAGCGGTCTCGACCTAGCCGGGCGGGCCACCCCCGGGCGTGAACGCGTAGACGCCGTCGGGCGACCCGTACTCGCTCGCCCCGGTGCCGAACACGATGGCGTCGCCGACGGTGGCGACGCCGGACCAGCACGGCGCCGGCAGGGACAGGTCGGTGAGGAGGCGCCCGGTCGCGGTGTCCCGGACCTCCAGATCGGGGTGCAGGGCGAGCCCGTTGAACAGCAGGCCGCCGGCCACCGTCGTCGGCGCGAACGACGCTGCCCCGCTCGCCTCCCAGCGCACCTGGCCGGTCGCGGCGGCGAGGCTGTGGACGGTCGGCTCCTGCATCCCGAGGTCACGGGGGTTGCTCGGGTCGCAGAGCACGGCGCCGGATCGCTCGAAGCGCCCGAAGTCGCCGAGCGCGGTCGAGCCGTAGACGTGCTGGCCGTCATAGGCGGTGGTGCCGATGAAGCCGCCCGAGAACCCGCCGAACACGACGTTGGTCCGCCAGCGCTGGACGCCGCGGCGCGGGTCGACCGAGTAGTAGGTGCCGTCCTTGCCGCCGACGCCGAGGAACGTCGTCGTGCCGGCCGCGGTGACGCCGGCGTTGGCGGTGGCGCCGAAGTCGAGGTCGCACCGGATGTCCTGGCGGGCCGGGCGGTACGTCCAGGCGAGGTGCCCGTCGCGCACCCGGAGCGCGATGACGGTCTCGGACAGCGGGGGCGGGTTCGCGAACTGGCAGTCGGCGACGTCGAACACCACCAACCCCGACGCCGGGAGCAGCGTGCCGGAGGACCACACGTTGCCGCAGCCGTCGTTCAGGACGCGACCGGCGGTGTCCACGTCGGTCTCCCGGACCCAGACCGGCTTGCCGGTGGACAGGCTCGCGGCGACGACGTACCCGCGATGGCCGCGGTGACCGTCCACCGACACGCCGATGATCACGCGCCCGCCGGTGACGATCGGCGACGAGAAGATCCGGGCGTCGTCGTGCGCGGGGTCGGGCGGCAGGTCGGGCCGGCCGGTGTAGGCGTGCTTCCAGACCAGCCGGCCCCGGGCCGCGTCCAGCGCGTAGAGGGTGTAGCCGGCGCCGAACAGCACGAGGGACGGCGCGCCCCCGTCCGCCGGCTCGTACCAGGCCGACGAGGTGACCATCCCGCCGTCGGAGGTGAGGTCACGGGGCAGGACGCCCGGCTGCGGGCTGACGGCGGGCTGCGAGTCGAGCCGGAACTTCCAGCGGAGCGTCCCGGTCCGCCGGTCGAGCGCGTAGAAGAAGCCGTCCCACGAGCCGACGTAGACCGTCCCGCCGACGACGGTGGGCGTGGCGGTGACCGCGTCGCCGGTCGGGAAGAACCAGGCCTGGCGCAGCGTCGGCGCGGTCGCCGCGGTGATCGTGGTGCGGCCGTGGAAGGTGTGCTGCGCGTCGTGCCCGTAAGTCGGCCAGTCCGCGGGTCCGGGCTGACCCGAGCCCGCGCCCGCCGGGGCCGCGATCGACGAGGCGACGCCCACTAACGCTGCGAGCCCGACCAGCGCGGCCGCGGCGCGCCACCCGCGTCGTCGCCGGTCCCCCATCCCCACCTCGGGATCCTGGCACGCCCGTCCGCGGGGCGCGTCCATCGCGCGAGGCGCGGGCTAGGGGTCGCGCGGCAGGCCGAGCACCCGCTCGCCGATGATGTTGCGCTGGATCTCGGAGGTCCCGCCGGCGATGGTGAGGTTGCGGTTGAAGAGGAAGCCGCGACTCCACGACTCGCCGTCTCCCTCGGCGACCGCGCCGGCCGGTCCGAGCAGCGTCAGGCCGACCTCCTGGACCTGCTGGTCGTGCAGCACGCCGAGCAGCTTGCGCACCGAGGCCTCCGAGCCGCTCGGGTCGGCGCCGGTGAGGGCGGCCACGGTGAGCCGGTAGCCGAGGCAGGCCAGCGCGTACGCGGTGACGACCAGATCGCCGACGTGGTCGAGCAGCGCGGGCGCCACGGGGTCGCGGTCACCGAGCCGGGCGAGGATCTGCTCGAGGCCGCGCCCGAGCGCCAGGCCGCTGCCCATGAACACCCGCTCGTTGGCGAGCGTCGTGCGCGCCGCCCGCCAGCCGTCGCCCGCGGCGCCGACGAGGCAGTCGTCGGGCACGAAGGCGTCGTCGAAGAACACCTCGTTGAACATGGACTCGCCGGTCAGCTCCCGCAGCGGCCGCACCTCGAGCCCGGGCGTCGTGCGCATGTCGACCATGAAGCAGGAGATGCCGTCGTGCTTGGGCCGGTCGGGGTCGCTGCGCGCCAGCAGGATGCCCCAGTGGGCCACGTGCGCCATCGACGTCCAGACCTTCTGGCCGTTGAGGAGCCACCCGCCCTCCACCTTCGTGGCCTTAGTGGTGAGGCTGGCCAGGTCGGACCCGGCGCCGGGCTCGCTGAACAGCTGGCACCAGACGATCTCGCCGTACAGCGTCGGCGGGATCCACCGGGCCTGCTGCTCGGCGGTGCCGTAGACGATCACGGGCGGGAGGGCCCAGCTGCCGACCATGATGCCGGGCCGCGGCACCTTGGCCTGCCGGAACTCCTCGCTGATGATGAGCTGCTCGGCGGCCTTGGCGTCGCGTCCCCACGGCTTCGGCCACGTGGGCATGAGGTACCCGGCGTCGGCGACCCGCCGCCGCTGCTCGTCGGCCGGCAGGTCCTTCACGGTCTCGAGGAAGGCGCGCACCTCGGCGCGCTGGGCGTCGCCGGCTGCGCCGAGATCGAGGTCCAGGGTGCGTCGGACGCCGCCTCGTGCCAGCTCGGCCGCCCGGGCCCGCCACCCGTCCTCGACGCCGAGCAGGGAGCGGAGCGACATCGCCCGTCGGAGGTACAGGTGGGCGTCGTGCTCCCAGGTGAAGCCGATGCCGCCGAGGACCTGGATGCAGTCCTTGGCGTTCGAGAACGCGGCGTCGAGGGCGAGCGCGATCGCGGCCGCGGCCGCGAGCGAGGCGCCGTCGGCGTCGAGGGCTCGGGCCGCGTCCCACGCCGCGGCGCGTGCGAGCTCGACCCGGCAGACCATGTCGGCGCAGCGGTGTTTGACGCCCTGGAACTGCCCGATCGGGCGTCCGAACTGCACCCGGGTCTTGGCGTGCTCGGCGGCGGTGGTGACGCACCACTGCGCGACGCCGACCGCCTCGGCCGCCACGAGGACCGCGGCGACGTCGCGGACGGTGTCGGCGTCGAGCGCGGGGAGCTGCCGGTCGGGGGCGACGACGGTGTCCACGCCGATCTCGCCGACCCGTCGGGTCAGGTCGACGCTCGGCAGCTCCTGGTGCTGGTCGGCCGCGACGTCGAGCGCGCACCAGACCTCGGCGCCGTCGACGGCGACCGGCGCCAGCACGAGGTCGGCGAGGTGCGCGGAGAGCACGGGGCGGACGCGGCCCTCCACGTGCAGGCCGTCCTGGTGCTCGACGCCGGTCAGCCCCGCCTCGGTCTCGAGCGCGACCGTGCCGACGGTCGCGCCGCTGGCGAGCGCCGGGAGCAGGCGCTTGGCGAGTGCCTCGTTGCCGCCGCGCGCCACCAGCGCGGCCGCGAGGACCGTCGAGAGCGCCGGCCCCGGCGCGACGACCTGGCCCAGCTCCTCAAGCACGACCGCCAGCTCGGGGACGCCGTACCCGGATCCGCCGTGCTCCTCGGGCACGTGGAGGCTGAGCCAGCCCTGCCCGGCCAGCTCGGACCAGAACGGCGGGAGCGGCTCGACGTCGGCGTCGAGGAGCGACCGCGGGACCGACGGGGGGCAGTGACGCTCGCACCAGCCGCGCACGGCGTCGTGCAGCGCGAGGTGCTCGTCCGAGATTCCGATCGGCATTCGCTGATCCTACGGGTGTCGGCGACGCGGCGACGCGCCGCGACGGCTACACGATGCGCTCGTCGTCGCGCCAGATCGCGATGGCTTGGGTCGGGCAGCCCTGGCCGGCGAGGATGACCTTGTCCTCGGGGTCGCCGGCCGGGTCCTTCACGAACGCGACGCCGTCTTCACCGAGATCGAACGTGCCCGACGCCCAGAACGAGCAGTTGCCCGATCCCATGCACTTCGTGGCGTCGATCTCGATCCGCAGCACGCTCACGCGGCGTCGAAGAGCACCGGCAGCATGGTCGGCGACCGGAAGGTCTCCCCGTGGATGTGCACGTCGTCTCGCTCCACGGCGTCGGCGTCGAAGCGCAGGTTCGGGCAGCGGTCGAGCAGCCGGTTCACGGCCGCCCGCATCTCCATCCGGGCCAGGTGCATGCCGAGGCACATGTGGGGACCGACGCCGAACGAGATGACGGGCTTGGACTCCCGGAACAGGTCGAACTCCTCGGCGTGGTCCCAGCGCGTCTCGTCGCGGTTGGCGGACCCGATGTTGGGGATGACCTGGGCGCCGGCGGGGATCGCGGTCCCGGCCACCTCGGCGTCGCGCACCGCGACGCGCGAGGTGATGAGCAGGGGCGGCTCCCAGCGGATGGCCTCCTCGACGGCCGCGACGAGCAGCGAACGATCGGCGCGCAGCGCGTCGAGCTGGGCCGGGTTCGAGAGCAGCCCGAACAGCAGGTTCCCGGTCGCGCGGTAGGTGGTCTCGGCGCCCGCCGGCAGCAGCAGCTGCAGGAACGAGAAGATCTCCTCGTCGTCGAGCCGCTCGCCGTCCAGCTCGACGGTGGCGAGCTCGGTGATGAGGTCGTCATGCGGGTTGGCGCGCCGGTCCTCGAGTACCCGCTCGAGGTAGGCGCGCAGCTCGGCGGCCGCCTGCATGCCCTCCATGGGCCGGCCCGCGACGCTGATGATCGCGGAGGCCCACCGGTGGAACTGCTCGTAGTCGTCCTTCGGGAGCCCGAGGATCACCGCGATGACCTGCACCGGGTAGCGGTAGGTCATCTCGCGCACCAGCTCGGCCTGGCCCCGCGCCGCGAAGCCGTCGATCATCTCGTCGACGACCGGCACGACCAGGTCGTCCTCGAAGTGAGCCAGCGTCTTCTGCCGAAAGGCCTGGGCGACGAGGGACCGCAGCCGGCGGTGGATGGGCTCGTCCATCCCGACTAGCGGGTACTTCCCCATGAAGTCGGCCATGCTGACCCGGATGCTCTCCGACGAGAACGTCTCGTTGTCCCGCAGCACCGACGCGCAGTCGTCGTAGCGGTACACCTCGAAGCCGTCGATCCGGGCCCCGGCCGGGCGGATCGCCACCGGGAGCTCGCGGCGACGCCGGGCGAGCTCGGCGTGGGGGTCGCGCACGTCATTCGGGTCGGCGACGAACTGCGCCATCGGGTCCCAGTCGGCGTGCGCGCGCGTCACTTGGGTCATGCGCGAAGACTACGTCGCCAGTTCGAGGAACCGCTCGTACCGCTCGTTCACCGGCTCCACCCAGGCCGGGTCGGGCTCGACTCGCCGTCCGGTCCGCGCCCACCGGCGCCCCTCGGTCATCGCGGTCGGCTCCTCGAAGCCGGCCGCGATGCGCGCCAGCCACGCCGAGCCGAGCGCGCCGCCTTCGGGCACGGCGACGCAGTCGATCGGCAGCCCGGTCGCGTCGGCGACCGCCTGCACCCAGTCGTCGACCCGGGTGCCGCCCCCCGACGCCACGAACCGTCTGGGTTCGATGCCGTGGTGCTGGCGGGCCAGCTCGAGCAGACGACGCGCGACGAACCCCGATGCCTCGAAGGCGGCCCGCCGAACCGCGGCCGCGTCGTGGGTGAGGTCGAGATCGGCGAGCACGGCTCGCCGGTCGGGATCGTGCAGCGGTGAGCGCTCCCCACGCGGGTAGGGAGCCCAGACCGGGACCCGCCCAGGATCGACGGCGCTGGTTGGCGCGCCGAGCAGGCTCGCCGCCCAGTTCGTGAACAGCCCACCGGCGTTGCTGGGCCCGCCGACGAGCATCTTGCCGGCCGCGGTGTGCGGCAGCACGTAGAGCCCCGGCGCGGGATCGCTCGACGGCGTGACGGCCCAGACGATGAGCGTGGTGCCGAGCAGCAGCAGCACGTCGCCGTCGGCGTCGGCGCCGGCGACAATCTGCTCCGCCAGCGCGTCGATGCACCCCGACGCCAGCGGTGGACCGTCCCCGCCGATGCGCGCGCCCTCGAGACCGGTGGGAACCAGCTGCGGGAACTGCTCGACGCGGGTGCCGTGGTCGGCCGCGACCTTCGGGTCCCAGCCCGTCCAGTCGAAGAGCGGGAGCGCGGTGGCGGCGGTCGAGGTGTCGAGCACCGCGGTGCCGCTGAGCGCATGGTTGGCGACCGCTTGCGCCGGCCAGAAGCCGGCCGCGTCCGGCGCCTCGCCGACCAGCCACCGTAGGAAGGCCAGCAGCTCCCCGGCCTCGATCGGGTTGCCGGCGACACCGGTGTGGCCGCGCTCGTCGCCGTACAGGAGGCCCGGCTGCACGGGTACGCCGCCGCCGTCGACAGCCGTCAGGGACGGGACCATGGCCGCCACGCTCACGCCCCGCACGTCGAGGTCGCCGAGCGCGGCTAGCGCGGCCTGCGGTCCGCGGCGCCACGCGTCGGCGGCGTCGTGCTCGAGCCGCCCCGGCGCTGGGACCCGGACCTCGTGTGGGATCCGAGCGTGGGCGACGACGTTGCCGTCGTCGTCGGCAGCGACGGCCTTCACCGACGAGGTGCCGATGTCGATTCCGACCGTGACCGGCCCGCTCACGGCGTCTCCCCGAGCGCGGCGAGCACGGCGTCGTGCAGCCGTCCGTTCGTCGTCACGCACGGACCGTCGCGCGTCCACCGGTCGCCGTGCAGGTCGCTGACCCGGCCACCCGCCTCCTGCACGATGGGCTGCAGGGCCGCGACGTCCCAGAGGGACAGGATCGGCTCGACCATCACGTCGACGGACCCCTCGGCGACGAGCACGTGGCCCCAGAAGTCGGCGAACCCCGCCGCCCGCCACGACCGCCGGGCCAGGGCCCGGAACGGAGGGCCGAGGCCGGCGTCGTCGAAGTAGCGCTCGCTCGGCGCGCAGAGGTGCGCGTCCTCGAGCCGCTCGACACCCGACACCTGGATGGCCTCCCCGTTCGCGAACGCGCCGCCGCCGCGCCGGGCCCACCAGCGCCTCCCGAGCGCGGGCGCGGAGGCGACGCCGACGACGACCTCGTCGTCCACCTCGAGCGCGAGCAGCGTTCCCCACGCCGGCACGCCTCGCACGAAGCTCTTCGTTCCGTCGATGGGATCGACGATCCATCGCCGGGGGCCGTCACCGGACGCCCCGAACTCCTCGCCGAGCACCGCATCACCGGGCCGGGCGGTCGCCAGCTCGTCGCGCACCATGCGCTCCACGCCCTGGTCCGCCTCGGTGACCGGCGTCTGATCCGGCTTGGTCTGCACGCGCAGGTCGCGGGCCCTAAACCGGGCGGTCGTGATGGCGTCGGCGGCGTCGGCGAGCGCGAGCGCCAGCGCCAGATCGTCCTCGGGGTCGGCGGCGCCGCCGCGCAAGGTAGGCACGCCCGGGCGCGACGAGGTCCGAGTTCCGAGGCGGAACGGGACTACGGCGCGGGGACCTCGAGGACCGTTGCGGAGCCCATGCCGCCGCCGGCGCACATGCTCGCCACGCCGGTGCCGCCCCCGCGGCGCCGCAGCTCGTACACGAGGGTGGCGATCATGCGGGCGCCAGTGCAGGCGACCGGGTGGCCGAGGCTGCAGCCGCTGCCGCTCACGTTCACGATGTCGTGCGGGAAGCCGAGGACCCGGCTCGACGCCACCGCCATCGACGCGAACGCCTCGTTGATCTCGACCAGGTCGACGTCGGTGAGCTCGATCCCCGCGCGCGCGGCGGCCTTCGGGATCGCCACCGTGGGGCCGAGCCCGGTGTCGGCCGGCGGCAGGCCCGCCGACGCCCACGACCGAACGGTGGCGAGCACCTCGAGGTCGTGGTCCCGCGCGTAGGCGTCGTCGGTGAGCACCAGCGCGCACGACCCGTCGTTGAGGCCGGAGGCGTTGCCGGCCGTGATCGAGAAGCCCGGGATCTCGGGGTGCAGCGGCGGCAATGCCGCGAGCTTCTCGAGCGTGGTGTCCCGCCGCGGGTGCTCGTCGGTGTCGAAGATCTTCCGCTCCCCGCGACCGACGGGGACCTCGACCGCGAACACCTCGTCCCGGAACCGTCCCTCGTCGATGGCGGCGACGGCCCGCTGGTGCGAGTGGTACGCCCAGTCGTCCATGGCCTCGCGGGTGACGTCGCACCGCTGTGCGGTGTTCCACCCGACGGTGATCGACATGTCCATCGTCGGCGCGTCCGGTGTCTCGGGATGCGACGGCGACAGCCACTGCTGCACGCCGCCGTAGGGGCCCGGCAGCTTGCGGAACACCTGGGGCGACTGGCTGATGCTCTCGGAGCCGCCCGCGATGACGACGCGGTCCATTCCGGCCCGGATGTTCGCCGCCGCGGTCTGCACCGCCGCCATGCCGGACGCGCAGTGGCGGTTGTGCGCCATGCCGGGCACCTCGGTCAGCCCGAGCTCGATCGCCACGTACCGGGCGATGTCGCCGCCGCCCTGGAGCACCTCGCCCAGCACGATGTCGTCGAAGTCCTCGGTCGGGATCCCGGACCGCTTGGCCGCTTCCTCGACCGCGAGTCGGGCCAGCTCGAAGGCCGTGAACCCGGCCAGCGAGCCCTTCCGGGCGGTGCCGATCGGCGTGCGGGCCGCGGCGACGATGACGGCGTCTCCCACTGCTGCTCCTCCCGAACCGTGGCGGCCGGTCGTGGAGAGGCGGCCGCCGGCCTCGACCCTACCCTGACGCCTGCGTCAGGTCCGGCGGCTACGTTCGCGCCCGTGCCTCCGTCGGGCGAGCTGCAGGTCGATCAGCTGCGCTTCATGGCGCGCCAGCACGGCGACGCCGTCGCGTACCGCAACCTCGACGCGGAGACCGCGATCACGTTCGAGGGCTGGGACGGTGACTCGAACGCGCTCGCACGGGGCCTCGTCGAGCTGGGCGTCGGTCCGAACGATCGGGTCTCCATCTACCTGCCGGCGGACGAGGTGCTGCGCTGGATCGTCGCCTACGCGGCCGTGCACAAGGCGGGCGCGGTCGCCGTCCCCACGAACACCCGGCTCTCGGAGCCCGAGCTGGCGACGATCCTCGGCCACGCCGAGGTGTCGGCGCTGCTCACCTGCGAGTCGCTGCTGGCCGCCCCCATGGCGGTGCGGCCGGCGGTCCCGTCGCTGCGGACCGTGGTGTCGGCGGGCGGCGGCGCGGGCGGCGTGCAGCCGTGGGAGGCGGTACGGGCCGCCGACCGGAGCGACTTCCAGGTGCCCCGGGACCCGTCCGACCTGGCCGACGTGATGTACACGTCGGGGACGACGGGGCTGCCGAAGGGCATCGCGGTGCGGCACAGCAACCTGGCCATGATCCCCAACTGCGAGCCGGTGTGGACCGGCCGGGGCTGGATCCACGGGGCGCCGATGTTCACCTTCGCCGGCATCGCGTTCATCTACAACCCGATGAAGATGGGCCTGGTCGGGTTCTACCAGCCCCGCTTCGACGCCGGCCGCTGGCTCGAGTACGTCGAGCGGGAGCGACCGACGTCGTGCATGCTCGTGCCCGCCTTCGCCGAGCTCATCGTCGCCCATCCCGACTTCGAGCGGCGCGACCTCTCCAGCCTCCAGCTGGTGTCGATCGGCAGCGCACCGCTGGCACCGAAGACGCAGCTGACGCTCATCGAGCGCCTCCCCGACGCGACGGTCGGCAACTCGTACGGGATGACCGAGGCCGGCCCGGCCTACATCGTCATGCCGAAGGAAGAGATCCGGAACCGGATCGGCTCGGTGGGCAAGCCGATCGGCCCGATGGAGATCAAGGTGGTCGACGACGACGGCAACGAGCTGCCGGCGGGCGAGGTCGGCGAGCTGCTGCTCCGCATGGCCGGCAAGCAGCGGGAGTACTACAAGGACGACGAGGCGACCGCGGCCACCTGGACCGACGACGGCTGGCTGCGCTCCGGCGACCTCGCCTACCTCGACGCGGACGGCTTCCTCTATATCTGCGGCCGCAAGAAGGACATGATCATCCGGGGCGGCAACAACATCTACGCCACCGACGTCGAGGCGGTGCTGCTCGACCACCCGGACGTGCAGGAGGCCGCCGTCACCGGCGTCCCGCACCCGGTGCTCGGCGAGGACGTCGCGGCCTGGGTGGTCCGCCGCCCCGGGAGCGACCTCGACGACGAGGGCCTCATCCGCTTCGTCGCCGAGCGGCTGGCCGACTACAAGCGGCCCCGCCAGGTCTTCTTCGTCGACGAGCTGCCCCGGAACGCGACCGGCAAGGTCATGAAGCACCGGCTCCAGGTCCCGTCCACGCGCTGAGCGACGAGACGAGCAGCCCGGGCCCGGGCGACGGCGGCGGTCGGGCCGGCCGCGACGGCTCGCCGCCCACGGTCCCGAACGGCTCCAGTAACGTGCCCCGGCCGAGGCGAGGAGCGGACCGAACGTGGCACTCACGGAGCTGAAGGGTCAGACCGGCGGCACCCAGACCGTCGTCATCGAGCGGGGGCCGGTCCGCGTGTTCGCGGAGGCGCTCGGCGACCCCGACGCCGTGTACAGGTCGGACGCGGCGCCGGTGCCGCCGACGTTCCCGTTCGTGATGTCGTACTGGGGCTCGCTCGGGACCGGCGGGGCCGCCGGCCTCCCGATCGAGCGGCTCCGGGGGCCGGGACGCGCCATCCTCCACGGCGAGCAGGCCTTCGAGTACTCCCGCTGGCCGACGGTCGGCGACGTCCTCGAGGGCACGACGGTCATCACCGACGTGTACGAGAAGGAGCGCTCGAACGGCGGGAAGCTCGAGTTCTACGTCACCGAGACCGAGTGGAAGGACGCCCAGAGCCAGGAGCCGGTGGTGAAGGCGATCTTCACCCTCGTCATCAACGTGCGTCCTCCCGAAGCCACGACGTAGCCACGGCCCTTCCCTCGCACCGGAGGCGCGCGTGGCCGGTGCCCCGGTGCGCGAACATGCGCGCATGGCGGTCTTCAACCACCTGGGGCAGTGCGTCACCGACCTGGCCCGGTCCCGCCGGTTCTACGAGGACGTGTTCGGGTTCGAGTTCTGGCGGGAGATCACGCCCGCCGACAGCCCGTCGGACCAGCTGCTGCGGCTGACCCCGCCGATCGGGATGACGGCCTGCTACCTGCGGCGCGACGGCCTCGTCCTCGAGCTGCTGCACTTCGCCGGCGACGGCGCCCGCCCGGGCCCGCCACAGCCCCGGGTGATGAACGATCCCGGCCTCACCCACGTGTCGCTGTCGGTGGACGACATCGACGCCGCCTGCCGGGCCGTCGCCGCGAACGGCGGCGAGGTGCTCGACGACACGAACATCGGTTTCGGCGTGTTCGTCCGCGATCCCGACGGCCAGCTCATCGAGCTGCTGCCGATGGCGTACCGCGACTCGCTGGACGGCTGAACCGTGGACCCCGTCCACGAGCTCGCGCTCGGCGACGTGCTGCGTGAGCACGCACGCAGTCGCCCGAAGCAGCTCGGCGTCGTCGACGGCGACCGGCGGCTCTGCTACCCCGACCTCGACCGGCGCGTGAACCAGCTCGCGAACGCCCTCGCCGCCGAGGGCGTCGGGCCCGGCGAGCGAGTCGCGTGGCTGGGCCAGAACTCGTTCCGCGTCCTCGAGACGCTGCTGGCGGCGGCGAAGCTCGGCGCGATGTGCTGCCCGGTGAACTGGCGCCAGACCGCCGACGAGCTCGCCTTCGTCCTCGACGACCTCGAGCCCCTCGTGGTGCTGTGGCAGGAGGAGGAGATCGGCGCCTCGGTGACCGAGGCCCGACGGCGGACCAGGAGCCGCGCCCGGTGGATCCAGCACGACGAGGACGTCGGTGGGTACGAGGAGTGGCTGGCCGGGAGAACCCCCGATGACCCGGGCCGGCCGGTCGACTCGGCCGCTCCGGTTCTGATCGTCTACACGGCGGCGTTCGAGGGGCAGCCGAACGGAGCGATGCTGAGCCACACCGCCTGCATCGCCCAGGGTCTCGTGTACGGGCACTACACGGGGACGAGCGCCGACGACGTGTACCTGAACAGCGGCCCGCTGTTCCACCTCGGCACCCTCATGCACACGCTCGCCACCTTCGTCACCGGGGGCACGAACGTGTTCGTCCGGCGGGTCGACGCCGAGCTGCTGTGCCAGGTCATCGAGCGGGAGCGCTGCACCGGCGCGTTCATTCTCGGCCCGACCGTCGACGAGGTGCTCGCGGCCCGGGAGGAGGGCGGCTATGACCTCACCAGCCTGCGGGTGGCGCCGGGACGGCCGGCGTTCGACGCCGTCGCCCGAACCGACACCAGCGCCTGGGCGACGCGCCCCGGTGGCTACGGGCAGACCGAGGTGGTCGGCATGCTGACGTATAGCTGCCTGGGCCTCGACGCCGCCGGCAGCCACGGCCGGCCGTCGCCGCTGGTGCAGGTGCGCATCGTCGACGACGACGACCGCGACGTGGCGCCGGGCGAGGTGGGCGAGATCGTGGCCCGCGGCCCGACCGTCATGTCCGGGTACTGGAACCGGCCGGCCGAGAACGCCCGCCGCCACCGCGACGGCTGGCACCACACCCACGACCTGGGCCGCCGGGAGCCGGACGGCTCGCTGAGCTTCATCGGGCCGAAGGCCCGCCTGATCAAGTCGGCGGCGGAGAACATCTATCCGGCCGAGGTCGAGCGGGGCTTGGCCAGCCATCCCGCGGTCGCCGAGTGCGCCGTCATCGGCGTGCCCGACCCGACCTGGGTGCAGCGCGTCAAGGCGGTCGTCGTGCTGCGCGACGGGTCGAGCGCGACCGCCGAGGAGCTGATCGACCACTGCGGCACCCAGATCGCGTCGTACAAGCGGCCCCGGTCGGTCGAGTTCGTGGACGCGCTCCCCCGGCACGGCTTCGCGGTCGACTACGACGCCCTCGACGCTCGGTTCGGCGGCGGCAGCTACCCGGGCGGGCGGACCCGGAGCGCATGAGCGGCCCCTACCCCACCGGCTCGTACCGACGGCGGCTCCGGGTCGTCCTCGAGGGCGACGGCGTCGTCGCGGGCGGGCTGGAAGACGACTTCCACTACTTCACGGTCCAGCTCCGCCACGACGGCGAGCGCGTCGTCGAGATCGACGCCGGCTCGCGCCGGTGGCCGTGGACGACGTGCCCGTCGGCCTCCGAGCCGCTCCGGGCGCTGGCGGGGATGCCGCTGTCGCCGCGGTGCCTGGCGGTCGGCGACTGGGCCGATCCCAAGCGCAACTGCACCCACATGTTCGACCTCGCCGGTCTCGCGGTCGCGCACGCCGCCCGCGGCGGGCCGCCCGGTCACACCCGCCAGTACGACATCGCGATCCCGGCCGGCGCGCAGCTGGGCGGCCGGCACGAGGTCCGGCTCTGGCGCGACGGCGAGCTGCGCCTGACCTGGGTGCTCGACGGCCGCCGCTGCGTCGAGCCGCCGCCGTACTCGGAGACCCGCTGGCGGGGTGGGTTCCTCCGGTGGGCCGACGAGCACCTCGAGCCGGACGAGGCCGAGGCGGCGATCGTGCTGCGCCGCGCTTGCGACATCGGCATGGGGCGGGGCATGGACCTCGACGCGGTGCCGCGCGCCATCGACCTCCTCGACATCCAGGGCCCGATCTGCCACACCATGCAGCCCGGCGTCGTGGAGGTGTCGCTCCGCAACACCGGCACCACCCGGGACTACGACGCCGACCCCGACGCCCTGCTGGCCGAAGGGCCCTGACCGCCACCGGCGGGGCGCCGACGCCACCGGCCGCCTACCGGGGCAGCTCGAGGCGCCGCGCGAAGTCCTCTATCCCATCGATGGCCTCGCGGGAGCGTCGCCAGGGCGAGACGATGAGGCGGGTCACGCCGAGGTCCGCCCAGCGGGCGGCGTCCGCCTTCGACTCGACGGGGCCGCCGAGGCAGATCTCGAACCGGTCGTCGCGGCGGCCGGCGTCGGCGAGCAGCGACCGCAGCCGGGCGATCTGTCGACCACCGCTGTCGAGGTCGTGGCTCATGCCGATCCAGCCGTCGGCGTGGCGGGCCGCTCGGCGCAGCGCGGCGTCGCTCTCGCCGCCGATGAGGATCGGCGGCCACGGCCGCTGCAGCGGCTTCGGCTCGAACACGACCCCGTCGAACGAGAAGAACTCGCCCCGGTGCGACACCTCGTCCTCGGTCCAGAGCCGCTTGCACACCTCGAGGGCCTCGTCGACGCGGCGACCCCGGGTGTGGAAGTCGAGCTCGGCCGCCACCCACTCCTCCTCGAGCCAGCTGGCGCCGACGCCGAACTCGGTGCGGCCGCCGGACACGACGTCGAGGGTCTGCACGGCCCGGGCGGCGACGAAGGGATGCCGAAGGCCGAGGTTGTAGACGTGGGTGCCGAGCCGCACCCGCTCGGTCCGGCCCGCGAGGTAGGCGAGGTAAGCGAAGGCGTCGAAGATGGGCGTGGTCGGCGGGACCGGCGGGTGCTCCTCGCCGGGGTGCGGCGACCGGCTCATGCGGCTCGTGAAGACCAGGTGCTCGGGCAGCCAGACCGACTCGTAGCCGAGCCGGTCCGCCGCGACGCTGCACTCGGTGAAGAAGGCCGGGTTCAGGCGCCCGAGCGCGATCCCGAACTTCATCGGGCCGACCTCCGTCGGCGCGCCGCGTTCACGGGTGGAGCACGAAGGTGCCGTCCGGTCGGCGGTACCAGCCGCCGGCGGCGAGGTTGCCGCCGTCGACGTGGATCGTCGTCCCGGTCACGAACCGGCTCAGGTCGCCGGCGAGGAACACGGCCGCGGCCGCAATGTCATCGACGTCGCCGGCGACCGGCAGCGGCGTGTGAACCTCCTGGGGGCCGATGCCGGGCGTGGGGATGACGTCGGGCGCGATGCAGTTCACCCGGATGCGGCGCGGGCCGAGCTCGAGCGCCAGCGTCTTGGTCAGGCTCGCCACCGCCGCCTTCATCGCCGAGTAGACGGCGTAGCCGGGGGCGGCCCGGTGCGCCTCGATGGACGTGAGGTTCACGATCGAGCCGCCCCGCTCGGCCATCACCTCGACGGTCGGCCGAACGAAGTTGGTGACGCTCACGAAGTTCTCGCGGATCAGGGCGTCCTGGCCCTTGGCGTTCACGCCGAGGAAGTCGGCCCAGAACCCGCCGCCGGCGTTGTTGACGAGCACGTCGATCGGTCCCAGCTCGCGGGCAGCCGCGGCGACGAAGTCGGCGGCGGCCGCCTCGTCACGGACGTCGAGCTCGGCGGCGACGACTCGCCGTCCCTCCGCCTTGATGCGCTCGGTGGTGGACTCGAGATTCGGCTGGTCGCGGTCGCAGATCGCCACGTGGGCGCCGAAGCGGGCGAACGCGCCCGCAATCGCCTCGCCGATGCCGACCGCGGCGCCGGTGACGACGGTGATCCGGTCGGTGAGCAGCGCCGCGGCGGGATCCAGGGTCACGGACGCGGGACAGTACCTGCCGGGTGCCGGTAGCGTCGGGGCTCATGGGCTACACGGTCGACGGCAAGCACGTCCTCGTCACCGGCGCGTCGTCGGGCATCGGCGCCGCGCTCGCGGAGGGTTTCGCCCGCCGCGGCGCGACGGTGGGCATCTGCGCCCGGCGCGCCGATCGGCTCGACGAGGTGCTCACCCGGCTCCAAGAGCACACGCCGGCGTCGCGCGCCTGGACGGTCGACCTCGCCGACCTCGACCAGATCGAGGGCTTCGCGAAGCGGGCCGCCGACGAGCTGGGCGGCATCGACGTGCTCGTCAACAACGCCGGCATCCCGAAGCGTCGGGACGTGCGGCGCCTCTCGCCGGCTGAGGTCGACGCAGTGATGCGCATCAACTACCAGTCGCCGGTCCGGCTGACCCTCGCGCTGCTGCCCATGCTCATCGAGCGGTCAGGGCGAATCGTGAACATCTCGTCGGTGGCGGCGCGGCTCGGCCCCCCGATCGAGGCGGCGTACGCGGCGAGCAAGGCCGCGCTGACGGCCTTCTCCGAGTCGATGGCGGTCGACCTGCGTGACACCGAGCTGCTCGTGCACGTCGTGAACCCGGGCGTGCTCGACACCGAGCTGTTCCACCTGCCCGACAACGAGGCCGGGTTCCACGAATCGGTCGAGATGCTGCCCGTCGACGCCATCGTCGAGCCGGTCCTCGCCCAGCTCGACGCCGGCTCGTTCGAGGGCTACGTGCCGGCCTGGTTCGCCGACATCGTGGCCGGGAAGTTCGGTGACACCGACGGCTTCCTCGCCGGCACGAAGGAGTACGCCCGCTCGAAGACCTCGTAGCGTCAGTGGCGGGCCGCCAGCGCGGCGGCGACGTCCGCCGGCGAGTACGGGTCGGGTCCGTAGTTGCCGAGGATGCTCGGGAACGGCGAGCCGCCGTCGAGCAGGAACGTCCCCGGGTGCAGCTTCGACGACTTCGCCAGGAGATAGGGCGCCTGCGGCTTCACGACGACGAGCACCCGGGGTGGTGTTCCCTCCAGCGCCTGCGCGATCTCAAGCCGAACGACCTGGCAGCGCTCCGGCGGGATCGGACCGGCGAACCCGGGCGGCCGGCGGGGCGTCTTCGGCGGGCGACCTTGGTAGACGACGGCCGCGACGCGGGCGGCGACCGCGGTCTTGGCCGCCGCCAGCACGACCGGCAGCGGCGTCGGCGGCAGCGCGCTCCGAGCCGCGACCGGCACCGCCGCGGTGGTGCCGGGCCTGGCGATGAGGACGCCGACGGCCCGGCAGGCGGCGGCGTAGCTCCGCTGCGGGCCGGTCGCCGCCACGGCGGGGACCGCGCCCGCGAGGCTCGCCGCGAGGAGCCCGGTCGCGAGGACGGCGCCGCCGCGCCGCAGCGTCGTCACTCGAGCAGGTCGGGCTGCTCCCGCACGATCCACTCGTAGAGCGGCGAGAAGCTGAACCATCCCGCGACGTGCGACCCGACCTGGCTCGCGGTCAACGCCGCCGCTTCGGGCGAGATGTGCACCGGGGTGCCGGCGGCCTCGGCCAGCAGCTGGGCCTGGCAGGAACGCTCCATGGTGATGAACCACCAGACCGCCTCGTCGACGCTGTGACCGACGGTGAGCAG
>Ga0073928_10004315_pt1 | contig 21202 bp, 18 predicted proteins | sample PaiPotPPA55metaG_FD_76969 | JGI IMG/M metagenome (GOLD analysis project Ga0073928, IMG submission 76969) | Iron sulfur acid spring bacterial and archeal communities from Banff, Canada, to study Microbial Dark Matter (Phase II) - Paint Pots PPA... ...
CTTCCGGCGTTCGGCAGTTTCTTGGAAAAGTTCACCCCAAGGCGCTCCGCTTCAGCCTGGTTGCCTGCATCGAGAATGATGTACCAGGCGGGCTTCAGGCCGGACGCCGTGTTCACGGCGCCCTTGAAAAGCGGCAGTGTGATCGTTCCTCTGGGCTTGCCGTTGGGGACGTTCACCCCAGTCAGCTGTTCGATCGGTAGGTCGAACTTACCCGAGCGCAGCAGCTGCACGGGCCCTGCAAGCTCCGGGTCCGTGAGCGAATCAGGAGGCGGAAACTGTGATATGTCGACTTTCGTTCCGGTCGAGGCCTCGGGTGGGATCAGGTTGCAGCCGGGACCGGGCCCATTCGCTGCCGGCCCGGGACCATTCCCGGCCCGCCCAAAATCGTCCTCGGCGATTGCCGCGCCTGCGAAAATTGCTGCGCTGAGCGCAGCCATCGCGATGCCGCGACGCCATCGAGACGGACGATTCACTTCGAGCGAGGCCAGCCAAGCCTCCCCACCTTCTGAGAGTCGATTCATGATGAACTCCTATTAGACGTGTTTGTTGAAGGATGAGCGATCAGGAGAGATCCCGATCGTCGTCGCGGAGCTTAGAGCGCGCATCTCACGTCTTGATCACGCCGTTCTCGCAAGGGGCGTGATAATTCCAGCCGAGGACTGAGTCGGTCCTTCGGCGGCGGCTCGTTGCAGCGTGAACTCAACCGTCGTGCCCGTCCCTCTGCCCGACAGGATGCGAACCGACTGGCCATGTAGATCCATGATGCGCTTGACGATGGCAAGTCCGAGACCGGCCCGGTCGCGATCCGAGTGGTCCGGTGCGGAATAGAATCGATCGAAGATTCGCGGCAGGTGCTGCGGCTCGATTCCACTTCCCGTATCGATCACGCGCACGCGGACGAGCGCCTGCTCGACCGACATCTCGGTGCGCACGTGACCGCCCGCGGGCGTGTAGCGGAGCGCGTTCTCCAGGAGATTCCCCATTACTCGCTCGATGAGTTCGATGTCTCCCAGAGCTAGGATGCAGTCCCTGTCGAGTAGTGCATGCATCTCGACCCGGCACTCCCGCGCGCGCACTTGAAAGCGCAGTGCGACGTCCTGCAGAAGCTCTGCCACGACAAAGGGTTCAAGTTTCGGCGTGACGGTGCCGGATTCCAGTTTGGCGAGTTCGAACAGGGCGTCGATCAGCCGCCCGAGCTGATCCGTTTGGCGCAGCGCGACGCCGAGGTGTGCCCGCAACTCGCCCCGTGCGACGTCCTTGACGAGGGCGGTCTCGATGTAGCCGCGCAGGGAAGCAAGCGGCGTGCGCAGATCGTGCGATACGTTTGCGATGAGTTCGCGCCGCAGCTCGTCGGTTGCCTTAAGATCCCGGATTTGATGCTCGATCGCCTCTGACATTGTCCGAAAACGATCGGCCAAGGCACTGATCTCGTCCCCAGGCGCGGTGTAAGCGGTGCGCCCGAGCGCCGCGGCGGGCAGCGCCATCGCCCATGCCTGCATCCGATGATCGAGTTTCCGGAGCCGGCGGGTCAGCGCGGTAAAGAGGACGCAGGCGATCAGCAGCGTTGCCGCGAGCACGAGAGCAAGCGCCGCCGCGCCGGTCCTAAGCGTATAACTGCCCCGCAAATACGCGTCGATCGATTGTGCGGGCTGCCCGCCGAGCACCACGTACAGATATCCTTGTAAAGATGCACCGCTCTGAATCGCCGCGACCGAGAAGACTCGCCGTGCCGCGGCGCTCGTCGGATCATCTCCATACAGCGGCCGCCGGTCCGGGTTCTGCAGAAAGATCCGGATCGGGTCGAGCCGCACCGAAACCCGTCGCATCCTGTTGCGGGGTATCGCGGTACTGATCACGCGCCCGAGCGGATCGAGCAAATAAACCTCCGCGGAGGGATTCACAGTCATCGTGCGATGCGCCAGCTCGTGCAGGGCGGCTTCATTGACCTTGCCACCCTCGAGCAGCGGCAGCTCCTGTACCACATATTGCGCAATGCCCGAATTGAGCCGTTGGAGGACCTCGTCGGAATAGCGGTCGCTGGTACGGCTGAGCAGCAGCAGAAGCCCGACTGCAAGGGCTGCGAGCAGCAGCGCGAAGGCAAACGTCAGGCGGACGTGCAGCGCTCTCATTAAATGGCGGGTTCCTGCTCCGTTGCGCAGAACCGATAGCCGACACCCCAGACCGTCACGATATACCGAGGCCGCGTTGGATGGGGCTCGAGCTTCGCCCGCAGCCGGTTGATGTGAGAATTTACGGTGTGCTCAAAAGTGTCGTGGGTGGTCCCCCACACCTGATCGAGCAAGTGCGCCCGCGTGAACACCCGTGACGGGTGCTGCATGAGATAAACCAGGAGGTCAAACTCCTTCGCCGTCAGATCCAGGACCTGCTCCTCGCGTTTGGCGATCCGTCGATCAAGATCGATCTCCAAGTCTCCGGCGCGCAAGCTCCTGAGCTGCACAGGCGATTGGCGGGCGAGCTGCTCGACTCGCCTCAGGATGGCCTTTACCCGCGCCGTGAACTCGACGACGCTGAAGGGCTTGGTCACATAGTCGTCGGCCCCCGTCTCGAGTCCCAGCACTCGATCGATCTCGCTTGCTCGCGCGGTGAGCATCAGGATCGGGGTGTACGTTGCACTCGAGCGTACGCGGCGGCAGATTTCAAGCCCATCGACCTCCGGAAGACGAAGATCCAGGACAAGCAGACTCCATGCCGTTCCGTCCAGCGCTCGTGCGAGGCCGCTGCGTCCGTCGTGGCTCGTGTCGACCTCGCAGCCCAGATCTTCGAGGTGCAATGCCACCAGCCGTGCTATGTCGGGCTCATCCTCGATGACCAGCACCCGGCGTGAGTTCGTGCTCATTGAGACCCTCCGCGATACATCATCTCTTCCCCGGACTCGCCCATGTCGAGCATAGGATCGGACGTGTCACGCACTTATCACGCAAAGCTCACGCGATCCGGAGGGCTGTGCCCGCAGCAAAGAAAGGCGATCGGATAGGACCGATCGCCCATTCACCGGTCAATAGACCGCTCCGAGTCTGTTACTTGGCCTTGGCCTTTGCGGCATCGCACTCTTTCTTGGTGAGTTCCAAGAAGCCCTGGCCCTTGCAAGAGTTCATGCCTTTGCATGCATTGGTCGCGGATTTGCAGGCCGACTGGCCTTTGCAGGAATTGACGCCTGTACATTGAACCTTGGCTTCCTCCGCGCTCGCCGTGCTGATCGCGAGCGAGCTGAACAGCATGGCGGCGGCAGTTGCAATCGCGGCGCCCGTCGTTTTGGTAACATTCAACATATAAACGCTCCTAAGATGATTAGAATCAGAATGGGTAGATTATTAAGCGGTCTAGACGATCGCATCATCGCCTGCCGAGAGGACCGGACACGCACTCTGGTTATTTCACCGTCCGCTTTCTTCGGCATCGGTTATGTGTTCTTCGGGGATAGATAATGAGCGCCAAACAGATCGGCATCGTGGCATGCAGCGCCGAGGGCGCGGCACTGTGCTTTCGCGAAATTGCCGCGTACTCGCAGAAACTCATGGGCGAGCACATGCATCCGCAGGTGACGCTCAGCTGTATCGCCCTTGGCGAATGGATGCCCGCATTCGATCGCGGCGACTATGAGGGGGTCGCCGAATTCATGCTGCGCGAAACGGAGATCGTTGCGAAAGCCGGCGCGCAGCTCGCGATCTGTCCGGACAATTCCGCGCACCTCGCGTTCAAACACGTCGTGGCGAGATCGCCGATTCCCTGGCTGCACATCGCAGAGGAAGTCGTGAAGGCGGCGGTACGCGGCGGCTACCGGCATGCCGCGCTGCTCGGCACCCGTTTCACCATGACCGGGCCGGTCTATCCGGAGGTGTTCGAGAAGTATGCCGTGAAGATCAGCTCACCCGCCGAAGGGGACCAGAAGATCGTCGACGACATCATCTTCCGGGAACTCGTCAACGGAATAGTCAGCGAGGCATCCCGGCTTCGCTACAACGAAGTGATCGACCGCATGAGGGCGCGCGGCTGCGATTGCGTGATCCTCGGTTGCACGGAGATCCCTCTGCTCGTGCGCCCGGACGATTGTCCGTTGCCGACGCTGGATTCCACGCGCCTGCTCGCCCGCGCAGCGGTCGACGCGGCAATCAGGCCGGGTCCGCCGCTCGGTGAATTCGCTCGCGCCACGCCCCGTACGATTGTCGTATGATTCGTCCATGTCCAGCGTTCCGCAAAACACAGACAGCGATGAAAATGCCCGTTACAAGCGGGCGATTCGCACAGCCGAGGAGTTGTTCAAGAAGGTGGGCTTTCGCGCCGTCACCATGGAACTCGTCGCTCGCGAAGCCAATGTGGCCAAAGCCACGCTCTATAGCTACTTCAAGAACAAGGATGAACTCTTCTTGGCTGTATGCGCACGCATGGCGCGTCTGCTGCGCGGCGCGGTGGAGCAGGCGCTGATGAAGCCGGATGCGTCTCTCGACGCACGTCTGGCCGATGCCGTCATTGCCAAGCACCGGCCGATATTTGCCCTGGTGCGCGGATCGCCGCACGCAGCCGAGCTGTTTTCATATACGCACAGTATGGCCGGCGAGATCTTCACCGAACTGGACGCAGTTATTCTCGAGATGCTGCGCGCCGCGATGGCCGAGGACCCGGAGCTCTCGCCAGGCGCAGAGCAGCTCGCCCGCGCCCTCTATTTTGGCAGTGGAGGCCTCGCCAATCGCATCGAGACGGCGGCCGAGATGGAGGTCGAACTTAGCGCATTCGCCGCCAGCCATTTGGCGGGCGCCAGGGCGCTCGCCAAGCGGCACTAATCGCGATTCGGGGCCACAGCACTCTAAAAGTCCAATTCAAACAACTACTTCGCTGCTATTGACAAATTGAACGAATATCGTATGATTCGTTCATTCCAAGGTAGAGAAGGAGTTGTTATGTCAACCCGTCGATCAGGAATTCGAGCAGTCCTCAATACTTTGCCGCTGATAATCGCCTTGAGCGGCGTTGGCGCAGCAGTCATCCCCGAATCGGTTTCTGCAGGCAGCGACATTGTTACCGACGCTCCGCCGCCGCCGGACCGGATCGAGCACGCTCCGCCGCCGCGCGACGGCTACGTTTGGGGTGCAGGACATTGGGAGTGGAATGGCCGCTCATATGTCTGGATATCCGGGACTTGGATACCGGAGCGCCGAGCCGCTCACTGGGTTGTCGCGCGCTGGGAGCAGGTGGGAACGCAGTGGCATTACATCGCCGGTCACTGGGAGCGCTGACGATCTCCTGAATTCACCACCGGGTGCAGCAGATCCTCGAGCCCGATGCGCCGGAACATCTCAGCCCGCACGCGATCCGCGACGCCGTTGACGATTTCGGCCCCGTCCTGGGACGGATCGACGTGCACGCGAAACGGTCGCCTGCCGAAGGGCGCATCGACCACTTTGACGATGGCTTCGGCCACCGACCCCGCGTCGGCATCGGGGGGCTCCAGGCTCGCGAGACCCTTGAGGGCCGTCTCCGGAACGGTCTTGTAGGGTCCGTCGTTGTACTCGGCAGCACGCGCGGAGTCAGACGGTGCACCGGCATGCGCGAAGTGGTTGGTCCCCTTCGTGAACGCACCCGGCACCACGATGCTGGTTTCGATACCCCAGCGGGTGAGCTCGCTCGCATAAGACACGGCGAGTGAGTCCATCGCGGCCTTCGCGGCAAAGTAGGGCGAGAGGTACGGCGGTGTCCCGCCGCGCGTACTGCTGCTCGATACCCACACGACGAGGCCTTGACCTTGTTTGCGCAACTGCGGTAGTGCGGCGCGGTTGACGCGCTGGGTGCTCAGCACATTGACGTCGTAGAGCTCCGCGAACTGTTCCGGCGTGAAAGCTTCGGCGGGACCGAACGACATGTGACCGGCGTTGTGAATGACGACGTTGAGCTGGCCCTGTTCCGAAATGATCTGGCGAACGGCGCTCTCGCACGAGCCTTCCGAGGCAACATCCATCTCGATGGCGCGCAGATCGACGCCGTGGTCCGCCGCATACTGCTTTGCCGCCTCCACCTGAGCGATGTTCCGACCGGCCGTAGCACGCATCCCGGCGTACACGGTATGCCCGGCGTCGGCCAAGCGGCGGGCAGCGAGGGCGCCGAAGCCGCTCGACGCGCCGGTAATCACGATGACTTGTTTCATGAAATGCTCCTGTCTGTACCTGAAGATTGAGTGATTAGATGATTCCGCCGTTGACGCGCAGCACCTGGCCATTGACCCAGGCGGCATCGGGACCGGCGAGAAAGGCGACGACGCCGGCGATGTCGCTGGGCTGTCCGAGACGCTCGAGCGGCGCCATCTTGGCCATGCGATCCACCACGTCCTGCGGTTTGCCCTTGAGAAAGAGGTCAGTGGCGGTGGGTCCCGGGGCGACGGCATTCACCGTGATGTTCCGGCCACGCACTTCCTTGGCGAGCACGCGGGTCATGGCCTCGACCGCGGCCTTGGTGGCGGCGTAAATACCGTAGGTCGGCATCAGCATCCCGACCACGCTCGACGAGAAGTTGATGATGCGTCCGCCGCTGCGCAGGCGTTTCGCGGCCTCGCGCAATGTGTTGATCGTACCCTTGAGGTTCACCGCGATATGACGATCAACGCTTGCATCGTCCGAATCGGCAATCGGGGCGAGCGTCATGACGCCGGCATTGTTGACCAGCACATCGACTCCGCCGAACGCCGACTCGGCAGCATCGAACATCCGCCGTACCGAGTCCGCATCGCTGATGTCGGCCTTTGCCGCCAGCGCTCGGCCGCCGGCCTGCTCGATCTTGTGAACCAGCGCCTCAGCCGGTGCGGCACTCTCGGAGTAGTTGACGATGACGGTGAAGCCATCACGCGCCAGCCGTTCGGCAACGGCTAAACCGATGCCACGGGACGCCCCGGTGACCAGGGCGACTTTCTGAGTGTTCTGTTCCATCTGTTGCTCCTTTCCGGCGGAATTGCCGGGTGGAGACAGCATGCAATTTGCGATGGGGAAGATAATCTCTGCTATATTGGCAATACTGTTCTGATATAACGAACAATAGGACCTGCGCGTGGATCGATTGGACGCTATGCGGCTGTTCACGCGGGTGGTAGACCGGCACAGCTTCACCTTGGCCGCCCAAGACTTGGAGATTCCCCGCTCGACCGCCACCCAGGTGATCAAGGAGCTCGAAGCGCGGCTTGGGGTCCGGCTATTGCAGCGAACCACGCGAAGCGTTCGCTCAACCCTGGACGGGGAAGCCTACTACCAGCGATGCGTCGCCATTCTTGGCGAGATCGAAGAAGCCGAGTCAGCCTTTCGGCACGCGAAGCCGCACGGCCTCCTTCGCGTCGACGTGCACGGCACACTGGCCCGGCACTTTGTGCTTCCCGCATTGCCGGCATTCCTCGCCGAGTACCCAGATCTACAACTGCAGATGAGCGAGGGCGACCGCTTGGTCGACTTGGTGAGGGAGGGTATCGACTGTGTCCTGCGCGTGGGAGATCTGCAGGGCGGCGCAATGATTGCACGACGTGTCGCCACGCTGACCGAGGTGACTTGCGCGAGTCCGGCCTACGTGGCCCGGCACGGTATGCCCGCGAGTCTTGGCGATCTCGACGGCCACGTCGCCATCGCCTTCATGTCCACCGCCACCGGCGCGGCTCTACCCCTTGAGTTTACTGTTGACGGTGAGCTGCAAAACGTTGCGCTGCCGGCAACTGTCACGGTTGCCGCGGCAGAGTCCTATGTGGCGGCCGCGCGGTTGGGTCTCGGTCTGATTCAAGTGCCGCATTATCATGTCGCCGCCGACCTCGCAGCCGGCTCGCTGCTGGAAGTCCTCCCGGCGCATCGGCCGTCCCCAACTCCCGTTTCGCTCCTCTATCCACACCGCCGGCAACTCTCACTGCGAGTGCGCGTATTCATCGACTGGCTGGCGCGAGAATTCGCCAAGCATCCGGAAGTATCGATGACAGAGCAATGAGCGATGCCGCGATGACAGCCGTGCAAGACCGTTAATATGCCGGCCCTATGAACTCCGCTACGAAACACCCGGACGATCAATCGCTGCTCGACATCTGCCATGGCAAGTGCATCGAGTTATTGAAGCGAAATCTGGCGCCTGCCGGCATTCTGGCCGCTTCCCCCGGTCCGCGGGCCGGCAAACGCGGCTATAGCGCCATATTCGGGCGCGACGCCGCCGTATGTGCGATCGGGATGGCGGTGTCCGGCGATCAATCGCTGGAAGGTGCCGCCGCAGCGGGTCTGCACACATTGGCGGAACACCAGGCGCCGAACGGACAGATTGCGAAGTTCGTGGATTTGCAAAGGCAGGAGGCTGATTTCTGGTATCTGGGGTGTATCGATTCGACATTGTGGTGGCTGATTGCGCTGGCTTTTCTCGATCAGCGCCGCTGTCCCGGTGGGTTGCGGCGGCAACATGCGAAGCGCGTCAAGCTCGCGATTCAATGGCTGCTGGCGCAGGAGCATCAGCGTTTCTTCCTGCTGCAGCAAAACGAAGCCAGCGACTGGGCCGACATCATGCCGCGCTCGGGGTTCGTTCTCTATACGAACACATTATGGTATTGCGTGAAGCGGCTCTACGGCATCGAGCATGCGCAGGAGACGCACGAAAATTTCAACGGACTCTTCCATCCGTTTTCGGCGGGTATCGCAGAGTATCGCCGGGCCCGGCTGCTCAATGACTACGTGCTGCAGCGGGGGCGCAACCGCGACCTGTACCTGAGCTTCGTCAACTTCTCGTTCTTTGGCGAGGAGGGGGATGTGTTCGGCAACGTATTGGCAGTTTTATTGGGACTTGCCGACGCGCGTGCGAGCACGCGAACGCTCGATGCGCTCACGAAGGCGCAGGTGAACGATCCCTATCCGGTGCGGGTGGTCACGCGTCCGATCAAACAAAACAGTTCGCTGTGGCGGCCTTACATGGCGCGTCATCGGCAGAACTTCGTCTGGCAGTACCACAATGGGGGCATCTGGCCGATGGTGGGCGGATTCTGGATCGCTGCACTGGCCGCGGCAGGCCGTGCCGGGCAGGCCAAAGTGGAACTGGTGAAACTGGCGCGCGTCTGCGCGCTTCGCAATTGGGCGTTTACGGAATGGCTTCAGGGAAAAACGCTCGCGCCGAGAGGAATGCAGGGGCAGTCATGGAACGCCGCGGCATTTCTGATGGCGGAACACATGGTTTCAACGCACGCGCCTCTTTTCGCCGGCGGGAATAAGAAAGCGGCCTCTCATCGCGGCGTATCATGAATCCGAAGGCGTGTATTTTCTTCTAGTGAGTAAGATCGACCGCCGAACGATCCAGCAGCTCATTCAAGTCGTTCACCGCCTGCAAGCCGAGCGATTTGCGCAATCGTGCCTGGGCTTGGCGCCAGAACGGAAGCGCCTTGAGCAACCTGCGCTGCCCTTCATCAGTCATCCGCACCTTGCGCACGCGAGCGTCCGTGGAATCGGGGACCACCCTTACCCAGTCCATCGCTTCCAATGGCTTGAGATTCCGGTTCAAAGTCGTGGGATCCATGCCGATGCTCTCCGCCATGACCCCGATGGACAGGCCGTCCGACCCTCCCACACCGGCGGCGTGCAGGCGCGCCAGGAGCCCAAACTGATTGGCCGTAATGCCGGCCGGCTGGAGCGAATGGTCATAGAACTGTGTGACGTTGCGCGTCGCCCGCCGGAGGCGCAGGCAGGTACACCCCAAGAGTTCCCGAATTTCTTTGTCCATTCAATGCTCCGGCCGCGGGCGGCGTTTCGCTCAAGTGTCTGTATATGCAGATAGATGCCTGGCGTCAAGCCCCTGGCCGTCAAAGGGCGTGCGGTCCACCGCTCGAATCCGGCATACTATGACCGACTCATGAGAATCCGCGTACACCTCGGCGCACGCATTACCGGCCCGGCTTTCTATGAAAGCCGGGGTTCGATTGTGTCCGCTCTGCAGGCTGATCGTATGAGGAATCGCTGCCATGTCTTCTCAAGAGTTATCCCTATGCCGACTATGTGTCGTCGCAGACGCTGATCCGAGCGCGCTCGCTCGGGTCATCGAGCGTTTTCAAAATCTCAATGTCGTTCCTCGCCGAGTCATCGCTGAATTCGGGACGAACAACTCGCTCCACATTCAGGTTGACCTTTTCGGGCTCCCGGCGGAGCAGCTGTCGCTGATCGCGACGAAGATTGGTCAGGTACCGTGCATCGTCAACGCATATTGGTATCGGGTTTGAGCCCGGGACGCATCGCGCGCAATCATTTTGGGACCCAGTGCCGCAACGGCCGCTTATCGGGGCGTTACGTTTCTAAGAGCGTTATCGCCATGGTTATCGGCAACGCGGCGCCGGGCGCCACGGTGAACACGCCCGGCTTCGCTGTGAAGTCTCCGGAAAATCCCGCGGGGTCCGCAACGCCGTGCCAGGGCTCCAGGCAGATGAAATTGGCCCGCGGCTTGGTCCAGAGGCCAAAATAAGGCGAGTCCGGAAAACTCACCCGCAGTCGAGGTCCGTCATCGGCGCCGTAGGTGACAGAACGGCTGCGGATTTCATCGAAGATGACGACGTCGTTTTGGAACAGTGAATCCTCGAGCGCAAGGCGACGCTGGTAGATCGGTGTCGTATGACCCTCTAGCGTCAGCAATCCATCGGCATCGAGTCGTCGGATGGGAGCAGGCTCATCGCGCGCGAATTCGATGAAATGAGACGACCGCGCCCGTCCGTAGGGCAGCGGCCAACGAAACGCCGGGTGATAGCCAAAGCTCGCCGGCATGTCTTCGCCACCCGCGTTTCGCACGTACGTGGTCACCAAGAGCGTTGGGCCATCGAGCGCGAATTGGACTTCCAATTCGAAGCGGAACGGATAGACGAGGAGACTCGACTCGTCGGCTTTCAGCCTCAAGGCCGCGCTGGCCGAAGTCGTATCTACGATGTCGAAGGGCTTGCCCCGCGCGAAGCCGTGCCTGGGGAGATTATAAATCGTCGAACCCAGGCGATAGCAGCCGCCGGCGAGCGTTCCTACGATGGGAAACAGGAGCGGCGCCCGCCCAGTCCAGACAGCAGGGTCGCCGCCCCACAGCAGATCGCGCCCGGCGCGATCCCGCAGAGTGGTTAATTGTGCACCGAGGGGGTTGACCTCGGCCGTAAGGTCGCCGGAGGCGAGCGATACCCACTGGGTGTCGAGCTGCATTGGAGATCAACCTCTCGGCGCGTAGGGATAGTCATTTTGGCATCGCCACCCTGCCGCGCAAGATGGTGATCGACGCGGGCGGCAAAAGGAAGCGTGTAGTCGGTCCGGCCTGGATTGTGGAGGTCTCGGGGGGGCCGTCGGGAGCGGCCGTTCCCCCGTCCACGCTCGGATGCCACTGATACTGGGCTTTGCCGAATACCGTTGCGGCGACGGCACCGGTGAAATGGCCCGATCGGCGGCGGACGGAATCGTCGAACGCGACGCCGATCCTATGTTCATTCTCCTGGTCCTTATTGATCACGAGCAGCGCCCATTCGCCGTCGGGCCGAAGCACCGGATACGCGGTCACGAGCGAATGACCGGCGCCGTCGGTCACGTCGCCCGTTGCGCCGTACAACCGATGCTGACCGTTGCCCGGTTGCAGCCACTCCAGGTTGAGCATGCGGCTCGCGAAATATTGCGACAGCGGCTGCTTGATCTTGAGATCGTGGTCGGCCGAGAAGAAGCCGAATGTCCCCGGCGATCCGTGGTAACCGGGCGCCCACTCCTGCGGGAGGTAGTGGAAGTAATAGAGCGCGTTTCCGCCGGCTGAAAGAAATGCGCCGACATAATCCGCAAGCCACAACGCGCCCCAGATATCCATGTACGCTTCCGAAGGCTGAGAGGAGAGATTGGACTCCGTAATCAGCAGGGGCACTTCCTTGGGTACGCCGTCGTCACGCCATACCTTCATGATGTGGGTGACCCATTGAGCCTCGTCATACAGGCTGCTCCACGCGATCCTGCCGGGATCGACCGGATAGTGTTCGAACGAGAAGAAGGAAAGCTCGCCTAGTTTTCCGCGCGATTTCAGGTAGTCGATGAAGCGGCCCGTCCAGGACGCGTTGCCGTTCGCATCGGGCCAGGTCTGGATATCCTCGTTCTGACCGGTGAACACAGGCCCACCGAGCTTCAATTTCGGATCGAGCTTATGAAGCGCCGCGGCGAATTGAATGTAGAGCGCGGCGTAGTCTTCCGGAACCATGTAATGGCCGTCCGGCTCCTCGCCCATCTCGACGTACGAGACCGGGTAGCCGCGCGTCCCAAGATACTTGAGCTCCGCGACCGCATCCTCCGGAGTCGAGTAGAGCATCGCGATCGGGATCATCGCCGGAAGCCCGCGCGTGATGCCGCTGGTGAAGAAGCGGTCGAACCCCACCTGTTCGCCGGCCTTCTCGTCGAGATCCCGCGCCTCGTGCCAGGGGTCTACGGAGGAGCAGTAGGTGGCCGTCTGGTCCTGATCGGCCGTGTGCCGGATCACGTCGTGGAAAGCGCCGTCCGCGCTCGTGGAACCGAGCGAAATCTCGCCGATGGCGTAGCCCACGCAGTTGCGCGGGTCGCGTCGACCCGAGGCGTTGCAAGTGTTCGACGAGCGGGTCATCCAGATCCGCACGAATTGAGCCTGGACCGGTTCGGCCGCCAATTGCACTGTCTCGCTGCCGCCGGCGCCGGCGCTCACCTGCCCATGCGGGAACATCTGCCAGGCGCCCGCCGCCGGCTTCCTGATCGGGTCCTCGCCGGTCCAGAATTGCACGACGTATGCCTTCGCGTACGGCTCCGCCCAGTCGATGCGTATCGCCGTCAGATTTTGCTTGCTCGACAGATCGAGGATGACCCACTGCGGATGCGCGGCATCGTCCTCGCCGGTAAATTCCCGCGCCAGATAGGGATTGCTCTTCCAGAAGCTGAACTTGTCGCCGTCGGTCAGCCGCGAATAACCAATCGTGTCGGTGCCGTCGTCGCGAGTGATGCCACGGCGCGGCAGAGGGTAGCCGTATGAGTGGACGATCTTGTCCTGCCCCGGCGCTGCGTCGCCGACGAAGTAGCCGCGCTCGCCGGCCTCGCTCCAGCGGCCGCGCGGATTCCAATGCCAAGCCTCGGCATGCAGTTCGGTGTTCTGACGATAAGTGACGGGTTGCCATCCAGCGGACAGAACCTGGTGGATGGTCTCGTCGGTGAACAGTTTGTCTGCGGCCCCGTAGGGTAACCGATCGACGCCTGCACCCAGGGCCTCGGTCGGCCGGATCATGTTCGTGACGTGCTCGGGTGCTGCGTCGACCCGGATTGATTCCGCGCCGACCGGGGCGGCTAGGATCAGCAGGGCGGCAAGAACGAGATGAGTCGCACGCTCTGCGTCGAAGTGCGCGATCATCGGACGGCAAGCGCGGGGCATTCGGCATCTCCGGTCGGTCTTCAGGCCCGCACGGTAGGTCGAATGTCAACTCGCTGTCAAATATAAAACAGCTAATGGATGTGTTTATAATCCGCCGGGTGCTTGTAGGGTACCCGCGGCGCACCGCAGTTACGGTCCCCGGCGAAAGGGTGGTCCCCTATAATTTGCCGCCATTGAGCCAAGGTCAGCAGCAGGAAACGAATGGTTAGCCGAGGTACCACGCAGCAATCAAGCGCCCCCTACAACCGGCGCATCGTTCTTGATGTGATTCGACGGGAAGGCACGATATCGCGGAAGGAAATCGTCGAGAGGGTTTCTCTCAGTCCGCAGACGGTCGCGAACATTACCAACGATCTCGAGTCGATCGGTCTCATCGTTGCGCGGCGCTTCACGGGCGCGAAGTCTCCGGGACAGCCACCCATCGCGTTCGAGCTCAACCCGAACGGCGGCAGCTCGATCGGCATCAGCCTGGAACCCGGCCGAGCCTCGGCGGCGCTGGTCAACCTCGTGGGCGAGATTCTTGCCCGGAGAGAAGTCACTGTGGATACCCACGATCGGCGGCAGGTGCTGGAATCGATGGTGGAACTGGTCAAGGATCTGTTGCGGCGGCCGACCGCGCCGGAGCGCCTTTGGGGCGTAGGGGTGGCGCTGCCCGGACCGCTGGTCAAGACCGACATCAGCTTCGTCGGTCCGACGGCGCTCGAGGGGTGGACCGACCTCTCGGTGCTGGATGACCTGCGCGACGCGACGCGGCTGCAGGTCTTTTACAGTGTGGACAGCGTGGCCGGGGCATTGGGCGAGTCCCTGTTCGGCGTTGCCAAGACGCTCGACAACTTCTTTTACATGCATTTCGGCGTCGGACTCGGCGGCACGCTGGTGGTGAATCGGTCCGCCTACCGGGGCGCCAACGGCAATGCGACCGAGATCGGCCACATACCGGTGGTCCCGGGCGGCATCGCCTGCTACTGCGGAAATGCAGGTTGCCTCGAGCGCTACCTGTCGCTGCACTCGCTGGCGGAAGCTCTCGGCGTCGATGACGTCCGGGACCGCGGCGCGGAGCTCGTCGAGCAGCTGCAGCTGAACTCGAACGCGGCCTTGCAGGCCTGGTGCCGCCAGGCAGCAGACCGCCTGCGCGACGCCATCTGCATCATCGAAAACATGCTGGACCCCCGGGCCATCGTGATTGGCGGCTCGGCCCCGAAACCTCTGGTCGAACGCCTGGTGACCCTCGCTCACCCGCTGTCGCGCTCGGTTCGTGGCGGCGTCGCTTCTGCGGAAGAACGGATCCTGCTCTCCGAACGGCAGGAGGACAGCTCCATCCTGGGTGCCGCCGTTCTTCCGATTTACGACATGCTCTCCCCCCGGCTCGAGGTGCTGCAGCAGGACCGCCGCATCGAACCGGACGTCGCAGATCTACTGGGACAGCGTTCCGTTACTCGCGTAGGACGCCTCTAGGATACTTACATCCAGTAGTTATATGTATTGACAACCAGCCGCAACCAGACCTACAGTCTGTGCCCATGGGGACTGACCAGCACCGGTTGCTAATCATTGGCGATGTCGGCGTCGACCTCGTGATGGGCCCGATCTCCGGGTGGCCGCGGGTCGGCACGGAAACCATCGTGGAGCGCAGCGACCTGCGCGCCGGGGGGTCCGCCGCCAATGCAGCGCTTGCGGTCAGCTATCTCGGCGGCAAGTCGCAACTGGTCTCGGGCGTGGGGAACGACGAGTGGGGCACCTGGCTGCGCGATCAGCTGCGCGGTCTCGGCGCATCACTGCCGGTGTGCGACGCCGCGACGACGTTGAGTGTGGGACTGATCGATTCGGCCGGGGAGCGCACGTTCTTCACGACGCGGGGTCATCTGGACAAGCTCTCCTACGAGCACCTGCGGCCGAGGATCGATCCTGCACCAACCCCGGGTTCGGTCGCCCTCTTGTCCGGAGTTTTCCTCACACCGGCGCTCCGTCAAGCGTATCCGCGTCTGATACGCGATCTCGGGATGCTGGGATACCAGGTGGCGCTGGATACGAATTGGCCTCCACACGACTGGAACGCCGGCTTGCGCGCCGAGGTTGCCACGTGGATCTCGAACTGCGATCACCTGCTGCTCAATGAGCTCGAAGTCTCGAGCCTGGCGGATTCTTCAGATCTCTCGATCGCGATCGACCGGCTCACGAGCATGCTCAAGCCGCAAGCGACGCTGGTCGTGAAGGCCGGTGCGCGCGGCGCCATCGGCATCCAAGCCGGCCGCCGCTTCGAATGCGCCGCCCTTGAAGCGACGGTATTCGACACCATCGGCGCCGGCGATTCCTTCAATGCCGGATACCTTCTGGCCAGGCTCAGCGGCGCTGCGCTGGCCGACTCATTGGCCGCCGGGTGCAGCGCGGCGGCCGCAATCATTTCGCGCTTTCCGCGCCGACGTTCCGATCTCGGCAATCAGGCGGAGTCCGTCGCGGTGTTGAGTCCGCACGCAGAGGTGGGCGGATGACTGGGCGCGTACTCATCATTGCCTACATCCTGGTCGTCTGGTTCGTCATTTCCTTCGTGACCAACCTGATCGGGCCTCTGATGCCGACCATGATCGGCGACTTCCATCTCAGTCTCGCGCTGGCGGGATTTCTACCGTTCTCGTTTTTTCTGGCGTATGGCCTGATTTCGATTCCCGCGGGCGCGCTGGTCGAAGCGCGCGGACCGCGCGTCACCCTGATCGTTGCCTTCGCTCTCAATCTGAGCGGCAGCCTCGCGATTGCGCTGCTGCCGAGTTACTTGATGGTGGTCGGCGGCCTGTTCGTCATTGGCCTCGGCATGGCAATGCTGCAGGTCGTGATCAATCCGCTCATGCGCACCGCAGGAGGCGACGGGCATTTCGCGTTTTTCTCGGTCATGGGACAGCTGATATTCGGGATCGCTTCGTTCATCAGCCCGCTGGTCTTCTCGGTATTGATGGAGCGGCCCGGGGCTGCGGGACAGGGGCTGGTCTGGGTGGTGTTTTACTGGGCATTCGCCTTCGTGTTCGTCGCGCTGATCGCCGGCACCCTGTGGCTGACGATACCGCGCATCGATCTGGCCGAGAGCGAGCGAGCGGGCGGTCTTGGAACATACCGAACACTGATCGCCGACCGGTACGTAAGGCTGTTCTTTCTCGGCATCGTTGCCTATGTCGGCACCGAGCAGAGCCTTGCCAACTGGATGTCGCAGTTCCTCGGTACCTATCATCATTTCTCGCCGACACGCGAAGGCGCCAGTGCGGTCGGGCGGTTCTGGGGATTGATGTCGATCGGCTGCTTGCTCGGATTGGTGCTGCTGAAGCTTCTGGACGCGAAGATCGTGCTGGCTGCCTTCACGGTGCTTGCGGTCGTATGCGTCGCGCTCGCGCTGTTCGGGCCGGCGCATGTCGCGCTGCTGGCCTTTCCTGCGTCGGGCTTTTTCCTGTCCGTCATGTTCTCGATCATTTTTTCGCTGGCGCTCAACTCAGTGCGGCAACACCACGGCGCACTGTCCGGAATCCTGTGCACCGGAATCCTCGGCGGGGCAATTGTTCCGCTGCTGGTCGGCATGCTCGGTGACCATGTTGGCTTGCGGATGGCGATGACGACCGTATTCGCGACCCTGGCCTTCATCCTGAGCATCGCCTGGTGGTCCAACCCACTGGTTCGCAATGACACGGTCAGTGTCGCCGAACTCATTGGGCTACGGACACGCCGGGATGCGAACGACAAACAAAAAAATCCTGGATTTCCTTTGGGACGGAAAACGGGTTCCGATCCAAGCGAGTAACGCAGAATTGGGAGATGTACATGAACAAAAAACGGATGGGGATCGCAGGGGTGATAGCGACCGGCTTGGGCGGCTTCCTGCTGCCGGTGTACGCACAGCAATCGAATGACAAACGGGAAACAGACGCACAAGGCACGACCAATTCACCCCCTGCGACGGCCGCCGCCCGAGCGGACCAGCTGGCTCAGTTGCAAGAGATTGTCGTGACCGGAATTCGCGCATCGCTCGAGTTATCCCTGGCCAAGAAGCGCGAAGCGGACTCCGTCATGGACGTCGTCAGCGCTGATGATATCGGCAAACTCCCGGATAAGAATGTGGCCGATGCCGTGCAGCGGGTGCCTGGCGTCAACATCAGCTCGGGCTCGGGCGGCCAGGGTGGTTTTTCCGAGAATGACCGGGTCAGCATACGCGGCACCAACCCGAGCTTGACCCAGACAACTGTCAACGGTCACTCGGTTGCCACCGGCGACTGGTACATCGGCGACCAAACCAACACAGTCGGTCGCAGCGTCAGCTTCACTTTGTTGCCTGCCGAGATCGTCGGTTCGGTGGAAGTGCAGAAAAGCTCTCAAGCCGACTACATCGAGGGCGGTACCGTGGGCAACGTCAACATAGTGACGCGCGCGCCGCTGGATTTCAAAAAGCCGCTGACCTTGGAGGCGACCGCACAGGGCCTGTACTCCGATTTACCGCAGACCACCGATCCTCAGGTGAATGCATTGTTCAATTGGAAGAATGCCGACAATAGCTTTGGGCTTTTGCTGCAGGGATTTTCGGAAGAGCGCCACGAGCGCCGCGACGGCCAGGAGTTGTTCCTCTTGGGCGAGGGCCAGATCGGCACCGTGGCCGGAGGCGATCCCGTCGCCATTGCGCATCCCGATCTTGCCAACGTCGTCTATCCTACGCAGATCGGCTCCGCCGCATTTACCCAACATAGCAAGCGCGTGGGCGGCCTGGTGGATTTTGAATTGAAGCCATCCGATGAGCTCACGCTCGATCTCAATGGCTTCTACTCGCATTTCGATGCGACGAACTTCGATACGAACTTCATGGCCAGTCCGCTCAATGAGTTGGGCGCCGGAGTCTCTCCAACCACGTACACGGTGATCAACGGAACGTTGGTTGCCGCCGCTTTCCCCAATACGGTTTTTGATCCGAACAACCCCGCATTTCCCGGCGTTCGCGACTCCATCTATCGCCCTAAGGCCGCGTCGAGTTCTGGGTACGTCGACTTCGATGCCAAATTCAAGGCCAGCGAATCGTTCGTGATCACCGCCAAGGTGGGATACACCCAGGGTCTCGGCGAAACGCCGCACGACTATGGCTACGAGGCGTACCTGATCAACTCGCCTCTGGTGTATCAGATGCATGGGACGTCGGGGCCGGCGACCGTCTCATTTCCCGGTGTCGACACCACCAACTTCAATAATCCCACCAACGTGACCAATGGCGGCAGCTGGTCCGATTCGGTGAAGGTCACCGACAAGGAAACCTACGGGCAGGTCGACGGCCTGCTGAGCGTGGACTGGGGAATCTTGCAGAGTGCCAAGTTCGGTGTGCGCTATGCCGAGCACAAGCGCACCGATCGCGGCGAAAACTATACCTGCAACATCAATAGTGCCGACCCCTGCCATACCATGCCGGACCCGAACATTCCGCTGGTTGCCTGGAATGGCACGGTGTCGCCTAGGAATTTCGGTTCCGGCATCGGCATGGGTCCGGGCTACCTGCAGCATTTCTGGGTGTTGAATCCGAACTCCATCGTTGCCTGGGAGACGCAGTACAACAACGTCGATCAGGGTCCGAATTACCAGGGTAGTTTCGTCATCGACGAGAAGGACTCGGCGGCCTACGCGATGGCGAATCTGGCCGGCAATCACTGGCGCGGCAATGTAGGGCTGCGGCTGGTGAGAACCCAGGAGGTCAGCGACGCCTACGACCCAACCGGGGCCACGGATGCCAACGGGAACCCGACCTACGTCCCCACGTCGGCCTCGCACAATTTCACCGACGTGCTGCCCAGCGCGAACTTCAAGTACGATTTGTCACGAGACCTGGTCTTGCGGCTGGCTGTGTCGAAAACCATGTCGCGCGCCGACTACTCCTCGCTTTCGCCGGCAGTGACCTTGAACAACCTCGACCTGACCGGCACGGGCGGCAATTCGGATTTGAAACCGATCCGGTCCACCAACTACGACGCCGCGCTCGAATGGTATTTCGCGCCGCAATCCATCCTGTCCGTCGGCCTGTTCTATATGGACTTGCCATCGTATGTGACCTACGGATACAACACCCGGGCCCTCCTCAACACGACGACCGCCCAGATAGCCGACTTCATCGTCACGTCGCCCTTCAACATTGCCGCCAAGAATCGTGGTTTGGAGCTCTCCTGGCAACACCCGCTATGGGGCGGTTTCGGCGCATTGGCCAACTACACCTATGCCGATGGCCATTCAGCCGATGGCCAGGCGCTGGTCGGTTCATCGAAGAACACCGGAAACGTCGAAGCCTACTATGAAGCGCACGGCTTCAGCGCGCGCCTGGCCTATACCTACCGGTCGTCCTTTCTGGTGGGCCTTGCCAACGTGACGTCGCAATACGAAGCGGGGATGGGAAATTTGGCCGCTTCGCTCAACTACAAGATCAACGATCACCTGGCGCTTACCTTCGACGGCCTCAACTTGAACAATCCGGTGCTCAAGTACTACTCCAACCCGCAACAGCCGCAGGCGTTCTACTCGAACGGGCGCCAGTACTACTTTGGCGTACGTGTGTCGCTGTAAGTCGCAGTCAGCTCGTTGTAACGTGCCCCTCGTTGTAAGGTGCCCTCAGCGATGTAAGATGGCGCGTTTCGCCTTAAGGATGATCAGCCCTGACCGCACCGTGTTGCGCAGGGCGGACGCCGCATGACGCATCCATTAGCTACAAGATAGGTACTGCCGACATGAAATTGCTTCGCTATGGCGCTGTGGGCATGGAACAGCCCGGGCTGCTCGACGATAGAGGCCGGATTCACGCACTCTCGTCAGTGATCGACGATCTTACGGCCGATTCCCTCTCGCCAACGAAGCTGCGCGAGATCGGCAAGCTCTCCGTGGATAAATTGCCCATCGTGCCGGGCACACCGCGATTGGGCACCCCGTATCGCGGAGTAGGGAAGTTTGTCGCTGTCGGACTCAACTACAGCGATCACGCTGCCGAATCGGGCCTCGCGGTACCGACGGAGCCGGTCATCTTTTTCAAGGCAACCAGCTGCATCGTCGGTCCGAACGACGACATCATGCTGCCCAAAGACTCTGTGAAGACCGATTGGGAAGTTGAGTTGGGCGTCGTCATCGGCCGCACCGCCCGGTATGTGTCGGAACAAGAAGCGCTTGACCACGTCGCCGGCTATTGCGCCGTCAACGACGTGTCCGAGCGGGCCTATCAGTTGGAGCGCGCGGGTACCTGGGACAAAGGCAAGGGCTGCGACACGTTCGGTCCGTTCGGACCGTATCTCGTGACGCCGGATGAAGTGGGCGACCCCCAGCTCCTCGACATGTGGTTGGACGTCAATGGCAAGCGCATGCAGACCGGGAATACCCGAACCATGATTTTCCCCGTTCGCACGTTGGTAAGCTATATCAGCCAATTCATGACGCTCAATCCGGGCGATCTCATCACCACGGGTACTCCGCCTGGTGTTGGCATGGGCAGAAAGCCTTTCCCTGAGTACTTGAAGGCGGGTGACGTGGTCGAACTCGGCATCTCCAAACTCGGCACGCAGCGGCAGAGCGTGGTGAGTTGGTCCCGGCAAGTTGATCTCGGTCGAGCCGTGTGAACGCGCCTTTCCGCGGCATGGTTGAGTGCGGATGAGCACAGTTCTAGTCACCGGCGGGTCGGGCTTCATCGGCAGCCATTCCATCCTCCAGCTGCTGGCCGCGGGCCATCGGGTGCGGACCACGGTACGGAGCCTGCAGCGCGAGGGCGAGGTGCGCGCCATGCTGAGGGAAGGTGGCGCCGAGCCCGGCGATCGGGTGTCCTTTGCCGCGGCAGATCTCGAAA
>Ga0073928_10004316_pt1 | contig 21200 bp, 16 predicted proteins | sample PaiPotPPA55metaG_FD_76969 | JGI IMG/M metagenome (GOLD analysis project Ga0073928, IMG submission 76969) | Iron sulfur acid spring bacterial and archeal communities from Banff, Canada, to study Microbial Dark Matter (Phase II) - Paint Pots PPA... ...
ATCCCGGCGTATGGCGCGCCGGTCGCCATTGAGCGCCGCGCGTTCGGTCTCGGCATCGAGCTGCTTGCGCTCACCCTTGAGCCGACGCTTATCGGCGCGGGGGAACTCCTGACTCAACCCGACGGTGAATTCAGTGAAGTTGTCGCGACGCAGGCTGAATGCCTCACGGGTATCCACCGGTAGCTCTTTCAGACCACCGGAGAGTTTAGGGTCGGGCAACTGTGCTGCGCTGACCGCTTGCCGTTCGTTGGCGTTGATCACCGCCTCGTGTCCGCTCAGGATGGGCTGATCGTTGAGCGACAACCGCACGGCTTCATCCAGCGACAAGACGGGTGTCGCGTCGTCCGCCGCTCGGTCGGCGTCGTGATGCGGGGGATCAAGTAGCGCATCCAGCGATGCCGCCTGAGACGCAGCGGCAATGAACGCCAGCAGCAAAGAGCAAGAAGCCAGGGGCCGCAGGCAGGATCGGGACAGTTTCACGTTGCTCTCCAGACAAAAACATCGTCACGCAACGGGGCACGAACGCACACGAAATCGCGCAACGAAGACCGAAGTGGATTGAAGACACGGGCCGGCAATAGCCCAAAACGAGGCGAGGTTTAAAGGCGCAGGCGCCCGGTGCTCAGATAGAGCAACGTATAGGAAGGACTAAAAGAAGACGCAGGAGAAATACCATTCGAACGACTCAATGCAACATAGGCCGCCGGCGATATCGCCGGGGCTGCCTGTATCGCCGGTACATCGGAACGCTTTAAGTGTTTGTGGAAATCGTTCGATGATGCATCTGCGGCAAGTGCCGCGGGGGCAGCTGGACTTACGGCGCAGCACGGTTGAACATCATTGGACGGTGCAGCGGCTGACCCTTCTATACTGCACGCCGCTAGCGGGGCATTGGGGCAACAATCACGCGTCGGTACGCATTCAGCATAGGCGAATGCCGGCCAGCCCGCGCAAAACAGGCTTGTCACCAGAATCGTCAGGCTGAAAATACGGCGCAACATGATCCGCGACTTAGGCTCCAGTTATCGATTGATGGACCGTTAAAACACAAACTCGTTCACAACTATACCGGGGATTGGAGCCGAATATTGCAAAACGGCGCTCAATTCGAGTTGCGCTGCTCTTGAATGGGCGGGCAGGCCACAGATCCGTAGGAACAAAACACGCAGCAATCCCCCGCCTTCGGCTTGAGCAACGTTTTGCAATGGGTGCACTCGTAGAAATGCTGGCATGCATCCGTGGGCATCATCTCCTGCCGTTCGTGGCCACAGCTTGGGCAGGTCAGCACGGACTCCAGAATAACCGCGCTCACGGCTTGGCGACGAGTTTCGAGGGGAAGCCTGCCTCGGTCGTCGCCTGGGTGAGTCGCGCAGAATTGGTCTTATCCGGGTCGAACGTCACGGTCGCCGTTTTCTTGTCAAAGTCGACCGATGTCGAACTTACGCCGGGCACACGCTCTAGTGCTTTTTTCACCACGATGGGGCAGGCGCCGCAGGTCATATTCTCAACCGCCAAGGTGGCGGTTTGCGGAGGAGCGGCGAAGGCGACGCCCGTGGCGAGCAGCACGCCGAGCAGAGGCAAAGAGCCGAGAGTGAAGGGACGCATGATGATTTCCTTTAGGCGAACAGTAACGGGGCATACCACGGGAATGCGATGAGCGCCGCGAGTCCCACGACGACGACCCAAAATATCTGTCGTTGCCGGTGTTGTAGCCGTGGATTCGCACAAGCCTCCCCCGGCGCACACTGAGCGGGAACGATATACAGCTGACGATAGGCGAGCCCTATGAAAACGACCGTCACGCCAATGAAGATCGGCCGATAGGGTTCGAGCGCCGTCAGTTGGCTGATCCAAGCGCCACTGATACCCAGCGTCAGCAATACCAACGGCGCGACGCAGCAAAGCGAGCCGATGATGGCTGCCAATACACTGGCCCACAATTGCTTGGTTGCGGTTTGCATGGGGTGTAGCCTACACCATGTACTACGGTACGGAGTCAAGTATGACTGAGGCGAAGCTCACGATTGGTCACATTGCCCAAGCCGCGGGCGTACATGTCGAGACCGTGCGGTACTATCAGCGTCGAGGACTCGTAAGCCTGCCCCCAAAACGCGTCCGCGGATTTCGGTACTACGCGCCGGAAACCGCAAGTCGAGTGCGCTTCATTAAGCGGGCGCAAGCGCTCGGGATGTCACTCAAAGAAGTGCAGCGGCTGTTAAGGCTCGATGCCAAGGGAGCTTGCAAAGAAACCCGCTCGCTCGCGGTTGCGAAATTGGCTCTCATCGAACAAAAGCTTTTGGACTTGGCCACGCTGCGCGATGTGCTACGCGGACTGGTCGCGGCGTGCGACACACCCCACGGAGCAGCATGTCCGATTATTGAGCAATTGGAGGCCTCGGCGCCCCGGGTCATATGAGCTCGAAGCCACCAGAAAAGGCGCGCCGACAAGCCCCCTCACGGCCTCGTGCACATATTAGAATGCCCCATCTCTTCAACGGGGTATGTAATGTCGGAACTCAAGTCGGCGCTAAAACAGATCTTCGGCTTCGATCACTTTCGCCCCGGTCAGGAAGCGGTGGTGCGCGACGCCCTGGCGGGCCGCGATGTTCTGGCCCTGATGCCCACCGGCGGAGGAAAATCCCTGTGTTTTCAGCTGCCGGCGCTGCTGCAACCCGGCGTTACCCTGGTCGTCTCGCCGTTGATTGCGCTGATGCAGGATCAGGTACGTCAGCTGCAGGACAGCGACATCGCCGCGAGCTTCATCAATTCCAGCCTGGAGCCCATCGAAGTGTCTCGTCGCACTGCGGCGCTGCTGCGCGGCGACTACAAGCTTTTCTATTTGGCGCCGGAACGGCTGCTGCTCTCGCAGTTTCTCGACGGCCCCTTGCGCTCCTTGAGCGAAACGCAAGGAATCAACGCCTTCGTCATCGATGAGGCCCACTGCGTCTCGGAGTGGGGTCATGATTTTCGGCGCGAGTATCGTCAGCTGTCCCTGTTGCGCCGCCGCCATCCGCAGGTCCCGGTGCTGGCCTTCACGGCCACGGCCACGCAGCGGGTGCAGACGGACATCGTCGCACAACTCGCGTTGCGCAATCCGGCGATACACGTCTCCAGTTTCAATCGGCCGAATCTTTTCTACCGAGTGCGCGCCAAGAGCAAACAGACTTACGCGGAATTGTTGGCACAGATCCGCGGCGGCGGCGCCGGCATCGTCTACTGTCTGTCGCGGCGGCGCGTCGACGAACTGGCGCTGCAGCTGCGCGGCGACGGAATCCGGGTACGCCCGTATCACGCGGGGCTCGATGCCGCCGCCAGGCGCGACAATCAAGAAGCCTTCATTCGGGACGATATCCAAGTGATCATCGCAACCATCGCCTTCGGGATGGGAATCAACAAGCCCGATGTGCGGTGGGTCGTGCACTACGATCTGCCGAAGACTTTGGAAGGCTACTACCAAGAGTCCGGCCGCGCCGGACGCGACGGGGACCCCGCGCGCTGCACTCTATATTTCGGCGCCGCCGATATCCGCACTTCGGAATTCCTGATCCAACAGAAGATCGATCCGGATACCGGAGCGGCCCTCGAAGACGAACAGCGCGTTGCGCGCCAGCAGCTGCGCCAAGTGCTGAGCTATGCCGAGTCGACCGAATGCCGCAGAGCGATCCAATTGCGCTACTTCGGCGAGACTTTCTCGGGGCCGTGCGGCGCCTGCGACAATTGTTGCGAACCGCGAACGCTGCAGGACTGGAGCATGGAAGCCCGGCAATTCATGTCCTGCATCGCGCGCCTGGCGCAGCGCGGACAGCGCTTCGGGGCGGCCCAGATCATCGACATCCTGCGCGGCGCGCGCTCCGAGCGAGTGCTTTCGCGCGGACATGATACGTTGAGCGTCTACGGCATCGGCAAGCAGCGATCGATCGACGAATGGCGCAGCGTCGCCCGTGCCCTGCTCCATCAAGGGCTCATCGAGGAAACCCAGGATGGCTATCCGGTGCTGTCGCTCAATGCGCAGAGCCGGCTGGTGCTGCGCGAGGAACTGACCGTACACATCGCGGCGGCGGTAAAGCCAAAACGCGTGCGCTCGTCGGGCATCGCCGGCGCCGGCGACAGTAACTCGGCGAATCGGTCGGGTGCCTCCGCGCCGGAAGGCAGCGCGCTGTTCGAGCGTCTGCGCGCGCTGCGCAAGCATTTGGCGGACGCGCATGGAGTGCCTCCCTACGTTGTGTTCCATGATGCCACGCTGCGCGAAATGGTCGAGCGCCGACCCCTCACTTTGAACCAGTTCGCCGACCTGCCCGGCGTCGGCCAAGCCAAGCTTGCGCGCTACGGCGACCAGTTCATCGCGGCCATAGTCGAGCACTCCTCGCAGACTGCGTGAGTGTCCGCCGGCCAAGCTCGAGCCGCGCTCAATCCCCCTGCTTGTAGACGGTGCCCTCTTTCATCACGAAGCGAACGTGCTCGAGTACGCGGATGTCGGCGAGGGGATCGCCGTTCACGGCGATGATATCCGCCGACTTGCCGGCCGCGATGGATCCGAACAGTTCCGGGTGGCCGATGAGATCCGCGGCATTCACGGTGGCCGATTGAATCGCCTGCATCGGCGTCATTCCGTACTTCACCATGAAAGCGAATTGCCGTGCGTTGATCCCGTGGGGGCATACACCGGCATCGGTGCCGAACGTCATCTTGACGCCGGCGCGAACCGCTTTGGTGAAGTTGCGGCGCTGGGCCTCGGCCAAGTCGCGGTCGTGCTGCAGAAAGTCGGCCGGCGTGTTCGGAGCCGACTGGATGCACTCTTCGTCGTAAATGTCCATGTCCAGATAGGTACCGTGCTGCTTGGCGAGCGCAATGCCTTCATCGTCGATGAGCGTGGCATGCTCGACCGACGCGACCCCTGCCCGGATCGCGTTCTTGATGCCTTCGGTCGCGTGCGCATGCGCTTCGACGCGCAAACCGAAATTGCCGGCCTCTTCGACGGCGGCGCGCAGTTCCTCGGGCGTAAACTCGATGGACTTCGGATTGCTGCCGTGAGTGAGCACGGCGCCCGTGGATAGCACCTTGATGTGATCGGCGCCGCGGTGCGCGAGTTCGCGAATCTTTTGCCGTACTTCCCAAGGGCTGTTCGCCTCCCCGTAGCGCAGATCCAGCGGCAACTGGATGTCCGGCGCTAAACCGGTCATCGCGCCGGCGCCCTCGCTGATGGTGATGTACGCGCCCGCCACATACATGCGCGGGCCGATGATGATGCCTCGTGCGATGGCATCGCGCATCGCCACATCGTTGAAGGCCCGGTAGACACCCACGTCGCGCACCGTCGTGAAGCCGGCGAGCAGCGTGACGCTCGCGTTGGGGATGGCCGAGTACGCCGTTTCCGCGGCGCTTCGTCGCAGGACCTCGAGAGGTTCGGCGTCGGCAAGATCGGCCAGGTGGGTGTGGCAATCCACGAGCCCGGGAAGGACGGTCATCTTCGACAGATCGATGACTTTGGCGCCGTCCGGTATGCCTAAGTTGGCACCGACGGCTTCGATTTTCGTACCGCGAACGAGAATGATCTGGTTCGCGAGGACACGTCCTGCTTGCGCGTCGATGAGCTTGCCGGCGCGGATGGCGGTGACGGGCGCGGCGGCGCCGGCGGGGGCCTGCTGAGCCGAACACAACACCGGCAGCAGGGACAGCAAAAACGTCAGGAACGAAATTTTCTTGTGCACAAGCGTCCTTTGAGGAAGATCTGAATTTCTAGGGATAGAGACGGGAAACGCGCGCGGCAATGATACTATTTTTCGATCGTTCAAGTAGCGTGGGCCCGCGGTTCTGCCTCAATGGAAGATAGCCCAACCGCCGGCCGATTGTCCCCGGCCGAGATTCTGGGGAAGATTGCCGTTACGATAGGGGCTCCTCCGCCAAAGGACCTACGATGAACGATCTCTCTGCATTTCCCATCACGAAGAAGTGGCCCGCCCGGCATCCCGACCGGCTGCAGCTCTATTCCCTGCCGACCCCCAATGGCGTCAAGGTCTCGATCATGCTTGAAGAGACCGGCCTGCCCTACGAGCCGCATCTCGTGAGCTTCGATACCAACGATCAGATGACCCCCGAGTTTCTATCGCTCAATCCCAACAACAAGATCCCGGCCATCCTCGATCCCAATGGGCCGGGCGGCAGACCGTTTCCCCTGTTCGAATCCGGCGCCATCCTCATCTACCTGGCTGATAAAACGGGGCAGTTCTTGCCGCCGAATCCGGCCGGCCGCTACGAGACCATTCAATGGCTGATGTTCCAGATGGCCGGCGTTGGTCCGATGTTCGGCCAGGTCGGCTTCTTCCACAAATTTGCCGGCAAGGACTACGAAGACAAGCGCCCGCGGGACCGCTACGTCGCGGAGTCAAGGCGCCTGCTGGGCGTACTGAACCGGCGACTGGCGGATCGCGCCTGGATCGCGGGCGACAGCTACACGATTGCCGATGTGGCCACCTTCCCCTGGGTTCGCAACCTCGTCAGCTTCTACGAAGCCGGAGATCTCGTGGGCATCAAGGATTTTCCGCACGTCACGCGCGCGCTGCAGTCTTTCGTGGCACGACCGGCCGTGATCAGAGGGATCGATATCCCGAAGAGAGCCCAGTAAGGCGGCGCGTCGCTCTGACCGGTGTCGGCGGGTGCGCCTCGGGACCGGCTAACGTATGCGCCGCAGCCGGCGTTTGAGCGCGTCGATCAGTTCCTTGAGCTCTTCGATATGCAGCGCCGCACCGCAGACGGCAAACACCAGTGCACCCACAATGACTGTCCCAAGGAGCGCACTGAGTTTGCTCAGAAACGTCTGCGTTTCCCAGTCAGCCAGCAACCAGTGGGACGAGGCGGCGCAGACGGCCACCAGAGCCGCCGACGCTGCCGCAACTTTTCCCAGCATCAGGAACATGCGTCTCGACTCGAGACCCTGAAGGTGCCTGCGCATCAGCGCGTACAGCAGCAGGAAATTGACGGTCGCGATACAGCCGGTGGAAAAGGCCAGTCCGCGATGTCCCCATCCCAACCGGAAGGTGAATATCCAATTGAACAGCAGATTGAGCCCCACCGCCAGCATGCTCACGAGCATCGGAGTCTTGCGCTTGTCGAGGGCATAAAATGCGTTTACCAGCACCTTGAGCGCGGCGTATCCGGCAAGGCCAATGGCGTAGAACCGCAGCGCACCGGCGGCCTGCGCCGCCTGATAGGCGCTGAATTTCCCGTGCTGATAGAGTACGGAAATGATCGGCTCGGCGAGCATGATGAGCCCGACCATCGATGGGATCGTGAGGAGGAGCGCCAAGCGCATGGCGCGGGCAAGCTCGGCGCGAAACGCAGTCATTTGACCGGCCACCACCAGTCTTGAAAGCAGCGGCAAGGTCACGGTACCCAATGCGACACCAAACAGACCCAATGGCAGCTGCATCAACCGAAACGCGATCGAGAGCCAGAAAATCGGTCCGTCGCCGAGCGTCGACGCGAACATCGAATTGATCAGGACATTGAATTGCGTGGTGCTGGCGGCGATCACCGCGGGACCCATCAGCAGCAAGATCGCCTTCACTCCGGCGTCGCGCCATCGAAAATCGGGGCGGAAGCGATACCCGAGCCGCGCGAGCGACGGCAATTGCACGGCAAGCTGCAGTGCGCCTCCTAGAACCGTGGCGACGCCCAACCCGAGCAGCGCCCGTGGACCGAAGCGAGGGTCGATCCAGAAGCCAAGCGTCACCCCCCCGACGATGGAGCCTATATTGAAGAAGCTCGATGCCATCGCCGGCAACCCGAAGAGGCTCTTGGAATTGAGCATCCCCATGACCAAGGCGGCGAGCGACACCAGGAGAATGAACGGAAACATGATGCGGGTCAGTTGTGCGGTCAAGGCCGCCTTTTCCGGGTCGAAGCCCGGCGCCAATGTCGCCACCAACTGGTCCGAAAACACCATCCCGGCGATGCACAACACACCGAGCACCACTGCCGTCAGCGTGGCTACCTTGTTCGCGAGGCGCCACGCGGCGTCATCGCCCCCGCGCGCGATGGTCTTGCTGAACGTAGTAACGAATGCCGTCGACAGCGCGCCTTCGGCGAACAGATCGCGCAGCAGGTTCGGAATGCGAAACGCAGCCGTAAAGGCGTCCATCGCGCTGCCGCCGCCGAACAGGGCGGCGAAGATCTGCTCGCGCGCGAGCCCGAGCAGACGGCTGCACATCACCGCAATACCGATAATCCCCGCCGCTTTGGTATTCAGCTTCTCGGTTGGGTCATCCGGAGCAACGGGGGGAAGCGATGACCGATCATTCATGAGGCGCAGCTTACCTAAGACCGCTCCTCACGTCGTGGCGAACATGCCGGCGACGGTCACCGCCATCACCGCGGTGGCGATCCATCCGAGTCGGCGCAATCGCGGCCGGATGACGAATTTGCCCATGATGTCTTCGCGCGACGCCAGGAGCATCATGATCGCCATGATGGGGACCGCGATGACCCCGTTGATCTGCGCACTCCATACCAGCGCCCGCATCGGGTCCAAATGCGTGAAATTCAGTGCCATGCCGCCGACCGTCGCAATGGCGATGATGCCGTAGAATTCCAGCGCTTGATGCACCTTCATATCCAGACCCGACTGCCAATCGAAGCTTTCCGACACCGCATAAGCAGCCGAACCCGCCAGGACCGGAACGGCAAGCATTCCCGTACCGATGACTCCCAAGCTGAACAACAGGAACGTGGTCTGCCCGCCAAGCGGCCGCAGCGCTTCGGCGGCCTGGGCGGACGTCTGAATGTCGACCACGCCCGCCGCATGCAGCGTAGCCGCCGTGCTCAGGATGATGAAGAACGCGATCAGGTTTGAAAAACCCATGCCGATGTAAGTGTCCCAGCGTATGCGCCGCAAGTGCTGGCGCGCCACCTCCGCGGCGTGCGGCAGCAAGGATCCCCCGCCGTTGCGGGCGGTGACTGCGCGCAGGTCCTCCATCTCCTGTGCCGCCTGCCAAAAGAACAAATACGGGCTGATCGTGGTGCCAAATACCGCGACGACCATGGAGATGGTGTTGTGATCGAGGAGGAGCCGTGGCATGACCAGCTCGGACGTGACCTCCCCCCAATGGACATGAACCGTGAATACCACGGCAACGTAGGATAGGAGCGCGAGAGTGAGCCACTTCAGATACCGCACGTAGTCCGCGTAGCGCAGAAAGACTTGCAATCCCAGGCACAGGACGCCGAGAGCCACGGAATAGAAGTGCGCGGAACCCCCGAGCAGCAGGCGCAGCGCCTCGCCCATCGCCGCAATGTCGGCGGCGATATTGATCGTGTTGGCAACCAGCAATAGACCGACGATGCCGTACAGCACGGAACGCGGGAAGACCGATTTAACGTTCGCCGCCAGACCCCGGCCCGTGATGCAGCCGAGGCGAGCACTGACCATTTGAATGCCGACCATCAAGGGATAGGTGAACAGAACGGTCCATAACATGCTGTACCCGAACTGCGCACCGGCCTGGGAATACGTGGCAATACCGCTCGGATCGTCATCGGCGGCGCCCGTGATGAGCCCCGGGCCCAATTGCTTCACCCGCGGATCCTCGGTAATGCTCTTGAGCAGCTTGACCATCCCCATACTCCAAAAACGGAATGAGTCCCACGTGGGGAGAAGGCGGCGGAAATCGGAGGATCAAATACGGCAGGAACCGAGTTCCTTCGAGCCATTCGCGCCTTCCGCATTCGGCGGGACGGCGCTTCGGAGGAACCTAAAGCGTTGTCGACGCCAATGCGCGGGTGCCGCTCGGGCGGCACTCACCACCACTCGTACATCTACTCACAAGGACGACCTTTGCAACTTAAACCTTCGGGAAGATAGGCCGGTGCAGCGGTGGTGTAAAGGAAAAAATGGCCGAAAGGCAAACGCGCACCGGTGCTGGGGCGCGTTTTTGCGGATGCCCATGAGACAGAACCGCCGCGGTTTACGCGGCGTGGCGCTAGCCTACGGCCGCAGCCTTGGCCTTTGCCACCTCGGCGATGACATCGTCCGCGACCTGCCGCGGGACCGGATCGTAGTGCGAGAACTCCATCGTGTAGGAGGCACGGCCGCTGGTCATCCCGCGCAACTGTCCGATGTACCCGAACATCTCCGACAGCGGCACATTCGCGACGACGGCAATGTTGGTGCCGCGCTCCAGCTGATCCAGGATCGCCCCGCGGCGGCGATTGATGTCGCCGATCACATCGCCCAGGTAGTCGCCCGGCGTCACCGTCTCGACCTTCATGACCGGCTCCAGGAGAATCGGTCCGGCCTTGCGAATGGCCTCGCGGAAGCAGGCCTTGGCGGCGATTTCGAAGGTGAGCGCATTGGAATCGACGTCGTGGAAACTACCGTCGATCAGGGTCGCGCGGAAATCCACCGTCGGATAGTGGGCAAGCACCCCGTCTTCTTTCTGAATCTTCAGGCCCTTCTCGACCGACGGCACGAACTCCCTGGGCACCGATCCGCCGACCGTTTCATCGACGAACTCGAAACCCGCGCCGCGTTCCAGCGGCTCGAAAACGATCCACACTTCGGCGAACTGGCCGGAACCGCCGGTCTGTTTCTTGTGGATGTACTGTTCGGTCAGCTTCTTGGTGAAGGTCTCGCGATACGCGACCTGCGGCTCGCCCATGGTGCCTTCGACGCCGAATTCCGTGCGCATGCGGTCCAGCGTGACTTCCAAATGCAGTTCGCCCATGCCGCGCAGGATGGTTTGACCCGTTTCGCGGTCGGTTTCCAAGTGCAACGAGGGATCGGCGCGGACCATTTTGCCGAGAGCGGTTCCGAATTTCTCCTGTTCCGCCTTGACCTTCGACTTCACCGACACGCTGATGACGGGGTCCGGAAAACGCATGCGCTCGAGAACTACCGGGTTCGCGGCGTCGCACAAGGTGTCGCCGGTCTCGGTGTCCGCCAGGGACACGAGCGCGATGATGTCGCCCGCGCGGGCTTCTTCCACGGGATTAGCTTCCTTGGCGAACATTTCGACCATGCGGCCGATCTTTTCGCGTTTTCCGCGGGTGGAATTCTGGACGGAGGCTCCCTTGGTCAGCACCCCGGAATACACGCGCACGAACGTCAGAGCGCCGTAGATGTCGTTGATGACCTTGAACGCGAGGGCCGAAAACGGTTCGTCGTCCGAACACCTGCGCTCGCCGATGGGTTCGCCGTCGGCATCGACGGTCTTGATGGCCGGCACGTCGGTGGGAGCCGGGAGATAATCCACCACCGCGTCCAACACCTGTTGTACGCCTTTATTCTTGTAGGACGACCCGCAAAGCACGATGGTGAAGGCAGAATTCAAGGTGCCTTTGCGCAGCGCCTTGCGCAGCACATCGCCCGACGGAACGGTGCCGTCGGTGAGATACGCTTCCATCGCATCGTCGTCCTGCTCGAGACAGGTATCGATCAGTTCGGTGCGGTACTTGTCGATGGAGGCGAGAATCGCGCGGTCGCTCGGCGTGGTGATCTTGAGCTTGTCCGCGATGTCGGGAGTAATCTCGAGCGCCTGCCAAACGGCATCCTTGTCGTCCGACTCCCAGACGAGGGCCTTCATCTCGACCAGGTCGATCATGCCCTTGAAGTTGTCCTCCGAGCCGATCGGCAGTTGGACCGGCAACGGGCGCGCGCCCAAGCGCTTTTTAATCATGTCGACGCAGCGCAGGAAATTGGCGCCGCTGCGGTCCATTTTATTGACGTAGCACATGCGCGGCACGTGGTAGTTGTCGGCAAGGCGCCAGTTGGTCTCCGACTGCGGCTCGACCCCCGCGACACCGTCGAACACCACGACCGCCCCGTCCAGGACGCGCAGCGACCGGTTGACCTCGATCGTAAAGTCCACGTGTCCCGGAGTGTCGATGAGATTGATCTTCTTATCGCGCCAGAACGCGGACACGGCCGCGCTTTGAATGGTGATGCCGCGCTTCTGTTCCTGCTCGAGATAGTCGGTGGTCGTCGACGTCTTCAGATCCTTGGTATCGTGAATGTCGATGATGGTGTGCTTACGCCCCGTGTAATACAGGATGCGCTCGGTCGTCGTCGTCTTGCCGGCGTCGACGTGGGCGATAATGCCGATATTGCGAATATCGGAAAGGGGCGTTGTGCGGGGCATGGCGAAGTTCCGTAAAAAATGTGAGTAGGGCCGCAGTAGGCCGGCGTCAAAACCACGTAGTTTGACACGCCATTCTGGGTATGTCGAGAACTCAGCTTTGGTGTGCGATTTGGCTCACTACTTGACGGTATATCCTCGGCCCTCGAGGCAGGCCGCTTGGGCTCGAAAGTAGTCCGAACGCTTGCCGGGCGCCGTCGGCCCTGTCGCCTGTGTGGGATCGAACCCCGTCTGGCCGGCCGCCCAGCGATGGCACTCGAACTTGTCCTTGCCCTGCTGCTCCTCGGTCTGGCCGTTCTTCGGGTACACGATCAGCGTCCCCGATGCCGCCGGCGACGATGCCGCAGCCTCGCCTTGAATCTCGGGCGGCGGACTCACCGTTTCGTACTGGCTGACCGTGGGGTCCCACCGATAGTAGACGTTGTCCGCATAGTAGTAGGGAACCCCTTCCCACCAAACGGTCGAGTAGTACAAGGGCAGAGTCGCAAAATACAAACCCAATCCGACGCCCCCCCAGGCCCACGGACCGTACCAGCCGCCTCGCCAACCATAATAGCCGCCCCGCCAACCATAGCCACCGTAGCCGCCCCGCCAACCGTAGCCGCCGTGGTACCCACCATAACCGCCGTGATAGCCGCCGCCGTAGCCACCGTGATAGCCACCGCCGTAGCCGCCATGGGCGGCGACCCCACCACCATGGCCGCCGCCATGCTGCGCGAACGTGGGCGCGCTCATCGCCAGTGCGGCGACGGTGCCGCAGACCATCAAAGACAGCGTACGGAGCGCCGAGGGCTTTTTCATTACGTCACCCATGGCCTGTCGGGCCTTAAGTTCAATGAACACCATTATAAGAACTTCTATAAAGACTTCGTTTATTTGACTTCACAGTTTCCGCGCAGTTCAACGAAATCCCGGCTCAACGCCTGCACTCGTCAAGCGGAGCTTCAAACCCGCTCGGCTCATTCGGGTACTAACTCTCGGTAAGCAGCGTTCTTGGGCAAGGTACTCCGGAGGTTGGTATGCGAGTCAGTCGCGGTATCCTAAGTTTGACGGTTGCATTGGCGGTCGCCCCCGTCGGAATCGGCTTTGCCCACGGCGGCGGGTCGATGGGCGGAGGAGGCGTCACCGACTCCGCGGCCGGTTCACGGTCGAGTTCGCCCGAGAACGCGGCGAAGGCTGCTTATAACTCCGGCGTGCGCTCCATCAAGGAGGCGAAGGAGTACGAATCCGACGCCGCCAAGGCTTCCAATCCTCAGAAGAGCGCCAAAGCGCTGGATAAGGCCCATCAGTATTATTCCAAGGCGCTGGAACAGTTCATCGATGCAGTCTCCCAACAGCCCAAGATGTACCAGGCGTGGAATTACATCGGCTTTGCCAACCGTCATCTGGGTAACTATGACGCGGCTCTGTCGGCATACGCCAAGGCGCTCGAGCTCAATCCCGCCTATCCGGAAGCCATCGAGTACCGCGGAGAAGCCTATCTCGGTCTGAATAAGATCGACGAAGCGAAGGAGGCGTATATGACCTTGTTTCGAGAATCCCGCGGCCTCGCCGACGAACTCATGACGGCGATGCGCCGGTGGACCGACGCCCGGCGCACGGATGCTCAAGGTCTGGCTCCCGATGTCATCGAGGCATTCTCCAAATGGGTGGACGAGCGAGCCGGAATCGCCGCGCAAACCGCCTCACTCGCGCTCGGCGGGCAGGCCGCCTGGAAATAGCCGGCATCGCTGCCTTGGCTTAAGGATCGCTGCTCAATATTCGCAAGCGCTTCATCATCGTAATGGCATGCGCGGCGGTGGCTGCCGCGCATGCTGCGGATACGTCGCCGAGCCCGGCCTATGAATGGCGCTTGCCGCCCGGTTTCCCGCGTCCGACGGTGCCGGCCGACAATCCAATGTCTTCCGCCAAAGTAGAATTGGGGCGCCGGCTATTTCACGAAACGCATCTGTCGTCGACCGGCCGGTACGCCTGCGCGAGTTGTCATCGACCCGAACTGGCTTTCACCGACGGCAGGCCACGCGCCCTGGGCGCCACCGGCGAGTCGGTGAAGCACAGCGCCATGAGTCTCGCCAACGTGGCTTACAACCCAGCCTTCACCTGGAGCGACGCGAGAGTCCATTCGCTGGAGTCGCAAATGCGGCAGCCGCTGTTCAATCGGCATCCGGTGGAGATGGGCCTCACGGGCGGCGGGCGCGCCGCCGTCAAGGCCTTGTCTGCCGACGCCGTGTACCGCAGCCGGTTCGCCGCGGCATTTCCGGACGACGCCGCACCGATTTCCATGACCAACATCATCAAGGCGATAGCCGCTTTCGAGCGCACTTTGATCTCCGGCCGCTCGCCATTCGATCGTTATGTGTACGACGATGATCAAGCGGCGCTGTCCGACTCGGAAAAGCGCGGCATGGCGCTCTTTTTCTCGCCACGCGCGGGCTGCGCGCAATGTCATTCCGGGATCAATTTTTCCGGACCCCTGACTTACGAAGGACACGAGACGCAAGGCGCCTTGTTCGCCGACACCGGCCTGTACGATGAGGACGGACGGGGAAGCTACCCGGCGAACGACCGGGGCCTGATCGAGGTCACCCATCGTGCGGCGGACATGGGAAGATTTCGCGTGCCCACATTGCGCAACGTGGCGCTGACCGCGCCGTATATGCATGACGGAAGTGTGGCGAGCCTGGAACAGGTGATCGATCACTACGCGCGCGGTGGACACAAGAGTCCGCGCCGGGACTCGCGCATCCGGCCGCTATTCCTGTCGCAGACCGAACGCGCCGATTTGGCTGCTTTTCTGCGAAGCCTGACTGACCGCGAATTCATCGCCGATCCGCGGTTTAGATGAAGCGACGCGGAGCGCTGTTCGCTTCGGTCGGGACCCGGCATACTGCGCTTCCAATATCAACAAAGTCATGGGGATCCCAAGCATGCGTGCACCGTGCATCGTACTCGCTCTCATCGCCGCAACCTTACAGACCGCGCTGGCGGCCGGCCCGCAGGCTCTGCCCACGGCCAAGGCTGAAAATGTCGGCATGTCCACCGAGCGTCTCACCCGCCTCAGCGAGGGCATGAAGAGTCTCGTGGATCAGGGCCGTCTCGCCGGCGTCGTGACCATGGTCGCGCGCCGCGGCAAGGTGATCGAGTTCGAGGCCACCGGCAAGCGGGACATCGCCGCCAATCTCCCCATGCAAAAGGACAGCATTTTCCGCATCTATTCCATGACCAAGCCGATTACGGGCCTCGCCATGATGATGTTGTTCGAAGAGGGGAAGTGGCAGCTCAACGATCCGGTTGCCAAATATATACCGGAGTTTGCCGACCTCAAGGTGTACGGCACCGATGCGAACGGCAACGTGGTCATGAAGGATCAGGTTCACCCCGTGACCATGCGCGAACTGATGTCGCACACCGGAGGTTTCACCTATGGATTTATCAGCAACACGCCGGTCGATAAATTGCAGCGCGAGGCCGATATCCTCAACGTCAACAACACGCTGGAGGAGATGATCAAGCGCGTCGCCAAACTGCCCTTGAACGCGCAACCCGGCAGCGAATGGCACTACAGCATTTCCGTCGACATTCAGGGCTACATCGTGCAAAAGCTCTCCGGCATGCCGTTCGAGGAATTCTTGGAGAAGCGCATATTCAAGCCGCTCAACATGGTCGATACCGGCTTCTACGTTCCGGCGGACAAGCTCAAGCGCCTGGCGGAATTCTACAGTTACGGAAAGGACGGCCGGCTGGAAGTGGTGCGGGGCGGGCTCAATCACGACTTCTCCGCCAAGCCTGCGCTCTCTTCCGGCGGCGGCGGCCTGGTATCGACTGCAGCGGATTACATGCGCTTCTGCCAGATGCTGCTGAACGGCGGCAAGCTGGATGGCGTGCGCCTCATCTCGCCGCGCAGCGTCGAACTCATGCGCACGAATGTGCTGGCGCCGGGAATGTCCACACTCTCGCCCGGCGCGGGATTCGGATTGGACTTCGCGGTGTACACCGATGTCGCCGCCGCCGGCGGTTATTACGGCAAGGGCACCTATTACTGGGGCGGCGCGGCCGGCACCTGGTTCTGGATCGATCCCAGCGACGAGTTGATCGTCATCGGAATGATTCAGCAGGTCGCAGGTACCGGCGCGGCCGCCGTGGCCGGCGTTCCCGACGTGCGTGGCCTGTCCCACGCCTATGTATATCAGGCCATCGCCGATTGATGCTTCAGCTGCGCCGTTAATTTGTCGCTCTGTTCATTGAAGCGCTTGTATGCCGGGCGCTGCGAGAGCAGACCCACATAGCTCTGAAATATCGGCCGCGGCTCGAGACTTTTCGTCATCATCCCGAACCCCAGCTGAGAGCCCACGTATACATCGGCCGCGCTGAAACGGTTCCCCAGAATGTAAGGGCCGGGAGTCAGCGCTTTTTCGACCGCGTGCACCACATCGTCGAAATTTCCGTACCCCAGCGCCGTCGGTCTGTCGACCGGCGGACGCGACAACATCCGGTCGATCAATGCGGACTCGATGCAACCCTGGCCGAAGAACATCCACCGTAGATAGGTGCCGCGCGCGGAATCGTCGATCGCGGGCGCAAGCTTGGCCGCGGGAAACGCGTCGGCGAGATAGGTGATGATGGCGCCGCATTCGGTGATGACCGTGCCTCGATGCACGATGGTCGGCAGCTTCCCCATGGGGTTCACCGCAAGGAATTCGGGCGTCTTGTTCTCGCCCTTCTCGAAACTCAACAATTCAAACCGGTACGGCGCACCGATTTCTTCCAGCATCCAATGCACCATGCGGCCGCGCGACATCGGATTGTGATAAAAGACGATTTCTTCGCTCATGGAGATCCCCCTGTAGTAATTCATCGAGATATCGATCATTGCAGCCGTCTACCTGCGAATTGGGATTTCGATGTAGCTGTCATTGTGCCAGCGGATTTTGACGGGAACTTTACCGTCGGCGATGGACTCCTCGCTCACGTCGTTTCCCGTGCCGTAGTTGATCTCGCGATCCGGCCGCTTGTTGATGCCGAGAACCATCACCAGCCGGCTGCCCTGCTGAAGCAGCCGGCTCGTCATCCGCTCGCTCCTGAACGAGAGCTCCTGGCGCTCGCCCGCCTTGAGCAGGTGTCGATGAACGCGGTCTCGCGCATAACTGGCCCGGAATTCATAGGCGGGACTAAACAAGCGAATATAATCGCCGCCGGCCAGGCGCTCGAAAAGAATGATGTTCAGATCCACGTCCATCTTGTTCACGGTGAAATCCAGCCGGCCGGAGAACAGACCGTTGAACTCCGTCGGCTTCGCCAGCGGCTCACTCACGAACAGCACGTCGTTGTGGGTTGCGATACTCCTGCTGATGAGATCGGTCGAGGGCGTCCAGGCGGCGTCCTTGCGATCGGCCAAGTTCACCGTCTGCAGGATGAATGCGGCTTTCGGATTCCTGTGCTGGGTGAGCCGGTGGCCTTCGCCTGACACAGTTGCGTCCAGGTAGAATTTCAGCGACCCCTTGGTCATGGCGTCGAGCGTCGGCGCGTGGCGCCACTCGTTGGCGCCCATCACTTCGTAGTTGACTTGGGCTTTGAGCCGAGGCGGCATGGTGCCGCCCTTGAAGACGTGGTTGAACCACTGATAGCGCAGCTCACGAAGGTCAACGAGCGCGGCCGAATCCACTTGATAGTTCTGCAGCGTGGCCAATGCCCCTTTCTGCATCACGGCGTCATCGTAGGGACCGATAACCAGCGTATGGTCGGCATGCGGGTTGTATCGATGATGCTGCGTGAAATAATACAGGGCGCCCAATTCGCTTCCGGAATAGTAGCCCGTCATCGTCAGCACCGGAATATTGATGTGTGCGAACTGTTCCCGGTAAGGGACCATCTCCTGCCAGTACCGGTCGTAGCTCGGGTGATTCAGCCAGCGGATGAATATAGGATTGGGTTTTCCGTACAGGCGGCCCATGTCTCGGTATCGGCTTCCGCTGACGTACCACTTTTGATCGAGGGCGTGCCACAGGGCATCGTCGTAATAGCTGCTTTCGTCGGACGTTTTGGCATTGGTCACGTAGGAAGACCACCGGTACGCGGAATTCTGGAAGATGTTGCCTCCCATGGGAACATCGATTCCGGGAGCGGTGGTTGCCGATGTCGCGATGGCTTTGAGCGCGGGCGGCAGTCGCTTGGCGGCCGCCCACGAGGTAAAGCCGCTGTAGGCATCGCCGTACATGCCCACGCGGCCGTCACTCCAGGGTTGCTTGGCAATCCAATCGATGACCGCCCGCGCATCGTCACCGTCGTGCTGATAGGGAACGACCTGGCGGGGACTGTCATGCGTACCCCGGGCGTAGGCGACTACTCCCACATAGCCGTGCGCCGCGCACTCCTTGGCGTAGTTCCGTGAATCGTAGATCGTGAACTCCAGCAGCGCGGGAAGCGGATTGGAGGGGCTTTTGGGACGAACCAGCAGCGCGGTAATGCTCGCCCCTTCCGGGGTCTTGATCAGGACTTGGTCGTCGACCGCGTAGCGCCGTCGATCGTCCTCCTCGTTGAGCGAGACGACCAGGGGACCGAAGCTCCGATAGGCATCAAAGGACAGGTACGCCCGAACCAGCGCCACCGCTTCCGACTGACCAATGCTGTCGTCGGCCCGCTGCTGATCGAACAGCTTCTGCAGAGCGTAACGAAACACCGCCGGAGATGTCCCGAGCCATTGCGTGACCGCGTAGGCGTCCTGGTCATTGAGCCGGGGAACCACGTCTTGATACGCTTGAGTGAATGCTTGCGCGAAGGGCACCTGAGTCTCCGCTTCCATTGCCTTCGCACGTGCGTACATGTCGTAAATCACGTCACGGCCGACCGGCCGGCCGGCGTCCAAGCGCTGCCGCCGATCGCGCAGCGTTTGCCGCGACTCATAGGCAGCCGAATAGTTGCCCGCCACCAATTGAAGCGCGGACAAATTCGCGAGATAGCGGTCCGGATCGGGGTCTTGATAGACGGGAACGAGCCGCGCCGCCAAATCGCGCATGGCCGCGGCCGCCGCGGCATCGTCCACGGAAGCCGGCGTATGAAATTCGAAAACCGGCCCGACGGCCCCAACCCTCGAGGAAGCAAAGACCAAGAGCAAGAAAAGACAGCTCGCCGTCCACTGGGCAATCCCTCTTCCCGCCGGTTTTGACGCTCTTTTCATTCGTGGCTTCCAGTCAAGGTCGCTGCTCTTTTGCGAGCCCCAGGAGACTTGATGAGATGCAGGACGCGCGTGAACAGGGGGTGCGCTTGAGCAGGTCCGCCGATGTGGATGACGCCGGTGTGCTGCAGTTCGTTGGTGAAGACGTCGATGACCAGTTCGAGCACGTCGTCGGCGAGCAGACCGAATGTGCCGTCGATGAGCACCCAGGGCGGCCTTTGCAGCAAGATGCGCGCGACGGCGAGGCAAAGCTGCTCATCTCGGCTCAATTCCCGATCCCAACGCTGGGTCTTGTCGAGCAACGGTGCGAGGCGTTCAAGGCCGAGCCGGTAGAGCGCGCGCGCGAAATCGCCCTCGGCGAAACTGTCGGCCTTCAAAGGATAGGCGAGCACTTCGCGCAAGGTTCCCCGGGGCATGTAGGGCGTACCGCCCGGCAGGTAAAATATCTGTTCGCCGGCGGGGCGCGTGATGCGCCCGGCGCCCCAGGGCCATAGTCCCGCCAGCGCGCGAAACAGCTGCGTCTTGCCGGTTCCCGGCGCGCCCAGGATGAGGACCCGTTCCCCGGCCTTCACGACCACTTTCGTTTCTTTGAGCATGTCGGCATTCGCTGCAGATACGATCTCGAGGCCCTCGATTGAAATCTCGCCGGGGTCCCCCTCGGTGTAGACGATGCGGCTTCCGAATCCGCTCGGCTCTTGGCTCCTGATCAGCGCATGGCGGAAATTCGCGACTCGGAGCAACGTGGCGCGCCAGTCGGCAATGGCGCTGAAGTTGTCAATGAACCACCGCAGCGACGACTGCGCCTGGCTGAACGCGCCCGCCGCCATCATGAGGCCGCCGAAAGAAACCTTGCCGCTGAAATACAGAGGCGCCGCAACGAGTATGGGAGCCACTATCGTGACCCAACCAAAGCCGGCGGTGACCCAGGTGAGATTGGCGTGACCCCTGACGATGCGGCGCGTCGCAGCGAGCACATTGCCAAGATGAAGCTCGATCCGGCGCTTCTCGTCCGCCTCACCCTCCGCCAACGAAATGTCATCGACGTGCTCGTTGACTCGCACCAGCGAAAAGCGCAGATCGGCCTCGCGCGCGTAGCGTTCCGCGTTGCGGGTGATGAGACCTCGGCCGACCCGGTAGCTGAGAAGCGAGCCTGCGCTCGCATAGATGATCGCCGCCCACACCATGAAGCCTGGGACGGTGTAGTCCCGGTCGCTGACACGAAAGATGAAGTCGTTCGACAGAACCCAGAGCACGCCCGCGAAAGTAAGGAACAATATCAAGGCCTGGAGCAATCCGACGCCGAGATCGGCCGACAGCTCGCAGAGCTTGCGCGCGTCTTCATGGATGCGTTGGTCCGGGTTGACGCCCATGGTTCCCGCGTTGGCAAGCCAAAACGCGCGGCGCGGCAGCATCCAGTCGCGAAGGAGGCCAAGTACCAGCCCCTCACGCAGCTTGAGTTCCAAGGTTTCGACCAGCCATCGCTGCGCCACATTGAGAGCGAGGAGAAATCCTGCGATCACGAAGAAGACGCCGAGCTGAAACAGGAAGTCCCGCAGGTCACGCCGCGATAAGGCATCGTAGAACGGCTTGTTCCAGCCGTTGAGGCGAATTTGACCGTAGGCGGTGGCCGCGACGACGAGTATCAATGCGGCCAACACCAATGTGAGCACCTTGCGCACCGGCGAGCCGAAGATCGTGCGGGTGACGAGTCCGATCTGCCGCGCAAGGCCCAAGTGACCGCTCTCGCCCTCAGGAGAGGTGCCGGGGATTTCTGTGGAGTCTTCCATTACATTGCCGAGCACTCTGCCACGCTTTGCCCGAAGGATACCACCCAATCCGCGGCGCAGATCCCAACCTCGAAGCCTTTCAGGATGTGGTGCAGATGACTTCCGCGGGTGTAC
>Ga0073928_10004317_pt1 | contig 21194 bp, 17 predicted proteins | sample PaiPotPPA55metaG_FD_76969 | JGI IMG/M metagenome (GOLD analysis project Ga0073928, IMG submission 76969) | Iron sulfur acid spring bacterial and archeal communities from Banff, Canada, to study Microbial Dark Matter (Phase II) - Paint Pots PPA... ...
CGCCGCCGCCAGCCTGCTCGACACCCTTGGCGTCGACGGCGTGCTGAGCGCGGGAGCCCCGGACGCGCCCGCCGGCGGCGCGGTCGAGCTCATGCACCGGCACTCGCAGGTCACGACGATCCGAGCCGGGACGAGCGAGATCCAGCGCACGATCATCGCCGAGCGCGGGCTGGGGCTGCCCCGTTCCGGGCGTTAGACGACGGTCGAGGTCAGGATCTCCGGCGTCTCGTCGGTCACGAGCACGGTCTCGCCCCAGCGGGCCCGGTCCCGGGTCGCCTCCACGAACAGCACCATGCCCGGCGCCAGCTTGTCCTCGGCGCGGACGGCCTCGTGGCCCAGGCCGACGCCGTCGACGCTGACACCGGCCTGGATCACGTCGCCCACCCGGGCGCCGGGCCGGCAGGCGGTGACCCCGGCCGCCGAGGCGGCGCGGGCGCCGTCGTCGGATGGCCACGTGCGCGACAGCACCCCTTCCCAGCCCTCGTGGATCACGCCGACCCGGGCCGCGACGCGGTCACCGGCCACGTCGATGACGGGGGCGAAGGCGGGCGTCGTCGTGCCGAGCTGGGCCATCCGCTCCTCGAACACGCCCGCCAGCTCTCGCGCGCCCACCGTCGGCCCGGCCGCGACCACCGCCGCCAGCGCGCCCTCGGCGACCGCGATGGCGGCGCGGATCGCCTCGACGTCCCCCGGCGTCTTCACGCGGCGGATCTCACGGAGGACGGCCTCCCCGTCGGCGAGCTCCGCGTCCGGGAACACCGCCGCCAGCAGCCCCGCGAACAGGGGCGACATGCCGTCCACACCGACTCGCCGGACCGTCGTGCCCTCCGCGGCCCGAGCCGCCGCCGACGTGAGGTTCATCGGGTTCCACGAGATCGGGTAGAGGTTGGCGGGCGGGACGTCGGCGGGCACGCCGTCGTCGGTGACGCTCAGGAGATGCACCCGCCCGGTCGCGCCGACGAACACGCACGAGGGGGCGAACGGCCGCGTGCCGGCCAGCCAGAGCCGGTTGGCACCCGACACGTAGCGAGCGTTCGCCTCCCGCCCCAGCACGAGCACGTCGACCTCGGCCTTCGCCATGGCGGCCCGGATGCGCTCCCGGTGCTCGGTCATGCGAGGCCGTAGGCGCCGAAGCGCAGGTTCGAGAGGCGCTCGCAGCCGGCCTCGGTGACGGTCACGATGTCCTCGGCCCGGAAGCCACCCTTGCCGTCCTCCCAGACCACCGGCTCGAGGACGAGCACCATCCCCGGGGCCAGCACGATCGACTCGTCGAAGTCCTCGCCGAGGTCCGTGCCCACGAACGGCATCTCGGCGCTCTCGGTCCCGGTGCCGTGAGCCAGGTAGAGATGGGCGAGCCACGGCTTGCGGCCGTAGACCTCGCCCGCCGCCCGCGTCAGGTCCCGGGCCGTCGCGCCCGGCTTCGTCACCTCGACCACGGCCGCCACGATGTCGAGCCACTGCTGGGCGTGCCGGCGGTGGTACTCCTCGAGGTCGCCGCCGACGACCCAGGTGTGGCCGTAGTCGGACTGGTAGCCCTCGTAGTGCATGCCGGTGTCGACGAACACGACGTCGCGGGCCTCGAAGCGGCGGGGCGTCGTCACGGTCGGGAAGACGACGTCACCGGTCGCCGAGTACGGGCCGGCCTTGATCGAGTGGGGCATCACCTGCCACACCGGATCGACGGTGTTCCCGGACGCGCCGAGCTCGAGGATCCGGCGCAGGAACAGGCCGGTCAGCTCGGTCGCCGGCACGCCGGGGGCGACCATCGTCTCGACGTCGGCGATCGCGGCCTCGTTGATCGCCTGCGCCCGTCGGATGCACTCGAGCTCGTCTGGCGTCTTCACGATCTTCGCCGCCGTGAGCGCCACCGACGCGTCCTGGGGGTCGCGGTCGGCGAGGGCGCGCCAGAGCGGCATCGTGGCGTCGTCGACCGCGAGGCGCCCCCGGGGCAGGGACTGGACGAGTCGCTGCGCGTCGTCGTCGAACTCCAGGTTCAGCCCCGGCCGGACGTCGAGGCCGAGGTCGGTCGGGACCGTCGCCGCCTCGGGTGCCCACACCGTCGGCGGCGTGCCGTCGGTCGTGACGACGGCCACCGCCCGTCGGTGGATCGCCTGGGCCTGGTCGGCGCCCGGCATCCGGACCCCGCTCGCGTAGCCGACGTTGCCCTGGCCGAGGAGCACCAGCACGTCGATGTCGTGGTCGGCGAGACTCTCGACCAGCCGCGCGTGGCGCTCCCAGCCCATCCGGGCCCGGTCGAGCGTCCCGTCGAACGCGAGCGGGCCGCCGCTCACAGGGGAAGCTTGTACGCGTCGACGGCGTTGCGGCCCAGGATCCGATCCTGCGCGCCCGCGTCGAGCGCCTCGATGCCCTTGCGGAGCTCGTCGACGATGCCGGGGTGGTACTCGGGGTGCGGGTAGTCCGACGCCCACAGGATGCGCTCGGGCCCGAGGAACTCCGCGCAGGCGGCCAGGTTCCACTCCTCGGGCTCGAAGCCGGCCCAGCACTGGCGCTGGAAGTACTCGCTCGGCAGCATCGACAGCCAGCGCTGCTCGAGCGGGAACGCCTTCACCTGCTCGTCCATGCGCTCGAGCTGGGTCGGGATCCAGCCGCCGCCCGACTCGAGGAACAAGAACCGGAGGTTCGGGAACCGCTCGCAGACGCCGCCCATGAGCAGCCGCCCGAGGGTGACGATCATGTCGACGGTGTTGCCGACCGCCTGGCCGAGCCCCGAGCCGCCGTGCAGCTCGTCCATCGCCATGTTGGTGATCATCATGTTCTCGTCCTCGGCGACGAGGCCGAACTTGCGGCACGCGCCGGGCGTGTCGACGTGCACGCCGGGATGGAACGCCACCGGGACGTCGAGCTCCTGGACCGCGGCCCAGAACGGGTCGTACACGGAGTGGTTGAGCGGCAGCTCGTCCACGTACGCCGACGGCCGCACGAACACGCCGCGCAGGCCGAGCTCGCCGACCCCGCGCTGGGCTTCGGCGACCGCCCGCCCGACGTCTTGGAGCGGGACCCCGCCGATCCCGAACAGCCGGGTCGGGAACGCCGCGCAGTACTCCGAGACCCAGTCGTTGTAGGCACGGATGCAGTCGGTGACGAAGTCCACGTCGTGCAGGGCCTCGATCGGGTCGGTGGGCCCGTAGAACAGCGCCTGGGACGGGTAGAGCACGGCGGCGTCGATGCCGTCGGCATCCATGTCGACGGTGCGGGCCTGGGGGTCGTACCCACCCGGCACCCGCAGGCTCTGGAGCAGGTCGAAGAACTCGCGGGCGGTGATGCCGACCGCGGCCGCCATCTGGTCCTGGAGCTCGCGCCCGCCGCCCCGCACCCGACCGCCCAGGTAGAAGACCTCGTAGACCTCGTCCTCGACGACCTTGCGCGGGATCCAGTCGCCCCAGCGGGACTGGTCCATCCGCGCGAGCCAGAGGTCGTCGGGCTCGTAGGTGTGGCCGTCGGCGTCGACGACGAGCTGGTCGGCCGGCATGCGCCCTCCCTCGGCACGCCCACAACGTGACGGACGCGCGACCACCCTACGTCGCGTGGCTCGACCCCGGCCGGAGCACCCGCTCGGCTTGGTCGACGGGCGCGGCGGCGCGCGGGCTGTTGCCGGCTTGGAGTCCGGTCGATACCCTCGCTCGGGGTGCGTTGCGGGGAGCGGTTGCGATGACATCGAGCGCGGCGAATCCGGTCGACGCCCAGGTGTTCATCAGCTACGCGCAGGACGAGGACGGCGCGCAGGCGCTCGACGTCGCCGATCACCTCGAGGCGGCCGGCGTCTCGGTCTGGATCGCCGACCGCAGCATCGACGGCGCCCAGAACTACGGACCCGAGGTCGTGGCGGCCATCGACCGCTGCCGGGTGCTGGTCGTCCTGTGCTCGGCCGCGTCGCTGCACTCTGGGCACGTGGCGGTGGAGGTCGAGCTGGCCTTCGAGGCCAAACGACCCCGGCTGCCGCTGCGCCTCGATGACACGCCGTTCCCGGACCAGATCCGCTACTGGCTCACCGGCTCGAACTGGATCGACGTGCGCGGCCCGGCCGAGGACTGGGTGCCGAAGGTGATGCGGGCGCTCGAGCGGCACGGCGTCGATCGCGACGCCGCCGCGGTGACACCCGCCCGCCACCCCGCGTCGGCGCCCAGCGCGCCGGTGCTCCCGATCAGCGAGGTGGACTACGCGCGAGCGAGCGACGGCACCCACATCGCCTATCGGATCGTCGAGGCCGCGCGCTCCTGCGCCCCGGGGACCGACGTCGTCATGGTCTCGGGCGGCCTGTTCCCCATGGAGCTCTTCGAGAGCGACCCTGGGGTCGTGCGGCTCCTCGACGGGCTCCGGGCGATCGGACGGGTCGTGATCTTCGACCGCCGCGGCATCGGCCTGTCCGACCCGATCACCGACTGGGAGCGCCCGGTCCTCGACCAGTGGGCCGACGACGTGCTGGCCGTCTCCGATGCCGCCGGTGCCCAGGACGCGGTCGTCTACGCCTGGGACAGCTACGGCGTCGGCAGCCGGTTCGCAGCCCGCAACCCGGACCGGCTCCGACTCCTCGTCCTGCAGCAGCCAGCCATGGTTTCCGACGACGAGTGGGAATCCTGGCAGGAGGAGCGGTCGGCCATCGTGCGCGACAACCTCGCCGGCGAGCAGGGCCTCCTCGGGCTCATCGCCCCCTCCCGCGTCGATGACCCGTCCTTCCAGGACTGGTATCTCCGCGCCGGTCGCGCCGGCGCCAGCCCGAGGATGGCGGCGCAGATCTGGGAATCGACCTTCAGCTCCCGAGCCAGCGACCAGCTCCTCGACCAGGTCCAGGCCCCGACGATGGTGCTGCTTCGCCGCGACAGCGCCTATCTCCCGGCCGACGTCGCCCGCGCCGCCGCGGCCGCGATCGACGGCTCCACCCTCGTCGAGCTCGACGGCGCCGACCACTTCCCCTTCCTCGGTGACGTCGACGCGGTCGCGGCGGCCATCGCGGACTTCGTGGACCGCGCGCTGCCGCCACCCCGGCACGTGCTGGCCGCCCTCGTGCGGTCCGAGCTCGTCCCGTCCGAGGAAGGGCCGCGGTCCGGCGATGACGACCAAGCAGCCGTCGAGCGCCTCGAGGCGGTCGTCGCGGCGGCCGTGCAGGACTGCGGCGGCGAGGTCGTCACGACGGACGACGCCGTCGTGGCGATCCTCCCGTCCGCCTTCGCGGCGGTGCGCGCCGCCCGGCGCACGCGCGACGGGCTCGCCGCGGCCGGGGTCCGGGCCCGCATCGGCGTGCACGTCGGCGACGTCGACCGGCGAGACGATTCGGTCACCGGCCCGGGCGCGGCGGTCGCCGCCGCCGCGACCCGCGGGGCCGGATCGGGTGAGGCGGTGGTCACGGCGTCCGTCGCGGCCGCGGTCCCCGGCGGCACTGCCGCGTTCACGTCGCTCGGTCGGCGGGAGCTGCCGGGCGAGCCCGGCGAGTGGGAGCTCTTCGGGCTCTGACCGCCGCTACCCGGATCCCCGACTCGACGGTGCCGCCGAGCCGGACGGGTGGGCGTCGGGCAGCCGGATGATGGCGTAGCCGGCCCGACGGAGCAGGTCGGGCATCTGGTGCACGGCGTCGCGGTCGAGGTCGCGCACCTCGTCGCTCAGCTCGTCCCAGTCGACGAGATACGGGCTGGTCCGAGCCACGGGGTCGCGGTGGGCTCCGAGCGTCCAGCCGTCCCGATGCCGCTCCGCGACCCAGCGCTCGTGCTCGAGCCGGGCCAGCAGCTCGAGCTCGTGGCGCTGGAAGTCGAACGTCGCCCGGCTCGGGCCGTCGAGGTTCACGAGGTCGCAGCCGATGCCGCGCAGCTTCTCGGCGTAGTGCGCGGCCTGGTGGCGGTTCGAGTCGCGCAGCGTCTCGGGCAGGTCGTCCCACGCCGCGACGGCGGGATCCGTGCTGTCCACGCCCGCGTCCCGCTGCCGGGACCGGTACGCGTCGTGGATCCCGCGCGCGAGGCGCTCCACGAGACCACCGGTCACCAGCTCGGCGGTGCAGGCGACGTCGGGCAGGGACACGATGCGCAGCGTCGGCTCGGCCTCCTCGATGTGGCGCAGGGTGTGATGGAGGACGCCGGCGAGGGCCCCGGTGCGCCAGATCCCGGCGACGACGGTCGAGCCGTGGGCCCGGGCGGCCTCGCGGAGGCCCAGGGCGGCGCCGAGGTTGGCGGCCGGGTCGTCGAGGAGCGCGAAGACGGTCGCGGGCGGCTGGCCGGGGGCGAAGATCGCGTTCGTCACCGCCTCCCGCGCGTCGGGGGCGAGCTCGACCGGCTCGACGTGGCCGGTCAGCCACGGGTCGCGGGCCTCGAGGGCGCCCAGCTGCTCCCGGGCCTGCGCGTCGACGAGCGTGATGCGGCTGCCCTCGGCGTCTGCGCTCGGATGCGTGACGGCGTTGAACACCAGGCGCGTCGCGGTCGGGCCGGAGCCCAGGATGACGATGCGGGTGCCGGCGGGCCGGTGGGTGCTCAGCAAGACCCGGGCCGCCAGGTCGTGCACGCTGAACACGTCGACGCGGACCCGCTCGTCCTCGGCGATGCGGAACGTCTCGAGCTGGAACAGTCGGGCCAGCTCGGGGTCGCTGACGTGGATGTGGCAGTCGAGCGGCGGCCCGGTCGTGGTGGCGCCGAAGCTGAGGGCCTTGAGCGCGATCTCGGCGTTGGTCGTGTCGTCGGCGGTCGCGATGAGGCGCCGGGCGCGACGGATCCGGGCTTGGGCGAGCACGGCCGGATCGGTCCCGTCGCCGACGATGACGACCGCGCCGGCCGCTCGGGCCGGCTCGAGCCCGGTCCCGGACGGGTCGAGCTCGATGGCGACCATGTCGGCACCGGCCTGCCCGAGGTTCCGGGCCAGTGCGCCGCCGATCTCGCCCAGCCCGACGATCACGACGTGGCGGCGGAGGAAGGGGAGGCGCGCCAGCGCGATGCGGTCGTGGAACAGCGCCGCGACGGCGCTGATGGCGCCCAGGCCGACCGCGGCGGGCAGCAGGAACTGCGCGATGTCGAGCGTCCACGGCAGCGGCGGCGGCGGGGGACCACCGGTGATGAAGAGCATCCGGAGGTCCGCGTAGAGCCGGTCGCCGAAGCCGAGCGAGCGGCCCCGCGCCGCGTAGTACGTGCCGAGCCCGATCCAGCCGAGCACGAGCCCGCCGACCACGCCGACCACCACGAGGGTCCAGCGCAGGCGTCGGGTGACGTTTCGTCGCTCGGGTCGACCAGCCATCGTCAGGGTGCGCGCCGCGCGGGAGTCGTGCTCCGCGGGGCCGCCACACCGGCGTCGTCGCCGGAGGCCACGCGTCCACGGTGCCACAAACCGGCGCCGAACGGGTCGAGGGTGCTCAGGCCGTCCGCTGCAGCTGGGGGGCGACGTCGCGGCCGAAGGCGTCCATCTGGTCGAGCAGCTCGTCGAGCGAGCGGTTCCGGAACCGGACCTGGAGGTGGCTGACGCCCATGGCGCCGAACTCGTTGAGCCGCTCGGCGACCGCGTCGGCGCTGCCCCTCAGCGTCGTCTCGCCGACGTCCCACGTCGGCTGGCCGACGTAGAGGACCTCGGTGATCGTGCCGAGGTCGATCGGCTCGTCGCCTCGGGTTCGCTTCCGGTGCTCGAGCAGATACGCGATCTGGGCCGGCATGTCGTCACGCGGGGTGCCCTGCGGGAGCCACCCATCCCCGCGCTCGGCGGCCCGCCGCAGCGCCGGCTTCGAGGATCCACCGACCCAGATCGGCAGCGGGTGCTGGCGGGGGCGAGGCGCCATCCCCGCGTCGTGGAGGTGGCCCCAGAAGGGCGTGGTGACGTCCGGGTACTCCACGGTGAAGGCGTCGCGGATGACGTCGATGGCGGCGTCGGTGACCGCGCCGCGACGCTCGAAGTCGAAGCCGAGGAGCTCGAACTCACCCTGGAGGTGGCCGGCGCCGACGCCGAGGATGGCCCGGCCCCCTGACAGTTCGTCGAGCGTCATGAACGACTTCGCGGTGTGGAGCGGGTGGCGGTAGCTCAGCACGTACACGTGCGACACGATCCGCACCTGGTTCGTGATGCCGGCGATCCACCCGAGGGTCGCCACGGTGTCGTACCAGGTGGTGCGCATGTGCTCGTCGAGCGGCTTCGTGACCGCCAGATGGTCGCAGACCGCGACGTAGAAGAACCCGGTCTCGTCGGCCTTGCGGGCAATCGCCGCCAGCTCGGCGGCGCCGGCGTCGGCCTCCCAGTCCTCGGCGAAGGAGCGGCTCTTGGCCTGCACCTGCAGCTGCATGCCATAGACGAGCTCCCCGGCGGGGACGATCGACGGCATCGGGTCGGCTCAGGCTCGGCGCAAGGCGCCGTTCACGGCGTCGAACGCGACGCGCTGGGCGTCTTTCGAGCCATCGAGCACCGCGTCCATGTTGAAGAAGCCATGGAACATGCCTGGGGCGCGGTGGATGGTCACCGGCACGCCGGCCGCCTCGAGGGCCCGCCCGTAGGCCTCGCCCTCGTCGCGCAGGGGGTCCATCTCGGCCGTGACGACGCACGCCGGCGCCAGGCCGGCCAGCGACGACGCCTTGATCGGCGACGCGTACGGCTCCTCGCCGTGCGCGTCGTCGCTCAGGTACTGCCGCCGGAACCACTCCATGTGGCCGACGGTGAGGAAGTACCCCTCGGCGTTCTCGCGCTGCGACGGGTACTCGCTGCGCGTCGCTCCGAGATCGATCACCGGGTACACCATCAGCTGGAACGCGAGCGGCGGTCCGCCCTGGTCGCGGGCCATCTGCGCCACGACCGCGGTGAGGTTCCCGCCCGCGCTGTCCCCGGCCACGACGAGCCGGTCGGGATCGATCCCCAGCTCGTCGGCGTGGTCGCCCACCCAGCGAGTGGCGGCGTAGGCGTCGTCGGCCGCCGCCGGCCAGGGGTGCTCCGGTGCCAGCCGGTAGTCAACCGAGACGACGATGGCGCCGAGCGCGTTGGTGATCCGCCGCGCCGCGCCGTCGTGGCTGTCGAGGTCGCAGATCACGAACCCGCCGCCGTGGAAGTAGACGACGCCGGGCAGCCCCTGCTCGTCGGACGGCCGGTAGACGCGGACGGGGATCTCGCCGGCCGGGCCGGGGATCCGGCGGTTGGCGACGTCGGCGACCGGCTCGACGTCGGCCGGGCGCGGCATCTGCTTGGCCTGCTGGCGGGCCTCGGTTGCCGAGTCGACCTGGTCGACGGCGGGGAAGTGCTCCTTGAGCACCTCGATGAGGGCGGCCGCGCCCGGGTCGATCGGCATCGGCGCGCAGAGTAGCGGCGGTCTGACGGGCCGTCAGGCCCGCTGGGTAGCCTCCGCGAGCAGCGATCGGGAGGAACGGTGCGCGCGGACGAGCGGTGGGGGAGCATCCCGGGCCTGGTCCAGGCCCGAGCCGCCGACTTCGCGGCGCGCGAGGCGGTCGTCGACGACGACGGGGCCGTGCGCCACACCTACGCCGACCTCGGCGACCTGATCGTGCGCTCGACCCGGGCCGCCATGGCGGCCGGCCTCGAGCCCGGGGATCGGGCGTCGGTGTGGGCACCGAACCTTCACGAGTGGATCACCGCCGCCCTCGGCGTCCTCGGCGCCGGCGGCGTGCTCGTGCCCCTCAACACCCGCTTCAAGGGCGCCGAGGCCGCCTTCGTGCTCGGCAAGGCCCGGGCCCGCACGCTCTTCACCGTCACCGGGTTCCTCGGCACCGACTACGTCGCCCTGCTGCGCGACGCCGGCGTCGAGCTGCTCGACCTCGAGCGCACCGTCGTGCTCCGCGGCGACCCGCCGCCCGGGACCGACTCGTTCGATGCCTACCTGGCGGCGGGGGAACAGGTACCGGCCGCCGACGCGCTCGAGCGCATCGCGGGGATCCGGAGCGACGACGTCTCCGACATCATCTTCACCTCCGGCACGACGGGGCGGCCCAAGGGCGCGGTCGTCACCCACGGCCAGTCGCTGCGCGTGTACGAGGCGTGGACCGACGTCATCGGCCTGCGGGAGGGCGACCGGTACCTGATCGTGAACCCGTTCTTCCACACCTTCGGGTACAAGGCGGGCTGGATGTCGTGCCTGCTGCGGGGCGCCACGATCGTGCCGTTCCAGGTCTTCGACGTCCCGAAGGTGCTCGGCGCCGTCGAGCGGGAGCGCATCAGCGTGCTGCCGGGCCCCCCGACGCTGCTGCAGGGGATCCTCGACGCGCCCGGCCGGAGCGGCTTCGACCTGTCGTCGCTGCGGCTCACCGTGACCGGGGCGGCGGCGGTGCCGGTGAAGCTCATCGAGCGGCTGCGCGACGAGATGACGTTCGAGACGATCATCACCGGCTACGGCCTCACCGAGACGACCGGCACCGCCGCCATGTGCCGTCACGACGACGACCCGGACACGATCGCGAACTGGTCGGGCCGCGCGATCCCCGACACCGAGCTGCGCACCGTCGACGACGCCGGGACCGAGGTGGCGACCGGCGACCCGGGCGAGGTCGTGGTGCGGGGCTACAACGTGATGCGCGGCTACTTCGAGGAGCCGGAGGAGACCGCCGCCGCGATCGACGGCGACGGCTGGCTGCACACGGGCGACATCGGCGTGATGAACGACCGCGGCTACGTGCGCATCACCGACCGCAAGAAGGACATGTTCATCGCGGGCGGGTTCAACGCCTACCCGGCCGAGATCGAGAACCTCCTGCTCGGCAACGAGGCGCTGGCCCAGGTCGCAGTGGTCGGCGTCCCGGACGACCGACTCGGCGAGGTCGGCATGGCGTTCGTCGTGCCGCGTCCCGGCGCGACCGTCGATCCCGACGAGCTGGTGGCGTGGGCCCGGGAGCACATGGCGAACTACAAGGTGCCGCGCTACGTCGAGGTCGTCGACGCGCTCCCGTTGAACGCGAGCGGGAAGGTGCTGAAGTACGAGCTGCGGGAGCGGGGCCGGGCCCGGGTCGGCTGACCGAGGCTAGGCGTCGACCGGGGTCTCGAGCTCGGCGAGCCGCTGGCCGACGGTGGCCATGATCTCGTGCGACAGCTCGGGCGTCTCGGCGAGCAGCCCGTGGAACTCCCGCCGGCCGATGACCTCGATCACGACCGGGGTCTTGGCGACCACGGTGGCGGTGCGAGGCCGGTTGTCGAGCAGCGCGATCTCGCCGACGTAGTTGCCCGGCCCTCGAGTCGCGACGACGCGGTCGCCCTTGCGGACCTCGATCTCGCCCTCGAGCACGATGATGAACTCCTGGCCCTGGCGTCCCTCCTGGGTGAGGACGGTGCCGGCCGGCTCGTTCAGCCGGGTGGCCAGGCTCGAGACGAGCCGCAGCTGCTTCTTCGACAGCCCCTTGAAGAGCGGGACCTCGTGCAGCCACTCCTCCGTCTTGCCGTGCTCCATGCGTCACTCCTGTCGCTCGACGCGCCGGGCACCCCCCTCGGCGGGGGCAGTTTAGGTTTGGATGGTCGGCGGCGGGCTCGGCCGTGGGCCTGCCCCCGAGGCCGGGCGGCGGGCCGGTTGCCCGACCCCGCCGGACGCGCAAAACTAGAACCTGTTCTCATTGAGGGGTCGCGATGCTGGACGTGCTGATCCGGGGCGCCACGGTGGTGGACGGCACTGGGGGCCCGAGCCGCCGGGCTGACGTCGCCGTCGAGGCGGGCCGCGTGACCGAGGTCGGCACCGTCGAGGAGCCGGCCCACGAGACCGTCGACGCCGAGGGCCTGGTCGTGGCCCCGGGCTTTGTCGACCCCCACACGCACTACGACGCGCAGCTGTTCTGGGACCCGACCGCGTCGTCGTCGAGCCTGCACGGCGTCACGACGATCGTCGCCGGGAACTGCGGGTTCACGCTCGCGCCGTTGGCGGACCGCGACGCCGACTACACGCGGCGGATGATGATGAAGGTCGAGGGCATGCCGCTCGCTGCGCTCGAGCAGGGCGTGCCCTGGAACTGGTCGACGTTCGCCGAGTACCTGGGCCGCCTCGAGGGCAACGTCGGCGTCAACGTCGGCTTCCTCGTCGGCCACTGCGCGATCCGCCGGAACGTGATGGGCGCCGACGCGGTGGGGAACGAGGCGACCGAGCGCCAGGTCGCCGACATGGTGGGGCTGCTCCACGAGTCGCTCGCGGCCGGCGGCTTCGGGTTCTCGACGACGCTGTCGTTCACCCACTCGGACGGTGACGGCGAGCCGGTCGCGTCGCGGTGGGCCAGCCGCGACGAGGTCCTGGCGCTGTGCGGCGCCGTGCGCGAGCACGAAGGCACCACCCTCGAGTACGTGACGGACGGCTGCCTGCGCGGGTTCCGCCCCGACGAGGTCGACCTCATGGCCGACATGACGCTGGCTGCCCGCCGGCCGCTGAACTGGAACGTCCTCACCGTCGACGCCAAGGAGCCGGAGCGCTATCGCTCCCAGCTGGCCGCCAATGAGAACGCGGCCGCGGCCGGGGGGCGGGTGCTGGCCCTCACCATGCCGGTGCTGGTCGAGATGAACATGAGCTTCCTGGCCTACTGCGCGCTGTTCATGCTCCCGGACTGGGCTGCCGTCATGAACCTCCCGGTCGCAGAGCGCATGGCGAAGCTTCGGGATCCCGCCGTCCGCCGCCACCTCAACGACCGCGCCCATTCGCCGGACGCCGGCGTGATCGGGCGGCTCACCGCCTGGGGCCGCTACCAGATCGGCGACACCTTCTCGGCCGCCAACGAGGGCCTGAAGGGCCAGCGCGTCGGGGACGTCGCCCGGGCGCGGGGCCAGGAGCCGTTCGACACGCTGCTCGACATCGTGCTCAACGACGACCTCAAGACGGTGCTGTGGCCGCTGCCCACCGACGACGACGACGGGTCGTGGGCCCTGCGCCGGCAGGCGTGGGACCGCGACGACGTGCTCATCGGCGGGTCCGACGCCGGCGCCCACCTCGACCGCATGTGCGGGGCGCCCTACACGACCCAGTTCCTGGCCGACTGCCTGCGAGGGCGGCGCCTCGTCTCGCTGGAGCGGGCCGTGCAGCTCATCACCTCGGCGCCGGCGGCGCTGTTCGGGCTCCGCGACCGCGGCACCCTCGCCGCCGGTCGCCAGGCCGACCTGGTGCTGTTCGACCCCGAGACCGTCGGAGCCCGCGACGCGTCGCTGGTCCACGACCTGCCCGGTGACACCGCCCGCCTGTTCGCGTCCGCGGTCGGCATCGAGCGGGTGCTGGTGAACGGGCGGACGATCGTCGCCGACGGCCGGACGACCGGCGACACGCCCGGCGTCGTCCTTCGGTCCGGGCGCGACACCGCCACCGTCGGCGTGCCGGCGGGCGCATGACGCCAGCCGTCGATCCGCGACACGCCCCGCCGGTCGCGAGAAACCGCGGTGGTACGTTCCGACCGACCGACGCGCGGCTGAGGAGACCATGACCGCGAGCGCGACGAAGGACTACGAGCTGCTCATCGGCGGCGAGTGGGCGCCCGGCTCGGCCGGCTCCTACGACGTTGTGAACCCGGCGACCGAGACCGTCGTCGGGACCGCGCCCGAGGCCAACGCGGCCGACGCCGACGCGGCCGCGCAGGCGGCGCGCGACGCGCTGCCGGGCTGGAAGCGCAGCACGCCCGAGCGGCGCGCCGAGCTGCTCCAAGCGCTCGCCGACGAGATCCGCCGCCGCAACGACGACCTGCTGCCGCTGATCATGGCCGAGACCGGCGCCACCCTGAAGGTGGGGTCGGCCCTGCAGGTGCCGCAGGCGGTGGCCCGCTTCGAGCGGTACGCGAGAGGCACGCTCGAGGACCTGTCGGTCCCGCTCCCGCCGTCGGTCATGGGCTCGACGCCGCTAGCGCCGGGCGGCCTCATCGGCGGGCTCGGCCTCCGCCAGCCGGTCGGGGTGGTGGCGTGCATCTCGCCGTACAACTTCCCGCTCGTGAACATGGCCGGCAAGGTCGGCCCGGCCTTGGCGACCGGGAACACGATCGTGATGAAGCCGGCGCCCCAGGACCCGCTCGCGATCATCGAGTTCGCCGACATCTGCCGGCAGGTCGGCTTCCCGCCCGGGGTCGTCAACGTCGTCACCGGCTCGTCGCCCGAGATCGGGGAGGCGCTCGTCGCGACCAAGAACGTCGACATGATCTCGTTTACGGGCTCGACGGTCGTCGGATCCCGGATCTACGAGGCGGGCGGGAAGACGATGAAGCGGCTCCTGCTCGAGCTCGGCGGCAAGGGCGCCTGCGTCGTCTGCGAGGACGCCGACCTCGCCAAGGCCGTCACCGCGCTCGTGAGCGTCTGGGGCTTCCACTCGGGCCAGATCTGCACCGCCCCGACCCGGGCCATCGTGCACCGCAGCGTCCACGACCGGCTCGTCGCCGGGCTCGAGGCGGCGGCGCCGAACCTCGTCGTCGGACCGCCGGAGCGCGAGGACACGGTGATCGGGCCCGTGATCTCGGCCCAGCACCGGGACCGGGTCGAGGGCTTCATCGACACTGGCCAGCGCGAGGGCGGGACGCTACGGGTCGACGGCCGGCGGCCGCCGATGGACCAGGGGTTCTACGTCGGCCCGACCCTGCTCACCGACTGCACGAACGACATGACGGTGGTGCGGGAGGAGATCTTCGGTCCCGTCATCGTCGTCGTGCCCTTCGACACCGAGGACGAGGCGATCGCCATCGCCAACGACTCCGACTACGGCCTCTACGACTACGTGTTCTCGGAGGACACCGGTCGGGCGTTCGAGATCGCCCAGCAGCTCGAGGCCGGCCACGTCGGGATCAACACCGCCCAGCGCAACCACGAGGCGCCGTTCGGCGGCTTCAAGATGAGCGGCATCGGCCGGGACGGCGGCGTGTTCGGGCTCCACGCGTACACCGAGCTCCAGAGCGTGATCTGGCCCGGGTAGGGCGGATCAGGAAGGGACGCCATGAAGGGCCTGGTCTACGACGGGAGCAAGGCCGCGATCCGCGACGACGTCGAGGTGCGGGCGCCCGGCCCGACCGAGGTGAAAGTCAGAGTCGTGTCGGCGGGCCTCTGCCACAGCGACCTCAGCGTGATCGACGGCACCATCCCGTGGCCGACCCCGGCCGTGCTCGGCCACGAGGGCGCCGGGATCATCGAGGAGGTGGGGGAGGCCGTCACGCACGTCGCGCCCGGCGACCACGTCGTGCTCCACACCCTCGCCTACTGCGGCGCCTGCAAGTGGTGCAACACCGGGCGCCCGGCGTGGTGTCGCAAGAGCATCGCCAACGCCAGCCAGCCGTTCACGGTCGGCGGCGAGGCGGCCTGGAACTTCGCGGCCGCGTCGTTCTTCAGCGAGTACACGGTCGTGCGCGGCATCCAGGCCGTGAAGATCGACGACGACATCGACCTCTCGGTCGCGTGCCTCATCGGCTGCGGCGTCCTCACCGGGATCGGGTCGGTCTGGAACCGCACCAACCTCGGGCAGGGCGACACCTGCGCCGTGTTCGGGGTCGGCGGCGTGGGCCTGAACGTGATCCAGGCCGCGAAGGTGCGCGGCGCCCGGCGGATCTTCGCCATCGACACCGTGGCCGCCAAGGAGCGGACCGCCCGCGACTTCGGCGCCACCGACTTCATCCTCGCCGGCCCCGACGTCGACGTCGTGGCCCGCATCCGGGCCGAGCTGCCGACCGAGATCGCCAACGTGGTGGGATCGTTCGGCGAGGGCGGTGTCGACTACGCCTTCGACTGCGTCGGGCACCCCGACATCCTGAACTCGGCGCTCGAGATGCTCGACTGGGGTGGCACCGCGGTGGCGGTCGGGGTCCCGGCGCCGACCGCGACGGTTCCGGCCCGGGTCACGAACTTCACCCACGTCGAGCGGACGCTCACCGGGTCCCGGGCCGGCTCGCACCGGCCCCACTGGGACATCCCGCTCATCGTCGACGCCTACCAGCGGGGCGAGATCAAGCTCGACGAGCTGGTGAGCGCCCGCTATCCGATGGAGGAGTGGGAGCGCGCCGTCGACGACCTCCACGACGGCAAGCTGGCCCGTGGCGTGCTGGCCGTCACCGCGCCGTGACTCGCGGCGGGCGATGACCGGCGACCAGGGGGGCTGAGGTGGCGCTGCCGGCCGACGTCAAGGAGCTCGGGGCCCAGGTTCGGAACTGGGGCCGGTGGGGCGACGACGACGAGATCGGGACCTTGAACCTCATCACCGACGAGGTCGTGCGCGCCGCGGCGGGGGAGATCAAGACCGGGCGGCGGCTCGCGCTGGGGATCCCGATGGACGCCGACGGCCCGCAGACGGGCGTGATCCCGGGCCGTGACAACCCGACCCACGAGATGATCATGGTGGACACACCGCTCACCGGCGATCCCTCGAATTTCACGACCAGCGACGACAAGGTCGTGCTCGCGTTGCAGGCCGCGACCCACTGGGACGCGCTCGCCCACGTCAGCTACGAGGGCCACCTCTACAACGGCGTCCCGTCGAGCGTCATCACCGAGGCCGGCGCGGCCCGGATGGGGATTGACCAGGTGCGGACGCTCGTCGGCCGGGGCGTCCTGCTCGACGTGGCGGCGGCGAAGGGCGTCGACCGGCTCGAGGGCGGCTACCCGCTCACCGGCGACGACCTCGACGCGGCCTGCGACCACGGGCACGTCGACGTGCGGTCGGGCGACATCGTGCTGATCCGCACCGGCCAGATGCGCTGGTTCTTCGAAGGCGACCGGGAGCGCTACGGGGCTCCGGCGTCGGGCCCGTCGCTGCAGACGGTGGCCTGGTTCCATGACCACGACGTGGCCGCGGTCGCGACCGACAACATCACGTTCGAGGTCTACCCCTGCGAGCGGGAGGACGCGCTGCTGCCGGTCCACCTGCTGCACCTCGTCGACATGGGGATGACGCAGGGCCAGAACTGGAACCTCGAGGACCTGGCTGCCGACTGCGCGGCCGACGGTCGGTACGCCTTCTTCCTGGACGCGTCGCCGCTGCCGTTCACGCACGCGGTCGGCAGCCCGGTGAACCCGATCGCGGTCAAGTAGGAGCGCGTGGGCCGCTTCGACGACCGGGTCGTCGTCGTCACTGGCGCCGCCAGCGGCATCGGCCGGGCGACCGCGGTGCGCTTCGCCGCCGAGGGCGGCGCCGTCGCGTGTGTCGACCTGAACTGGATCGGGGCCGAGGCGACGGCCCGCCAGATCCACCTCGCCGACGGCCGAAGCCGGCCCTACCGGTGCGACGTGAGCGACCCCGACAGCGTCGAGGCGACCATCGGCCAGGTCGTGGACGAGCTCGGCCCGCCCGACGTGTGCTGCAACGTGGCCGGAATCGGCAAGTTCGCCCGTTCCGAGGAGGAGCCCGTCGACGAGTTCGACCGGATCGTCCGCGTCAACCTGGTCGGCACCTTCACCGTGTCGCGGGCCTGCCTCCCGCACCTGCTCGCCCGGCAGGGCTGCATCGTGAACGTGTCGTCGAGCGCGGGCTTGTTCGGCCAGCCGTACAACGCCGCCTATTGCGCGTCGAAAGGCGGCGTCACGCTCATGACCAAGGCCATGGCGGTGGAGTTCAACCGTCGTGGCGTCCGCGTGAACGCGGTCGCACCGGCCGGGATCGACACGCCGCTCACCAAGGACTTCGCGTTCGTCGAGGGCACCGATCCTCGCGAGTACCAGAAGATGTTCCCCCCGACCGGCGAGATGGCGCAGCCGGAGGAGGTCGCGAGCCTGATCGCGTTCCTCGCCTCCGACGAGGCCGGGTACATCTCCGGCGCCGTCGTCCCGATCGACATGGGCGTCACCGCGTGACCGATACCCGGGAGAGCCGTGGCGAACACCGGATAGCCTCTCGCCCATGACGCAGCAGCCCCCGGCCGCGATGGGTCACGGCGTGAAGCAGCGCGACCTGATCCGTATGACCGACGACGAGATCGACGAGTTCATCCACGGTCGGCGCACGATGAGCTGCGCCACGATCAACCACGACGGGACGATCCACCTCGTGGCCATGTGGTACGGGTTCCTCGACGGCTGCCCCGCGCTGGAGACCAAGACCAAGAGCCAGAAGGTCCAGAACCTGCGCCGCGCCCCCCAGATCAGCTGCCTCATCGAGGAAGGCCAGTCCTACGAGGAGCTGCGGGGCGTCGAGATGGTGGGGCGGGGCGAGGTCATCGACGATCCGGAGCGGATGTTCGAGCTCGGCATCAGCGTCTTCGAGCGCTACCAGGGCATGGAGTACCGCGAGGAGCTGCGGCCGATCGTCGAGCAGATGCTCAACAAGCGCGTGGTCGTGAAGATCCACGTCGACCGGTACGTGTCGTGGGATCACCGCAAGCTGGGCCTCCCGAGCACCTCGCCCGCGTCGTAGGCGACTCCGGCCGCCTCTACGAGGGGATCGGCGACGGCTACGCGCGCCATCGCCGCAGCGAGCCGCAGATCGTGGCCCGGATCGAGGCCGCGCTCGGCGACGCCGAGACGGTGGTGAACATCGGCGCCGGGACCGGCTCGTACGAGCCGACCGGGCGCAGCGTCGTCGCGGTCGAGCCGTCGGTGGTGATGCTGGCCCAGCGCGGCCCATCCGCGGCACCGGCGGTGCGCGCCATCGCCGAGGAATTGCCCTTCCCGGACCAGGCCTTCGACGCCGGCCTGGCCGTGCTGACGCTCCACCACTGGACGGATCTGCGGGCCGGCCTCGCCGAGCTGCAGCGAGTGTCGCGTCGCCAGGTCCTCCTGCACTTCGTGCCCGGCTTCGGCTTCTGGGTCCCGTTGGAGTACTTCCCGGAGCTCTGGGAGGCCGAGGCCGAGACGGCGCCCGGCGTCCCCGAGGTGGTCGCGGCCCTAGGCGAGGCGCAGGTCGAGGTCGTCCCGGTGCCGGCCGACTGCGCGGACGGGTTCTTCGCCGCCTACTGGCGCCGCCCCCACGCGTACCTCGACCCGGCGGTCCGCGCGTCCATCTCGTACTTCGCCCGTGCCGAGGCCGACGAGCTCGAGCCGGGGCTCCAGCGGCTCCGCCACGACCTCGCCTCCGGCGACTGGGAGGCTCGGCACGCCGACCTGCTCACCCGCGACGAGCTCGACGCCGGCTACCGGCTCATCGTCAGCGGGTAGACGTCGCGACGCCCGGCCTCGGCCCGTTCACGCATCGCGGCCGGTGACGTTGGTTCGCGCGGTCGGCACCGCCTCGAGCCGGGCCGGGTCGATCGGCTCGCCGGTCAGCTCGTCGATGCCGTAGGTGCCGTCGGCGACCCGGCTCAGCGCGGCGTCGATCTCGGTGAGCTCGACCTCGAGCGACTCGAGGATGGAGAGGTCCTCGGTGCGCTGGGTGGTGTCGCTCGCGGTGTCGGCGGGATCAAAGGTGGTGGGTTGCGCGTCGGCCTCCGTCTCCCGGTCGGCGACGTTGACCCGCAGGTCGCGCATGAGGCTCTCGACGCGCGCTCGCTCCTGCTCGAGGCGGGCTCGCGCCCGGGCCAGGTCGACGGGCGGGCTCTGGTCGGCGGCCACGGGTGGCGGCTACCCGTCGTGCCGGCGCGGGAAACGTCGGCGCGAGCTGGATCGCCCGGTTGGAGAGGTCCGGCCGCTCAAGCCGAGGCCGTGACGGTCTCGGTGTCGCGCCCGGAGCGGAGCAGCGTCCCGGGGCGCTCGCCGGTCAGCTCGCCGCCCCGGATGATCTCCACCCCGTTGACGAGCACCCGGTCGATCCCCTCGGCCTCGGCGTACAGGCGCCCCGCACCCGCCGGGAGGTCGTTGCGCCACTCGACCGGCGCCGGCGCGACGCGCTGCTCGTCGAGGAGGACGAGGTCGGCGTGCCAGCCCTCGGCGATGCGGCCCCGCTCGCGGATCCCGTAGAGGCGAGCCTGCCGGTCGGTCAGGAGGTGCACCGCCTCCTCGAGCGGCATGAGGCCGCGGTCGCGGCACGAGCGCAGCATCGCGGTGCTGTACGAGAACGTCGACAGCATGTCCAGGTGCGCGCCGGCGTCGGAGGCGCCGACGACGGCCCGCTCGTCCCGCCAGATGTCGCGCCGCAGCTTCCACGACTCGTCGTCGTTCCCGGCCAGCGGCGGCAGGAGCACCGTGCGGAGCTCGTCGGCGAGGACGATGTCGAGCAGGGCGTCGAACGGCTCCTGGCCGCGCTCGGCGGCGATGTCGCCGATCCGGCGGCCGGTGAGGCCCTGGTTCTCGGGCGCGAACGTCTCGACGATCGTCATGTTCTCCCACGTCGCCAGGCCCCGGAGCATGCCCGCCTCCTTCGACGACGCCCCCTCCGCGAGCCGGGCCCGCTCGGCCGGGTCGGCGAGGGCGCGCATCTTCTCCTCCGGGGGCAGCGCCATCGTCTTGTTCCAGCCCGGCAGCGCGTCGAGCACGAAGCCGGCCTTGAAGGTCAGGTGGGTGCGCATCACGTCGGGCACGGTGAGGGCCAGCACGCGCCCGCCGCGCTCGGCGGCGTAGTCGGACGCGCCGAGCGCCTGCCATGCGTACTCGGCTCGCGCCGCGTTCGGGACCAGCACGTTCCAATTCAGCGGCCGGTCGGCGGCCTTCGACATCCGCGCCATCAGGTCGAGGTGCTCCTCGTTGAAGCCACCGACCGCGGGGATGAACTCGAGGGTCGTGCCCTCGTGGCGCCCGGCCTCGGCGGACAGCTCGATGAGCTCCTCGGGGGTCGCCGCCCGCGACGGCACCGGGTCCCCGTCGCCGTCGTTGTGGGTCGTCGCCTGCGACGACGAGAACCCGAGGCCGCCCGCGTCGATCGACTCGCCCAGCAGCTGGGTCATCGCCTTCAGCTGCTCGGGGCTGGCCTCGTGGCCGACCGCGTCGTCGCCCATCACCACCCGGCGCAGGGCGCTGTGCCCGACGAGGAACCCGGCGTTGACGGACAGCGTCCCTTCGAGCCGGTCGAGGTACTCGCCGAACGTGCGCCAGTCGTACGGCACGCCGGCGACCAGCGATTCGAGGGGCATGCCCTCGACCCGGGACAGCATCCGGGTGAGGTAGTCGACCTCGCTCGGCTCGACGGGGGCGATCGTGAAGCCGCAGTTGCCGCCGACCACCGTCGTGACGCCGTGGAACGGGGACGGCGTCGTGGCCGGGTCCCAGAGCACCTGCGCGTCGTAGTGGGTGTGGATATCCACGAAGCCCGGCGTGACGACGAGGCCGTCGGCGTCGATCGTGCGAGCCGCGTCCTCGTCCACCTTGCCCACCTTGACCACGCGGCCGGCGCGGATGCCGATGTCGGCGTCGCGTCGGGGAGCTCCGGTCCCGTCGACGACCTCGCCACCGCGGATCACCAGGTCGAGCACGCGCGTCCCCCTCATCCGGACCGGTTCGCGACCCCA
>Ga0073928_10004318_pt1 | contig 21191 bp, 15 predicted proteins | sample PaiPotPPA55metaG_FD_76969 | JGI IMG/M metagenome (GOLD analysis project Ga0073928, IMG submission 76969) | Iron sulfur acid spring bacterial and archeal communities from Banff, Canada, to study Microbial Dark Matter (Phase II) - Paint Pots PPA... ...
AACCCGGCAAGCCTCCTTCTCTGGTGGTAAGTTACTTGTTCGAAGGACTAGATGAAGAGGAATCGGAAGAGGAGGAAGAAGACGAAGAAGAAGAAGACGGAGCGAAAAAGGAAGAGGCGACGATCGTCACCGTCGGTGAATACGAGCCGGCGAGCCAGGTCGAAGGCGCGAAACGCACCTACCGGCTGCCCGATCTCTCGCTGTTCGATCCGCCGCAAGCGCAAATCGTCGACGAGTCCCATCGCTCGACCCTGCTCGAGGACACGCTCGCCTCGTTCGGCGTGGGTGCGAAGGTCACGCACATCGAGCGTGGCCCGTCGATCACGCGGTACGAATTGCGGCCCGACCGCGGCGTCAAAATCTCGCGCATTTCCGCGCTTGCGGACGACATCGCGCTCGCGCTCGCGGCAACGTCGGTGCGAATCGAAGCGCCGATTCCAGGGAAGTCGGCGGTTGGAATCGAGGTTCCCAACGCCCAGACCGCGATCGTCGCGATCTCAGAAATTCTCCATGCGCTTCCGCCGCGCGGCACCGGGCCGCCCCTGCAAGTCGCGCTCGGCAAGGACATCACGGGCCGCCCGGTTTTCGGCGATCTCGGGAAAATGCCGCACCTGCTCGTTTCGGGCGCGACCGGAAGCGGAAAGAGCGTGTGCCTCAACGGCATCATCGCATCGCTGCTCGTCACCGCGACGCCCGACCAAGTGCAGATGCTCTTCGTCGATCCCAAACGCGTGGAGCTGACGGTTTACAACGGCATTCCGCATCTCATCAAGGACGTGATCACCGATCCCCGGCTCGCCGCGGGCGCGCTCCACGAGATGACGCGCGAGATGGATTCGCGCTACGAGCGCTTCGCCAAAGCCGGCGTCCGCAAGATCGAGGAATACAACGCGAAGTATCCCGACGAGAAGCTGCCGTTCATCGTGATCGTGATCGACGAGTTGGCTGATCTCATGCTGATCGCGCCGGCGCGCGTCGAGATAACGATCTGCCGCCTCGCGCAGCTCGCCCGCGCCACCGGCATCCATCTCGTCGTCGCGACGCAGCGCCCGTCGGTCGACGTGATCACCGGCATCATCAAGGCAAACGTGCCCTCGAGAATTGCGTTCGCGGTCAGCTCGCAGGTCGATTCACGGACGATCCTCGATATGGTCGGCGCCGAGCGGCTGCTCGGGCGCGGCGACATGTTGTTCTTGCCGATCGATGCGCCGAAGCCGGTGCGGGCCCAAGGCGCGCTGATCACGGGCGGCGAGGTCGCGCGGCTCGTCGATTTCTGGGCCCGGCAGGGCCGGCCCGACAACCTGCTCGACGTCGAGATCGCGCCCATCGAAGAAGACGACCGCAAGCGCGACGTCGACCCGCTCTGCTACGAAGCCGCGCGGTTCCTTATCGAGTCGAAGTTCGCGTCGACTGCGCAATTGCAACAGCGGTTCTCGATCGGACATCCGCGCGCCGTGAAGATCATGCGTCAGCTCGAAGAGTTCGGCATCGTCGGCCCGCACGAGGGCACCAAGGCGAGACAGATCAACGTCGGGCTCGCCGAGCTCGACACGATCGCCTCGCGACTCGGCGGCAGCGAACAAACGGATTTGTTCGCGCAACGTGCCTAGGCGGCCGCAACCAGACCACGTTTCGCACGTCCCGCCGGCGCAGCCCGCGGCCGCAAGCCGCATTCGCGACCGGCTGTTCTTTGCGGGCTGCTACGCGATCGCGTTCGTGCTGCTCGGAGTCATCGTCTCAGGCCGGCCACCGTCGCCGGTCGACCTCGCCGTGCGGCCGTTCGCCGGCCACGCCGTTCCACTAGCGCGGCTGATGACGGGCGCCGGGCTCTTCCCGGTCTATGCGACGATCTGCGTCGCCCTCCTCATCACCGTGTTCTTCCAGCGCCGATGGCTGCGCGCGATCTTGGTCTCCATCGTCACGCTCGTCGCAGCCTGGCAGGTCAGCGATGCCTGCAAAGACCTCTTCCACCGCTTCCGGCCGTCCTATTTCGTGCCCGGAACCCACGAGACGTCGCTTTCCTATCCGAGCGGCCATGCCACGAACGTGATCGCCTTCTACGGCTTCTGGACGGCCGTGGCGTGGGCGAGTAGCCTTCCCGTGTCGGCCAAGCGCTGGATCCGCGTGGCGTTCGCCCTGTGGGCCTTGGCGATCGGCTGGTCGCGGCTCGCGCTCGGTGCGCACTACCTCACCGACGTCATCGGCGGCTACCTGCTCGGGGCCGCGATGGCCTCGGTCGCGATGCTCGTCTACCGGCTACTCGCCCCCTCGGACGACTTCGAATAGGCCTCCCGCCCGCGCCCCGGCTCGCAGCCCCAGGCGAGGACCGCGGGGGACCGGCGGTTTAAGTCCTAGTGGTGCCCCGCGCCCCTCGCTACCCTAAGGAACAGCATGATTGATCCGGCCCTCTTGGCCATCGAAGAGAAGATTGCGGCCGGGGTGTCGCTCTCCAAGGAAGACGGCGTCGTCCTCCTGGGCACGGGCGACCTCCACACGCTCGGGCGCATGGCGAAGGCGGCCAAGGAGCGCAAGAGCGGCAAGAACGTCTACTACGTTTTGAACCGCTACATCAACTCGACCAACGTCTGCTACGCGGGTTGCCGGTTCTGTTCGTTCGCAGCCGACGAGTTCAAGGAGCGCGAGCGGGTCGTGCGGATGCCCTCCGACGAGGTGTTCGCGAAGGCGCTCGAAACCGGCACGAACTTCAACCAGATCCACATCGTGGGCGGCCACGATCCCAAGCAGCTCTCGCTCGATTACTGGCTACCGCTGATGCGGCGTTTCAAGGAAGCGCTGCCGCACGTGCAGCTCTCGCTGTTCACGGCGGCAGAACTCGACTACATGGCGCGCCGGCACCGGATGAGCTACGACGAGCTGCTTGGTTCGCTGCGCGTCGCGGGCCTCGACAATATCAACGGCGGCGGCGCGGAAGTGTTCTCCGAGCGCTTTCGCAAGCTCGTCTGCCCGAACAAGGTCGACGCAGCGCACTGGCTAGAGATTCATGAGGTCGCGCACCGCCACGGAATCGCTTCCAACGCGACGATGCTGTACGGCACCATCGAGACCCACGAAGAACGTGCCGAGCACCTCGTGATGCTGCGCGAATCGCAGGCGCGCTCCCCCGGCTTCAACGCGTTCATTCCGCTCGCGTTCCATCCCGACGGCAACGAGTTGAGCGCCCACGGCTGGACGAGCGGCCTCGACGACATCCGAATGTTCGCGACGGCGCGCCTGATGCTCGACAACTTCGATCACATCAAGGCGTACTGGATGATTCAGGGCCTGAAGGTCTGCCAGGTCGCACTCCATTTCGGCGCCGACGACATGGACGGCACTCACGGCTCGACCGACGAAGAGCGCATCTATCACAGCGCGGGCACGTCCTCGGGCCAGTACGTCGACGACCGCGAGTTCCGCCGGCTCATCGAAGAGGCCGGCTATGTCCCCGTGCGCCGCAACTCGACGTACGACACGTTTCCGCACGACTGGACGCCGGACGACGGAATCCCACGTGCCGAGCCCGCGCTTGTCTAGGCCCCCGCGCCCCAAAGCGCAGCAGAGACGAGCGGCCGAGGGAACGCGGGAGGGCCCCCTCCGGGGAGGGACCCGTGTTCCCTCGGCCGCGGGCCCCGTTTCGTCGCCGCCGTGGCCGCCGCGTCCGAAAAAACGCGGGTCCCTCCCCAGAGGGGCCCCTCCCGTGTTTTTTCGGCCGCTTCTTGCGTTCGTTCGGCCACTTGCTGCGATGGGGCGGTAGGCGTGCTGCGGTCGGGGCGGATCGTGTATACCAACGACCTGCCGATTTATACGGCGTTCGATGTCGGGGCGGTGCGGTATCCGGGCGCGCTCGTGGCCGATGTGCCGAGTCATCTCAATGCGATGTTGCTCGACGGGCGGCTCGACCTCAGTCCGATCAGCGCATTCCATTGGGCGAAGTACGCGCGGGAACTGGCGCTGCTGCCCGAGCTGTGCATCGGTGCGCGCAACGAGGTGTGGTCGGTCGTGTGCGTGAGCCGCGCGCCGCTCGCGGATCTGGGTGGTGCGACGATCGCGGTGACTCGCGAGTCGGCGAGCGGACGCAACCTGTTGCGGGTGCTGCTGGAACGCCGCTACGGCGTCCGCGCCACGTTCGTGGAGAGCGACGACCCATTTTCTGAAGCGGCCGCCGGGCGGCCGGCGCTGCTCATCGGCGATCGCGCGATCGACGCGCAGCAGACGTTCGCCCCAAACCTCGTCCACGATCTCGGCAAGGATTGGCACGCCTGGACCGGCCTCGACATGGTGTTCGCGGTGTGGGCCGTGCGGCGCGACGTGCTGGCCCAGCATCCAGCGGCGGTGCAACAGGCGCTCGACGCGCTCGTCGCCGCGCAGCGCTGGGGGGCCGAGCATCCCGACATCGTCGTCGCGACGGCGCAAGCGACGCGGGCGCGCGAAGCCGGATTCTACGCCGCCTATTACGACACGCTGAATTTCACGCTCGACGAGGCGGCCCGGGCCGGCTTGCGGCGGTATTGCGAGGAACTGTTCGCGGTCGGCGCCATCGCGGCGGTGCCGGCGGTCGAACCGGAGGTTTTCGTTGTCCATCGGTGAGCTGCTGGTCAAGGCGGCGTCGGGGGCGCGGTTGAGCTTCGATGAGGGCGTGCTGCTCTACAAGGAGGCGCCGCTGCACGATCTGGGTGCGGCCGCTCACGAGCGCCGGATGGCGATGTACCCGACGAACGACGTCACCTACGTGATCGACACGACGATCAACTACACGAACGTCTGTAACGTCCACTGTTCGTTCTGCGCGTTTTTCCGGCCCGAGAAGCACGGCGAAGGCTACACGATGTCGCACGACGACGTGATCGCGCGCGTGCAATGGGCGACGGATCAGGGCGCGACGCAGATCATGATCCAGGGCGGCGTCAATCCGGAGCTGCGCATCGAGTGGTTCGAGCGGCTCTTCGAGCGCGTGCGAGCGGAGTTTCCCCGGGTCGACATCCATTCGCTGTCCGTTTCGGAGATAAACGGGCTCGCGCAGGTCGAAGGTATTTCGCCGCGCGCGGTTCTCGAACGCTTGCGCGCCGCGGGTCTCAAATCGCTCCCGGGTGCGGGCGCGGAGATTCTCGTCGAGCGCGTTCGCAAGCGGATCAGCGCGCGCAAGATCGTCCCCGACCAGTGGCTGGGCATCATGCGCGACGCGCAGGAACTTGGCATGCCGACGACCGCGACGATGATGTTCGGTTCAATCGAAACGATGGAAGAGCGCATCGAGCATCTCGAAGTGATGCGGCGCCTTCAGGACGAGACGCACGGGTTCACCGCGTTCATCCCGTGGTACTACGTGCCGTTCAAGACGCCGTTGCGCGGCAAGGAATCGACCGGCCTCGACTACCTGCGCGTGCTCGCGATCTCGCGGCTGTACCTCGACAACTTCCCGCACCTCCAGGCTTCGTGGCTGACGCCGGGCTTGAAGATGGGCCAGCTCGCGCTCTTCTACGGCTGCGACGACATGGGGGGCACGATCTTAGAGGAGCGCGTGGTGCACGACGCGGGCTCCACCAACGAAGCGACCCGCAAGCAGCTCGAGGAGCTGATTACCGGCGCGGGTTTCCGGCCCGTCATCCGCGACACGTACTGGAACCTGCGCCCGGAAATGGAACTCGCCACCGCAAGCTGACATGGTGAAGATCGAATGACCACTACCGAACTGGCCGGCGCGCCGAATCGCGACGTGCCCGCACAGCATTTCGACGTGATCGTCATCGGCGCGGGGCTTTCCGGCGTCGCGGCGGCGTACTATCTGCAAACGCGCACGCCGAAGAAGACCTATACGATCCTCGAAGGCCGCGACGTGATCGGCGGCACCTGGGATCTGTTCCGCTATCCCGGCGTCCGCTCGGATTCCGACATGCACACACTCGGCTATTCATTCCGGCCTTGGCCGAGCGAACAGTCGATCACGGGCGGCCCCGACATCTTGGACTACGTCCGCGAAACGGCCGCCACGTACGGCATCGATCGCAAGATTCGTTTCCAGCATCGCGCCGAGTGCGCCACGTGGTCGAGCGCCGACGCGCTTTGGACGCTCGACGTCACCGTCGGCCCGGAGCGCTCGAAGGCCCGTTTCACGTGCGGATTCCTATTCATGTGCAGCGGCTATTACGACTACGCGGCCGGCTATTTCCCGGAGTGGCCCGACCGCGAGCGCTTCGGCGGCCGCCTCGTCCACCCGCAGGCATGGCCCGAGGACCTCGACTACGCGGGTAAGCGCGTCGTGATCATCGGCAGCGGCGCGACCGCAGTCACGCTCGCGCCCGAGATGGCGCGGACGGCCGGCCACGTGACGATGCTGCAGCGCTCTCCGACGTACGTCGTCGCTCGGCCGGCGCTCGATCCGCTCGCGCGCTGGGCGCGCGGGCACCTGCCCCAGCGGCTCGCCGGCGCCATCGTACGCTGGAAGAACGTGCTGCTCGGGATGTTCTTTTTCAACCTGTCGCGCAAGCGGCCCGAGAAAATGAAGCAAATGATCGAGACGGGCGTCCGAACGTATCTCGGTCCGGATTACGACGTGAAGACGCACTTCACGCCGAAGTACAATCCGTGGGATCAGCGGATGTGTCTGGTTCCCGACGCCGACTTGTTCCTGGCGATCAGAGCCGGCCGCGTTTCGGTCGTTACCGACCACATCGATCGGTTTACCGAGACCGGCCTGCGTTTGCGCTCGGGCGAGACGCTCGACGCCGACGTCATCGTCGCGGCGACGGGGCTACAGATGCAGATGTTCGGCGGGATGCAGCTCGTGGTCGACGGCGAGCCGATCGATCTCGGGAAGAAGATGAACTACAAAGGCATGATGTTCAGCGACGTGCCGAACCTTGCGCAGGCCTTCGGGTATACGAACGCGTCGTGGACGCTGAAGTGCGAGCTGACCGCGAAGTACGTGTGCCGGTTGATCAACTACATGGACGCGCGCGGCTACGGTTCGGCCACGCCGCGTCGCGACGAATCCGTCGGCGAGATTCCGGCGCTCGACTTCAGTTCGGGCTACGTCGTTCGCGCCGCCGCGATTCTTCCCAAACAGGGAAACCGCCGTCCCTGGCGCCTCTACCAGAACTACGCACTCGATCTCGCAACGCTGCGCTTCGGCAGCATCGTCGACAAGTCAATGCAATTCCAGCCGAAACCCGCCACCGCGCCCGCGAACCGCTAAAGCGACAGCGCGCGCAGGATCGTTGCTGCGCCGAGCACTTCGTCCGAATTCGCATCGTAGAGCGCGACCAGCTGGCCCGGCGCGATCGCGCGCTCGGGGCGATCGAACGCGAGGTGCATCTCTGCGCCCTCGATGCGCGCGGTGGCGGCGCCGAGCGGCGCACGGTAACGCGTCATCGCGCGCACGCGCACCGGTTCCGCGAACCGCTCGGCGCGAATGAGGTTGACGTCGTCCGCAACCAGCGCGCGGCAATCGAGTTCTTCGCGCCGCCCGATGACCAGCGTATTCGACTCGGCCTCGATGCGAACGACGTAACGTGGACCGTCGTTGAAATTCGTCGGCGGGACCCCGCGACGTTGACCGACCGTGTAGCCCGTGATCCCGGCGTGGGGACCAACGTCCTCACCCGCCGTCGTGACGACGCGGCCGGCTGCGGCCGGCGCTCGGTCTTCCGCCAAGACCGCGCGATAGTCGCCGCCCTCGACGAAACAGATGTCCTGGGAATCCGGCTTCGCGTGGACCGGCAGTCCGAGGCGAACGGCGTGCGCCCGCGTCTCGGTCTTGGTCATCGTCCCGAGCGGAAGGAGCAAGTGCGCCAACTGCTCGGGCGCGAGCTGAGCTAGCGCGTACGACTGGTCCTTCTCCGCATCGCCCATGAAGAGGTGGGGGCCGTCGGGGCGGTGCTCCAGCCGCGCGTAGTGCCCGGTCGCCACGTAGCGGGCGCCGAGGCGGCCCGCGAACCGGCGCAGGGTTCCGAGCTTCACGAAGTTGTTGCACGCAACGCACGGGTTCGGGGTTCGGCCGGCTCGGTAGTCGCCGGCGAACCGGTCCACGACGTCCTTGCGGAACGCCTCCTGGAAATCGAGGACGTAGTGCGGGATGCCGATGGCGGCCGCGCTGCGCCGAGCATCGTCGAAATCCTCGGCGCCGCAGCACGATCGCGCGGCGGCGGGCTTCGTCGGCGCGTACATCTTCATCGTGGCGCCGATCACCTCGAACCCCTGCTCGCGCAACAACCCGGCAGCGACGGCGGAATCGACCCCGCCGCTCATCGCCGCTACGACCCGAACCCGGCCGGAACCGTTCGGCGACATCTCCGCATGCATAGCGGGACCAGGATAACCTACCGGCGGCGCAAACTCAAACGGGATGCCAGGGCTCGGCGAGGAGTTACGTGCCGCCCGCGAGGCGCGCCATCTCTCGCTGTCGGACGTGTCCGAACAGATTCACATCCGCACCGTGTACCTGCAGTCGCTCGAGGACGAGGATTGGTCCGCGATCGCTGCGCCCGTGTACGTGCGCGGTTTCATTCGCACCTACGCGCGGTTTTTGGGCGTGCCGAGTGAGCAGGCCGTGGCGTTTTTCAACGAATCGATCGGCCCGAGCGCGGCCAAACCGGGCGAGCAGATCGTCACGGCGCCGCGCCGGTGGCGACCGTCGATCTGGCTCTGGATCGCGGCGGCTGCCGCCGTGATCTTGGTCGCTTTCGTCGGCTACAACTATCTCCAACTCGAGCAGCAAGGCGGCCCGGCGCAGACGGCAGCCGGCAATGGCGCCGGCACCCACGCGGCGCCGGCGCCGGGTGCCACGGTAGCTGGCCTCCCGCTTCCGGTGAAGCACCGGAAATACGCCAACGCGACCCTCGAAGTGCGTATTACCCAAGCCTCGTGGCTGCTCGTGAAGATCGACGGGAAGCAGCAGCTCGAAGGCATCCTGGGGCCCGGAACCCTCCGGCAATTTCACGGTAACACGGCGCAGATTCGAGCCGGTAATGCGGGCGGCGTCCATCTCGCGGTCAACGGTAAGCCGCTCGGCTCGATGGGCCCGAGCGGTGCGGTCGTCGATCGGACGATCGGCCTCGGGGCGCCGGAATAGATGCCCGCCGAGTTTTCGTTCGACGTCGTTTCGCGCGTCGATCCGCAAGAGCTGGACAATGCGCTGAACCAAACGCGCAAGGAAATCGAAGGCCGCTTCGATTTCAAGCATTCCAAGACGACCATCGAAAGCACGCCCAAGGCGATCACGATCGTCACCGACGACGAGCTGAAACTGCGCAACGTCGTCGACATCCTGCAGAGCCGGGCCAACAAACGCGGGATTTCGCTGAAAGCCTTTGAGTTCGGAAAGGTCGAACCCGCCGCGGGCGACACCGTGCGCCAGGTCGTCACGATCAAGAGCGGCATCGCGAAAGACAAGTCCAAGCCCCTCATCGAGGCGATCAAAACCGCCAAGCTCAAGGTGACCACCCAATATCAGGACGAGCAGCTGCGCGTCACGAGCAAAAGCAAAGACGACCTCCAAAAGGTCCAGCAGCTCCTAAAATCCCTCGACATCGACACGCCGCTGCAGTTCGTAAACTATAGGTAGAAATGGGGGGTACCCCCCCAACCCCCGGCGCGGACTCCCGCGCCTGTCCACGAGCGGACCGCCGCGCGCGTTGCGGCGCTTGACCCCGCGCCGACGCGCGTGCGCCGCTTTCGCGGCGCGGTGACACGCCGGCGAGTCCCAGGAAAGTCCCAGAATCGTCGCCGCGCGCGGCCCCGCCGGGCGCACGCGCGTCGGCGCGGGGTCAAGCGCCGTAACGCGCGCGGGGGCTGGCTCGTGGAGAGCGCGCGAAGTCGCGCGCGGGGGCCGCGCCAGCGGCGCATCCTGCGCCGCGCGGCAGGCTCGCCTCCGGCTCGCACGGTTTGGGGGGGTACCCCCCATTCAAACAGAACGGTGAGCGGTCGTGCCTGTCTCTATGGATCGCGTTGCTTTTGTTTCGCTCGGATGCGCTAAGAATCTCGTTGATTCCGAAGTGATGATCGGTAAGCTCGGGCAAGCGGGCTGGGAGCTGGTTCCCGAGCCGCGCGATGCCGATGCAGTCGTCATCAACACGTGCGCGTTCATCGACGCGGCCAAGGCGGAGTCGACCGATACGATCCTGCTCCACGCGGCGCAGAAGCGGCCGGGCCAGCAGCTCATCGTCGCCGGCTGCCTGTCGCAGCGGTTCGGCGAAGAGCTGCGGGCGCTGGTTCCCGAGATCGACGGCGTGGTCGGAACGGGGGCGTATGCCTCGATCGTCGAGGTGCTCGACGAAGCGCGCGCGGGTCTCGGTCCGGTGCGGCTGGGATTCCAAGCGGAACCCGAACACGATTTCCTCCCCCGCCTCATCACGACGCCGCGCGCCACGGCTTATCTCAAGGTCGCCGAAGGGTGCGATCATCCGTGCACGTTCTGCATCATTCCGAGTTTGCGCGGAACCTTCCGCAGCCGCAGCCGGGAATCGATCGTGCTCGAAGCCCGAGCGCTGGCCGACGCCGGCACGAAGGAGCTGATCCTGATCGCGCAAGACACCTCGATGTACGGCCGCGATCGCGGGATGCGGCGCGGTGGCCTCGCGCAGTTGCTCGACGAGCTCAGCGCCATCGACGGCATCGAGTGGATCCGGCTGCTCTACCTCTATCCCGCGACGATCGACGGCGAGTTGATCGATGCGATGGCGCAGTTGCCGAAGGTCTGCAAGTACATGGACATGCCGCTGCAGCACGCGCATCCCGAGGTCTTGCGCGCGATGCTGCGGCCCTCGAACGGGGAGCGCTACCTCGAGATCCTCGCCGAATTCCGTGAGCGCGTGCCCGGAGTAACGATGCGGTCGACGTTCATCACCGGATTCCCGGGCGAGACCGAGGCCCACGTGGAGTATTTGGAAGGGTGGATCGATCGCGCCGAACTCGACCGCGTCGGCTTCTTCACGTATAGCCGCGAGGACGGAACGCCGGCCGCCGAACTCGGGGGTCAGGTTCCCGCCAAGACCAAGCGCGCGCGGCTGCTGCGCCTGCGCGACGCCCAGCGCCGCGCATCGGAGCGCGCGCGCGCCAAACGCGTCGGCCGCACAGAACGCGTTCTCGTCGAAAGCCATCGGCCGCTGCGCAAGAGCGACCCGTTGCGCGGTGCGCTCGGCTGCACGCATGCCTGGGTTGGCCGATCAATGGGCGAGGCGCCCGGCGTCGACGGCGGAATCTTCTTCAGGGGCGATGCGACGGTTGGCGAATTCGCTCGGGTCACGCTCGACGGAACGACTGCGTTCGACTTCTACGGTACCCAGCTCGTCGCGGCGGGAGTTTGACTCGTGGCAAAACACATGGCGCCCCCGGATCCCAAGAAACCCTGGTTTGCGACGTTCTTCGGGCGCATCGTCGCGATCGTCGGGCTCGTAGTAGGTTTGGGTGCGGGCGCGATCGTCGTGCAGTCGATCGTCCAGCATAGTAACCCGCTCACGACGGCGATGGACGATTTTCCCGTGATCCCCTCCCCCCAGGCGCAGTTTCACAAGGACCGGATCGCGCTGTTGATGCTCGGCATCGACTACGGCTACGACGCGAAGGACCAGGAGTATTCGGCGAACGCGCGCACCGATACCATCAAAGCGGTCGCGCTGAACTTTCCAACCGCCGCGAACCCGACCGGCTCGATCTCGATCCTTTCGGTGCCGCGCGATACCGACGTCGTCTTCCCGAGCGGTCGCGAGGACAAGATCAATTCCGCGTACGGCGGCTACAACGGCAACTACGTCGCGGCGGCCCACAGTTCCGAAAAGGCCGTTGCGAATTTCCTCGGGATTCCCGGCTTCGACCGCTATGTGACGCTGCGGATCGACGCGACGAAGGATCTCATCGATGCGATCGGCGGCATCGACGTCGTACCCGACGAGACGATGAACTACGACGACAGCTGGGGTCATTTGCACATCCACTTCGTTGGTGGTCGCAAGTACCACATGAACGGCGATCAGGCCGTGTCCTATAGCCGGTTCCGGCACGATGCGTGCAGCGATCCGTGCCGCATCAAGCGCCAAGACCAAGTCATCCGGCTCACGATCGCCAAGCTGAAGAACGACAAATTCAACGACCTCTTGCATATGAACTCGCTGATCAGCGTCGTGCGGCGCAACGTCTACACCGATCTTTCCGACGGCGAAATGCTCAGCCTCGCGTGGGCGTTCCAGCACGTCGATCTCGCGAAGCTCGAAACGGCGCAAGTGCCGTATGTCGGCGACAAGATGCTGTCGTGCTGCGGCGACGTGCTGATCGCCGACGACGTCGCAAAGGCCAAGTTCGTGAAGCGGATGTTCCCGCCGTTACCCGTGCCCTCCGCCGACCCCGCTGCGGTCGCGAAGATCGATCCGTCCACGATCCACGTCGACGTTCGTAACGGCTCGGGCGTACGCGGCCAAGGTGCGAAAATGGCCGCGCAGTTGCGCAAGATCGGATTTTCGATCGCGAGCGTCGGCAACGCCGACGCGTTCAACTACGATGCGACCGAGATCCACGTTCACTCGCTCGCGACGCCGCTCGCGGGGGAACGCGTTCGCGCAGCGCTTGCGATCAAGACCGCGACCGTGCGTCCCGACGCGACCGCGAATCCCACGCCGGCAACCGACGTAACGGTCATCGTGGGCCGTGATTACGCCGCGATCGCGCCGCAGACCGAAGCATCAGCCCTCAAGTAAGGCGGTTCGCGGCCGTTGCGGCCGCGGTCGTGGCGGTCACGGTACTCGGCTACGGCGGGTATCGGGTCGTCCATCACGCGCTTGCGCCCGTGGTTCCCGCGATCGTCACCCGCGACGCGGACGCGCATCGTTTGCTTTCCGGCAGCTTGCCGGCACGCGTTGACCGGTTCTTGCACGATCAGCCGCCGCCGCTATCCGAGCGCGGTGGAAACCCACGGCTCGTCGCGCTGACGTTCGACGATGGTCCGTATCCCGTCGAGACGCCGCTCTTGCTCGACGTGTTGCGCGAACTGCGCGTCCCGGCGACGTTCTTCCTGATCGGCGACGATGCCGAGCAGTTTCCGGATCTCGTTCGCCGGATCGAGCGCGCGGGCAACGAGATCGCCAACCACACCCAAACGCACCCGGCGGATTTCGAAGCCCTCGATGCGGCGGCGGTGAAAAGCGAACTCGACCGCGGCGCGCAGACCCTGGAACGCTACGTGCGGGATGACGCGATCCGGCACCTGATGCGGCCGCCGCACGGCCGCTTCACCGAGGCGACCGTTCAGGCGGCGCAACGCGACGGTTACGACGTCGTGCTGTGGGACGACGATCCGGGCGATTGGCGCACGATGACGCCGGACGAGATCGCATCCCATGTGGAAGAATATGCGACGGCTCCCGACATCGTGCTGCTGCACAGCGGGCGCCTCAGCACGATCGAGGCGCTGCCGGCCTTCGTCGCCCGGTTTCGCGCCGCCGGGTTCGCGTTCGTCACCGTCGGGGAATTGCGCTCGCGCGTTCCGGTAGCGCAAATTCTTCACCCGGCCAAGTTTCGCGTCTGACCGCGGCGAAAGACGCTTTCGATGGACGAGCCCCAGACGCTGGCGGATCGGGTCGCGGCGCTCGAAGCCGACGTCTCCCGCATGGCTCAATCGCTCGCGGTCATCGAGACCTGGGCATCGCGGTACGGCGTGAAGGTCGAGCGGGCCGTCGCCGGCGCACCGGCCGAGAACGCCGCGGCGGAATCCGCCGTCCCGGCGCGCCGCGCCGGCCTCTCAGCGGACCAACTCGTCGTGCGGACGATGTACGGCGTCGGCCTCATCGTCCTGCTCGTCGGCGGCGCGATCTTCTTGCCGAATCTCGCCTCGATCGAACCGCACGCGCGCACCCTGCTCGGTATCGCGCTCGGACTCGCCGCCATCGTCGGCGGGGCGCGCCGCCCCGCCCGCACGTGGCAGGCCGATGGTGTATTGGCGCTGGGCGCGGGGCTCGAATATCTTTCGTTGTGGTACGCGCACGCGGCGCAGTTGGCGGCTCTGCCGGTTTGCGCGTTCGCGATGTTCGCCGTGACGGCGATGCTCGGCGCACTCTCGTACGTGCACCGCTCGGAACGGCTCGCGTTCGCCGGGCTGCTCGGCGGCTACCTCACCCCGCTCTTGATCGCGACCGACCAGCCTGATTTCGTTGGGCTGAACGCCTATCTCTTGGTTCTGGGAGCGGCCGCCTTGACGCTCTCGGTCGCGCGCGGATACAAATATGTCGAGACGGCCGTCTTTGCATTCGTCGCGTTGTACGCGACGCAATGGGCGACGGGGTTCGACGAGGCCTGGCGTCCGCCCGAAGCGCTCGCCGCGGCGTCGCTGCATTTTCTCGAACTGTCGACCGCGCTGATCGCCGGAGCGGCGCGCGGTGGCGCGGGCGTCGCCCGCAGCGCGCTCGTCTCGCTCTCGCTGTTTGGATTCGCATTCTTTCTCGCGATCGAACTCGCGCGCTTACCCTTCGATCACGTCGTGTTTCGCGCGGGGTTGCTCGGCCTTGCGCTCGTCTGCGTCGCCGCGGCGCGCGTCCCGGCAGTTGCGCTGGAATTGCGGGCCGTGTATGCATGGTGGGCGCTGGGCGCGGTCGGAATCGCGTTGCAGGGCATCGCACCCACATCGTGCGCGTCGGGCGCCTTTGCCGCCGAAGCCGCGGTTCTTGCGGGAATTGCAGGCCGCGCGCGCGATGATCGGTTCCGCGTCGCTGCGGCGATCAGTTTCATGGTTGCGTTCTTCATCGCGGCGGCGCACGAGCTGCGGTTGTTCGACGAGATCCCGATCGACCACCATTTCTTCAACGGGCCGTTCGTGTCCAACTCCCGGATCGTACTCGGGCTCGCGGCAGCGCTCGCGCTCGAGCGCCGCTCGGGTTCGGCCGGCAAGCTGTGGCTCGGGATTCTGCGCGTCAGCTTGCACGCTTTCGGCGCGTTCGTCGTCGCGAACCAAGCGTACACGATCCTTCCGGGCGAAGAACGGGCGCAGCTCGGGGCCACGGCGGCGCTCACCGCGTACGCGACCCTGCTCATCGCGGCCGGCGTTCGTCTGCGCCGCGGGCTGTTGCGAGCGCTCGGCGCGCTGCTGTTCCTCATCGTCGTAGCGAAGATCTTCTTGATCGATCTTTCGGGTGTCGACGCGCTGGTGCGTTTCCTTTCGTTCTTGGGCGTGGGAACGTCGCTCGTCGGCGTCGCGATTTGGTATCAGCGCGTCTTGGCGCGCGATTCGCACGACGTCGTGGAAGGCGCTCCGTGACGCCGCTCGCATTGGGGCTGCTCGCTGCGGCGGTCGCGTTCCCGCAATCGTTCGGGGGGCCGTGGAGCGGCTGGCACGAGGTCCGTCCGCTCGCGTTGACGCCGCCGCAAGCGCCGCAGTTCGTTCGCGTTGCGCTTGCCGGCATCGACCCGGGGAGCGACGGTACGTTTCCTTCGGTTCGCATCGTCGACGATTACGGAGTCGAAGTGCCGTACGCGCTGGATCCGGACTCCACGCAACCGCTGCGAGGTACGCCGCTCCCCCTTTCGGATACGGGCTTCGTCGCCGGACGATACACACAAGCCGTCGTCGATTTCGGTGCGAACCCCGAAACGCACGCCGCCGTTCGGTTGGAATCGCCGCGCCAAACTTATCTCGAGCGCGTCAGCGTGGAGGCGAGCGACGACCGCGCGACGTGGCGGCTCATGCGCACCGATGCGTTGATCTATCGCGTCGCCGGAAGCTCCCAGGATCGAGGCGATCAAACGGTCGCCTTCGATCCGACGCACGCGCGCTGGCTGCGTTTGCGGGTTCTCGACGGGCGAGAGCCATTTCCGGTCGCCGCGGTTTACGTCGACGTCCGCCGCGCCGAGCGCGACGCGCTCCTCGCTTCCGGGGCGCCCGGCAAAGCGACGACGGGCAGGGAGCTCGGCTCGTCCTTCCAACGCTGGACCTTCGACTTCGGCTCGCGTTACGCGGAGGCGGCAGCGGTGCGATTGAGCGGGGCGCCGATCGCCTTCGATCGCACGGTGCGCATCGAGACGAGCGACGACACAGAGAATTGGACCTACGCGGCCTCCGAGGTCGAGATCCGGCAAGCCGCCGGCGATCCGGACGCGACGGCGGCGTTCGAACCGCAGTACGCCCGCCGCTGGCGTGTCACGCTGGTCAACGGGGGCGATAGCGCGCTCGCCGGCGCCGTCTGCGAACTCCTGGCGCCCCCGCACGATTTGGTGTTTGCCGCAGTCCCCGGCCGGCGCTACGCACTGCTCGCCGGCAACCCCGTGGTGAGCCAACCGCAGTACGATCTCGGGAAGGTACTCGCGCGGCGCGACTGGCACGCCGATACGGTCGCGCCGCCCGGCGCGCCGCTGAACAACGCGAGCTACGCGGACCCACGACCCCTCACCGAACGCCTGCCGTGGCTCGTGAACCTCGCCTTTGCGCTTGCGTCGCTCGTCATCGGCGCGATCGCGATCGCGACCGTTCGGGTGTCGATGCGGACTTCGACGTGACTGACGAACGCGGCGGATGGGTCGACCGCCGGCGGCGGGCGGAGAGCCTCGAACGCACGATGCTGGCGCTACGCGACGCGCGAGAAACGCACGCCGTGCTCTCGACCGTGGCGCGCGGGCTCGGCCATGATTTCCGCCGGCCCTGCGTCGCCTACGAGCTGCGCGGGGGCACGTTCCGGCCGGCCGCCTGGAGCGACGGGAATGCGCAGCGAGCGCCGTTCACGCTTGCCCCTAGCGAACTGGATGCGCTCCGGCTGCGCATCGTCATTCGGCGCGAAGACGACGACGTCGTCGCAATCTCGAGCGACGGACAACTGCGCGCGTTGTTCGTGCTCGAGCGTGCGGCGGAGCCGCTCCCTGAAGACGACGTCAAGTATCTGCGCGCGATCGCCGCGCACGTTGCGCTCGCGCTCGCGAACGCGCTGGCATTCGAGCAACTGCGCCGGCTCGCGCAGGAAGGCACTGCGCTCGCCGAAGCGGCGCACGTCATCCTCGGATTCACCGAACTCGAGCCGCTGGCGCGCTCGCTGTGTGCGCTCGCGCTGCGGTTGGCGGACGCCGACCGCGCGTGCATCTACGCCCATCGGGGCGACGCATTGGATCGGATCGCTTTCGCCGCGGCCCGCGACGAGCCGGCGCTTCCGGAGCGCGTCGAGCTCGGCGACGTCGACGTCTCGCACGCTCTCGCCACGGCGTTCGGCGGCGCGGCTCTGATCGTGACGCGGCTCCGGCTGCCGAGGGAGGGCGGCAACATCGAGCATAACGGTCTTCTCGTGGTTTCTCGTTCGTCGGCGTTCGAGCGGTCGCAACTGCGAGTCGTCGACCGGTTGAAGTCGCTCGCTGCGCTCGCCATTCGCAACGTCGATCTCTACGAGCAGTCGACCAACGCCAATCGGGCGCTCGAAGAGAGCAACGCCTTCAAGGACGACTTGATGGCGATGTTCGCTCATGATTTCAAAGGCCCGCTCACCGTAATTTCCGGCTTCTCGGAGCTTCTTTTCGATCATGAGGAGCCAAACGTGCGCCGCAGCGCGGAAACGATCGTCGATCAGGCCCGCCGGCTCGCGCGGCTGAGCGACGACGCGCTGGCACTCGCGGCAACGCAGAGCGCCGGCTTTTCTCTGCGGCGCGTGCCGGAAGACCTCGTCGCGTTCCTCCAGTCGGCGATCGAACCGCTCGATCGCGAGCGCCGCGTTACGATCGAGCCGCCCGACGAGCCCGTGATCTTGGCGTTCGATCGGGTTCGCATGCGCCACGTCGTCGACAACGTCGTGGGAAACGCGCTGAAGTACTCGAGCGACGAGGTCGTCGTGCGCATCAGCGCCGACGACCGGGAGGCACGCATCGACGTGAGCGACCGGGGCATCGGCATTCCGGTGGCGGACATCCAGAAGATCTTTTCGCGGTACGGCCGCGGTGCGAACGTCCGCTCGCGCGGGATCGCAGGCTCCGGCGTCGGCTTGTACATCGCGCGCAAGATCGTCGAAGTCCACGCCGGCCGAATGGAAGTGCGCTCGGTAGAGAACGAAGGGAGTACCTTCAGCATCATGCTTCCGTTCGTGGCCTTGCGGCTCGCTCGGGGCGCACCCGGAGAAACTTCCTAGCCCCGAGAACGGTTCTAGTTCAGATGGCTTTCCTGAAAACGATTTTCGACGGGAACGAGCGCGAGGTCGTCCGGCTGCGCCGTACGGTGGCGGCAACGAGCGCCTTCGAACCGGAAATCTCCGCGCTCTCCGACGGAGCGCTGGCCGCCAAGACGCCCGCGTTCCGGGAGCGCCTGGGGGCCGGGGAGCCGCTGGATGCGATGCTGCCCGAAGTCTTTGCCGTCTGCCGCGAGGCGGGCAAGCGCGTGCTCAACATGCGGCACTTCGACGTGCAGATCATGGGCGGTCAGGTCCTCCACGAAGGTAAGGTCGCCGAGATGAAGACGGGCGAAGGTAAGACGCTCGTCGCGACGCTTGCGGTCTACGCGAACGCGCTGCTCGGGCGCGGCGTGCACCTCGTCACCGTCAACGATTATCTGGCCCGCCGCGACGCCGAGTGGATGGGCCCGCTGTACCGTTTCCTCGGGTTGTCGGTCGGTGTGATCCAGCACGATCTGCCGCCGCCCGAACGGCGCGCGGCATACTTGTCGGACATCACCTACGTCACCAACAACGAGGTCGGGTTCGACTATCTGCGCGACAACATGGCCTGGCAATTGCCCGACATGGTGCAGCGCGAGCTCTTCTACGCGATCGTCGACGAAGTCGACTCGATCCTCATCGACGAGGCGCGCACGCCGCTGATCATCAGCGGCCAAGGGCAAGATGCGACCGAACTGTACGCAAAGTTCGCGCAGATTCTGCCGCGGCTCGTCAAGGACGAAGATTTCACGGTCGACGAAAAGGCGCACGCCGTTCCGATCACCGAGAAGGGCGTCGCCAAGGTCGAGCGGATGCTCGGCGTTCAGAACCTCTACGACCAGCGCAACCTCGAACTCACGCATCAGCTCAATGCCGGCCTCAAGGCGTGGAACCTGTTCCATAAGGACCAGCAGTACATCGTCAAGGACGGGGAAGTGATCATCGTCGATGAGTTCACGGGCCGTCTGATGTACGGCCGCCGGTATTCCGAAGGCATCCACCAAGCGATCGAGGCGAAGGAAGCGCTCAAGGTACGCAGCGAGGACCAAACCCTCGCGACGATCACGTTTCAGAATTACTTCCGCTTGTACGAGAAACTCGCCGGCATGACGGGCACCGCGAAGACCGAGGAGCGCGAGTTCCGCGACATCTATGGCCTTGACGTCGTCGTCATTCCGACGAACCAGCCGGTTGCGCGGCGAGATTTGGGCGACATCGTCTACAAGAGCGAGAACGCCAAGTTTGAAGCGGTTGTCGACGAGATTCTCGCCGAGCACGACAAGGGCCGCCCGGTGCTCGTCGGTACGCGCTCGATCGAGAAGAGCGAGCGGCTCGCGACGATCCTGCGCCGCCGCGGCGTGGAGTGCGAAGTCCTCAACGCGAAGTACCATGAGCGCGAGGCCGAGATCATCAAGGACGCGGGCCAACCCGCAGCCGTCACGATCGCGACGAACATGGCCGGTCGCGGCGTCGACATCAAGCTCGGTGAAGGGGTGGCGGTGAACGGTGGCCTCCACATCATCGGCACGGAGCGCCACGAGTCACGCCGCATCGACAACCAGCTGCGAGGCCGTGCCGGCCGCCAAGGCGATCCGGGTTCGACGCGCTTCTACGCGTCGCTCGAAGATGAAGTCATGCGGCTTTTCGGCGCAGAGCGCATCCAGAACATCATGAATGCCGTGGGCTTCACCGACGACACGCCGATCGAAGCGAAGCTCATCTCGCGGTCGTTCGAGCGCGCGCAGTCGAAGGTTGAAAACTACAATTACGAGATCCGCAAGCAAGTTCTCGAGTACGACGACGTCATGAACAAGCAGCGCGAAGTCATCTACGCCGAGCGCCGCAAGATCCTTCACGGCGAGTCGATGCGTGACTTCATGCTGCAGAGCCTCGCCGACAAAGTCGAGCAAGCCGTCGATCAGAATGCGGCTGAGAACCAGCATCCATCGGAATGGGATCTGCCCGAGATCCTCGCCGAACTCGAGCTGGTCTTTCCGATCAAGGACAAGATCGCGGTCGAGGAGCTCGAGAAGCTCGATCGCGAGGGCATGAAAGCCCGCCTGAACGAGATCGCGATCGAAGCGTACGAGGCCAAGGAAGCCGAGCTGACGCCTGAGATCGCGCGAACGATCGAGTCGCAGTACATCATGCTGCCGGTGATCGATCGGCTATGGGTCGATCATCTCTACGTGATGGACGCGCTCAAGACCGGAATCGGCCTGCGCCAGATCGGCCAAAAAGACCCGCGCGTCGAGTACGAAAAAGAAGCCTACGAGATCTTCGAAGATCTCAAGAACAACATCGCCGACGAAGCCATCAAGTCCGTCTTCCGCGTCGTCGTCGAACGCACCGATGCCGCGTCGCCCGGCGGTGAAGTCGGCCCGCTCGGCGGTCCGGCAGTTCCGCTCGGCAACGGCGCGACGCATGGTTTCGAACCGCTTCCGGACGGTTCGCTCGCCCCATCGCCCCCCGCCGCCGACCAGCCGGCACGGCTCGATCCCGCCTACGCGCATCAGCTGCTCGGCCCGGTACCCGGCTCCGAACAAAAGCGCGAGCTGCACACCAACCGCGACGAAGGCGACCCAAAAAAGCCCCGCAAAGCCGACGCCAAAGTCGGCCGCAACGAACTCTGCCCCTGCGGCTCCGGCAAGAAATACAAACGCTGCCACGGCGCCGCCGCCTAGCCGTACCTGTCATTCTGAGCGCAGCGCCACAGGCGCGGAGTCGAAGAACGACGCAGAGCTTCGCTTCGCCGAAATAAAACGCCGCGCGGTCAAAAGCAGCGACATCGATGGGCACGGCGGTCCCTCGACTGCGCGCCCTTGGCGCTCCGCTCGGGATGACGGTCAGCGGTCGGCGGGGACGGTGGCGTCGAGTTGGGTGACTCGGGTGATAGACGAGGCGGCGAACGTGTTACTTGCGATGTAGTCGCCTTCGAGGAGGACGGCTTTGCCGACGAACAGCGGCGCGGAGTAGCGGCCGCTCGAGATTGCCGCCGAGGGATCGACCCGCAGGACGCGGCGGTTGCGCAAGCTCACGACGAGATAACCGTTCCCGACCTTCATGATGGTACCGAAGACGGCGTGCGCGCGGCTTGGC
>Ga0073928_10004319_pt1 | contig 21185 bp, 31 predicted proteins | sample PaiPotPPA55metaG_FD_76969 | JGI IMG/M metagenome (GOLD analysis project Ga0073928, IMG submission 76969) | Iron sulfur acid spring bacterial and archeal communities from Banff, Canada, to study Microbial Dark Matter (Phase II) - Paint Pots PPA... ...
ATCGTGATTCATCATCACCATACCCCGAGCCGTGCCGCAGCGGTTCAGTTCAGGCGGGCTGGGTCATTCTTGGAAAGCAGGGGCGGTAAATTCCTCGCGAGCGCCGAAGGTGCTGCAGATCCCGCGCAATATCGAGTTGCTGCGATACCGCCGTTACGGCGGCGATCTGCTACTGCTCGAACTGGTCCAGGCCAGCAACACGGTTGCGACTCAACGGCGTTCTCACGTGAGCGAGGCGGAGGGGGAGAAACAGCCTAGCGCCCGGACAGCCGAGACTGGCGCCGAGCCGCAAGCCATGCAGGATGTTTGGGAATCGCTCAAAGCATTTCTGCTGGCGCTGGGCGATGACGTGCAGATGAAGGAACTCGAGCAGTATGTCGCGTTCCGGCGGCTGAAAAACTTTGCCTGTATCAAGCGGCGCCCCAAGGACCTGCTGGTCTGGACAAAGCTGGACCCGTCCTCGGTACCGCTGGAAGAGGGATTCACGCGCGACGTGAGTCAGATCGGTCATGCCGGAACCGGGGATCTGGAAATCCGGATACACACCGCGGCAGATCTGGAACGCGCCCAGCCGTTGCTGCTGCGCAGCTACCACGGGGCCTGATTCGGCGGGACGACCTTGAACGCTATGGACCTTGATAAGTCTCGCAGGATTAGGGAAGTACGGCTCGCGCCCTTGCGACCCGCATCGGAAATTGCGGCTTACGGCGTGCGGGCCAGCCGGCGCACCACCGTTTGAAAGGCCCGCGTGGGACTCCGGCCTGCTGATTTCTCCTCAGCGCCTGCGATCCAAGCGCAGCAGAATGTTCAGAATCGCCACGAACACATTGAACAGCCCTGCGAACAGCATGAGCGCGCCGGGGATGGGGCTGTCAGCCTCCGGGTTATGAAGGACGGCGCTTGTAGCATACACCAGGATACAGACGCCGAGGATGCCGATGCCCGCGGCAATCAGCATCCCCACCAAGCCGATGTTGAGAAACGCATTGAGTACCATCGCGGCGATGATGCTGACGAAGATCCCCAGCATGAGTCCTCGCGGCGCTGAGAACGTCCGGTTCGATGACATCACTAACAGCGTTACGGCGCCAAAGACGATCAGGGTCATCAGCATGGCAATCTTAGTCGTTCCAGGCGCGTAGAGGCTCGCAATCCGGAGGATCGGTGCCAGGACCACACCGGAGATGAACCCATCGGCCACCAGCGCGGTTACGCCCAAAACCGGATTGTGGCGGGCAGCGATAGCTACGCGCGGGATGAGGTTGAGCAACAGCATCGCCAGGATCCAACCAAGCCAGCCCGTGAAGAGATTAGCCAAGCTGTCCGATTGCGCGCCGACGTACCCGCCGCAGAGCGCGCCGGCCACACTGAGGCCAAGCAGCATGTACGTTTTCTTGATGGTCTCGGCTCGGGTCGAGCTCAGTTGAGTGGTCCCGAACAGATTATCAGTTACGGTCATGTAACGAAGGATACCACGCGCTATTGAACCGGCCCCTTGGTACGCATAAACGGACTAAACTCCTCAGCCAGCCGATTCACCATTGCCCGTGACGCGTTCTCAAGACAACCATTGACAATCGCGCGCTGTTTCTCCGTGGGTGCCGCGACGTGCTGGATTCCGTTCTTCCCCATGTCCTTCAGCCCATGCAGGCTCAAGCCGATAATTGGTAGTGGGTCTATTTGAAATTTCCCCGAGCGCTTCCGCATCGGCGGAAGGAGAAGGGGGATCGGACGGCCCATGGCCGCGCCTGCGAAAGCGGTTTCGTGAGATAATTGGCGCATGTGGTGGAAATCCATTTGCAAAGCTTGGGGGGCATATTGCCATCTTGCAGCGCTGCAAGGCCTGCTCAAGTCATTGGGTCTGTGGGCGGGACTTGCTGCCATGTTAGCCCTAATTATCGCGCGCATGTCGCAACTCCCCTGGTGGGCGCAACTGCTGATAGGCCTTTGCGCCTTTGCGGCTCTTCTGTTTGTCGCAGGCTTCTTGATTGTATTAAGGCGCGTGGTGATCGCCGATAACTCCGCCTCCGCAGTACCAGATAAGGGTGATAACAGTGCCACAGACGCCAGTACCGAACCTACTCTAAGCGCTTCTGGGCATGCGAAAGCTGTGCAATCTAGCAAGGTAGGACGGGATGTTGTTTTCGGAGACGCGCACTATCACGGTTCTGATAAGCCGACAGATAGTCAGCCACAGATCAGTTTGCGAATCCTGAGTGTAGAAGTAAGACGGCAACCGCCTAGAACTATTTCAAAAACAGGCTCAGTTTTGGGCATAGATGTCTCATCACTACTTACGGTTGTTTTCTCAGCGCTGAATAGCAATGCGTGCCAAACATCGCTAGACGGCCATTTGCTTGAGGTCACGATGCCGTCTGGCGAGAGACTTGACTGTCGAGACGTTACGCACCTAGGAGGGATCGGTATGGAGTTGAGCGTACCCAATCCGCCAGGAGTACAGAGGCTTGAGATGAACGCACCACTTAGTAAGGGCAATACTATCAGGCGATTTGCCAGATTCCTAGTAACAGAAATTGTTAAACTTGAAGACCCTCAGCCGGTTGGGGGTTTTCCTAATCCGCTTATCTTTGAAAGGCTGGTTTTCCAAGCTAGAGACGAAGTTGGTGCCTACGAGAAGATTGGGACATTACTTCTAACGATTACGGATTCATACGGCATTGACTGGCATGCTCAATGGATCGGGGGCCATCCTATGCCGCCAGTTCAAGAGAGACTGAAGTGAGCGCGGCTATCTCAGCTACAGACCAAGCATGGTTACTGATTCCAGCTTCCATCGCTGGAGTGACGCGCAAGGCCTGATGGATGCGGCAGAAGTTATAGTGCATATGAAACAGCGCCAACATAGCGACGTGATTTTCGAGCTTCTTACTGAAGGCGTTCGTCAAGCGGGTGAAGCGCCGCATGTTCATCCGCATGTTAAGATTCTGTCTCTCAACGTAGGACGTGCTAATGTGCTCGGGATCAGGCAAGCCAATGATAGGTTCTCTCTTGGTGCCAAGACATTGCGCCGGGCTGTAACGGGTTGCTCCCTCAGGATCGTTGCCGTATACCTTGACCAGTTGGGCGTAGTCAATGTCATTGGCGAAGGCATCCGGTACGGCAGTCAAGTACATCTTGTGGCCGTCCGTGGTCAACTGCACCCGATTCGCCAACCGGCTTGCAACGTCCCGAAGAAACTCCGTCGCACACCCGGCGTCCCTCCGTCCTGCCATCCAAGACAGTATGAGCTTGCTTTGAGCTTCAATCGCGGTGAACGTCCAAACGTCGCCACAGATACCGGCTTCCAGTTTCGCCTCAGTGACGTTCTTTTGCTTGCATCCGACAAACGACCAGATCTCATCGACCTGGACCCGCTTGGCCGTAACGTTGCGAACCATGCGGTCATGGTACTCGGTGCAAGCCGCGCCAACGGCACCAAGAGGCGAAGGACAGCGCCCTTCGATACACCAGTGAGGCGAACAGTGGAGCGCACCGAGCACCCTTCGACCAGGGCCGAAAGCACCGCGATTTTCTTGTCCATGCTGATTACGTTTGCCATGATTCAAGTATACGACAGCGCTTTCGCATAGTCAATAGGCGAACGAAGAAAAGCTTAGTTTTCCACAGTTTTCTTTGCGTTCGCCCAACGCGCCTTAGCTGCTTTCCGAGCGCTCCGGCGGCGCTGTTCATCGGTCATGGTTTCAAGGCGGCGCTTGCCGCCGATCCTGCCCCCCTTCGCCCCCATCTCACGCATGACCTGCTGGACGACGGTAAGCTCTACAGTTTCAGACATGGAGATAGCCTCCAGAGAAACCCGTCGAGCGTTCTGGACGGTGTCAAGTTTTGCTGCATTGCGAGTCCGCTTTGGCATACTTCAAGCGTGACACGAAACCGGGCGGCTCGTCAAGGGCTGGAAATTTCAAATAGACTCACTACCCGATAATTTGCGTCGTGAAGGCCCCATCGCTGAGATCTTCGGCCGTGATCACCAGGAAAGCTTTGGCGTCCGCCGATTTCGGCGTTGGGTCCCACTGCTGGAACCCCTCGTTCATGACTGTGAACATTTCGAGGCGAAGCGACGTGGAGTGTTTTTCAAAGAATTCGGCCGGCATGTGGGCTATTCTACCTGAGCGGCAGGTTTTCATGGTCGGGACACTGAGGACGGATGCTCCGCAAGTGGGCCATGATCATCTGCTGCGCCTTACCACCCGCCGCGGCTCAGGCCGGCGCAAACGAGTTAGCTTTGGGTCGTTAGCGAACTGAAAGCGGCATTTCTCACAAAACCGTGCGTCGTCGCTTACCATCAGGCACACGAACCACAAGTCTTTGCCAGGGTGACTTCTCGCCCCGGTCATATCGAAGTCAGGCCATGCTTGATAGCAAAGTTGACCAAGCCCACCACAGCTTGATGGCAAAGTCGACCAAGCCCACCGGATCGTCAATGAGCAGCTTGCGCATCAGGCTAGCACGGTAAGTATCCACGGTCTTCGGACTGATATTCTGGAGGCTGGCGATCTCCTTGGCGCATCGGCCGCTGGCGAGATGCTCGAAAACTTCGCGTTCCCGGCGGCTCAGCGCCAAGGCCCACCGCAGCCGCGCCAACGGATCGTCCGCTGCCGTCTCGCGAGACGAGAACGGGCTAGCCGCCTGAAGCATCGGTGCAATATACCGGCTGCCCTCGCGAATGTAGCGGGTGGCATCCATGTGCTCCGAGGGATGATCCGCCTTCCGCCGGTAACCGTTGGCGTCGGCCTTGAAGGCCTCCCGTACATCGCTGTCCTCACGGCTGATGGTCAAAATGAAACACCGTGATGGGCACTCAGGTCCGCGGACCTTGCGCAGTACCTGCACGCCGGTCAGCTTGGGCGTGTCCAGGTCCAGGAAGGCGAAATCAGGCCGCAGTAAGCGTATCGTCGCCAAGGCCGCCAGACCTGCACATTCGCCCACCACTTGCAGGCCCATCTCGCCGCAGACTGCCACCAATCCTTCGCGCACGACGGCGTGGTCGGCCGCGATGATCAACGTCGTCGGTGTCATGTGGTTCATGATAGTGCATATTCGTCGCGCACTCAGTGTAGAATTTAGGCCCCGAGGGCTTCGACGCGATTCAAAGTCAACCCGGGCGACCAAGAAGGCCACCACCGCCCAGCGCGCGCGGGAGAACGGTTGGGAAGTGGACAACGAAACGCCTCAGCCGGCCTGGGAGGAGGGGAAGCGGGTCCGGGAGATCATGATGTTCCTGCATGGCCATGGGTCAGCACCAGCAAGGCCGTGCAAGACTCATGACAAGCAGGCTATCGAGCGGGTCCGGGGGGAACCTATCGGTTCGCGTCAGGAGACGGCTCCTCATCCGGCACTTGCGGGAAGACAGCTACGCCGGCAGCATCCAATGCAAGTAACCGCCGCGCTTCGGCTGCAAGAGCGCGATAAGCCTCCAGCGTCATTCTTGCCGTCGGGTCGCGCGGGGTTCGGGACAACCTCCGCCACTGGTCGAGCCAGTACATGAGCCACGCATGGGTGTGAGGCTCGAAGCCGGAGCAATCCGTCGGACTGGGTACCAGCTTCTCCAATTTTTCCAGGTGCTTACGCAACGTCGTCAGCCCCATCCATGTTGCCCCCGCTGCTCGTTCTCCTCTTTCACCAGTTGTATCGTGGCTTGCAACTCCATCATACAGCCTACTTGCGCCGCCTGTTAGCGCACACTTGCCCGCGTTGCGACCCGGCGCGCCAGGTTGGCTCGCCATGCCAGTCTGGGCACCACGTCATCGGGAGCGTGTTGCGCCTCAAAACAATGGCGCAGTAAGATGTTTTTAGCCGCCTAGCCTGGCCAGGCGACAAGCCGGGGAACCCTGCCCGGTTGGCGGCAACTCCACTCAGGGAATCGCAAAGGGAGCGATGGCAGACTTGTCGGCGTTACCCGAGCAATCGCGTAAACGGATCGAAGGGATCAGAGCGCAAGCCGAGACGGACGGGAAAGACGGCGCAGAATACGTGCGCGCCGTGCTCGTGCCGATTATCGAGGAAACGCTTAAGGCGGCCCGCGAGGAAGGTTGGACGGCAGAGCGCCTCCGGTGCTTTGTGGAAAAACATGTGGAGGCAGAGATCGAGAAGGCTTACAACTCGAGGCGCCAGTCGGTATGGGAGCTCAAACGTGACTTTCTGCAAGGGGCAGGTGTCCGCGTTCCCAGCCCCGAATCGCTCCGCAGCTCTTTTCGCCAAAGCGTCATTGATAGGCTCTCTTCCTCTCCAGTTTGGAAAGATTATCTGCACGAGCGCCTTAGGATTTCCCGTTCCCAGGCAGAAGCGCCGGTCGCTGAAGTCGCTCAACCGAAGGTAGGCGATGTGAACCGCAGCGGCGGCGGTGCCACGGACCTCACACCTCAACAGAAGGATCTGCTTATTGCAATCGTAGATCGACACGTGCCCGCAAATGGCGTGCCGTTCAGCGATTTTCGCCAGCTTCAGCGCGAGAGGCTTATTACCCTGCAGACGGTCGGGCCGAACGTTGCTAGCGGCAAACCGACGGAACTCGGAATCCAGACAGTTCGTTCGCTTCGAACTCATCAGCCGGCGCAACTCGACGAACGCGGCCGTCAATGTACTCTGGAAGCATTTCAGCCGGATGCGAATGCACGCCCCCTGGGTGATAATTCCTTCCCGCCTGATCACCCCGCCTACGAAGCTTTCGAGGAGGCAACCTGGAGGGCGAAAGAGGCAATCATCGACGCCGAGGCGGAACTGCTGGACACAATGTCGAATCCGCCCTTCGACTTCATTCAAGCGATCTTGACGTATCGGCTCAAGTCGTTTGCCGGCTGTGCGCGCGCCGCGTTATTGATCGTTGGCAATTCGGAAACGGCGGACTGGTACGGGCACTGGATTGATGATGCGGGCAAGTTTCTCATTGAGGACACGTTGCAAAAAGGACAGATGTCACATCCAATTGCAGCGCCTGGAAGCCAGCCACTGTTTACAGCCGAACTACTGCCGAGGATAACGGCGGATCTCCTCGTCCAGATTAAGCGTGTCGTTGCCCGTTGCAAGAAGCATGCTGCCAACCGCGTCCTGCAAGCTATGCAATTCGAGAAAAGCGGCGATTTGAAGCGATGGCACCTAGTCACCGGCCTGCCTGAGGGACGGGGGCGCAGCACGCTGCTACAGGTTTTCTGTCGCTTGGCGAGGGAGGCCGTCGTTGAGCTTGGTCAGCATCTTCCAACCGGCGCGGCCGCCGTTGATTACTGGTTGGACCTTTTGCAAAATGGGCTGTACTGCAATGGACGCACCATCGAACCACTCCACATCGCATCGGCTGAGTACTGCGCCGAACTTAGGACGCAGTCACGCGAAGCGGGTAACCAGCAGCGAGCAGACGCATTTGCAAAGCTCGAAGAACAGTTTCGCCGACTAACAGCCTCGACGCAATTTCATGCACTCCGCCGATCTGACCCTACCGTGCATACTGCGCCGACGGCAGATGAGCCCTCCACAGAACCGCGGGTGCCAGACGCCGCTAAACCGGCAGCCTCGAATGCTACTCGGCGGCGTCTTGACGCCCGCCCGAAAAGGCTCAAAACGGAAAGCAAGCGGTCAACAAAAGCCCCGCTGCGCAGTAAACTCAAAGGCCGAAAGTCCAGGACGCCCAAAACGCACAAAAAAAGCCGGTCGACCCGGGAACTGACAGCCAAAGCGCCCGCGAAGGCAACACCAACCGAATCCAAAACAGCGGACCGTGTTAAGAAGGCTCGTGCAGAGACGGTGGCAAAGCTGATCAAGGAACTGGATCAGCTAATGCCGCAAATGTTCGAGGACGAGTCGGAATACGGTCGCTTGCGCGCACAGTATCCACGGTTCCTCACGTTTAAGATCGCCGAAACTCGGCCTGACCTTAAGCTCAAGGTTCTCAGCATAAGAGGGTCGGCACGGCACATCAGGCTTGCACAGGAGCTTGCCGCGGCGCAGCACGGAAGGCAGCTCTCGACAATTCAAGATGATTGGAAGCGGCATAAGCCGGCCGGTTTCAGGCGACCAAAGTAGCCCGATACCCAGTTCACCCCACTTCACCCCAGTAGAATTCCCACCCAGATCCCCACTTTGTCGGCCTTATTCTGTCAGTAGAAAAGATTTTCTACTATGTCAGAACTTAGGGTTAGACGAATAGCTGCAGGCATTTCAGGCAGCGTGCTGTGCCTCAAACCCAAACAGCAACCAGACAACGATTGTGCAACTGGGAACGAACCTGGGATGCACGAAGCGTCAGATTGAACATTGCCTGAAGACCGGCAGATGGAGCAAGTCAGCGGGGCCGAAAAACTCAATTCTCTACAACCTGCCGGAGGACGACGATGGCAACCTGTAGGCGCATCTGGTCTCTGTTTCCCAGTTTCCCGCACCTAGGGGATGGGAAACTGGGAAACACACGGCAAGCTCATCAAAACAGTAGACTTCCTGTTTCCCAGGCCCCAACCGAAATTTGCAGGCGTGGGAAACAGGAATCGGCTGGGCGCAGGCGCGATTCTGGGAGGGTCCGGCGTGTTTGTGAATCGCAATTGATCACCTTCAGATTGCTCGGCGCGCCGGGGACCAAGTCGGCGAGCGGAGGCCGGTCGTGACTAGAGGATCGCTGTCTGCCGAGCAAGCCATGCTCTTGGAAATCATCGAGAACCTGGGCTGGGGCCACGTCGACGGACTCCTGATTGAAAGCGGCCAACCCAATTACGAACGACCGCCCCGGATCGTCCAGGAAATCAAGCTGGATGCTGAGCCCGAACGCCCACCTGACAACAAGGCCATTGACTTCATCTTGAAAAAGGCGTTCGTCAGTCTGTTCGACGAGCTAAGCCGGTTGCGCACCGGCGTCGTTGATATTGAGGTCCGGCACGGTGCCCCGTTCAGACTCATTCTAGAGCGCGGCCCCTCCGAGTTGACCGGCGCAAAACGAGCAGTGGAGGGCACTCAATGAGCAGCGCTCGTGGACACAGCCGCATGGGAAAGAAAGCTGGGCGATACCATCACCGCGCAGACGAGACAACATCATCAGCCGCCACAGGCCCCCAGAATTGCCTGCGCACCGTGCAGCCACCGCCGCGGTGTCCGGCGTGCGGCGCTTCCATGGTTACGGTGCGGCATACACCGATCAAGATGGCTGGCATCCACTGCCGCGTGTGCTGCCCATGCTGCCAGCTACAGGGGGGCTCATGACGGGCAAAATGGAACAAGTACCAATTTGCTCCGACAGAGCGACACGCGGTCTCTCTAAAAGCACCATAGAGCTGATCACCTTTGCATACGGCCTGCTCGAAGCGAACCACCCGCAGACGCTACGGCAACTGCACTACGCGATCTTCAGCCAGCATGCCATTGCATACGACAATACCCCGGCCGATTACCACCGGCTCAGCCGCGCGACGACGAGAGCGCGCCGCTCATACCGAACGCTCGAACTGGTGTTGAGCGGCGCACCTGGGCGCCACACGGCAGAAGTGCTACATCTCATCCCGCCAGAGTGGATGGTAGACGAGACACGGCAGATCGAAATGGTCAACGTGTGGACGGATGCAGCAGCGTACATTGACACGGTGCGGCGAGCGTATCGCCGCGACAATTGGCAGGATCAACCCTACTACGTGGAAGTATGGTCGGAGAAAGGCACGGTGCTGGCGTCCATTCGGTCCGGTAACGGAGAAATGGGGCGTGGGTATCCGGGTTTGCCACGGCTTCGGCAGCACCGGCATGGAGGGTAACGTCGGCGAGACGTTCGCTGACATTGCCAGGCAGGGCAAACAGATCATGGTGTTTTACGTCGGCGACCACGACCCCAGCGGCCATTCGATAGAAGAGGACATCCACCGCAGGGAGCAGAATGCGAGCGGCATTGAATTCACAATGAAGCGCCTGGCGATCCATCCAGAGGACATCGCTAGATTCAACTTACCGCCACAGAAGATCAAGGCGACTGACAGCCGGGCCGCCGGATTTAAGGAGCGATTCGGAAAGCACGCGCCGACGGTGGAGTTGGACGCGCTGCCAGTAGCGGAACTCAAGCGGCGGGTCGACGTAGCAATTTCCGGCCTGATCGATGTAGAGCAGTGGAACCGACAGATCCAAGTGCAAGAAGTCGAGTTGAAATGCATTCGGGACATCGCAGACAGGTTCCGGAACTTACCACAGTTAGGCGGTGTTGAGTGACTCTTCTGCCCGAGCGCCGTTCCGCTGAGGCAGCGGCTAAAGGGAGCGCCGGCAGGCCCGGCGCAACGGGTGCCGCGCGGTGACGATATGAGCAGCGTTCCACGGCCAGTCGATCTGACGCAGGTGCCCGCGGTGCCGTGGGCGTGGGTCGATGAGCGCGTGTACGCCGCCATCCGCGGGTGCAGCGTGAAGGTGCTGCAGAACGAACGGCACATGAACATCGGCTGCCCGTTCCGGCGAATCAACGGCACAACTATCAGGTACAAGCTCGGCGATATTTGGGAGTTTCTGGAATCGCAGCCCGGCGGCGGTGGCGCCGTGCGGCAGGGGCACCAATCCAGGCCAGGACCTGGGCGGCCACGCCGGATTTCGCCTTGACTGTTAAGGCGACTCAAGGGATGAATGTGACGAGGTCGGGTTGGGTCCGTGGGCGGCCAACCGTAGTAACCGATGAGCGTATTCAAGAACGGCAAGTTCTACCATTACGAGTTCATCCTGGACGGGCGGCGGTACCGCGGCTCTACGAAAACCGCTGACAAGTCGCAAGCCGTCGCCAAGGAGCGCCACGAGCGTGAGCGTCTGCAGAAGAGCTACAGCCAGGTTCTTGAAGAAGAAGCCCGTGCGCAGCGCCGCAAGAGTATTACGGAGGCCGCGGGCGAGTTCCTGGAGGACTACAAAACCAAACACGAAGCGCCGACGTTCGCGGCGTACGCCCTGGGGCACGTGAAGAGCTTCCTGGGCGACAAACTGGTCGTAGAGATCACGCCCAAGGTGGTGAAGCGGTACCAAGCCGATCGGCTTCGGGAAGGTGCCGGCCCGAAGAGCATCAACGACGAGGTGCTGCTATTGCTCAGGTTGTGTGGCGATCAGGGCGAGGTGATTCGCTCAGTCTTGAAGCGTGAGAAGGCGCTGAAACTGCCATTGCCGCCATCGCCCGGCCGGCCGTACAGCGCCGAAGAGAAGACACGCATGCTGGAGGAAGCGCAGAAATTACGGACGCCGATGATGCGGGCCGCGCTTGCTCTGGACTTGAACACTGGCCTGCGGGACAAGGAGTTGCGCCGGATCCGGTGGGAGCAAATCGATCTCGTGGACAAGAAAGCGCTGGCGGTCGGCAAGTCCAAGACGACCGCCAGCACTGGGCGAGTGATTCCGCTGAACGCGACGGCGCTCGCGGCGCTGGAGGCGCATGCCGCTTGGTACGCCCGCCGGTTCGGGGAATGCAAGCCGGAGTGGTACGTTTTCGCGTTTGGCAAGCCGCTCCCGAAAGACCCCACGCGCCCGATCACGTCCTTCAACACGGCCTGGAGCAAGGTGCGCGAGAAGGCTGACGTGAAGGGGCGGTGGCACGATAACCGGCACACCTTGATCACCGAACTCGCCGAAACCGGCGCCGGCGATGAAGTCATCATGAGCATCGCCGGACACGTGTCCCGCGCGATGCTTTCCCGGTACTCGCACGTCCGGATGGAAGCGAAGCGGCGCGCCCTCGAAGAGATCGCCCTGCGCCAGCGCGCGGCGGATGAGAAGCGGCAACAGGAAGAGCAGCGGCAGCAACAGGCTGCGGTGGTAACACAATCAGCGGTAATCCAGTGAGCGTAATGAGCGCCAGCAGCAGGGGTACGCCCTGCTTGACTGGCACCTACGATTCCAGCGTCGGCCCAATGACTCGGAGAATAACTCAACTTGCAGATGCCTTATTGCCGTATAGCCGCTTACCGTAGAGTGTAGCCAGCCCGGCCGGAAAGGTGCCTTCCAAAATGCGGCCGACCCGACGACAAGCCGCGAGAATGTAGGAGAATAGGCAGTATGCGGCTGAGCGACGGAAGGAGAGGTGCAGGCAATCCTCCGATGGCCCGCAAATACCGCAGATCATGAACACGGAGTTCAGAAGAGCGGTCGTGCCAGACGAGTTGCGGAGCCTTGTGATGTTCGACCATAAAGCCTTTCGAGAATATGAAGGAGACTGGTTCGACGCGGATTATTGGAAACAGTGCGTGCCGTGGTGGATGATTGTGAACGGCAAGAAGGTGGGCTGTTGCGCGTTTGAGCATGACGTGGATTTTCGGGAAGACCTCAGTGACGAGAACCGTTTCTGCCGAGGTTCGCTGTACATCAGTTCGACGGGAATCCTGCCCAGCTCTCAGGGTAAGGGATACGGCAAATTACTCAAGCAGTGGCAGCTTGCATATGCGTCCATTACTCTCGCGATGGTTTGTGACAATCCTATTGAATCCATGGTAGCGCGAAAGATCATTAGTCTTAACAAGAGTGTCGGGTTCAAGGTGATTCGAACAACCGCCAATTACTATGAAAATCCAACGGAGCGAGTCGTGGTTATGGAGTTGAAGCTCTCCTGAGTCATTTGCCGACGATGTCGTACCGTATCATGCTCTCTCGCGGTTCCCATGTACGCATGGAGCGAAGCGGAGCCTCCTCGACGAAATCGCCGCGTGCCAGCGCGTAGCAGACGTGGAGCGCGAGCGGCGGCAAGCTGCGATGGTCTCACAACCAGGAGTGGTAACTTTAGTAGTCGCGGGTGCATTCCGTGCCCTCGGCACGACGGTTCTTGGCTGTTGGCCCTGCGCCGGTGATTCGGGGCGGCGGCCCGTTCCGGCGCCAGCCCGTTATCCGTCGCCCGGCGGCCCGAGATAGCGGATGGCCGACAGACGCTCCAGCCCAGGGGGCCCCCAGTTACCCCCGCAACGCCAGTCTGGTAGCGCGGGACGGCACGCCACGTCCGGGCGGAACGTGGGCCAGTGCGCTCCAGTTGTCGTGGTCGCATAGCCACATGACAATGTTCCAAGGCAGTACGTGAGAACCCAAGTAATTGTTACGGTAAAAAAAAACTGCAGCGCGGGGGACAAACCGTTGTATACTGATTCAGACCGCGAGGTCGAATTCCAACAGCGGTTTTTTGCTGGTAGGTCGGTGTGCTCACAGAGTTTGTGATCCCCAGCGCGGCTTGCGCGAGCCTAGGCGGTGTATAAACCGTATGGGCATACGCGCGTACCCCGCCGTCGTTTGGGAGGTTTCTGAAGGAGGCATGTACGCTTAGGATGGGCAACTTTTCTGGGGTCACAAAGGCGTTTGCAGTTGTCATGAGCATGGGGTTGATCTTCGGATCGGAGAGGGACGAGACTGTGCCATTTCCAGCTCAGCAGCAACGAGAGCCGGACTTTGTGCAAATGAGCGGGTGCCTCGTCAAGAAGGGGGATGCTTATTTACTGACTGATCGTACGACCGGAGTCACAATCGAGATAAGGGGACCCGTTGCCTCGGCCGCTGGACACCACGTAGAGATAAAGGTAGCGGCAGTGTTGCATGGCGAGCATACGGCCCCTGGAGCTTCCATTGTCGCTTCAGTCCTCAAAATTGATGCTGTCGGAGCCGCCTGTAGGGTGCCTGTGCCGGGTGCTGGTGCCGCAGCAGCACCGGGACGGGGGGGCGCTCTACGAATCGTCGTGATCGCCGCCGCCGCCGCTGGGGTAATTGGTGGCCTTGTCGCGGCTGGGACGTTTTCGGGCGGGAAGAGGCACTGAGCGAGCGCTTGGGCCTTGATAACCTATATAATAATGCGCGGACAGAACGCCCCTACCTATGGTTAACTTGCTCGCCCTGCATCGGTCCTGCGGTCTGGATGGCGCTTTTCTCATGTGAGGTTGATTTATGTGGGTGATGATAACATGCGTCGTAGCGATATGCCTAGTGCTGGCTGCAGTTGGGCCGCTGTTTCTTTTTAGGACATGGGCCATTGCAAATCATGAGTATTTCAAGGATGTTGCGGCCGGAGTCCAGAGTGTGTGCCTGTCACTGGCTGTTCTTATCGGTGGTGCGTGGACACTATATACGTTTAAGACCTTGGGCGCACAACAACAAGGGCAACTGCAACTGGTAAAACTGCAAGGTGACATAGAGAAACAACACGAGGATCTGGCTAAACAGGCGGTTCTAGACATCGACATACAGGCATCTCAGAGCCCAATGTCTGCTCTTAGCGCAGGCAGGGTTATTAGTGGTATGGTTACTATCGCGAATAAGGGAACCAGAAACACGCCTATTGATTGGAAGGGCTTGCCGCAACTTGTCGCTAGGCACGTGTCATTTGCGCCGGATGGCGGCCCTGTCGCTGACACTAAGAGGCTCATTGTAGCGACACTGGTCAACGGGGGCCAACAGCAACTGGTGTTAATGGGTCAAACAATCCACTTGCCGTTTGCTATCAGTGTGCCGCGGCCGGGTCTGTATTACCTAGAATTTCAGACAAACGTTAGTGCGGAGGAGCAGCGTGTTCCTAATAGTATCTGGGTTGGCCGAACTGTTGTCAACGTGAACTAGGACAAGGTGGCCCGGCATGGCTTGCGTCGGGCGGTTGTGCGCTGGCACTAATGAAGCGAGAATCGCCGGCACCTCCCGTAGTGGGAACCGCCGCAAGAAGGTGGTCTTGCCGGCTCCCGGATCGCGGTGATGACGAGGCGCGAGGAGTACCCCCAGAGTCCCCCCAATTTCGGCTAAAATCCCTGTTTCACACGTGTAAGTAGTTTTGTTTGCAACGTGAGGCGGCGCAAAGCCGTTCGCCTGTTAACCGAAGGGTTGTAGGTTCGAGTCCTACCTGAGGAGCCAAACTTCTAGCACGTCAATTCCGGCTCCCCTACGGTTAACGGGTCCGCCCGCGAGAGAAGGCGATTGGGGGCGGCGTGGAAGGCCAATTCCTCCAGGCGTTTAGCGAGGTTCCGCGCGGCAGGTCAATTCTCCGTTCCGGAAAGCGCTTCTCCGGGCACCAGGCGCAACCGTCAGGGTTGCAAGCGCACTCCACGATTTTTGCCTCCGGATTCTCACATTCTCTGGTTAATAGCACCCAGTGGTTAACAGGAACACCCGGTGGTTAACAGGCCGGGCGCGCTTTGGGTGGCTGGGCACAGTGGACAGTCGGTGGTAGGGCTGGGGCGGACCTCGCCTGCCAAGCTCTGGCATCCGCTTCGGTACAAAGTTCTTTCCAAGTGGCGCGTGACGCGCCCCGAACAGTCGATGGCGCTTGGGAGTCGTCGGCAAATCCTTGGTGACCACGGGGACCGAACGGAACTCCAGCCTTGACCTCAGGCTTTGGGCACGGCCTCAACGCCGTGCGTGTGAGGAAAAGCAGTTGTGGCGATACCATTCTGGCCCAACGCCGCCGTCGGGTGCAGCGCTATTGAACAGCAGTCAGCCAGGCTGAGCCGCTCATTAACTTCACTTGAAACGCAACTCGCGCGTTTGGCTTACCGTCGGTGAGGGGATCGCGTACGCTGTGTGGGCCGCTGACGGGTGGTTCACCTTTGATCTCCGCCCCTCCTGCTGCATTCGCTTGTGCGCCTCCTCCCAGGAAGGAAGTTCCCCGCCAGCTTGCGTCCAGTGAACCAGAGCAGCTTCGTCACACCAGTTAAGCAGGCTTCGCATGGTCGGCCCGTGTGGTCTTGCATGCATGAATGCCTTCACCGAATCCTCGGACGACCAAGTCGTGCCGGTCCAGAACGTGTTCCGGCGGTCCCGCAGCAGTTTGACCGCGAGGTTCCCGTCGGCTCTCGCAGCTTGCCGAGCAATCCGCAACGTCTGAACAACGAACACGGGCACATAGGACCAGGACCGAACGCGCAGACGCGTAATGGAAACGAATGGCATAGGTTCCTTCTCTCGCCTGAATACCTGATTGCGGTCACTGACGGTCAAGCTCGGCGGCGGTCACGCGGTCGCAAAGCCTTTAGCTGCGGCTGCCAAGTAACAACCCCAGGTCCTGGCGCTTCCGGCAGGAGTACGTCCATTATGCCAGAAAGATCCTCCCTGACGCCGTAGCGTTTAGCCGGGGCAGCCGGCGGGTGGATCGGCCACTCGGAAAATGGCCGGCATCGAAGCCGAGAGTGAGCGTCGTACACAAGGCCGCGTAGTCGCCAACTGGACTTGTGGATGGGCGTGCTGTGCGCTTTCCGCCAACTTGAGCCGCCGCTCCCGGCTCGCCTCGGTCTCGCGGTAGAGCGTCTGGGCAACCGCCGCCGGGCCGCGCATCTCACTGACAGCCAGGACCTCCGCCTGGAACTCGCCGCCATCGTTCTTCACTCGCAACAGGTCGCCGACGCGGACCTCACGCGCAGCCTTGGCGGCATATCCGTTGGACTCAATCCTGCCCAGTTCACACGCCCGCGCCGCGAGCGAGCGCGTCTTGAAGAATCGGGCGGCCCAGAGCCACTTGTCGATTCTCACGCCAGTCATGATCCCATTTTTGTACCAGGGCGGGAGACCCAGTGGCCCACGCTGTCAACCCCAGCGCTGAACCACCAGTTACCCACGGACTCCCCGGACAAGGCATAATTAAAGCGGGGAACGGAGCATAAATGGGAAAGAAAATAGCCATTGGTTGTGTCGGCGTGATACTCGTCTTCGCGCTGATCGTGGGAGTTTCAATCAGCGGAGTCTACAACTCCCTTGTACAACTCGATCAGGCCACGCAAGCGCAGTGGGCGCAGGTCCAAAACGCATATCAACGGCGCGCCGATCTGGTGCCCAATCTGGTGGCGACCGTCAAAGGCGCTGCAAACTTTGAACAGAGTACCATGACCGCGGTTACGGAGGCACGAGCCAAGGTCGGCCAGGTCACACCCGCTGCCATGGCGGACATCACCAAAGATCCGGCAGCCTTCCAACGCTATCAGGCCGCGCAGCAAGGGTTGTCTTCGGCGCTGTCTCACTTGCTGGTGGTCACCGAGAACTATCCGCAGCTCAAAGCGACCGCCAACTTCCGCGACCTTCAAGCGCAACTCGAAGGCACCGAGAATCGCATTACTGTTGAGCGACAGAGGTTCAATGAGGCAGCGCAAGCCTTCAATACCCGCCGGAGCAGCTTTCCAGCAGTGCTGATCGTCGGCTTCTTCGGCGACAAATTCGCAACCAAGCCTTATTTCCAGGCACAATCCGGAAGCGAAAAGGCGCCCGAGGTGAAGTTCTAAATTGCTTCTGTGCCGCAAGTTGCTTGTCCTCATCGTTCTCGTTTCGACCGTGCTTCTATACGCGGCTGAAACGCCCATCCCTCCGGTGCCCACCCAGTGGGTCACGGACACCGCAAACTTCCTCTCGCCGGAAGCGGTGCGCTCACTGGACGCACGCCTCGCCGCCTACGAGCAGACCACAGGCCATCAATTGATTGTGTACATCGCCCCCACGACGGGCGATGCGCCGATCGAGGACTGGGCCGTCCGGGCCTTCGCAAAATGGAAGGTGGGCCGGAAGGGGCTTGATGACGGGCTGGCCCTTTTCATCATGCCCCAGGATCATAAGATGAGGATCGAGGTCGGTTACGGACTCGAAGCCGTAGTGCCGGATGCGATTGCCTCCCGTGTGATCAACGAAGTGATGGCGCCTCGGATTCAGGCCGGCCATCCTGATGACGCGGTAACGGCAGCCATCGACTCGCTCATCGGAGTCATCGGCGGGCAGGCCGGTGCGCCTCCGCCCACACGGACGCCGGAGCAGTCCAAGCCGTTGACCCTGTTTCAATGGATCTTCTATGGCATTGTCGGGATACTATTCCTGGCCCTGGTGATTACGCATCCGGCGCTAGCCTTCTACTTCCTGGCCAGCATCATGTCCGGCGGCAGGGGGGGTGGTAGCGGCGGAGGAGGCGGCGGATTTGGGGGGGGCGGGGGACGGTCCGGCGGTGGAGGAGCGAGCGGATCATGGTAACCATCGACAAGGATCGGATCAAGCAAACGATTCAGAAAGCCGAGAGGCGGACTTCCGGCGAGATCCGTGTTTCCGTGTCGCCGTTGTTCTGGGGCGATGTTCGGAAGGCCGCCGAGAAGGCATTCGAGCGACTGGGCATGACCGCGACGAAGGATCGCAATGCCGTGTTGTTCTTCGTCGTGCCGGCTCGCCGCAAGTTCGTCGTGTTAGGCGACCGCGGCATCCATGAGAAGGTTGGCCAGGAGTTTTGGCATCACATCGTCCGCACCGTGTCCGAGAAATTTAAGCAAGGCGATCATACGGGGGGCCTTGTCGCCGGAATCGAAGCGGTCGGCGAGGACCTGGCCAAGCATTTCCCCCACGCCGCCAGCGATACGAACGAGTTGCCGGATGACGTTGACTAGCGGCGGAAGCCGCACCGCACCCAGCTTATCGCTCTGGCCCTTCTTATGGCAGCGATGGTGGTTCCGCTGTCTGGTACGCGTGATACGTGGGGCGATTGACACCCGCGTTCCACAGGAGCAGACTATATCCGTGCGCTGGATTCTGCGTGTCTTGAGGGCGCTTCCGCTGACACCGTGGTGGGTGCGGGCACGACGGCGCCGAAACCGGCGCGAGATGTTGGCACACCTCCGCCGTTATTACGCGAACGGACAGTAGTATTGTTGGTCTTGATCGCTGGGGATTATCCGATGCGCCTTCCGGATCACCGACCCCGCGCCCAAGAATGTGATCCCTTTCGCACCCGAGTCGTCTCGCAACATGGAATCCAGGTATCCTAAGTCCGATGTCGAGACGCCGTCACAATGCGCCCTCCCTCCCGATGGACGACACCCTCTTCGCCGTCAAGCAGCGCAAGCCCGTCCCGCACAAGTTCGTGCTCGACGCAATCGGGACGTTGGCGCCCAGGACCCGCCCCATGTTCGGCTGCCTCGCGGTGTACGTTGCGGATAAGATCGTCCTCATCTTGCGCGACAAGCGTGACGGGACCGCAGACAATGGCGTGTGGCTCGCCACTACCGAAGAGCACCATGAGAGCCTGCGCCGCGAGTTCCCGAACATGCGATCCATTCAGGCATTCGGGACGGAGGTAACGGGCTGGCAGGTCCTTCCGGCAGATGCGACGGATTTCGAGGGGGCGGCGCTGCGGGCGTGCGGGCGGGTCGTCGCCGGGGACCGTCGAAGCGGCAAGGTGCCGGGAGCGCGGCGGGCCTCGGCGTCGCGGGCCAGGAAGGCGGCGACATCGCCGAGGCGGGCGAGAGCAGGAAAGCTATCGTGACTTGATAGCCGGACCGTCAGGCCAACTGGCAATTCAATCGCCAATTTGGCGCGGGTCCGGGGACTGGCGGCCATCGTGCCGTTCTGCTCCCGGTGACCGCCGCGTCGAGTCGTGCCCGGTGCGGCGGAGACATGACGGATAAACAGCATAGCGAAGGCGCGCGGATGGCACCACAGGCCCGCTAAGGGTGTCTCAAGGCCGCATCGAGAAGCCCCGGCAACCTTTTCGTTTCAGAACCCATTCTAGCGGGAGACCGCGGCGGGGTTCGGTCGCGGGCGGGCACGCCGGTGCGCTTGCGAGCCGAGCACGCACAAAACTGCGCACTACCAGCGGGTCCCGAAGATTCACTCCGGCCCGTTTCAAGTGCACCGTGTTGATTTGGAAGTAGCCCCAATGGAGCGTGCCATCGGAGTTGTAGTGATGGGACACACAACCCCTTTGATTCTGGCTCCGGCGCGAAGGCATTAAGCGGTCCTCGTAGTTATACCCCCCGCCTTCGCTGTACTTCTTTCCCATCCGTTAGCCACCAAAACGCGCTAAGCGAGGACAACGGGGTGCCCATGCACTTCGAGGACCGGGCGCGGTACAATGCTGAATCCGATGGTGGAAAACCGGGACAACCCCGAATCACGCGATCAGCGGTCGGTGCATGATTTGCCGCCCTTGAATAGTGGTGGCGTCGATGCGAGGCGAGGCTTCGACGTTCAGGATCATGTTGCCGCAGGGCTTTGTATTAGCATGCTCCGTGATGATCAACTGAAGGCCGTGTGGTGCGAGAGCCACGACGACATTACGCTTATCTGGGACAGGTCCGGGCAGGAGACCGCCGAGTTCATCCAAGTCAAGAGCAATGAATTGGACCACCTTTGGTCCGCAGCAAGGCTGTGCAAACGCGAGGCTGGACCCGAGGACTCATCCGCCGAGACTACGGTGGCAGCGACCAATAGCCGTGCTGCACTCAAGCGAGCTAAGAAGATCGGCACGTCGATCTTGGAACGTTCGCTTGCGTACGACCGGTGTAAGGAGCCGTGCCTTTTCCGGGTGGTCACGTGCTGGCAAGTGGCCACAGAACTCCGACTGTTGACGTACGACTTGGTAGGCGAGCATCGCGTCCAATCAACCAAAGAGCTTGAGCAGCTCATTTTGAAGCTCAGAGGCTATGTAGGCGACTACCGCTCTCCGAACGGCAACGACTGCGGCTTCTGGGCTGAACGTGTGCTTTGGCAAACGGTCGGGACGCTTGAAAATGTCAGGAACCGTAACTTGATAGCCATTACACAATTGATTGAAGCCTTGGGATACTATGTCGTCCACGACCAAGTCGATGAGGTTTATGCGAGGTTGGTCAGCAAGGTCTCGAATGCTGGTGCCGCGGACTGGAGGAGGGATCGTGAAGAAAAGAAAATCACGCGACAATCACTCCACATATGGCTGATCGCTGCCCTGGAAGCTCTTCGTCCCGCAGCCAGAGGCGGCCAGCGTCTTCGTGAAAAGATGGAAAAGGCGAGTCTTCCAGAGGATTCCGTCAGCGCGGCACTTGCGGAGCGAAATAGCTACCGCCAGGAAGTCCTGACACCGCGGTATTTCAGCCCCTCGGAACATCGGCTCATGGAAGACGAGGTGGCTGCCGCCCTCCACAGCCTCCGTTCAAGACTCGATTCCGGAGACTATGCCGACGACGGCCGCCAGTTTCACCTTATCTGCCGCGACCGTCTCGAAAACCTACGCCATGAACTTCCCGTCGAAAAGCGTCCACCGTTGGCCTTCCTGAATGGTTGCATGTACAATATGGCTGATAGATGCGCCCACCGCTTTCGGAGGGCGGAACCGTGAGGTCGATCAGCAACTTAGGTAAACAGCCAGCCGGACTCCCCATCGTTGCTGACGAGATATGGGTGCGGCTATTTTGGAACGACGGCCAACTGTCTATAAAATCAGATAGTTAGAGCGATTTGATCCATTGCGAGCGATGGCTTGCACCGGGGATATCGGGATAACCCCGGTTTTGGCG
>Ga0073928_10004321_pt1 | contig 21175 bp, 18 predicted proteins | sample PaiPotPPA55metaG_FD_76969 | JGI IMG/M metagenome (GOLD analysis project Ga0073928, IMG submission 76969) | Iron sulfur acid spring bacterial and archeal communities from Banff, Canada, to study Microbial Dark Matter (Phase II) - Paint Pots PPA... ...
AGCTTCCGCCTTCTGGTAGAAGGGCTCGATGGTGTTATAGTCGATCGGCCAATCCACAAAGCCCGGCTGATCCTTGCCGTACATGGTCTTCATGCGAAAGTCGTTCGGCACGAGTCTCGGCGTAAGACCCATCCAGTGCGCCGTACCGCCGGCAAGGCGCTCGTAAGTACTCTTGAAGGGACGATTACTCGTACTCTGATCCAGATAGGCCTGGCCCGGATCCTTCCAGGTGGACTTACCCAGAGTCCGCGACGAAGGCCTGCCGGCAGCCACATTTTCAGGATTGATAAAGCTCTCGTCCTGGGAATCGCGCACTGCGGGCGGATAAGGACTTTCCGGTACTTTGGAGCTGGCCTCGTAAAAGCTCTTCATATAAGCGTTGAAATTCGGCTGGACATCCGGGCCGGCCTCGAGAATGACAACCTTAACGCCCTTCCTGCTCAACTCATTGGCAATGAACGACCCGGCAAATCCGGATCCGACGATCGCGACATCGCACATGATTGAATTGTCGGCCATAATGGGCTCCCTCACATGATGGAATTGTCGGCTATAACTGGAACTTCGAAGGGCTGAAGAGTTCAACATTACTATTCGGATCGTGCGGATCGCGCGACCAATAACCAAACTGCAAATTGCTGTAGCCCATCGGGTGCGCGCCCACGATTTGCCATACCAATCCTTGGGTGTATGCCTTGGCGGAGAGCACTCTTTGCTTAATAGGTCCGTCGACCGATTCAGGCGAAGCGGCGGCATTCTTCAGGTCGCGCGGCTGATACCACGAGCCGAGATACCAGAGCAGAACAATGCTGCGAGCCAGGAATTTCGTGCCATCGTCGCTGGCGTTCACTTTGGCGATGATGTTGTCCTGTGAGAGGCGATTGTCTTTGGCAATCTGCAGTAGTTTGGCGAACGACGACGCCGTCCCGGGCGCGTTAATCTGACTAAAATAGGCATTCTTGATATCGATCGGGTCGATGCCCGGATCCGCACTCAAGATGTCGCCTGAACCGCGCGAGAATTCAGGCGCGAGAGTGTGAATATCCACTCCCGTAAGTGCCGCGGAAAGCAACAGGAAGGCCATCATGTCCTCCTGGTCAGAAGTTTGCGCAAATGCGGAATTGGAGAGAGGCAGAACCGCCGCCACGGCAGTCGTCGCAACCATCCCAGCGACCATGGCACGACGGGATATTTTCCGGGCGGGAGTCAGAGGCTCAGTGTCTCCCGCTTTACGTTCACGATCATAATCCATCGAAGTTCTCCTGTTTTTTGAGCTTTTCGACAGGCCTCTGAACGGGCCCGCCCCGGTCTTACCCTACTGTGCTTTCTCCAATATGAACGTGAAATCGGATTGATTTAGGTTCGGCTTGCCGGGCTGCGGATTCGATGCGCTTTTTTGGAAGCCCACCGCGTTTCCGTGGCAGGCGATACAACTCGAGGAAGCGAGCGGGATATCTCCCTGGCTGTACGTCTCGAGCGTGGAATTCGCCAAAAAAGTGGGCGCGGGCGAACAGGTCATGTCGGGCTGCTTTAGGAAGTCGGTCTTCGGGTCCGGTGTACTCGGGCTTTTGGCCCGCAGACTCGTGCAGCTGAACGCGCTCGGCCATTGTGTACTGATTAGCATGTAATTCTTCCAGACACTATTCGTTAACATGCTCTGAAAAATGGTGTTCATATTTTTGGCCGCAGGGGTTAGTGGAGTCTGACGGACGATCTGACTCTTGAACGAGTCATCGTGCCTGAACTTCAACTCCAGGGCCGGATCCGGGTCCCATGGTGTCGGCGGCGTTGCATTCGCAGTACACGCTCCCTTGCAATTGACACTGTAAAAGTTGTATGGACCGTTGAACTGCTTGGCGGTGACCTCAGCCTTGTCCGGCACGTTCTTGACATGCTCGAACGACGTCCAGATCCACTGTGGCCGAGATGCCGTTTTATGCACAGCGTGAAACCCAATCAGACCCAATGTTTCAGGCAAGCACTTCCGCGCCGCATTAGGAACAGGCGGGGTCAAAACGAGAGCTTTGACCATGTGGAAATTTTTAGCCTGGATCTCGCTGTCAGACAAAATCTTCCACGACACCTTCAGCATGAAAGCTCCCAGATTGTTGTTCGAATTCAGCCCAGCGGGAAAGTCAACCACGAGGCTTGAATTCGCGGCCTGGCCGGCCTTGGTATTCAGATGATTCAGGATGATGTAATCGAACATCTGTCGGTCCATCAGGATGTCGAAGATGGCGTAATGACCCTGTTGGTCGATCAACGGACCAGTCTTGAACGGCTCGTTGAAGCTCTCTTCAATCATCTTCACAATCATTCTCTCGGGCAACTTCTGATGTAGATCGCGGCATTCCGGCGGCATCAATCGCTCACGCTCAGCCTCCATTCCAACCCTATCCGTCGGCCACGTTGGCGGTAACTGATTGGCCGGCAACATGACGTCGAGCAATTGCTTGAAGCTATTCATGTCCTCCCAAACAGTTGGGGCATCCGCCCGAGCCTGCTCGATTGTGGTTCCGTCGGCGGGTGAATTCAGCGCAATAAAGGTCCGCCAGGAATAAAAGTCGAAGCCGCGCTGCAGGTTATCCAGACCTGCTGGCTGCAGGTTATTCGGCGCTACTGTCTCTTGTCCGCTCGGACTGACTTTTTCCTGACACGGCAGACCGGCTCCAAAAATGGATTTTCGGGTCGCGTCGCTGATCGGGAGTAAGCCCGCAGGGAGACTCGGCCCAGCCAACGGGCCCAAGAAAGGATCCACCTGGCCCTTTAAAGGATCGGGTGTGGGCGGATTATTATTGCGTACCGGCAAGCTCGTGCACTGCAGACCAAGAGCAGTGGCTCCAGGGGCCGTTGTGGTGGTCGCTTTGGCGGTATTTTGAGCCGACGAAGGCGCTGGAAATGCCGACACCGAGGCCAAGCCAACAGTAATTGCGAGTCCCAAAGCGAGGATAAACCATTGCGTGTGTCTGCGTGGCCGTATGAGTTTCATTCGTAAACCTCGCTTAGCGCTCGCCAGAAAATCGCGGACAGCATAGACTCGCTCTACCCTGTTGTCAATCACTTAATTAGTCAACTAAATAAAAATTTAGTTACGAAATCCGAACAAGTTTTACGAGAGTTTTCTATACGCACCACTGAGAATAATATTGACCACTTGTCATATAGATAACAAGGCGCTCCCTAGTAAAAGACCAATCGGCAATGCCTACGCAGAAGTTTGGTGTGGCATCGTTTCTCTTGGAACACTCAGAATTCTTTTGGCGGGGGAAAGCGTCAGGCATTAAGTATGCGACGGAAGGGCCTGAGGGCGATATTATCAAGTGGATAAGTTAAATGCCTCGCACTATTCGAAGCTCAGATCAGGGCCACTTACTTCGCTTTGCGAGCCGGCGCAGCCGCAATCGCTTTTGTCTTCACCTTAGTCTTATGGGGAGGTGGCCAGCTCGCCGGCTAGGAGACAAGTGAGCGGTCGAGGACAGTAAGGCTGTCGCCAGAGGGGGCTCTTGTCCCTCGGAGCAGGATACCTTTCGGAGAACTGCTGTGAAGAAATTGATGCTCTCGCTGGTTTTGTCTCTGCAGTGCGTTGGTGCCGCTGCTCAAACTGCGGTCGTGACCCGCAATGTAAATCTGCGGCCTGACTCATCCTCGCACCATGCCCCTATGGCGACACTCAAGCCCGGAGCGCAGTTGACGCTGCTTGATCCAGCCTCAACTGGCGGATACTACCATGTCAAGGCGCCGGATGGCCGGGTTGGGTTCGTATGGGGAAGGAATGTAAAGATTCATGCAGTAGCTGCCGCCCTAACTCCGACACGCGGTGCCACGGAGGAGACTCCGAAGCCCCTCATTGCCAAAGGGCATCCGGTAGATTGGTGGTTTGTGTTCAAGTTCAATTCAGCGTCCTTCCCGGCGTGCCCTGCCGCAACAACCCGAGCATGCTTGTTTGGCGGACAAGTGCAGACATCCTGGAGATCCTTTAGTCAGCAGTATGCCGTGGCGAGCAATGAGTCGAAAAGCCTCCAGGCGGGAACCGGATGTATTGGCGATACGACTGACGATCCAGTGGGCGCGACCTTCGACGAAATCTACAATGGCTCTTTCAGCTATGTCGTTTGGAACGACCAGTTCTACCAGGATCCGGAGCTCGCTGCCTGCGGTAATAGCAATAGTTGCAGTGCTCCATGGGGACATTCCAAAGGCATCCTCGCCTGGGATGCAACCGGTGATGGCATCGTGATTCAAGTGACAACTCCGGATTGGCCTGGAGCTGCCAGCAGCCTAAACCCACGATCAGAAGAGGGGAACACGCTTGGCTGCACAGCACGAGACAATGATGTGCTCGTCAGCCAGCATTTCTTTAGCCTGAGACTGACTAAGGATGATGTAGTCGACGTGCTAAAGGCACTTCAAAACGCAAGTGTGGTGACCGACCCCCACAATCTCCAGATAGTGAAGAATGGCGGGCCAGCAAATATCAGTGCTCTAGTGAAACAACTCGGCGTCAAGTCGACAAGCACTTCATTCAGCAGGACCATTCTCTCGACCGGAGTGGAATTGATCTCAAAGCCCTCCGGCCTGCATGTGCCACCTTGGCAAATGGTGTCTTCTGTCCTCGACGGCGTGCCACTACGGACCGCAACTTGGTGGACGAAACCAGCGATACCCAGCACAAGGTCATCAACCACAGTTAGTTGTTGGAACGCGGCGCTGGGCACGCCCGGAGCAGTAGAGATTGCGACGTCAGGGCATTTTCAAGGGAAAACGTTCGGGCTGAAAGGTATCGCCAAGCCTGACGGGAATCACGCGAAAATCGCCGTATCGACGTCAGGGAATCATCACTATACGATTTTTGGTGATATGAATCAGCAGGGCGCGATTTCAGGGAACTGCAAGAGTAGCCAGAATGGCCGAGGGGGTCTATTTTTTGTCATCGATGACGCTGAATTGTCAAACAGCGTGAAGGACCTTATAACGGGAGATTCAGCTCCAACTGAACCGTAGTATCCTGGAAAACACAAAGTGAAACCGCCTAGACAGTTTCGAGCGCGACTTCTGCCAGAGAAGCTTGGCTTTCTCCTGGACAAACTTTCCGGCCTCACCAACACACGTTTATTCTGAATTTTCGTGCCTTTGACGAACGAAATATCGCCTAGCGTCGTTCCTGATTCGTGGCCGGTATAAGCTTTCCGATTCTGCCGGTTGTAAATTCCAGATTGATGCCGATTGGAAGAAGAGTCTTTATCTCCTCGTCTTGTGATCGCGCAGATGGAACTGGTGCTGTTCCACGTTCGCGTAGTCGTGATCAGATCCGATGGATCGCCAAGTTGCCTTTCTCGGTCATTCACCTGATATTTTGCTATCGCCATTTTCTTAGCCGTTTCCACGCTTGGACTAATTTCTTTCGGAGGATCAGCGATATGCTGAAATGACAGTCAGTTCAGATGCGGCTAGGGGTATGCGATGAGCCTGGCCGCCTGCAATTCGTCACTTGATCGGGGAGTGCCGGACATGCACAGAATCTCCCTCGCGGGTGGTTTGTTTCCGCCCGATAGTCACAATTCAGGGCAGGGGCTAGGTTACCGGGGTCAAGAGTTTCTGTATTTTTGCCTGCACCCTTTTCAAGACGCGCACATCGATAGGTCCCTCGACCTTTTTGCCAAGTTCCTTTGCGAGTTCAGCAACGTCCTTCGATATGCTTTCTATATCTACAGCTTTAGCTACCCCCGTAGATCCATTCTGTGACACGAGTGGCCTCCTTTAAGATTTAGTCAAAAACAGTACAACAAAGTCGAATCAGCGGCAAGGAGCATGTTGCAGAAATCGTCCCTGAGCACCTTATTGAGTCAAAGATGCTGTCTGCTGCTGAGAATAGTTCCCTACTTTTTTTTGCAATGCCTTAATCTGAGCCATTTCCAGAGCAAGTTGGTCACCATAGCGGATCAAAAGGTTATCGCAATACCGCTCCTGGGTAAGAACACTTCGCAGGCTGTCTCGGGTGATTAGGTGTCTTGATGGATCAAAAAAACTATGCAAAGCTGTGAGGTATTCGACAAAGTGCGCTCCCACGACATCGTAGTTCGCACGTAGAAGAGCCAAGCGATTATAGCTCTCCTGATATGGGGTTATGTCTGCGACAATCACTTTGGCCAATGTTGGCTGATCGTTTTGCCAAACCGTATTCGAAAAGCTGTAGCGTTTCCCATTAGGATCCTGGAGCGACTGCACAGTGGAAAGCGTGGCTTCGATCGTTCTTGAGACAGCCTGTGCAGCCGCGGTGAACTTCTCCCGTTCCAACTGGTCCGACAGCAATCCCGAGTCGCGGATCTGGTCCATCGCGCGGTCGGGCAAACCAGACGCGTCAGCATCGCTCGTTTTCAAATCTAAATTTTCTTTGGGGAACATCACATCCAGCAATTTGATGCCCTGAGTCCGCGTAATAGCAATTAGCGTGTTGAAATTGTCCAAGAACACGATCGTGTTTCGACGCAACTGCTCGGCAACGGCTAGATTCCCGTCAAGCTCAGTCTGAAGTCTAGCAATAGCCTGTCGCTGCTCACGAATATCCTTCTCGTGGGCTGCGGCCGCGGCTTTGAGGCGATCCGTTCTCTCGTTTTCATCTTTTTGACGCTGTTCAGCTAGCCGAGCCTCGACTGCATGCTTCGTGTCCTGCAACTCTTTGTACTTCAGGGCAAAGCCGAGCCCAATCAGCAAGAGTCCAAGAATGAAACCATACAACAGAATTGTTCGCAGGATTCGAAACCCAAGCGTGGGAGGAAGCGCTGGTACGACACCACGCTTGATCAGGTATCTGCAAAACGAAAATGCCAGGAAGAGAAAGAATCCGATCAGAACTAGAGGATCTTTCAGGTACGGGGCGATCTTTGAAAAGTCAATCGACACAAGTTAGGACCATCAACAATTCAGACGACGGCACGAAGCGATTGGCATCATACAATGAGATCGGCATAACGATCACGTAACAGACCCTACCCCCGGTGACCTATTGTCTCGCTTGCGAAGTTTTCCGACGATCTGATATGATGCGATTCCTTATCCGAGGCTGTGGCCGTTCCTCCTCTTCGAGGGCCGGGATTGCGCCGAATGCAGAACATCGCGTACGTCGCCGAACGAAAGCAGTTAACGCTAATCAGCGTTCCACAGTGCGAGGGCACTGATCCTTTCCCACCCGTAGACTCGCTCAACCGAATGCCAGTGGCAGGCTTTGGTCTGAAATGCGACGAAACGATTTTGAAGAGGAGCGATAGATGTCGAGGGCTCGACGTCAGTTTCCGCTTTAAACAGGTTTAAGCGACCACCGCATTCCTGCGTCCAATCGTTACTCAGGTACAAAAAAGACGCAATCGAATCCTGAGCGGATACGAAGTCATTGTGCAGAGGGAACTCTGGTGTGTCCACATTCATCCGTCGAAGCTGGACCCAGTTGTCCCGGTTCAGCTTAACCGGGGCCTCAAAAGCTGCGGTTAAGAAATCCACTGTTTCCCTTGAGTAAATTGCCGTCCAGAGAGTTTTGCTCTTAAGTAGAGAGTACTCGATCCGGCCACTCCCCCTTGCTTCAATGTCAAAGCTGTAGGTCTCAGAAGCAATCTCGGCAAGACACGTTGCCAACACCGATCTTGGGAGAAAATTCTCAACTACGAGGTGCGGCCACGGGTACGCGATGAGCTTAGCCGATTGAAGTTCTTCGGTCATTTGTGGGGTGGCTGACATATGCGCTGAGACTCCCTAACGAGCAGCGGGGACCTACCCGTATGCACGACCAATCAGCGGACCGGGCCTAGCCCTTGATGATTTTCTGCACTTTTCCTTCGATTGTCTTCAAGTGCTGAACTTTGACGGGGCCCTCGACTTTTTTATCGAGCTGCTTCACAAGTTCAGCAATGTCCTTAGATATGCTTTCCAAGTCCAGGCGCTTCGCAACTCCCACATTGTTATCGCACATAGCATCCTCCACCCACACTTAGACGAGGACACTACAGGAAAACAACAATTAGGACAAGAGGAACCCCCTGTGCCGATTCACACCGCAGAAACGGGCGGACTGTGCGCAACAAGGAATCACTTCCGCAGGGCTATTTGAATCTGAGAATCAAAGCGCGCTGACTGCCAGTTAAGGCTCTGGCGGATCTGCTCTGCGCTTATTCCCCTAACGTTGGTCAAATTGGCGCGTTCCAGGTTAGTCCCAACAAGACTTGCCTTGCTCAGGTCGGTTCCTTCCAAATCGGCCCCGGTCAAGTCAGCGTGATCAAGAATGCCCCCTTGTAGATTTGCTTGCCTCAGAACGGCATGAGAGAGATTTGCACTTGCTAGAATTGATCCGTTCAGCATTGCTCCTTGAAGATTGGCATGCGAAAGATCTGAAAACGACAAGATCGTGCGTAACAAGCGGCCTTTTGAGAAATTCGAGCCTTCCAAAAAAGCATAGTCTAGCTTGAGCTCAGACAGGTTGCGATCTGTAGCCTGTTTGCCCTGAAGGCCCTTTGATTCATGCCAAAGTTTATGTTGGGCCAACATACCCGGAACCTTGTCAGGACAGAGCGGGATCGAAAGTCGAACTATTGGTGTGAACGGAAGCCGAGTATTTTCATCACCGCACGCCCGGTCAAGCTGCTTCTGTGCAAGTTCTACTTGCGCTGTGACTATGCCTTTGTCGAGTGTTTCTGTGCGAATTTGTGACAAACCGTCAAGTTCAGCATCGCGCAAATCGGCACCTGACAGATTGACACCGCTAAGGACTGCTCCTTGCAGGTTCGAAAATGTAAGATTCGCTTCCTGAAGTTGTACCGCCAGAAGCTGTGCGCCTCTGAGGTCGGCTTCGTGTAGGTTTGTTCGTTGAAGATTTGCCAAGGTGCCGGGCGCCGAGATTCCGGCACCAATAAGGAACTCCTCCCAAGGTGCACCAATTCCGATGTCAGCACGGCGCAGGTCGGAGCTGTCAAGATCGGCGTGTTCCAGGTTTGCGCCACCCAGATTTGCACTCCTCAAGTCCGTCCTAACCATGTCCGCATTTACAAGAAAGCTCCGCCTAGCATCTAGGTACCTTAGGCTCCTGCCTCGCAGGGATGCGCCCTTCACCAAATCGACCTGCGATGGATCCTTGCCTGTCCAATTTGGAGGTTTCGTAGACACATCTTTCTCGGTAAAGTCGGCGAACGGACGGTAGCCTAGCACTCGCATAGTTTTCGGAATCCACGCCTTCGGACTTAGTCCGGTGACTGAATCGTCTCCGTTGATGATTCCCAATGAAACACCTAACAAGATAAAGGCGACCGTTGCACCAGCGGCGATGGGGCCGCCGGCCAATAATTGCTTGCTGTTACGAAGGCTGAACGGTGGACTGCGACGGCCCCGTAACGTCCTTTGCGCCAGCGTACGAAGCGACGTAGCTGCCATGAAATTGAACGCCGTTAAAACGATATGCAGAATGGTGCCCTTCCAATCCTGGCGTGTGAGATATCTAAACCAAAATAAAATGAACGTGAAAGGTACGAACCACCATGCCAAAACGATGGAGACCGCTTCTTCCAGGTAAGAAATGAAGGGCCGGTTTTGGGTCAAATGAGCTAGGTACGCTCGCACCATGTCGTTAAGAAGCCAGGGGTCGGACTTTGCGAATAAGGGTCTCCCGTCAGGGAACACCGCCGGCAGGATCGAGAGTTCTTCCCAGAGATTCTGGAGATAAAAGTGAAAATAGAGATACGCGCCGAGCAATAGCAGAGGTGCCAGAATGTAGAATCCAACGATCGGAACGCTGGTCTGAATAATGGGGAGAGGCGACGATGCACTGTCCGTCAGCAACTGGACGTCCCGCGTAGTGCCGATGGTCAACCACGAATACAGACACGCCAAGAACAAAGAAATGTACAGTGCCTTGGCGTTTGCAGAGGTTTCCTTGACGATACCGAGACTGCTAAACGTCCCTATCTCAGCCGGAAGTTTTGCCCCCGAGAGATTCGTGCCCGCAAGTTGCTCCGGAAGCAACCCAACTGCATCTTGCAGATTCGCATTTTGGAGCGTTGCATCACGGAGGTTTGCACCCGACATGTTTGTTCGGCCGAAGTTGGCATATTCGAGGTTGGCCAGTCCGAGATCTGCGCCGCAGAGCTTTGCGTTTTGGAAATCGGCGCATTTGAGAATTGCTCGGCACAATTTCGAATTGGACAAATTAGCTTCGCTGAAATTGACGGACTCGAAGTCTCGTTCGCTCAGGTCTACTCCACTGAGGTCGCATCCACTGAGGTCTCGCTGGGCTAAACGTTCTATGTAGTCGGCTGGAAATGACCGAAAGCTAACACTCATCTCGTGTTTCCTTGAATAAGAATGGTTAACGTAAGTGTAAGCCGCGCGAGCAGCGTATCCGAGATCTGTTGGCTAGGATAGACGCTCTGGGGTTCCGATCTACGCCCTTGTGACTACAAGGGCTTGACATCATAGCCATGCGATCATCTAGTGGAACGACACTGGTAAGGAGGGGGTGGCAAGTATCAAGGCGGGTGCGGGGGGGCGAGATTCAAGAAGGGATCATCGCTCGGACTGTATCTGCACCGTTTACCTTGTGTTGCGGACCAAGGCCGGAAGGGCAGCAGGAGCGCGATTCACAAAGTTGTGGTGGCCACGTCATGGACCGCCAGGATGCTAATTAGTCGTGTACTCGCAATCGGCGAAAAGCGTCCTCGCTATTATTGATCCAGGAGGCACTGACGCCGAGACTCTTTTGGTGCTAATCCGACCGCACCTAACAATTCACCTAACAATCTCACTGTCTTCCACGTCCTAACATCGCCTTTTATGCCGTCCGCTGCCTTGGATGTTGTTGAATGTACGTTTTAGTCTGCTTTCGAATCCCACTCTCTCCGCCAGTACTTGTTTCACAACTCCGATAAAAATCTAGTCCAGTTCCCCCCGGGGCCGTTCAAACTGGAGTCCAACTAGAAAACTTCATGCTTGGGACCTGTCGTTTCCGACAGTTGCCACGCTTTCTCGTTTGTATTGCACTTGCCGTTAGCGATTGGGGACTGGCTTTCTGGCCTCTCTCGCACCGAAGTTTTCAGTCGTGGACGGATTTTAAACATCACTCGTGAGGTGAGTTATGAAGATTGATCGTTGCTTCGCACGTAAGTGGAGTTTGTTGTTGATACTATTGGCTGGGTCACTCGGCTATGCAAGTGCCCAATCGAAGAGTGACAAATATGCTTGCTCGGAACCGAATCCGGCGCAATTGTGCAACGAGGGCAACACTTGCGGGTCGGCTTCCACCCCCTGCGTGGTGGATGTGAAACGGACGGCTTACGCGGCGTCGTCGACTGCAAGCATACAAAACGCTAAGAGTAACGCGCTCTTCTGTGTGAAGCCGGGCACGATGGTCACGTGGAAGAGCACGGGCAAGGACATAGGTTTTGTGGTCGATGTCGGGACCGCGTCTCCGTTTGAACCGGGCGGGGCTATTATCGGTGGCAGCGACCGCGAGGTTTCGGTCAAGGCGAGTAACCCGGGGTGCTACAAATACTCCGCGGGAGCTTGCATGTCGGGGGCTAGAAATGGGATGTGTGGGACTGCCAACGCCGAGCTCATCATAACTCCTAGCGGCAATTAGGCAGACATAGTCGTGAGCTGCGGTTTCTGCGGGAGGGCTGGGGAAGTGATCCGCTGTAGAATGCTGGATAAAGGGAACAGTATGTGTACGGCCCGTCTCACGCTGGCTATTGCTTGCCTCGCTTCCTGCATCTCTGCGCAATCGCAAGCTGGCCCTGCAAAAACAAAGATTAGTGCTTCGGCCGTCTGGCAGGTCACACCGCAATTCATTGCCACCGCGCCCACCGCCTGCGAACAATCATCCCGTTCTGCCGCGGACGAATGCCTGATTAACCAGATGGCTAAGGCTGGTGCTCCGGCTGAAGCCATAAAATTCACCCGCGAGCTGTACAGACAGAGCCACGGTGATTTCGGCATCATGACTGGCTTCCAGGACGAGGGTCCGGTCGCGTTCGCCTGGATCACTTATCCGCTGCGCGCCAACACCAACTACGGTCTCTTGCTGGTGAATGGACAGCCGCCGATAATCAACGTTGAGGACCTGAAGCTGCTCGATACAAAAACAATGAAACAGAGCTTCCAGTTTCAAGACCTCAAGAATCAATTTCCAAAAGTGGATGTATGGCCCGGAGACCGCGATGGAAAGGAGTGGCCAAACTCGCAAGCAGGACCAAATGGCGGGATACAGTTCACGGTGAGCTATCCATTAATAAACGGATGCCACGCCTGCGCACGCGCCGGATTTGCAATATTCAACTGGAATTTCGATGCCCAGGGGAAATTTCTCGGAACCGCATTCCAGGGGCTAACTCCGCCGCCACTTTGAGGCTCTCAAAAGAAATTCCTAATTCATCGCGGATGCCTACGCCGCTCTCCGGCCCGGGGCCTTGGCTTCAGGATGTCCTCTCAGGGCTGCGGCTTGCTCTATCGCCGCATTGATCTCGCCTCCGATCAAGAAAGCTAATCCCGTGGCATACAACCAAAAAAGAAGAACGATGACCGCTCCCAGCGAGCCATACGTCGCGCTATAGGAGTTAAAAAAGTGCATGTAAGCACGAAAAGCAGCGGACACTGCCAACCAGAGGAGCACTCCGAAGATGGACCCTGGAGTTACCCAGTACCAATGCCTTTCTTTCAAATCCGGTCCGAAGTAATAAACCAGAGAAAAAGACAACACCACAAAGAAAACTGCCAAAGGCCATTGCAGAATCTTCCACCCCATCACGAAAAGGCTGCTGAGATCCAAGGCGCTACCCACAGCGTCGGCGATATGGCCTCCTACCAAAACCATGGTTAGCGCCAACAGAAGGCACACTGAAACCGCCAGGGTCAGCGCCACTGCAATTGCGCGCACCTTCAAGAACGAACGATGCTCTCGCACATGATACGCAGTATTGAGAGTCGACATCATTGAGGTCATCCCACCGGAAGCCAGCCACAGAGCTAGCAGGATTCCAAAGGTTAACTTTCCGCCTCCGCTATTCTTTGCCAACTCATCGACAGTTTTGCTGAAAAGGTCATATGCCATCGGGGGAAGCAGATCAGCAAAATAGATCAGTAGCCTCGTCCTAAGCATCAGGGCACGCGAGGCGAAAAGCCCGAACAGCGACATCAGGAAAAGCATCAAGGGAAAAACCGCGAGCAGGAAGTTATAAGCCAACTCAGAAGCCCGGCCTAAAAGATCGTCGTCTATAGTCTCGTGCGCTACTTTTTTCGCAAGTTGCCGTGGCGTCAGTCCGCCAAGCTTCCAGATTGATTCAATTTGCTCGGCGGTACTGAGTACGGAGTCGGTCATGATGGGAGAAGCGGAGAAATTGGATTCTGTATTCCTCACGCTCGTTGCCTGCTGAAACCGCGAGGAACCGCTTGTTCTGCTTTTAGGTTATACCTAAATTCCTTCGATTACCGGCGTAACTATCCCTAGATCGCGAATTGCTGAAAAACTCTATTCGGGCCCCTAGATTCAGAGTTCCATGAATGGAGTCTTTCACCCATGCGAAAATTTGCTGCCCTCACTTTGTCCATTCTGAGCGCCTTCTCGTGCTGTCCGCCGACGATTGCTCAAAGCGCGGGACAGGATAATACGCCGGCTACATCCAAGTCCGTACTGGCCGATGGTACACCTGTCAGGTTCCGCACTGGCCGGACGGTCTCTTCTACCGACGCTCGAACCGGAGACCAGGTAGCTCTGGAAGTCCTGGACGAGATCACTATCGACAACACGGTTGTCGTTCCCAAGGGAGGCACGGGCTTGGCCATTGTCACGGTGGCGGAGCCGAAGAAAATGATGGGTCGAGGCGCGAAGCTCGACATGGGTGTCGACTCGGTCAAACTTGTAAATGGTCAGAAAGCTGCGCTCCGGGCCGTTAGGCAATCCTCTGGAAATGGAAATCAGACTTCGATCGTTGCGGCCATGTCGGCGACCAACATGTCGTCCGCAGCGTTGATTTTTGCGAAAGGCAAGGACATCACCATTCCTCAGGGCACAGAGTTTATCGCTTATGTGAATGGAGATCTCCCGCTCGATCTTGCCAGTCTTCAGCCCGCCGCCATGAATGCAAAGGCAGCGGCAGCCGCTTTCGCGAACTCGCCGACTGACGTGTATTTTTCGTCATTCCCCGATTCTGCGGAAGTCCAGATTGACGGTAAATTTGTCGGCATGACTCCGACCGACACGGTAATGCGACCGGGAGAACATAACATTGATGTCAGGTTAGCTGGATTTAAGACTTGGCATCGCAATGTTACTGCGGACGGCAACCGGTTAATTTTCAAAATTCGATTGCAGCAGGATGGCCAGAACGGAAGTACTGTTTCCAGCTGTTCGCGCGCCGATTGCGTAGATATTCCTCTTGGAGATATTGCGAAACAGAAGCGGGATGTCGAAAAAAGCGGTGGTCCTCAGTAGGTTGAGGACTTAGAATTTCTCGAGGAATGGACGCTACTCCCTAAGCCGCATCATCAATCTTGATTCGCAGGGACTTCAAAAACTTCATATCCTGATCGCTGATCTTGAACTCTGGATTGCTTGAGAGCGTGGTCACCATCGAAGTTTTGTCGCTGGTCTTTTCCCCGGGCTTGCTGATGCCAATCGTGGCTTCGAGAACGAGGAAGATGTCGTAGCCGCCGTCTTTAATCTTGGAGACGACCTCTGCGATTTGGTCGGAATCAGCCAGAGACTCATTGATAGCCTCCCCCAGCTCCTTCATTAATTGTTTTAATTGCTGGTCCACAGAGCCTCCGATCAACCGTGCCTCGGGTCTCACGAGTGTACCCGAAGTCGACCCTTCCTCATCTTAAACTATTGGATGCGCGCCAGCGCACGATAGCTTCTCAAGGCTTTTCCAACTGCCGCGCTAATTGTAACCCGAAGTTGCTAGAATCAGTGCTGAATGAGTGTTTCGACATCTCGGAAACTAGGGATTGCAGCTCGGGTACTGGGCAGTCACGTCCGCCGCACCCGAACTTTCAGTGCGATGGTTAAGGCTGGCCGCGCCACGGCCGTGCATTCGGGTCGAGTGCTGCACCAGCTTTGGCTGGAGGTTACGGGGTTTGTTTTCCTTGCTTTATCGGCCGTCGGCGTGTTTGCCCTCGCGCACGAATGGGTGAGATATCAGGCAATGCGAACCAATCCCAACCGTGTGGTGCTTGCGATCTGCTTTACAGTGATGTTTGGATGGTTCGGATTGAGTTCCTTTTGGCGCGTCAGAAAGAAAGAAAAATCATAACCAAAAGGATTTAATGCGGACGGCTTAAGACGACGCGGGAAACTCGAGAGAAGCTTCACTGAGGAAAGGGCCCGACTTTCAGTCGGGCCGTAAAGTCAGGTGGGATTGAGAATCGATACGGCCGAAAGCCGTGCCCTCCCGGTTTTGAATCGTCAGTTGTTGCGACTTCATAGCAAGATTCTGCTGCCGCCTAAGTTTTGCGAAATAACATGAGTTCTGATGACGGAACCTCTAAAGAATCCCGAGCACCGCACTGAACCCGATCCAAAAACTTCCTCGCAAATTCCTATTCGTTCTCTCTACGGAGCTGACAGCCTCGACGATTGGGATCCAGAACAAGAATTAGGCTACCCGGGCCAGTTCCCTTTTACTCGTGGCGTACAGCCCACGATGTATCGCGGCCGCCTCTGGACCATGCGCCAGTATGCCGGGATGGGCGACGCGGAGGAATCGAACAAACGCTACAAATATCTGCTGGCGAATGGAACTACCGGACTTTCCGTCGCATTTGATTTGCCTACGCAAATCGGTCTTGATTCCGATAATCCGCTGGCTATGGGAGAGGTCGGCAAAGTAGGCGTCGCTATCGATTCCATCGAAGACATGCAGCGTCTCTTTGAAGGAATCGACCTCACGAAGATTTCTACTTCGATGACCATCAATGCGACGGCATCAATTTTGCTGGCCCTTTATGTGGCGGTGGCCCGGCGACAGGGAGCGGATATTCGCAAGCTTTCCGGCACGGTTCAAAACGACGTGCTGAAGGAATACATCGCGCGTGGCACCTACATTTTCCCGATTCAGCCGGCAATGCGCATTGTTACCGATGTTTTTGCCTGGTCTAACGAGAATCTTCCGGAGTGGAATACGATTTCCATCTCCGGCTACCACATGCGGGAAGCAGGTTCCACCGCGGTTCAGGAAGTGGCATTCACCTTAGCCAACGGCATTTCATATGTGCAAGCAGCGATTGATGGCGGCCTTGACGTAGATAACTTTGCGCCCCGCCTTTCTTTCTTTTTTAATGCCCACAATAATTTTCTGGAAGAAGTGGCGAAGTTTCGCGCCGCCCGTCGCATGTGGGCCCGCATCATGCGCGAGAAGTTCGCAGGTACAAATCCGCGCTCGTGGATGTTGCGGTTTCATACGCAAACGGCTGGGTCTACACTGACAGCGCAGCAACCGGAGAACAACATCGCCCGAACCGCGCTGCAGGCTCTGGCTGCTGTGCTCGGAGGAACTCAGTCACTTCATACGAATTCCTACGACGAAGCTTTGGCGCTCCCCACCGAGCAGGCGGCCCGTGTCGCGCTTCGCACTCAGCAGATTGTCGCCTATGAATCGGGAGTTTCGCAGACCATCGATCCTTTTGCCGGCTCGTATTACATCGAATCGCTAACCAATGAAATCGAGAAACGCGCCGCCGAATATCTCGAAAAGATTGATGGCTTGGGAGGAATGCTCAAGGCCATCGAGAGAGGATACGTTCAGCAAGAAATCCAAAACGCTGCTTACGAATACCAGCAGCAGGTTGATCGCGAAGAAGCCATTGTGGTTGGAGTAAACCGCTTTGCCATGAAAGAAGAGAACCCAATTGCGCTTCAGGGCATCGATGAATCGCTGGAGCGCCGTCAGGTCGAGCGTCTACAAGCATTGCGCGCCCGCCGCGATCCGAAACTCTGGTCGGAAGGGCTGAGGCAAGTAGAAGACGCCGCCCGCAGCGGAAAGAACCTGATGCCGCATATCATCAGTGCAGTCGAAGTTTACGCGACGGTCGGAGAGATTTCGGACAGGCTGAGAAGAGTATTCGGAGAATATAAAGAGGCAGTCGTCATTTAGACGAGCGCTCTATTCGTACCTTAAGGCTTCCACGGGATCGAGTTTTGATGCGCGCAGTGCTGGCACCAATCCACTCGCGACAGCTACAATGAGCAACACGAAGGTCGAAATCATTACTGTCATCATTGAAATTTGAAGATGGATATCGGCTTTGCCGGAATCGTCTTCGAACAATGGTCCCATCAGCGGAAGCGTTCCTACGGCTGCGGCGATCGCGTAACTGACAAGCACTCCTATTGCTCCCCCGAGAAGCATGATGAGGAGAGTTTCCGCCAGGAATTGAAATTTTATGTGACGCTTTCGTGCACCTAGAGCGCGGCGTAGCCCGATCTCTCGAATGCGTTCATCCACCGACACAAGCATTATGTTCATGACTCCGACGCCGCCGATACCGAGCGTTAACGTACCCACAAATGCGAGCAGAACCTGCAATCCGATGGTGAGCGCGTCGATGACTGGCCGGAATTCATCGCGGCCAAACATTTGGATGGCTTTGGGATCGGTCGGCGAAAATTGCTGGCGCGTAGCCACAGCGGCGAGCACTTGAGCCATCGCCTTTTTTTCATACTGCGGAGCGATGGGTTCGAATACCATCACCGCTGCGTAACGCGTATCCCAGAGGTCGCCTGCGGTCGAATACGGGATCCATACTGACTCATCGTCGCTGGAAAAATAATTGCTTAACTGAATCTTGCGTGCCATCAGCCCGATCACCGTGAAGCGCACACCTGCTATTTGTACGATCTCTCCCACGGCGGGACGGCCACTGAATAGTTGCTCGCGAATGCGGCCTCCGAGGAAGCAGACTCTCCGCCTTTCTAGTTCATCGCTGGCGCTGATCCAACGTCCTTCGGATGGGACTTCGTTGCGCATTTCGCCATACTCGGGGCAAACGCCGCGGATCGCCGCCGTCCCCGCTAGACGATCGCCGTAGGCGATACCGGGACGGCGCACGGTCTCTAGACAGGCGTGCTTCACCAGGGGGGCCGTGTCTTTGACCATGTCGATGTCCTCTTTTTCGAACACGACTTTTTTGCCAGCTCGCTGTCCACCCGGTTGTTCGCTGGTCTGTTGAGGCCAGCAAATGACTACGCTTTTTCCGAAGGCATCGAATCCGCCAACCAGGATTTGCCGGAAGCTGGAACCGTATGCGATGAGCAACGTGACCGTGGCGATTCCCCAGACAATGCCCAACATGGTGAGCAGGCTGCGTGTGTAGTTGCGCTTGAGAGCGCCCCAGGCCTCGAGAATGATTTCAATCAGCATGGCGTGAAAAGCAAGAAACTACAAAGGACACGAAGGTGCACAAAGGAATTTCTAAGAGTGGAAGGTTCACTCTTCATCCTCCGGCCTCGAATCGTAAGGCCTCGATAGGATCCACTGACGCAGCTTTTCTTGCTGGATAGAGTGCTGAGAGCACTGCGATCGTTCCCAATAAACCGCAGGCAAGAAAGCCCGACTGCCACGTGGGCAATAGTCCGGCAAAGTAATCGGGCATGGGCAGCAAATCCACCAGCCCGCATAATCCGTACGCGACTCCCAATCCGATGGCTCCGCTGAGCGCGGCAATCAGGAGTGCCTCGATAAAAAACTGGCGCAGAATGGTGTGTGCGGGCGCGCCCAATGCCTTGCGGACGCCGATTTCGCGGGTCCGCTCCCGCACCGCAACCATCATTACGTTCATTACGCCGAGTCCGCCAAGGAAAAGGGTCACGATGCCTACCGCGCCCAAAAAATATTTCATTCCGTCGGTCATCTGACGGAATGCTTTGGCTTCCTGAACTGTGTCCCAGATGGGGCAAGCTTCTTTGTCGGTAGAACCGAAATTGTGCAACCGGCCTAATACCGTGCGGATTTCATGCTTGCAAGCCTCATGTTGTTCGACCGATTTCGGAGTGACTAGAAGTTGATCAAAAGTATCGGCGGTTTGCGGAGGCTTGTTGGGGAAGTCTCGGCGCATGGCTGAAAAAGGAATGAATACTTTGTTCACGTCCCAGCCGTCGTAGCTTGAGTCCTGTTTCTTCGTCGCCATTACGCCAACAACAACGTAGGGAATATCGTTCAGGTAAATATTCTGACCGACTGGATTTCGGCCGGGAAAAAGCTGCTTGGATGCGTCCGTGCCGAGGAAAGCGACGCGACGCGATTGGCCTTGATCATCCCAGTTATAGAAGCGGCCCAATCCCACATTCAGGCTGCGGATCGAACCAAAAGGCGGGAACGATCCGGTAACCGTGAAGGCGGCGTTGTTGTAATTACTGTGCACACGCAAATCACCCTGCTCGAGCTCAGGAATGGCATCCTCGCAGTCCGGCGACTCGGCTTGGATTGATGGAACGTCTGAATCTAGCCAGCGCACTACTCTGCCTGCGCGCGCGCCTCCAGCCTGCAAGCTGGTGCGGCCGTGAAAGACAATCATCAGATCTTTTCCTAGCGTTTGCGCTTGCTGTTCTTGACCTTTGCGTAGCCCCTCACCCGCGGCGACCATCAAAACGATCGAAACTATGCCCCAAGCGATACCGAACATGGTTAGGAACGTCCGCAGCTTATGAGCCCACAGGGTTCGAAGGACGTCGCCGATAAGATCACGCAGAATCATTGAGGATGGACGCTTTCATTCGGTAAAGGTAAGCCAAGTCAGATGCGATGCATGCCTGAAGTAGATACGCATATTGGCAATTGTTTGTTGCAGAAATTATCAGAGGTGGCAATGACAAGCGGGACAGCCGTCAGTAATTAAGAAAACGGCCTTTAGCGGTGGCGAACAAGTCGCTAGCGTGGATCACGGCACGACTGGAAGCAGTGCCCGTTCCAACTCCTTTGGGGACCTACTGACTCCCAATCGGCAAGAATGACTGCAACTGAAAATTTATCGTGGCGGGCCCACCGGATGCCGCGCCCAGTATAACCACCGGCCCCTGAATTCCGCCGGGGGTCGGCTGAACGCTCGCCAATCCATTTACGTCAGAAGAGACAGTCACCTGTGATTGCCCCAGAATGACCGGGATCGTCGGCTGCGATATTCCGCTCTGAGCTATCCACAAGATCGGCTGGTCGTTCGGCGAGCGGCCAATCACCGACTGGAAAAACACGCTCGCGCCGAGAACTGGATCGGGCGGTGTCGCCTGATCGGTCACGCGAACTGTGACTGGCGCAAAAATCATCCCCAACCCCAGAACTTGCGTGGTTCCGGAGACCGGCTGAAGTTGCAGCGCGCTGACCGGGACTGCGGTTGCGCTCCAGATTTGGCACGGGGCGTTGGCTGGGGCGACGCACGCGCTTATCTGGACATCGCCTGCGACTGTGACGACTCGGAGATTGCTGCTGGCGTATCCGTTGGCGTCCGTGATGACCGTTGCCGAGCTGAATGTACCCGAGCCTTTCATCACAGAATAGTTCACACCTTTGCCGCTCTCGGGAACTCCGTTCGAGAGTACGCGCGCCGTGATGGGCAGATTCAGCGTAGCACCCTGCGCTATAAACGCGTATGCGGGCGACAGTGAAATATCCAGCGCGGTGGACCTGCCGGCGACTGTGGTCTGCACCTGCTGCGGGTTGGCGTAGGAAGCTGGCGCGATCTGGGCCGTAATCGTGATACCCCCGTTAGTGAGAACCGTCAGGCCGGTTGCAGCTTGTCCACTTTGATCAGTCAAGACGGTGCAGCTAGGTCCTCCGCCACAAACGGAGAACGCCACGGCGGGCGAAGATGTAAAGAACACGCTCGCTCCTGGAACCGGCGTCCTGCCATCAGACGCCCTGACTTGCACTCGAATGGGATTTACCAGTTGGCCTCCGACGGGGATCGCCGGATTCGGACTCGAAAGCAAAGAGATGGTGTCAGTCGGGCCAGCACCGTAAGTCAAAACGCCCGTCATAGTGGAGGTCCCCCCGGTTGAGGCGTCGCTGAGCGCTACATTCTGAATTCCATCCGCCATGGGCGGCGCGTTGATCAGCAATTCTTTTGCAGATATCGCCACTAGTGGGGGACTCGCAGCGGCGATGCCGACAGTGGTGTTGGTGAGGAATCCCAGCCCCTGAATTGCAATCGGAGTATTGCC
>Ga0073928_10004322_pt1 | contig 21165 bp, 35 predicted proteins | sample PaiPotPPA55metaG_FD_76969 | JGI IMG/M metagenome (GOLD analysis project Ga0073928, IMG submission 76969) | Iron sulfur acid spring bacterial and archeal communities from Banff, Canada, to study Microbial Dark Matter (Phase II) - Paint Pots PPA... ...
CATGCGACGTTGCAACTTCGCTAGTCTGGGCAGGAACTTTTTGGGGGGTTGGCACTGGTCTACGACTTCGCCATCCGACAGCGTTACGAAGTTGACTACGCCCCAGTCCATGCCGACCGCTGATGTGGATGGGTGCTGTGGCCTCTCGGCCTCTCGCTCGGTTTGAACCGAGACCTACCACTTACCACATGATTCGCTGACAGTGACGTTGCTGGCTTCGCCGAGGATGTCTTGAGACTTGCGGTAGCGCATCCAACCGAGTTTTGGCAGTTTGATTCGTCCGTTTTGGTTGTCTATCTCGAAGCCTTGTGGGATGCGAAAACTTTCCCGTTGGCCTTTGTTCTTGAACTTGGGGAAGTCGGCTCTTTTTCGAAAGAAGTTTGTGTAGGCACGTTCGAGATTCTTTAACGATTGCTGCCATGCTTGCGCTGGTACAGCAGACAGAATCCGGATCGTCTGACGGCATACCTCCTCGGGCAGTGGATCGTCTTGTGGCCGCCTCTGGCGGCGCCGCAAAACTCAGCCATCTATAGTAGGCCGTTTTAAAATCACATGTATTTTGAAAACTGAAAGACCAGTTAGCCAGACCTGAAATATCAATCACTTCCAAGCCAGTTCGCTTTCTGGTTTTCTGAACGTCGAATCATCGGCTGGGATTGTAATGGCCAGCGCGTTGCCTGGAGGGTTGTTCTTGGCGGCGCTCTATGGTGGGAAGCCGATGCGTCGCAGCAATTGCTGATAACGCTTGTCTGAGCGCAGGGAATTGAATCGCTGGTCAACATTTATGTGATGCAGCGGGACACTCTGCTCCTCCGCCTGCTCCAGCCAGCCGAGGGCCTGCTCATTTTCACCGAGTCCAGCATAAATTAGTGCGCGGTCAAACGGCGAAACATAGCGATTCTTGGATTGTTGGTGCAGTTCGCGGAGAATCTTGCGGGCTTCAGCTTTCTTCCCCGACGCAGCGTAGGCATGGCCGAGGCTTCCAAGTGCTCCGGCCTTGCCATATACGTCGATCGCGTTCGCATACATCCCCTTGGCTTCGTATACCTCTCCCAGGTTCACAAGCGCCTGGTCGAAGCCGGGATTAAGCTCCAAGGTTTTGAGCTGCTCCTCGATTGCCCGGTCGTACTGGCCAAGGTAGAAGTATGCAGTCCCGACACCAGTGCCGGCGGCAAGGCTGAGCGGGTCCAATTCCTGAGCAAGTTTTCGTTCCGCCAGACTGGCGGATTGCTGACCCAGCGCTTCGAGAAAATAGCCGTGCCAGAGGTGGGCAGGCACGTAGCTGGGGTTGAGTTCGATGGCCCGCTTGAACTCTTGTTCCGCTCCGGCCCAATCGTATTGGTTGAAGCGAACGGCGGCGAGGGCGTTATGCGCCCCAGGAAGCGTTTCATCGAGAGTCAGCGCCTTCGTCGCCATCTCTTTGCTCTTGCGAAAGGCTCCTTAGGAGCGCGATACCCCTGCACCGCCAGCGGTATGTAGGCCTCCGCTTCGGCCGCGTAAGCAAGAGCGAAGTTGGGATCCATCTGAAGCGCGCGATCAAAATGGGAGATGGAACGGTCCAGGGCGTCTTTGTTCCGCTGTTCCCAGAAAAATCTCCCTCGCAGATATTCCCGATAAGCTTCGGGATTTACTTGCCGGAGGTGTGCAGGTCTGCTTAGTTCCCGCGGTATGAAATTCGCTTGGACGGCGTAGGCGATCGTCTGGGCGACTTCCCTCTGCATTGCCAGAGCGTCCCGAAGGTCCCGCTCATAAGACTGAGCCCAGAGATGGCGGTCGGTAGGGGCATAAATCAGTTGCGCGGTGATGGAAACGCGGTCACTTGCGCGCTGTACGGCACCTTCCACGACAGCGTCCACATTGAGCTCGCGCGCGATTTCCGGGATGGCTTTTCTGGTTTGCCGGTACTGCATCGCTGAGGTTCGGGAGATTACTCGAACGACATTGGCCTTCCCGAGCTCCGTGGTCAAAGCGTCAGTCATCTCGTCGACGAAGTAGTCTTGCTCCACATCACCGGTGAGATTAACGAACGGCAACACAACCACTGATTGGATGGGGGGAATGCTGGTTCGTGTAAACAGGCGGTCACGGAAGCCACGGAAACTGACCACCACGATGATCAAGGCAAGCAAAGTGATGATCACAGGAACAGTCCAGGAGCGGAAAAGGCGAATTCTCCTCCCTGGCTCTCTGGCTCATAATTCAGAGTGCTGTTTTGATGGGTGTTGAAAATTCTCGATTATATATGCAGTGTCAACCTCTTACGCCGACCGGGTGTTGATTCGTTCTGATTGCTTGTGCCTATATTTGAACCGAAAACCATGACACTTTTATGACACTCGACGTTACGACAAGCGGAGGCTCTCCAACGGCCTAGTAGGCGCGGACCGCTGTTCCGGGTTCGTATAAGTCGCCGAGGACGGCCTTGCCGAGCGCAGGTCGTGTGGGCTGTTTACAGCACCTTTAAAGGTGCTAATATAGCAATGTGAGGCCCTCATGTTTGACATTAAAAGAGACATTCAGGCGATGACGACATTCCGGCGCAACCCGGGGAAGTTCCTGAAGCATCTCAAGAAGACGAAAAAACCGCTCGTTCTTACAATCAACGGCAAGGCGGAGGCGGTGGTGCAGGATGCCGAAGCTTACCAGCGCCTGCTGGACATCGCCGCTCAAGCCGACGCATCCGAGGGAATCCGGCAGGGTCTTGAGGATAAAAAGAAGGGTCGTATACGTCCGGCGCGTGAAGTTCTAGAAATGTTCCGGCGCATCCATGCAATGCCTCGTTAGCCTGACCGACCGCGCCCTGCGGGATATGGAGCTTATTTACGAATTTGTCCAGGCTGATTCGTCCGAAAAGGCGTTCGCGTGGTTCAGTGATCTTGCCGAAGCGATTTATAGTTTAGAGAGATATCCCGAGCGCGGCGCGGTCACCCCGGAAAGTAAGAAACTGCGCCATTTGCTTTTCGGGAAGAAGCCAACGACCTACAGAGTTATCTACACTGTGGATAAACGCCATGCGGCCGTCAGCATTCTCCACATCCGGCACGGTGCGAGGGCCCCACTGTGGAGCGAGTAAAACGGATCTGCAAGGCTCCACCGATTCAGCTTCGCCTACCTCCAATCCGCAGGCGCCAAAATGGCAGGATATCTACTTCTTGAATGATGGGCCGCGAGTGGAAAAGAGCAAGACACAATCGGGGACTTGAGCTGTTCTGATTTCAGCAGCGTTTTCTGGCGGAGATCGGGATTGGTCCTACGAGGCGAGAACGACTACATTATTACTACACTCGATGTTCGGGGCTCGATACAATATGAAATCGGGTTGTTATCTCTTATCGGGCTCGTAGCTCAGCGGTTAGAGCAGCGGACTCATAATCCGTTGGTCGAAGGTTCAAATCCTTCCGGGCCCACCAACTTTTTTTATCCGCTGATTTTTCAATCAGTTGATTTGTTTGTTCATTTTGCCGTGAGGCAACTTGAGAACATTTGAGAACAAAACCGCAGTACTCGACATTTCAGCAATCACGACGCAGTAGAGGCTAAACGAGCCAGCTATCCAAAATGATTTGGCTGCCAGGACAGCATGCTTGGATCGACATGCCGCGCTGTAACTACTAACAAAACAATGAGATTTTTGTCCGCTGCTCCACTTTGATCGACAACTTGAGAAGAATAAATCAGGCGGGAAGCTCAGTGAGAACGCGTTTCGGAGTAGTTCGGGATGCGCTGTATAGAACAAGCTGCAGTCCAGCGGCACCATCATCATCTTGTGGGGGTTCACGACAATGGAGTCCGCGTGCTCCACGCCGTTGAGGAATGACGGTATTCGGGAACCACGCCAAACGAGCCGCCGTAAGCGCCGTCCACATGTAGCCATAGGCGATATTTCCGGCAGATGTCCGCAATTTCTGATACCGGGTCAACTGCCGTGCTGGAGGTCGTACCAACTGTCGCTACGGCGAAGGATGGCGTGAATCCTCTGTCGAGATCGCCGCGAATCGCTTGCACCAGTGCCTCTGGACGCATGCGGAATTCCTTATCTACCGGGATATTGCGAACATTATCCTGACCGATGCCCGCGGCCATCGCTGCTTTTTCGACCGAGGAATGCGTATGCTGGGACACGTGGGCGACAAGTCGTCCGGAAGTACTCTGGGCTCGACTCTGTGGTTCCGCGCGATGGCGCGCGGCAACGACCGCCTGCAGCACACTATTCGACGCCGAATCAACAATCATCCCAAACCGCTCAGAAGGCAATTGCAGCCAGTCGAGCACCCATGCAGGAGTGACAACTTTTCCAAAGCATCGCATTGGCATCCAACGCGGCGATAAGCATCTCGCCAAGAATCCCCGGAGCCGATGACGAAATTGAAAAATAAGCGTGAAAATGAGGGTGATTCCAAAAAGTCACACGTCCGAAGTCCCGCCAAATTACCTGCATCGACTCGCCATCTTCGGGACCCGAAGCCGGCAGTCTGTCGCGCAAGTCTCCCGGCTGGCATTTTGCCTGAACTTTGTATCGCGGAGGGTCCTTCAGGTAATTTGCAATCCAATAATCAAGCGTCTGCTGTCCGCAACTGCGGAACTCCTCCGTTGGCATGTCTCGTGTCAACGCGAGCGTGTGCTCTGGGCTGATCCGTTCAGTCATGAACCGCGGTGTAGCGGATGCTAAAAACAGCGGATTGCGTTTTGCATTGTTCTTTCGCGACGTTTTGGCATAATATGCCAACATGTAGTGCCCTTTCTTTCGATTATTCTATTTATGGTCCTAGATAAGATAGATCGCCATATTCTCCGCGTCTTACAGCGCGACGCCCGGATCTCAAATCAGGAATTGGCGGACAAGGTAGGGTTGTCCCCCTCTCCTTGCCTTCGCCGCGTCCGCCTTCTGGAGAAGAGCGGCGTCTTGCAGAAATATGTCGCTATTATCGATCCCAAAGCCGTCAACCTCGGATTACAGGCCATCGTCGAGGTCCGTCTCGATCGCCAGACGTTGGCCACGGTGGAAAGCTTCGAAAAGGAAATCCTAAAATTTCCCCAGGTGCTCGAATGTTACTTGATGGCTGGCGACTGGGATTACGTATTGCGCGTAGTCGCGCAGGACTTGGACGATTTCCGGGAGTTTTGTGTGAATTCCCTGGCCAATATCAAGGGAGTCGGGAACGTGAAGTCCAACATCAGTATGAAGCAAGTCAAATGCTCCGTCGCGCTACCTCTGGACTGAGTGCGGCACCAGCGCGCGTCTCTCCCAAGATATGTGAGAAAAGGTGCGGCGATCATCGGCAACCGGCTAGCCGGGTGGCAAGTCATCTAACACGTTAAGCCTTCCGGCTGGCCTACCCTTTGCGATTTCTGCAAAGGGTAGGCCAGCTCTTCGTCTTCAAATATCGTGTCGTCATCAACCGAGAAAAGTTCCTTCGCGTGGACGGCGGCCTGCAGAATCAGGACCATGCGATTTCCATCAAGGCTTCTCACCTCCAGTCGATCTCCACTACCGAAGCGGAAACGTAGTCCCACGATTTTCATTAGAGGATTTCGCTGCGCCTAAGGAGCAGAGCGGAATGCGTTCAGCCGTTTTTCAAGCAAAGCCACCTTTCCAATGCCGGTGCAACATATTCGTTTACTATAGGAATTGATAGGGTGACCCGGAGACCTCAAGGTGATGACAGGACATACCGAAAGTCAGAGAACGGAAAGCAAAAACACGTTCATCGTATTCGAGGACAGGCCGTCCGACTCACCGTTTGTTGAAAAGATCTGGCGTTGCCACAGTGAGCGAGGTGGCGCTTTTAACTCGATCGCCGCATGCCATTTTGAGATGGCCGTGACGCGACTCAAGGGCAAGGTCTTCATCACGCTGCGTGGGCCGGAAACCAAGGCAACGAACATCGACTGTCCCGGTGAAGGTGAGTGGCTCGGCATTCGCTTCAAATTGGGCACTTTCATGCCAAAATTCCTACCAGGAAGTCTCCGTGACCAAAAAGATGTAACGTTGCCGGATGCGACGAGTCGCTCATTCTGGTTGAACGGCTCTGCATGGGAATATCCTGACTTCAATAATGCGGAAACATTTATCAATCGGCTCGCGAAGGCCAGGATCATTTCTCACGAGCCAGCTGTAGACGCCGCATTGCAAGGTCAAGCAGCGAAGCAGTCTTTGCGATCCATACAGCGGCATTTTCTTCGGTCCACGGGCATTACTTATGCCGCTTTTCGTCAAATCGAACGGGCGCGATATGCAACGAACTTGCTGAAGGAGGGAGTCTCCATCCTCGACGCCGTCCATTTGGCTGGCTATTTCGATCAATCGCACCTTACGCGATCGCTTAAATTCCTCATCGGGCAAACACCGGCAAAAATCATTCAAGGCGACAAACAATTGTCGTTTTTATACAAGACCGAACCTCTTCGATGAATCTATATTCCCGCCTAAGCTGGAACATCCAACATCGGCGCGTCAACCGCGCAGCATCAAGGAAAGCATACGGGGGAGAGACTATCTATGGGAGCACCGGTTGTTCATTTCGAAATCATGGGCGGAGGAGATAATGAGCTCGATAAATTTTATAGCGCGCTTTTTGGGTGGAAGATCAACAGCAACAACCCGATGAAGTACGGAATAATTGATACCGGCGGTGGACCAGCAGGCATCAATGGCGGAGTGGGCCCCGCCAGCGACGGCAACCAGCGCGTTTCGATATATGCCCGAGTCAGCGATCTGCAAGCAACGCTGGATCGTGTAGAGAAACTCGGCGGCAAAACGATCCTGCCGCCAACCGAAGTGCCGGGCGGACCCAAGCTGGCGATGTTCGCTGATCCGGCCGGCAATGTCACAGGGCTTCTTCTGGGAAAGCAGGCTGGTTGATGACCGCGCAAACATTTCCAACTGGCAGTCCAGAGAAGAGCGATCAAGTGATCTCAAAAAAACTCATTTGGACCGGCCGCATCTTGAGCGGTTTGGTGGCACTGTTTTTTCTGGTTGACGGCGTAATGAAACTTTTCAAACCGCCTGTCGTTGTGGAAGCAACTCGACAGTTGGGGTATCCCGAGTCCGCCATCATTGGCATCGGCGTCGTATTGCTGACGTGCACGCTGCTCTATCTTTTCCCTCGTACATCGATTCTCGGCGCAATTGTGCTGACTGGTTACATGGGGGGAGCCGTTGCAACCCACGTTCGCGTCGGCGCCGGATTCAACGCGGCGTTTGCCGTAATGTTCGGTGTTCTGGTATGGGCCGGTCTGTGGCTGCGGGAGACTCGTGTTCGAAACCTGCTGTCTTAGCGGACTGGCGTAGGTCGCGCAGCAGAGAATCAGCTGGGAATAGTTTTGTTTACTCGAAAAGCGTCGGCTGTGCAGCTGCATCCTGGGGGTCGTAAAAGTCGCTCAGACCAACACCGATCAGCCGAAAACGTGCTTTGGATTCAAAATCAAACCAGGAGGCTCCATGCAGATCAGGCTAGCCGGCGTCATGCTGGACAATGAAGACAACGCACTCCGCTTCTACACGACTATCCTGGGCTTCGTGAAGGACAAGGACATTCCTATGGGTCCATTCCGTTGGTTGACCGTATCTTCGCCGGAAGGGGCGGAAGGCGTCGAGCTGGTTCTTGAGCCTATGGGCTTTGCGCCTGCTCAAACCTATCAAAAGGCTTTGTTTGCCGCTGGCATTCCAGCCACTGCATTCTTAACGAACGACATCGCCTCTGAGTACAAGCGTCTGAAAACGCTTGGCGTGAACTTCCGTGGAGAACCAAAGAGCATCGGGCCAATTACCGCCGTACTGTTTGAAGACACCTGCGGCAACCTCATTAATCTGGTTCAACCTGCAGCCTAACGCTGCGATCGGTTGGGCACGTCGAACAATCCGTGCCTTTCTCATCCTCCACCTGACGCGCCCCGCAACGTCTTGCTCTATTCCGCTGCGTTTTTGGGTTTCTCTGTTGCGGGCGCGATTGGGCTGACATTATTTTTCCACATCAAAGTCACACGATCCCGCAGGGGAGAAAGCGATGCTCGTCAATTCCTCGCAAGAGGAAGGAGGAGAGCCGGGTGTATGGCTGCGCTTGAGAATCTTGAACTCGCTTGTCTTCAGTTTGAGGACCACAGTTGCGCGCGATCCGCAATTCCTTACGCGACGCGGTCCAAGTCTTCTCCGCGAGACGACGGATCATCGGCTCAATCTCGGTCAGCGGCACATCCTGCTCGACGGTGTCCTCGGCCGACACGGACTGTGTCGGCCGGTCCGGAATGACTTCGCTCTGGTCGACTCCCCGGGCTAGTTCGTAGAGGCGCGTTTCGTAGCGACCGAAGCGGCGTTCGAGCATCGACAAATCCATCTTTCGCAAATCCGCGACCGTTTGTATCTTCAGCTTTTCTTCCGTAACCTTGCCAACTCCGGGCAGCCGGCCCACCGGCAGCGGCACTAAGAAGGAATCAAATCTTCCGGCTGGATGACGAAGAGCCCGTCCGGTTTCTTCCAGTTCGAGGCGATCTTCGCGAGGAATCTGTTCGGGGCGACTCCCGCCGAGGCCGTTAATCCAATTCCACGCGGACCTGTTCACGAATCGTACGCGCCACTTGTGTCGCCGTTGGCAGCCCGGTCTTGTTTTCCGAAACATCGAGGTACGCCTCGTCGAGAGACAGCGGCTCGATCAGATCGGTGTGGCGCTTGAAGATTTCGCGCACCTGACGCGAGACGGCACGGCAGCGTGGGAAATCCGGCGGCAGGAACACGGCGTTGGGCAGAGGTGTTCCGCGCGAACAGCCGGCATTGCGGAGCGCACGCGTGAGGGACAACCAAAGAGGCAAGCCGCTGCCGGACAGCCGGTGGGCGTCTGTCACGGTTCCGGCACTCGTCATGGACGGTTGGGAAAAGCCCGGCATGGATGCGACACGCAAACCAGTCACTCGCGACCGTTTTGCCGAACGCTCAGTACCGCACACTCGAAGGGCAGACACATATGCTGAAGCCGAAAGCGCATGCGCCCGTATTGGTGGAGTTCTTCAAAAATTAGACCGAGGAGAGGAGGAGTTCGAGTCCTGCGTACGGAATCGCCTGTCCAAGTTCCTTTCTAGCCGGCTTGCTGGAGGTTAGGACTTTCAAGACACCTATGGGGTTAATCGGATTCCACTTGATCGGCAAAAGAGAATCTGCGCTTCTACCCAAATTGGCTCTTGTCACGAGGTCAGAAATATCTGAAGTCTTGTGCGGATACAAACGCGGCTTCGCGGGAGCGTTTCTGGTCTCGGCCAAAGAATACCTTCCTGCAATAGTTGGAAGGCTCGGTCGAGGCAATTTCAAACGGGGGCCCGTTGGAAAGTCATCATGTCAGTCCCGTATTACCACGTCGATTCATTCACGGGAGAGCTTTTCACAGGCAATCCGGCCGGGGTATGCATCCTTTCCGCCTTTCTTCCGGACAAGACAATGCAGAAGATTGCGGCCGAAAACAGGCATAGCCAAACTGCTTTTGTAGTGACTCGGGGCGATGGTGGCTTCGACTTGCGTTGGTTCACACCTGAAATCGAAGACGATTTGTGCGGACACGCAACGTTAGCATCGGCTTATGTGCTTGCAAAGCGGGGACAGGAATCCTGGCCGATTCGTTTTTACACGCGAAGTGGAGTGTTGAATGTTTCCCGTGATGGCGAAAGGTTTGAGATGGAGTTTCCCGCTTGGCCGCCGCAGCCCTGCAAACCTCCCGTCGAGCTTTTGCCTGGCTAGGTCTGAAAACCGCTCAGGAAATAATGAAGTCGAGGGACTATCTCGTAGTAGTTGATGGGCCTGACCAAGTGCGAGCGCTCTCCCCGGATATCCAAGCCCTGGCCAAATTGGATGTCGGAATCGGAGGGGTGATTGTCACAGCGCCGGGAAATGGACACGTGGACTATGTGTCGCGATTTTTTGCTCCGGCGGCGGGTATTGACGAGGACCCCCGTCACTGGCTCGATAAACTGCACACTTGTGCCATATTGGGCCGGGCGGTTGGGGAAACAGACATTTCACACAGAACAGTTGAGTGCCCGGGGCGGAAATTTGTACTGCAAGCTTGCTGGCGATCGCGTGAAGATCGCTGGCGAGGCGCGCTTATACCTGCAAGGGACGCTGGAAATTTAGCGGAAGAATCGTCGAAGCGAAAGAGTTCATGTGTGAGCGCGGGGCTGACGACTCTGGTCTATAGACTGGCTTGAGGCGTTTCACTGCCGCGGGCCACAGATTTCCGGGCTCGCACCTCGTGGACCACGGTCCTGCGGTGCGTTGCAGATAGAAGGGAATGAGGAGCAACGTGCCCGCGAGCGCGGTCATGTAGTTGATGGCAAGCGAGAACAGCGGATTGACCTGTGTGGGCAGAGATTTCTGCGCGATGTGGTAGGTGGTCGTGCCAACAATCATCAGGACGATCGGAAGATAGAACGTCATGCGGTTCCCTGCTTTCCTTGAGTTGAAGTTCGGCGAATCCACGTTGTAGGGCATTCTGCCTTAAGCTCCGGCGCTCGACAGCAAACCGCCGAGCGCATATATCTGACCCCGCTCGCTAATGCGTGAAGGGCGGCGCGCCGCGCCGCGCCACAGAAATCGCGCACCCGGAGGACGAAAGGCATCAACTGGGCGAGTGCCGCGGTCGGCATCTCGATCGTCGGTGTCGAGCTGGCTGTCCCGCTCGCTCTACGGCACCGGATGGCGCATCAGGATCCTCTCGGTCGTCGGCAACACCGCCAGCGCCATGCTGCTGTTTGGCGTTGGCCTTGCGTTCTTCCATGAACACATATCCGCGAGAAACGTCGCCGGCATGGTCTTGTGCCTTGTCGGTCTAGCCTTGATCACGCAACACTAGCCAACCGGCCAAGCGGCGTAAGAACAAGCCCACGACGGAAACCGGGGGCGCCTGCCGTCCAGCCAGGCAGTTTTTGGTCCGCGTTGTAGGTGTGGAGTGCAGGGGAAGGGGTGGCTCCAGTTGCCCTGATCCGCCGCTCTTTAGTCACTTGATATGACGTCATCCAATTTGTAAACCTCAGGGTTGTGAAGCTCCATAAAACTCTCTGGGCTGGCGAGTGGTGTAAATCCGTACTTCCGATAGAGCCCGTGGGCATCGTCAGTCACCAAAATCCAGCGTCGCAGGTTCTGCAGATCAGGATGCGAAATGACACAGTCCATCAGCCACTTCGCCAAACCCCGTCCGCGATACTCTGGCAACACAAACACGTCGCCCAAATATGCGATTGTCGCTCGATCAGAAATTACTCGGGCAAATCCAACTTGATCGCGTCCATGGAACAAGCCAAAGCACAATGAATTCCTAACCGACTTTTCGACCGTAGGACGTGTGATGTCTTTGGCCCAGTTCGATTGCAGCGCTAAGAATGCGTGGATTTTGTCAAGATCCAGACGAGCCTGGTCGGTGGTGATCTCAAAGTTCGCTCTTCTCCACTCAGAAGCGTGCATTACCGTTCCTCCGCTACTTTTTGGGCGTATCAATCTCGGATGCACCGTTCGACAAATACGAACAGGCGAGGTTGCGCTCCCGCGGGATCCTCGGAGACATCCACGGGCAAATAGTAAACGAATGCCCGTCGTTGGGATTGCCAAAAGAATGCAGGGCGATCACCAATGCTGAGACACGCGACCTGGGGTTGTGAAATCTCTGGAAGACCTGGCGGCACTCCTCTCCATTCCGACAGGTATCCTTGCCAATGGATCTCCTACCGCGGAGCGCATTTCCTTTCCAGCGTTGGGAAGCCGGATGCCACGGTCACCGGTATTGCTTAGTTCGAAGACGAGAGATTCAACCCAACTCGCCTGATGAAACACGCGAAGGCGGTTCTTGCCGCTGACTTGGTGAAACTTCGTGTATCGGATGCAAAGGAGTATCCAATATCGTTAGTGATTGTCCGCGAATATCTCGCGCCAGCTTTCGATCTCCTTGACAGAGATATATGTTCTGCTGTATATACATGCCTATGCATGTAAGCACTTTTCAAGTTCTGGCTGACCCCATGCGTTTGCGCATCGTTGAGACGCTGCAGGCTGGCGAGCACGCGGTAAATGATCTCGTAGATAAAGTCGATATCCACCAGTCGGGAGTTTCGAGGCATCTCCGCATACTGCACGAGGCGGGTTTCGTCCAAGTTCGTCCAGAGGGGCAGAAGCGGCTTTATTCGCTTCGTCCGGAACCTTTCTGCGAGCTCAACGCCTGGGTCACCAACTATCGACACTTCTGGGAAGCTCGCCTCGACAAATTCGCCGAGGCATTAAGCTACAAACAAAAAGCGACGCCTACTAAACGCAAGGAGATTTCCAAATGAATGGGAGCAAGACAAGACGGAGGATCACGATCGAACGGACCTACAAAGCGTCCGCCGAAGACCTCTGGGATCTGTGGACTACCAAGGACGGTATCGAATCCTGGTGGGGTCCAGATGGATTCACCACGGAGGTTCTGGAGCTTGACCTACGCACGGGCGGGGAGTTGCGCTACGCAATGACCGCGACAGCTCCCGCGCAGGTGGCATTCATGAAGAACGCGGGGCTGCCTCTGACGAACCAAAATCGGATCACCTATACGGAGGTGGTCACTCAGAGGCGGCTCGGATACACACACCTGGCCGATTTTATTCCCGGCATTGAGCCTTATGATGTCGCGACCACCGTGGAGTTTCACTCGCACGGGCAGAGTGTGCGCATGGTTCTGACATTCGATGCTATGCATGACGAGCAATGGACGCGACAGGCTGTCATGGGCCACGAGAGTCAGCTCGGCAAATTGGAGATGGTTATAGAGGGCAAAAGATTATGAAGGAAACGCAGCATTCGCGACGTATTGGTCGAAGCATTGGGGCTCTCCTAATGGGGATCTTCGCGGGTGCAATTCTCTCCTTCGGCACTGACGAGTTGCTGCACAGCGCGGGCATCTTTCCAGCATTGGGCCAGCCGATGAACGACGCGCTACTCCTGCTCGCAACGGCCTATCGTACGGTCTACAGCGTTGTGGGGAGTTACATCGTAGCGCGACTCGCGCCAGATCGACCCATGCAACACGCCATGGCGAGCGGTATCGGGAGCCTTGTCCATAGGGACTGCGGGCACTCTGGCGACGTGGAATCGCGGACTCGGGTCCCACTGGTATTCCCTTGCCATTATCGCACTCGCGATGCCGTGCGCCTGGGCGGGCGGGAGACTTGGCGTGATGCAGTTGCGCGCACGTGTTGATGCCTAAGGGACGAAGTCACTGCAAATGCGAAGAGCAAAACAATATGTCAAATCACACCAAACGATGAGGAAGGAAACCAAATGGCAACATCCACATCACCCCAAGGACATAAAGATCGCGGGATGGATGGCATGGTAGCCAAATATGGTAGCGAAGATCGCTTTCAAACTGGTTATGAAATGACCGCGTAAGACCAGATTCCGAAACAACACCATAAGGAGACTAGCAAATGATTGAGACACCGAAGATAGTGACGTTGAAATCCCAGACCACCGCGAAGATTTATCAGGCTATTCCTCGTTCGCAAATACAACAGGAGATGGGAAAGGCCCTCGGGGAACTAAAAGCGGCGATTCACGCCCAGGGCATCGCCGTGACCGGCCCTTGGTTCACGCATCATTTGCAACCTCCCGGCGAGAACTTCAATTTCGAAGTCTGTTTTCCGGTTGCCGCAGTGGTGAAGTCGAGCGGCCGGGTGCAGCCCGGAGAGTGGCCGGCGATGACAGTTGTGCAGACGACCTATCACGGCGCGTATGAGGGTCTCGGCGGAGCGTGGCGTGAGTTCAAGGAATGGATCGAGAAGAATGACTACAATGTGACGAATGAGATTTGGGAACGGTATCTTCGCGGACCAGAATCAGGTGGCGATGCAACCGCATGGCAAACGGAGTTGAATCGCCCCTTGATCGGAAAACGCACAAACGGCAACGTGAATCCTGTCGAATAGAAAAGGCGTCGCCCGAAGCATCTCGAAACCGTCTTTTTGAACTTGAAGTTTGCTTCGTTACTTGAGCGGCTTTCGGGCCGGGCTGCATAGTTGGCTTGGTGGGAGGCCCGTTAAACCACAAAATTCACTGACACGATGGTTTGTAACAAAAAGGGTCTTGACATTCAATTCTGTTAGTGGCAGCTTACGGTAAGCTGTGGCTTACGCAGATCAAATCCTGGATGCTCTAGGTGATCCGACCCGAAGACTAGTGTTCAGACGCCTGCGCGCTGGCGCACGCTCGGTGGGACAGATCGCGCAGGGGATGGACGTGAGCCGGCCGGCGGTCTCACAACACTTGAGGGTGCTCAAAGCAGCAAACTTGGTGACGGATCGCGCTGAAGGTACGCGACGCCTGTATGCAGTCGACAAGCGAGGCATCGAAGCTCTTCACGGCTGGCTCGATGGATTCTGGGACGAAACGCTCGCCGAGTTTAAAACGGCGGCCGAGCGAGCAGCAATGAAGAGAAAACCATCAAGACAAAGAGAAAAGGACATGACGTGAATGTTGAGTTTCTGAGGCGGTAGGCGTCCCGGAGCTGGGGAAGCATCTGGAGTAAACAGCTTACAGACTGCATTGTGGCTCAGACCTTTTCATTTCACTACACCTCGTCGGTTTCAACCGGCGCACAAGGAGGACGTAAATGTGCAGCAAATCACTGGCAGGGACCCTTGTAGCGCTGCTTTTGGTCACTGGGGCAGCAGCCGCTTCAGCACAAGAAGTGACACTGGCGGAAAGAGACCGCGCGCTGCAATACCTGGAATCCACAAAGAAGAATGTTCTGCAAGCCACGAAAGGCCTTTCGCAAGCGCAGTGGAACTTCAAGCCTGCACCGGACCGCTGGTCCGTGGCCCAGGTAATCGAGCACATCGCTGCGTCGGAGGACTTTATCCGCGACAACTTGCTGAAGGAAAAGGTCATGGTTGCGCCTGCAGGAGAGCCAGGACGCGATGTTAAGCGGATTGACGAAGCGGTCGTGGCGAAGGTTCCCGACCGCACCCACAAGGCCCAGGCACCGGAGCCACTGGTACCCAACAACCGTTTTGGTTCGCCGGATGGCTCGGTCAAACATTTTGTGGAGAGCCGCGCAACGACAGAGCAGTTTCTAAAGACCACAACTGGACTGCGGGATCACGTGATGGACGGTCCTGTGGAGAAGATGGATGGATACGAATTTCTCCTGTTCATTGCGGCGCACTGCGAGCGGCACACCAAGCAGATCAATGAGGTGAAGGGAGACCCAAATTTTCCAAAGAACTAGGGACAAACGGAATAGCGCAAGATCATTTGCAATGGAAACCGGTTTAGGCCACGAAGAGGAGGAGAACTATGTGTGAAGGCATGAGGACAGAGCCGACGATGTCCGCCGGTGCGGACCCCAATAGCGTGCGAAAGGTCGTTAGCGTTCAGGCGCCGCAGGCGGTGGCATGGCGAGTGTTCACCGAGAAGATGGGCACTTGGTGGCCGTTGGCACATTACAAGATCGGCAAGGCCAAGGCCGTGGACGCGATAATCGAGCCGCGCGTCGGGGGCCGGTGGTACGAGCGCGGCGACGACGGAAGCACCTGTGAATGGGGCACAGTCCTGTCGTGGGAACCGCACTCTCGCCTGGTCCTCTCATGGGATATCAACGCCGACTGGCAGTATGATCCAGCGCTGAAGACGGAAATCGAGGTGCGCTTCATTGCAGATGGAAAGGACGGTACCCGCGTCGAGTTGGAACACCGTAAGCTCGAGCGCTACGGCGCACGCCGCGACGAGATGCGGCGCATTTTCGACACCGAAGGCGACTGGGGTCGTCTCCTTGCTGCGTTCGCCAGCGCGGCTGCGGCTTAGACGGACACCCCATGTCGGATATCAGACAGGCACGCAAGGCTCTCGTCGAGCGAATTCTGGAAGGAGACGGCAAGGCTTCGCGCGCCCTGCGCCGCGCGGCGTTCGACAACTTCGGGCTTGCCGACACACTGCGCACGCTGATCGATAAGGTCGCCACGCAGGCCTACAGGATCACTGACAAGGATGTCGCCGCGGTGAGAGCAATGGGCATCGGCGAGGACCAGATCTTCGAGATGGTCGTGTGCGCTGCAATCGGGCAGGCCATGCGCCAGTTCGACACGGCGCTCGTGGCACTCGAGACTGCGAGCGGGAGGAGTGAACATGCGACTCGCGATCCTCGATAGCGGCCACGGATTCGGCACGAAGGCCCTTTTCGCTATAATTCGCGCGATCTCGCGCCAGCCAGTTCTTGACGTCATCAAGCTGGTCAAGTACCGCTCCGACTTTTACGGAGCACCAATGCAGCGGGTCACCCACGAGGCGATGCGCGGACCGTCTCCGTGGTCGGTTGGCGACCGCGAGTTAATGGCTGCGTTTGTCTCGAAATTGAACGAGTGTGACTTTTGAACGAAAGCGCACGCCGCGGTCGCGGCGAAGGCGTATCAGGATGGAGCTAAGGTCTCTGCAGTCCTCTCCGATCTCGACACCGCGAACATTGCTGAGCCGCTGCGGGCAACGTTGCGCATGCTGCGTAAGTTGACGCGTGCGCACGTAGTGGATGCGGACGACATACGTGTTCTGCTCGCTGCTGGCGTCTCGCGCGAACAGATCGAGGACGCGCTCGCCGTCTGTTTCGCTTTCAACATAATCGATCGGCTCGCTGATGCCTTCGGGTTCTTCATACCCGGTCCCGAGGCGTTCGAGGCAGGCGCAAAGTATCTGCTCGCGCGCGGTTACCGTTGAGCAGGTTCACCCCAGGAGGGTGTCACAAGCGCTTGAGGTCGCCCGCAACCTTGACATGAAGATCGAGGATCTCTTGAGACCAGCTGCCGCTTGAGATGTGGGGAAATCAGTTCTGTGCGAGAGGAGACTAAGTGACCGAAAGCGAGGTTCTGAGAATCCACACGGACCTTTTCTATCGCGCACTCAAAAACCAGGCTTACGGTGTGCTCGAGAAGCTGTACTCAGACGACTACCTGCTAGTGCGCCTCGATGGTTCCGTGCTGGATAAACAGGATATCTTGCAAGACCTTCAGACCAATGGCTTGGCGTTTCACTCGATCGAACTTTCTCGGGCCAAGGTACGGGTCTACGGCCCAACTGCGGTGTTGACGGGCGAAGGCAGAACCGTCACCTGGCGGAATGGTGTGGAGGCTCACGCACACTTTCGATTCATATCGCTCTATTCCGGTGCGAGGCAAGCCGCCACGCCTCGCGCCACGATCCCATCGGCTGGCCGAGATCAATGCCGTAAAGCCAAATATCGTGACGGAGCCTCTCGGAATGCGTCGAGCCTGCCTGGCGAGAAGCCCGCACCGTGAAAGCTGCTCGTTAGGAACTTCCAATGTTATATAGTGTGCGGGCGGAAAGCCGGAATGCTAACAGCAAGCCCACAGACCACGCGATCGGGCCTCTCTTGGCCTGTGATTGCCATACCCTTGCTGGTTCTGAGTCTGGCAATCCGTCTCGCGGCCATGCGCCATTGGGGGATTGGCCCCATCGAAAACGAAGGCGCCGAGTACGCGAGAATGGCAGAAAATCTGCGCAACGGCCTCGGCCTCGTCGGAATCGCTTCGCCTGGCAAACAGCTGCTTTTTAACCCGCTCTATCCTCTCCTCATCTCCGGAGTTTCATTCTTGACCAACGACTGCGAGAGAGCTGCGCGACTGATCTCGCTGTTTACGGGAACCCTGCTTCCTCTGGCGGCGCTCGGAATCGGCACCCGTCTTTTTGGCCGCTGCGCGGGGATTACCGCGGCGCTTCTGACCGCAACATTTCCGCTACTGGTGAACTTGTCCTTTACCGCTTATTCGGAAGGAAATTACGCCACCGTCCTTTTCTTTGCGTTCTACCTGGTTCTTCGCGCTTTAAAGCGCGGTTCGTTGCGCAGCTGGTTGCTGGTCGGAGGCGTTTTCGGCCTAGCCTATCTCCTCCGGGCGGAAGCAACCGCTCCGCTGCTGATAGCAGCTCTGTTTGCGTTTGCCATGCCGGCGGATAAACCGGCGCTCAGATACAAACGGGCTGCTGTTGCGATTTGCGGATATCTGGTTCTGGTGCTGCCGCAAGTCATCGTGCTTTATCGATCCACGGGTAAGCTTTTATTCGAAGGGAAAAGTTCCATCTTCTATGCGCTGGGCGTGCGCACGCTCCCGCCGGCGAATTTCTCACTCTCTCAGAATTACGAGGACGTGCTGAATCGGGCCAGTTATGAGGTCCAGCCCGATCTGACGCGAACTGGCGTCTTTATGCGGCCGGCTGCCGACGTGATCCGCGAGGTTCGCATCGATCCGCGAAAACTGGCTCGCATCATCGCTATCGGCGTGCGCCATAACGGGCCGACTCTCTTCCATCGCCTTTCTTCCGACTGGTTCGGCGCTCCGTTCCTCCCGGCTCTTGCGCTCCTGGGTGCCATGCGCCGTCCCTGGCGTCGCCCGCAGCTCGCCGGCAGATTATTTTTCCTCTTCGTAACGGCCACCCCGATTCTGGCCACGTTCACTTTCTTCTGGAACGAACCCAGGTTCTACTTTGTTCTGGTCGCTTTCTTTTTGATTTGGGCTTCCAACGGTCTGATCGAAATGCGGCGTTGGACGCTCGCCACTCTCGCGCCTTTGTGGCCGGGCCGGCCGATTGTCCCGCGCCTGTCCTGGGTCATTCCCGGAGCGTTCGCGCTCGCTACAATCATCTTCCCTATCAAGGGCGTTCGCGCCCTCGATACGTTTACCGACAGCGCTGCTTCCAATCGTGTCGAAAAGGATATCGGTCTGTTGCTCCGTAACCAGCAGAACTATCCCATTCACATCTTGGATATTCCTCTGATCCTTTCCTACCATGCCGGCGCCGAACACGTTTACTTTCCCTACTGCGACGCCCAGACTGCGGTTCGGTTCCTGGATTCCGCTCAGATCGACTACGTCGTGCTTCGTCGCGACCTGAAATTCACTCCGTATTACGATGACTGGCTGGACCATGGAATTCCCGATCCGCGCGCAGAGCGGTTGGACCTCTCGTCGGTCCCCAATTCCGGTAAGTTCGTGATCTTTCGCTGGCGCCGGAAGTAACTGTGTTTTTCTGCCGAATTTTCGTTGAGCTAGTCGCGAGCCTGTGAACTGCTTGACCTGTTCCACTTTGACTCCACCCTCCAGAACTGTGGGCACGTCAATATGTACGAGCTTAAGCATTGGCCGGAAAGTGACGCGATGAACGAAACTGAACTGAGATTTGACCAGGTTCGAACGACCTACCGCTCTTAGGTTCAACGGGGAAGGGTTGCGCGCCTATTCGTGAACAGCGGCGTTACCTATGCCAGTAGGGGTCCTCAGTTCAAACCAAACTGCCGCAACGGAGGCTAGCGAACAAGCCTGTAACAACAACGATACTGGAGCGGATGCTTTCCTCAACTCGCTAACATCGCCTTTTCTGGCGGCCCAATCGGCTGAAGCCAGGATGAACGCCGGGAGTGAGGCCTTGCTCATCCGCAATTCGCTGAAGAAATCCGGTCAGCTGCTCACGCTCGCGCGGAGACAGCGCTGCGCAGAGTGATTCGCTGTGTTCCTGTCCGACGCGACCGATGTCACGGAGTGCCGCCTGCCCCTTATCGGTCAGGTGGAGCTCATATGTGCGCCGATCATCTAGGCGGTCCTGCCGCTTCACAAGCCCACGCTCCTGCAACTCGTCGATGATCGCCACTAAACCGCTCGGGTGCATATGGAGCACCTGAGCCAATCCTTGCTGGCTCAGCCCTCCGGATTTGCGGAGTACCCCGAGTATGCCCGCATGCGGCGGCGAAAGCCGCAAAGGAGCAAGCCGCTCCGCGAATTTGCGAGCAGCGTGTGACCCTACTTGGGCGAGCAGGAAAGCCGCGGAAGAAGGTCGTTGAGTTCCACTAGGGTTTGTCATGGCAGACTACGATTACACATCGCAATCATTTATAATACAAATGATTATACGACGAAATTAGTTCGTGTGCGCCAACGTAGTAGGAGAAGGGAGGCTTAGACTATGACAATCTATTCCACCGTTCTTTTCATTCACGTAGTTTCCGCGATCGGACTGTTCATTGCGTTGGCAGCGGAAGGAGCGATTTTCTTTCGCATTCGCACTGCGCAAAGCGTCGAGGAGGCGCGATTTTTCATTCATGTATTCCAACGCCTTCGCATAGTTGCCATTCCCTCTTTTCTCGGGGTTCTGGTTGGTGGCATGTATTTAGCGTCCAAATGGGGCAGAGGCATTTTCTGGATTCCGTCGGCTCTGGGCGCGACTCTACTGATCATGTTGATCGGAGGATTTCTAACGGGAATACGGATTGCTCGCCTGAGGAAGGTTCTTTCAAGTATAGAAAATGATGTGTCAAACGAAGCGCTATCGGCTATCACAAAAGATACCGCACTTTTGCTGTCGTATGGGCTGCGCGTGGGACTGGGCCTAGGAATCGTATTCCTAATGACAGCAAAACCCGACTTGCTCGGCTCGCTGGGCGCTCTAGCTGCGGGATGCGGTGCGGGGTTGCTCGGTGCTGCGTGGATGCGCCGAGCTTCCAATCGAATCGGAACAGTCCGTTGTCCATGGAGCCAACCGCGAGGGGTTAAGGCGGGACAGAAAACTCGCTTCGAGGAGGCACAATAATGAGCTCCCTGTCAGGCAAGATCGCAATCGTCACCGGCGGATCGCGTGGAATTGGCGCCTCTATCGCAACTCGGCTGGCCGCTGATGGTGCCGCCGTTGCCATGAACTATGCGAGCCATCAGGCGGAGGCCAACGATATGGTCCAAAAGATCGTGCAATCTGGCGGAAAAGGTATCGCTATCCAAGCCGATGTCTCGAAGACCGAGGACGTCCGCCATTTATTCAAAGAGGTAGTCGAATCTGCGCTTAACACGGTCTTCATGCTTGTTTCGAACCTGCGCCGTGTGGTTCATCGCCCAGGGACCGTTCCGACCGTTCCGACCGATCTGACCTCGGTGTTTCTGACGTTGTTCCCAAACAATTACCAAGAAATCACAAGTTCGGGACTCTAAATCTCTGTCCTGCAACTTGAGAACAGAATGATAGAAAGCGTGAAGAAAGCAAAAAGAGACGTGGAATGAACCCTTGAAGTGACACACAAGAATGGGCACAGTTTCCGGGAGAGGAAACGAGAGGATGAAGAGGAAACGATACTCCCGGAAATTTCAGAGGATGGCTGTAGAGCGCATGAAGGC
>Ga0073928_10004323_pt1 | contig 21164 bp, 23 predicted proteins | sample PaiPotPPA55metaG_FD_76969 | JGI IMG/M metagenome (GOLD analysis project Ga0073928, IMG submission 76969) | Iron sulfur acid spring bacterial and archeal communities from Banff, Canada, to study Microbial Dark Matter (Phase II) - Paint Pots PPA... ...
GGGGTTCCTCGTTGCGCACGATGCGCAACGACTCGAGTTCGCGAATATTTGGCCCGCGGGGCGACTCAGAGGCCATTTCGCTAGACGTTTCGTAATGCGTCGACCACGGTCAGACGCATCGCCTGCCGCGCCGGCAGCCATCCGCCCAGCAGACCCATCAGCGCGGCAAACGCGAACGCCTCGATGATGATCGCCGGGCTGACGCGAAAGCTGAATGCCATGGTTGAGAATGTGACGAAGTTCGCAAAGGTGGTCGAAAAGCCATTCATCGGCAGCGCGAGAATGACCCCGATTACGCAAGCGGCGAGCGCCAGCACCAGCGATTCGGCCAGGAACGAAAGCATCACAGCGCCAGGACTGAAGCCAAGGGCGCGCAAGGTTGCAATCTCGACCGTCCGCGCCGCGACCGCGGCATACATCGTATTCATCGCTCCGAAAATCGCGCCAATTCCCATGATCACAGCGACCACCATAACCAGGCTTCGCAGTTGAGTGGTGACTATGGTCTCGTCGCGATAATACTCAGGCTCGCTTTGCGCCTGCAGGTCGATCCTCGGGTCGTTCGCGATACTCTGAATAAGTGCCGCAACATTTGCACCAGCGGCCAGTTTGATGCGAGCACAGGCATAATAGGCTCCGCGCCGGGCTTCATCCTGAACGCTATGGATATCGCCCCAAATTTCGGATTCGAACGAACTCCCGTGGGCTTCGAAAATGCCAACCACCCGCCATGTACCGCGGCCGAAGCGCAGGATCGCCCCGAGCGTGCAATTCGCATAACGCCCCACCAGACTCTTGCCGATGATTATCTCGTTCATGCCGGGGCGAAACATTCGCCCGGCGATCAGGTGAATCTGATCGTGCACTTTGAGCGCGACGGGCAGAACTCCCCGGAATACGATGTTTTCGCTGCCGCCAGAGGTCCGCTGCAACAGCGTTTGCACCGGCAATTCAGGAGACGCTAACGGATTGCCCGCCGCGTCGCGCCGGATTGCCGGCAGGAATCTCAGCGCATTGAACTGATCAAGCGTCATCAGCGAGTACGTTTCAGTCGTGGCGCCCCGCCGGACCACGACCATATTGTCCGGTGCCCCGCTGTCAGTGATCGTGGCGCCGATTCCCGCCACCATTGCCATCACGATGACAAATACGGCAACCACCAACGCGATACCGCTCGCAGTCATTGCCGTGGAAACGCGCCGGACCAACAAGCTTCGAACATTATATTTCAGCGGGATAGCCATCAGGCGACTAACCTGAGCGCATCGACGATATTGCGCCGCGTGGCTGCGTAGGCCGGGAGGAACGCGCTCATGATCCCGAGCAGCGCGGCCAACAACATCGTCTCGCCAACTATGTGCGGCGAAACATGAATGTTCGATAACGGACCGACGGCATCAGTCCCGATGCTGAAAAGCTTGAACGTCAAGTAGGCTGCACCGCAGCCTAGTACACCGCCCAGCAACGCTATCGAGAGCGACTCGGCCACTATCATCGATAGAATCACAGTCGACGGAAAACCCATCGCCCGCATGACGGCGATTTCCGCACGCCGCTCGCGAATCGACATTGCTGCAGTGTTCGCCGCGACCAGACCGATAGTCACCACCACGATGAAGCCGAGCACTTCGGCCAGTTGAAAGAAGAGCCGGTAGTTCTCAATGAATCCGCCTATAAACGACGCCTCCGACTCGCTGAGCGTTTCGGCCGAGGAATTGGCGAATCGTTGATCGAGCGCGGCGATAACCTTGGGCACTGACGCACTCTGGTCAACCCTGACCCAGTAGTTGTCCACAAAGCCGGGTTCACTGGCCGCCTCTTCGAGGTAATCGCGCCGGAAGAGCAGAAAGCTGGGCGGTGCCTTGCCGCCGAGGGTGCCGACAATGTTGAGGGCTAAATTGAAGTTATAAATCGTGCCGCGCAACATGATCTGCTGGCCCACGTGCCAGTTGAATCGCTTCATCGTCGCCGGTCCCACCAGGCAGGCCGTGCGCAATTCCTTAAATTGCTCCACCGCCTCTTTTGACATCCCCCAGTCCGGCCACATCACCTCAATCTGCTCAGGGTCGACCGCCAGATTCGGAAACTGGTCTTTGACTTCATGGTAAACACCGCCAAACCAACTCTCGGGCACTACCGCGACCACATGCGGAGTGCCCGCGATCGCCCGCTTGTAGGCTTGAGGCAGTGCGTATGCCAGGCCGGCCTTGTTATGACACGCGATGCGCAGCGACGAAGCGCTGTCTGCCAGAATCTGGTTCGCAACCACGGGCACGCTCGCCAGTGCACAGAAGATGAACAACGAGACCGTGATCGACAGCACTGTCAGGATCGAACGGCGCCGGTTTCGCCCCAGGTTCTTAAGTATCAGTCCTATCCACTTCATCGTTGATGCGCGTAATTGGCAATGTGCTAGTTGGTGGTCGCGGTTGCCACTCCAGGCGCCCGGCCTGATTCAACTCCGACCAGCACACCCTTGTCGAGGCGAAAAACGGTTTCGACATAGCGTTCGGCGCGCGCGTCATGGGTGACCATTACGATGGTTTTATTGAAGCGGCGATTCAACTCGGTGAGCAGGGTCAGGATGTCCTCAGCCGATTGCGCATCAAGATCGCCCGTGGGCTCGTCGGCCACCACGATAGTGGGGTCGGTAACAATCGCGCGCGCAATCGCGACGCGCTGCTCCTGCCCGCCGGAGAGCTGCCGCGGATAATGGTTAATACGATCGGCCAACCCGACCGCATTCAGAGCCGCCTGCACGTGCGAGCGCCGGTCCGTCTTTCTGAGCGCGGTCAACAAGAGCGGCAGTTCGACATTTTCAAAGGCGGTGAGCACCGGGATCAGGTTATAGAACTGGAAAACCAGGCCGATATGCCGTGCGCGCCAGCCCGCCAGCTGCGCCTCCTTCATTCCGGCAAGTTCCTCGCCACCGACTGCCACGCGGCCGCTGGTCGGATGATCGATGCCGGCGATCAGATTCAGCATGGTCGTCTTGCCCGAGCCCGAGGGTCCCATGATGCCGACAAAATGGCCTTTGCGCACTTTGACGGTGACATCATCGAGGGCGCGAATCTCGAATTCATCGCGCTTGTAAATCCGCGTCACATGTTCAAGCTCAACTGAATACCCGTTGCCCATCTCAGGTCCCCCAGCCAAATCATTCCTGTTTCACCGCTCCGGATCACACAGCCGTTAGACAATCCTGCGAAGCGCCGCAGCCGGCGAGATTCTCACTACTCCCAGGATCGGGATGACGCCACTTACGAGACTGACTGCGACTGCGGTGGCCAACGCGGCGAATGCCTGCCGGCCTGTTACCCATAGCGCGCCATTCCCGTTTAACGCTGCTCCGAGGGTCAGCCCGCCGGAACACAGGCGCCAGGCGCAAACTGAACCAATCAGGCCGCCGATCAGTCCGATTGCCGCACATTCACCGAAAAGAAGTCCAGCCACAGCCTCGCGGTCAAAGCCCAATGCCCGCATGATTGCCACTTCCGCGGTTCGTTCGCGCACCGTCATCGCGGCCGAATTGGCAGCAATCAACAGCACAGTCACGATCACGACTACTCCCAATGCGACGATGATGGCTCTGATGCTACCCACAGCTGAAAGGTTAGAAGACAGCGCGTCGCTCTCGGTCACAGTCCTGGTCTGATAGTCGGAATTGCGGAAATGATCATCAATCTTCCTGGCCAGCGCGCTGAGGCGGTCCGCTCTTTCGGCACGTACCATAAGGAACCAGGCAATGTCCCCGTCAGGATAGCCAGCCGCCTTGCGTGCTTCCATCAGGTAGTCGCGCCGAATCACGAATGCATTTGGATAATGTTTCGATTTGATGGTACCGAGAACGATGAAACTCAAATTGAGATGGCCCGCATCGGTCCCGTGCAGGGTGATAAGCTGGCCGGTCTTCCAACCTTCTTTCTTCATTAATACTCCACCGGCAAAAGCAGCGCGGCGGTCTTTGGTCGCAGCCGCACGAAGTTCGCCCGTCGGATCGTAGTCGGGGAACACGTCGGGATTTTCCGGTCCCACCGCAAAAGCCTGAATCGGATCGCTTACGTCGCGATAGGTAGCGACCCAACCGGTCATCGCAACGCAGGCGGCTGCGTCAGGCAGCGCGCGGATTTCGCCGCAGTAGCGTGCCGGCAGGTCCTCCCATGGTGCGCTCTTGTTGTTTACCACCAATCGCAACCCAGTGGCGGCGTCGCTGACTAGTCGATCCATCGATGCTGGTACAGAAATGAGGACCGTGAAGGTGAAGGTTGCGACCGCTATCGTTAGCACAGTAAGAACCGTCCGCCGGAGATTGCGTCGCATATTGCGCTCGATCAACTTAAGTGTGTTCAACACTTGCCCGCCCGCTTTCGTTTTAAATACTGCGCAGCGACTCGCTTACGCTTATCCGCGAAGCACGCCAGGCCGGCAGAATGCCGCCTGCAGCGCCAATTGCGATTGCTGCCAGCATCCCTGAGATGAATGCTGTCGCAGGTAGCCGGAACGTAAATATGAACGCTCCCACGTTCATAAGTTGACTACGTAATCCAACTGCGTATGCGACAGCCAGCCCAAGTATTTCGCCGAAGGCACCGCCAGCAAATCCCAGCAACACACTTTCAGCAACGAAACTGACGAGGATGTCGAGGCGGCCGAAGCCGAGCGCGCGCAGTACACCGATTTCGCCGGTTCTCCGCGCTACTGCCGCATACATCGTGTTCATCGCACCGAACACCGTGCCGATGGCAAGGAGCAAGGCGACTGCCCAACCAAGCGCCCGTAACTGATCAACAAACCTGGTCTGCGCCGCGTAGAAATCGGCTTCGGAAACTGCGTCGACTCGCAGCCGCGCATCGGTCGCCAAGGACTTCGCAAAGCTGGCAAATGAGCCCGGACGCAATGCGACGTGAATCGCGGCGAAGCCATCGCCATAACGCACGTCCTGCGCCAGCAGATTAAGGTCTGTAATTACTTCTGATTCGCGCGCACTGTCACCGTCTGAAAAGATCCCGACGATCGTCCACACACGGCGTCCGAAGCGGAACTCTTCACCGGGCCGGAGATTAGGAAAACGGGCTGCGAGCTTGCGGCCTACTGCAAACTCCGCAGCACCCGGCGCCGGCCAGCGCCCGCGGTCGAGACGCATCCCACGATGAACCTCATAGGCGACTGGATAAACGCCGCGTAAATAGGTGAAGATTACCTGCTCGAGAGGCTTCTCGGGCGCAGGATTGAAGCCAGTGATAATCTCCGGCGAGATGAGTTCTCGCCCGCTCGAATCCTGGGCGATTTGCGGACGGCTTCTCAGAATTTCGTATTGCTCGCGAGTGATAAAACTGTCGGGCTCGCTGGTAGTGCCGCGGCTTAAGATTATCCAGTCACCCTCGACCGCGCTGCCGAGCACGGCTGCGCGCAGACCGGCGATAAATCCGGACAGAATAAACAGGAGCATGACGACCAGCGAGATAACCAGCGCCGTGGTCAGTGACGTAACCCGCCGCACCATCATGCTGCGGAGGTTGTATTGGACTGGAATCACCGCCAGTCATTCTCCCGTGCATCCGGCAATCGGCCGATACGACTTCCGGCAGGACCGCGTGATTATATGAACCCAGGTGTTATCACGCCAGCCGGAAAATCGTTCCTGTCATAAGCATGGAGAATGTCCGGGACTAGATACTCAAAGGTGTCCGCCGGCCTAGGCCGCTAGTCGAGCTCCCAGCGGAGGTCAGTCTGCCGGTTTTTGGGACAAAGCTGTCGTCCAGAATCCGCTCGCATCGATCTGCTACATGGCGTCATTGCCCAGTGTCCATCACGTCAATTGGTTTAGTACTTACTCCCGGCTGATCGAGTACCCAGCGCAAGGCCAAGTGAATTACGCGCTTGCCATAATTTTCGCGGGCGAAACGGTCGAGCTCAGCAACTTCCCGCAGATATTGTCCATAACCGCGGCTGCCGAAATTTCGGAGATCGTCGCAACTGATGGTTTCTGGTCTCATCCGGCGGCTCAGCCAACCCCAGAGGGGGCCGTAGGCCAGCGCCGCCATCCCGCGCCAGAAGCAATAAGGCAGCACGTCTTCTTCGCTTTCGCGTTCAAATAAACTGAGAGGCTCCCTTGCGCCGTCCCAAGGGACTCGGACCGAATCCAACCGATTTGGCGACTCGGATCGACCGCACGCATAGCGTCATTGTCATCAATGACGAACCACCGTGGGAGCGCCCTGGGGGCGTCATTCATGTGTTTCGACTTTGGTGGGTAAAATGAGGTGAAAACTTGCGCCACGCGGAGATTTGTCGGCGGCCCACAAGCGGCCGTTATGCGACGCAACGATGGAACGGCTGATCGACAATCCCATACCGGTCCCGTGAACCTTCGTGGTAAAAAACGCATTGAAGATCTGGTTCGCCTGCTGCGGGGGCAGCCCCTCGCCGGTATCGCTGACGGACACCATAATTTGCTCGTTTTCCGCTCGCTGCGACCTGATGGCGAGCTCGCGCGTCCCATCCGTATCATTCATCGCATCGATGCTGTTACCGATGAGGTTCATCATCACCTGCTGCAATTGCACACGATCTCCTATGACCTGGGGAAGATCGGCCGCCAGATCCGTCCGGACTGATATGGAGTATCGCGTTGTCTCCCCGCGCAGGAGGACGAGCATTTCGCGAATAAGTTCGTTTAGGTCCAACAAATCTCGTTGGGGAGTACCCTTCTTGAAGAGCAGGCGGATCCGGCTGATGATTTCCGCCGCACGCGTTCCGTCTTTCACGATTCTCATCGCCGCCGCGCGCGCCTCTTCGAGATTGGGGGGATCGCCAGCGAGCCAGCGCACGCAGGCATTGGCGTTGGTGACGGCGGCGGAGATCGGTTGATTCACTTCGTGCGCCAGGGAAGCAGTGAGCTCTGCCATGGTGTTCACCCGGTTGACGCGTGCGAGATCCGCCTGCGCCTGACGAAGCGCTTCTTCGGCCCGCTTTCGCTCGAACAGGGAGGCGGCCGACGCGAAAGCCAGAATGATAAACGTAATGCCGGCAACCGCCAGCGCCAGATTGGTTTGACTGAGACTTGCGTTTATGTGCGCCTCGTGAACCGGCCCGCGAGCGGTAAAAATGGCCGCTCTCATCGCCGTGTAGTGCATACCGGAAATGGCCAGACCCATGACGACCGCGGCAACGAGCTTTTGCCCAAGATCCGTGGTACGGAATGCCAGCCATAGTGCCACCGTCGACGCGCCGATCGCGATGACCAGGGAGAGCGCAACGAATAGCGGGTCGTAGCTGAGTTCGGCGTGCTCCCGCATTGCGGCCATGCCGGTGTAGTGCATGCCGGCAATGCCAAGTCCCATGAAGATACCGCTGAGAACGAGGGGAACCGGCGACGCGCGCTGCCGACTAATGACGTAAAAGCCGCCGCCGGTTACGAAGATCGCCACTACGAGCGAAAGGGTGGTCAATCCAACGTCGTACGACACCGGGGTCGGCATGATGAAGGCGAGCATGGCGACGAAGTGCATCGACCATATTCCGCCTCCCATTGTGAGCGCGGCAGCCATCAGCCACATGCGGCGCGCAAATCCCCGGGCGAGCCCCGCGTGCCCACTGAGATCGAGCGCGGTGTAAGACGCGAAGGAGGCGACCAGAATGGACAGAGCGACGAGATACGGATCGTATGTTCCGGTAACGACCATTGGGATCGCCCCAATTCGGACCAAGGACCAACGGGCGATGAATCCGCCGACTCACCTGCAAATGCCGCCGACAAGTTATTGGGGCGCCACTAAAAGGCCGATGTTGGCCGACGTTCCCCAAATGACTTGTTCCAGAAAAATCAAAATGCTCCTTTGGCGCTTTGTTGACAAGATGGACGGCGCGTGATGGAGCGCCCTGATCCCTCAGAGCAGTAGATTCGGGCTTGCACGGTCCTGCCGGGCGCGGCTTTTTCCGGCGTCAAGACGCACGTCTCCAGTCCTCTTGCTTCGGCACGTCATCCTTAAGGTCGCGCGCTCCCCTCCTAACGCTTAAACTTTCGATTTCTATAACCACCAGCGAATTGCACCAAGCCCTGGGTTACCACGCCCCGCGCCAAGTCCTCGAGGAAGCGATGCGGTTTACCAAGTTTCGGCGCGGGAGAAAAACCGCTGAGGCAAATCGCGAGCTAGAGGCACAATGAGGCATTACCCGGGCAGGAGTTTGTACCCTAAGATCAACCGATCGCTGTCGCGATAATTGGGTCCATTCCAATCATGGGGTTTAAGGCACCATGCTCATGACGCATTTTCTACCGTCTCGGTTTACGATTTGACAGTTCGGTTTTACTCTCCGATTTCAACTAGCCACCTTATGCCCATGCGATCTGACAGGACCATCGCTCGCGCACGTCCTTGTCTCCAATACAGCTATTGGAGGCTCGCATCCAAGGTGATGTCGGCCTTGAGAAGCTTGGACACCGGGCATCCTGCCTTAGCTTTGGCGGCGAGCTTTTCGAACGTCGCCTGGTCAGCGCCGGGAATCTTGGTGGTCAAAGTCAGGTGGACAGAGGTGATGGCGTAACCCCCATTCACTTGTTCCAGTGTGGCTTCTGCCGAGGTGTTCATCTGTTGCGCAGTGAGCTGCGCTTCGCCGAGAATCAGCGACAGTGCCATGGTGAAACAACTGGCGTGTGCGGCGGCGATCAGCTCCTCGGGATTGCTGTCTCGCTGCCCTTCGAAACGGCTGGCAAAACCGTAGGGATAGTCTTTCAACGCGCCACTCTCGGTGGAAAGGGCGCCCTTGCCGTCGTTGATCCCACCCTGCCAAACGGCCGATCCCTTTCTTTTGATCTTCATCGCTAATTCTGCTCGGTACGAGAGTGATTCCTTTTTACCTTAACGACGATGTTTACGATGCCAACATCTTAACCATTTGTTCACTCTGGAACCCGTCGTCTACGGCCTCCCGGAGTCGAAACTACTGGAAATTGATGAACGGTCGAGCGCCAATCAGTCCGGCCACAAGCTTCGGATCTGCCAGCTGCGATGCGAGTTTCAACGCTTCATTCAGGGCCTCGTGCGCCGGCTCATAACCTTGAGCCCAGGCCAAGGCCTGGCTTAGTCCATCGAGAAGGCGCACCCGGTCAATAAGGTAACGTCTCCCTCAAGGTAAGCGACCCAGCGACGAGCTATTTCGGGAAGCGGCCAGCAAAGATGAGAGCATCGGTCGGCGCGCTAAAGCTGCGGCCGATCATGTCGCGGGTCGCCGGCCCCGATGTAGACCTCAGGGGATTCACGTAAATTCGCAGGTGCCGCCTCCCATCGTTCGAGACCCGCTTCCGCCATCGCAAGGCTCACCAAAAGTTCGGCCCTTTCCTTTGCGCCAACGGCAGCTCGATGCGACAGGGCGGTCCGGAAGCTGGACCGCGCTTCCCCAAATGCCGCGGCCTCGAATGCGCTGTTGCCGGCCAGCGTCAAATTGCGGACTAGTTTGTGCTCGTCAGCGAACGATCCCGCCTTGATGAGATGATCGGCGACCTGTCCGGCGTGCTCGTTGGCGGCTTGGGGATAGAGCCGCTCAATCGCGTCGGCGACTCTCACGTGCAATTGCTGGCGGCGCGGGGCTGAGAAGCCGGCAAGCAGCGTCTGCCGCACGAGTTCATGGGTGAAGCTGAAGGGCGTCTCGGGTCCCTCGGAGCTCGGGACGATTACTCCCATCTGCTGCGCCTTCTCGATGACAGTGAAAAGCTCATCGACGTCGACCTCGCAGACCGCCGTCAGAAGTTTGAAGCTGAAGCTGCGCCCGATCACCGCGGCGGCTGCCAGCATCCGCTTTTCATTCTCGTCGAGCCGCGCCAGCCGGCGGCCGATGATTAACCGCACGTTTTCCGGAACGTCGCTCTCGTCGATCTTGATATCGGCGCGAAATTGACCTGCGGCATCGAAGACTCTTCCCTCTTCAACCAGATGCCGGTACACCTCCTCGACGAAAAATGGATATCCCTGGCTCTCCTCAAAGATGAAGCTCACCAGACCTTCCGGAGCCTGGCGCTGGCTTAGCCCATTTAACATCTGCGCGACGGCGTCCCTTGATAGACCGCCCAGCTTCAGCGGACGGACACCCAGCCGAATCAGCTCTTCCAGAGTCCTGACCAACGCAGGATTGTTCTCCGAATATTCATCGCGATACGTCCCAATAATTACAACTGGAAGCTGGGCGACGCGATTGGCCAGATGAACCAAAAGCGCCAGCGTGGATTCGTCGGCCCAATGAAGGTCCTCAAGTATGTACAACTGCGACCGTGTTTGCGCCGCGCGGGCCAGCGCCGTTGAAACACTTTGGAAAAGATAGCGGCGCTTTTGCGCCGGCGGTAGCTCCATCGGTTGCGGAATATCGGGAAAAACTCGCCGAAGGCTTGGAGCGATTTGGGCCAGTTCGGCCGCATTCTCTCCCATTCGCCGACGGAAATCATCGAGGCTTGCCGCCTGCGCCAGATTGCTTTCAATAATCTCGACGAAGGGGAGATAGGGAAACGGTTCGTCTCTTTCGTAACAGTGCCCGACCAGGCATCGGAAGCCCACGCGCGACGCGTACGCCGCCATTTCCATCGCCAGGCGGCTTTTGCCCACGCCGGGTCCACCCCCGACCATGGCCAGCGAGCCGTGGCCGGTCAGCGCGCGATCGATGGTCGCGCGAATCGCAGCCCGTTCGGTCTCGCGTCCCACAAAAGCGGTTCGTTCCGCCAGCGAGAACGGTGAAATATCCAGTACCGCCGGCGGTGCCTGCGCATGGTCGGCAGGCCGAGGAGGGCCACTTGCGGTTGGCTCTGCCAATTCGATAGTCGTCGCAGCAAATTCCCACGCGATCGGGAAATCGGGATCAGGCTGGTAAGAGCAGAAGGTGCCCGTCTTGACACATCGCGAGAATATATCTCCCAGCGCGGCGTCGCTCTGCGCGATTTTGTCCAGTACCGCCTTGATCGTCTTGGTGACAGTCTGTCGGGCCCGTTCCGAGGCTGATGCCGCCCGCCGATTACGTCCACCGAGCCCCACGGCGCGCGAGAGTTCCCTTGTCAGCGCATCGATCTCCGCTTCCGCCTGCTCGCCGCGCTCGACCTTTCCCAACTCCTTGGCTTCCTTCAACTCATCCCGCAACTCGGATAGCCGGCGTCTGTAGGCAACCTTCGCCTGCTCGTCGAGCATCTCGCCCGCGTCACCTAGATTCGTGACATGGATGCCCGCCTTTTCGAGATCCTCATCCCCCCGGGGCAAGCTTTGCACCGATTGACTGGTTTCGTCCTCCTCGCGCTGGCTGGCAATTCCACCCACCAGATCGAGCACGTGGATTTCAACCGCGGGATGACGCAGCAGATGGGCGAGGTACCCGAGTCCCTTGGTGTCCTTTAGACGAAAAGAATTCCCGCCACAGCCTACTGTCCAAAACTCGCCCTCTTTGTGGAAAATCGCCTGCTCTGGAAAGGGGGTCTTTTGAAGCAAGTTTGCCACGGCAGTTTCGACAGCTTCACGGTGCTGAGTTTCCGTTTCCATCCGTTAACCTTCGAGTGCCACAAGTCTCACTCCACTCCTCACTACAAGCCAAGCGCCGCGTGCAGGGCGTCGATCAAGACCTCGTCGCTAAAAGGTTTGCACAAAAACCTAATCGCTCCCGCCCGCAACGCCTGCTCTCGTGTCTTTTCGTCCCGGTGCGCAGTGATGAAGATGATGGGGATGGGGTGGGTAGCAACCAGGTGCCGTTGCAACTCGAGACCGTCCATCTTCGGCATCGAGACATCGAGGATCAGGCAGGACATGTTCGAAAATTGCGCGGAGTGCAGGAAATTGCGGGCAGAGGTGAAGATCGCCGTACGGAACCCGAGCGATTTGAGCAAACTCTCAAGCGCCTCGCAGATGGATTGATCGTCATCGACTATTGCGATGAGACTCTGCCCATTCTTTTTTTTCGGCGTGGTCATCGCGGGAAATTATCTACCTGCGGGAACTTTGTCCCGCCCGCCGATCGAAATCTATTATACTTTGGTATAGGGGGCTTATGACTTGGTATGAGCGGATTAATCCTTCGCAACTGGAATCCCTAGCTTTTCTGTCATCCTGACCAGCTCGGCCAGAGATCCCGCACCCATTTTCTTCATCACCTGGCCCCGATGGATTTTGATCGTGATTTCGCTGGTGCCCAATTTACCCGCCATCTGCTTGTTGAGTAGGCCGGCGACTACCAGCCCCATCACTTCACGCTCACGAGATGTCAGAGAATCAAACCGCTCGCGTAGCTTCGTGATTTCCATTCGGTGTCGCCGCGCTGTGCGGTCGCGCTCAAGGGCTTGTTGGATCGCGTCCAGAAGATCCTGGTCGCGGAACGGCTTGGTAAGGAACTCCAGCGCCCCGGCTTTCATCGCACTCACCGACATCGGAATGTCGCCATAACCAGTGATGAAGATGATTGGAAGCGTGATGTCATGCACGGCCAGTTGGCGTTGCAGGTCGAGGCCGCTTAATCCGGGCAGCCGCACATCGAGCACCGCGCATCCGGGCACCTCCAGGCGTTTGCTCTGCAGGAATTGTTGTGCGGTTTCGAACGTCTCGACGCATAGTCCCACTGACTTAAGGAGACTCGCGATCGCTTCCCGCACCGACGAATCGTCATCGACAACGAAGACGACTGAGACAGCCTCTTTCACGACACACCCTGGAGGCTACTCGGCAGGTAAATTGAGAAGTCGCGCCGTGGTCCGCATTTGGCGATACGATCAAATTGCCGGCGTGCCTCCAACGATCATCGCACGGCTGATCGACAACCCCATTCCCGCGCCGCTCGCCTTGGTGGCGAAGAAGGCGTTGAACAGCCGCTCCGCGTGCTCCATGTCAACCGCGATGCCGGAGTCCTGCACCATCACAAGTACCTCTCCCGCCGTGTCAAGATTCACCTGATGAAATGAGGTGAATAATGAAGGATTCGCCTCACCTCGGATCTTGCGTTTGCTCAAAGACTGAAAACTCTTCCGACGTATCACCTATATCCGGTGTGAAAGCTCGCCTCGAGCTGCGTTCGCACGTCGTCGCAACCGTCAGCACAAGCGTGTGGATCTTCCCGATGTCGGCCGATCGCGCAAATGACGGAATTAAAATCTGCACGATCCTTGAGCAGGTCTGATTTGCCATAGGCGATCGCTTCTCCGGCGCGCAGTTCGAGGCAGCAATTACCCGAGCGAAACCATAAGAGGATCAACGCCTGTTGCGTAAGCGTCAATTGAACTATTACTTTAAATTCGGGATCTCACTTTCATCGTGGCTCTTCCAATGATGGCCATGGCTCCCAGACCCGTTGCGCGATAAGCAAATCGCCTTCGCGAACCGATGCTTCCCATTTTGTTTCGCCGCTCTCCGCCCAGAAGCGAATATCGACTTTCGCGTTACCTACCGCGAGGCCGTGGAGCGTCACCTCTGGGAGCCACTTCGGCAGTTGCGCATCTACATACAAGCGGTGACTAGATGCGTCCGCCTGAAGGCCAAGAATCGACCGGACAAGGTGAAATATGCTTCCGGCCGCCCAGGCCTGTGGCACATTGGCGCCCAGATACTGAACCGGGAAAGTTCCTGGTCGTCGTTCGATCCCTGCGTAGAGCTCGGGCAGCCTATAGCCGGCGAAGTAGCTGGCGGCCTCCGAAATATCGCGCGCGATGCGCGCGGCCTCGGCGGCGAAGCCATAGCGTTTAAAACCCATCGCGATAATTCCGTTGTCATGTGGCCATACCGATCCGCGTTGGTAGGAGAGCGGGTTGTACGCGGGATTGCGGCTTGACAGTGTTCGTATTCCCCAGCCGCTCCACAGGTCTGGCTCGAAGAAACGCTTCACCACGCGTTCCGCGCGGTCCCTCCTCACAATGCCGCTCCAAAGCAAGTGTCCGCAATTCGACGCGATAGTCGGGACTGCCTTTTTCCCAGGGTCGAGCGTGAACGCATAGAAGCTGGCGTCCTCGCACCAGAAGTGTTGTTCGAATCGCGCTTGCAATTCGGCGGCTTTGCGGCGCAGGTCGCTTGCCCGATCCTGCTCACCTAATGCGTCGAATACCTCGGCCATGCGATGCCACGCATCGAACACGTAGCCTTGCAACTCGCACAGAGCCTTAGGCTGTCTGACTTGTGTACCATCAGGGTACACGACAGCATCGCCGGAGTCTTTCCACCCGAGGTTCTCATATCCCTGGCTCGACCGGGTCTTGTATTCCTGAAATCCATCGCCGTCGAGGTCACCATAGCGATCGATCCATTCGAGGCAGCGAATCGCGACGGCCCGGTGGTCCCTGAGCAGTGAGAGATCGCCGATCCACTTCCAGGCTTCGTGGAGGACGATCAGATACAGCGGTGTTGCATCTGCGGTTCCGTAATAGGGGGTGTGCGGAACACGGTGAAAGTGCGCTAGTTCGCCGAATCTTAGCTCGTGCAGGATCTTGCCCGGTTCAGCATCACGGTAATCGTCCATTTCTTGCGCCTGTAACTGGCCAAGCTTCTTGAGCGCTCCGCGCGCCAAGCCGGTATTGACGATTATGTTCTGGAGACTAACGATTAGGCTGTCCCGGCCGAATATCGTCACAAACCACGGCACTCCGGCCGACGGCAGCCATTGGTCATCCGCCGCGTCGTGGTCGTGCATCCTCAGGGCGCCCATATCTTCTACCGATTGGCGGTACAGCCGATAGAGGTCTTCGTTGGCCGACGTCAGAGCGGTCGCCTGTGAGAGCCACTCGCGTTGAAGGGAGTCGAACCTGGTGTCGCCCTCCGATTTGAGAAGACAGGTTCGGGTCGGCTCTTTCAGATTCGCACCGTGGGCCAATACGTAATCGCAGCAAGTGTGCCATGACGCCCCCGGCTGTAGCTCTAGAGGGAAAGTGATTCGCCCATTAGCGTAGTGAGGGCGGGTGTCAGAATTGATCCGGTAGACCAGCGTACGATTGAAATCCAGGTTGCGGTAGGAGGTTCGCAGCTCACGAGCATCCGAGTCCCATTGGGTTTCGATTCTACCGCGCCGAACGAATCGATGAGACTTGACTTCGAACAAATCCGCGAAGTCGGAGCGCATCGCGATTTCGAGGTTGAATCTGATCGGATTGCGGCCATAGTTGACGAGATCGAGATCTTCGTGGACTCCTTCGGCGACACCACGGCTTATCGTCAGTGAAATAGTTCCTGCCGCTACCGGAATGTCCTCCGTGATCAAGTCGCCATTTGTGAGATGGATGCGAGCGCCGTAGTAGATGGGTGAACTCGAAGTAACCCGTGTCCACGGATCGCCATTGGCAGAAATTGCATAATAACTCAGGAACCGAGTGTCGCTTGCGAAAAGCCCTTGCTCGCCATTGGCCGCAATTTCGCCGCTCAGCTCTGTGACCATGAACGTGTTGCCCTGATTGATCGTTAGTACCGGCGGGCCGACGCTGATTTCGACTGACATGATCAGATTGCCAAGCTGGTTGGTTCCTGAGAGCGCTGAGGATGCATGTCCTGGAAGGTCAGCGCGGGTTTCTCCATCATCATCGTGGCACCCTTCTTTGCATGATAGCGAAAATAATTCCTGCCAGAACAATACCAACAAAGTCACCTTTCTCAATCGGACGTTAATTGGCGGAACACCACCGCAAACAACGCATAGACAAAGCCCCTGCGCCGGCTCCCAAGTTTTGGGCTGATATTCGGACTTGTCTCGCGGCGTTGAGGGCAGGATCAACGATCCGTCACGCCTCCTCGGCGCAGTCTTCACGTGCAATAATGGTCGCCCTCCAGCCATGGAATCGGTCGCGACGCATGTTCGTAGACCGTGGCGGCCGCTCTGTGAGCGGCGCGATGCCGCTGCTCATGCAGATTTCTCCTTCTTCATCCAAAGCCGGAAACCGCCGACGAACGCGTTGGCGTTGTCCCCCTGGCGGCAGCCCTTTGGTAGTTCCTGGAGGTGTTTCACGTTTCCGCCGCCCAGAACGATGTCGTCTGGCTCGAGGGCACCCGCCAGGCGCTCGACAACGTCGGTGACGAACTTCCGCCACTTCTTTTTCCCGAAGCGCCTCAGACCGCGAATGCCAACATAATCTTCGTAAGTGGCCTTGCGGTAGGAAAGATGGCCTAGCTCCATCGGCTCCAGAAGTCCATCGACGATCATGGCGGAGCCGAGTCCCGTTCCCAACCCGAGGAAGAGCATGCTCCCACCCTTATAGCTGCCCAACGCTTGCATGGCAGCGTCGTTGATTACTCTGACCGGGCATCCGAAAGCCTTCTTGAAGTTAAAATCTACCCAGCCAGAAGCAAGGTTATGCGGTTCGTGCACGATACGGCCCTGCAAAACCGGTCCGGGATATCCGATGGAAACAGCACCGTAGTTCCCGCCCGCAGTGAGGTTCTTGACAGTGGATACCATCTGCTTCGCTGTCATCTTCGGCCCGGATACGAACTTCTGCGGCGTTTTCTGGCCGGTCGTCAGTATCTTCACGTGCGTCCCGCCAACATCAATTGCCAGCACTTTCATTGCTCGACTCTCCTAGTTTTGAGCCGATCAGGCTGCTTGGAGAGCTGCCACCTTTTGATGCGATTATTGTCATGGGGTCGTTCCAGGAGTCGTCGAATGCCTTGGTTCCCTCAGCTTGAATTGTGCCGCTAGGGCGTCGACCTCAAAACCAGCTTTGCCAAACTCCGCAGGCACCCTGCTCGCAGTCATGAGCCTCCTGCTCTCAATGGGGTCCACGTCCCCAACAATTGACCCGGCATGACGGCTCGCAGATGTCTCAGCGACTGATAAAACGCCACTGAACGGACGTAGGGGCTTAAACCAGCTTTGACTCGTCCGCTCCAGCCCGCGCATGCAGGTATCGGCGGCGGCTAGGTAGTGATCTCGTGTGAAAAGCAAAGCGGCGTTCACCGGCACGCCTGATAAAAATCGCCTGTTCGATCACAGCCGCTCCGCGTTCTCTGTGTCAATCCCGATGCCGGATTCCTGCACGGTCCAAGTACCTCGCCGGCTTCGTGCGGCGGTGTCGAAGAAGCATCTCGCGCGACCGATCACCACCAGTCATTCTCCCGCGCACCGGCAATCGGCCGATGCGATTTCCGGCAAGACCGCGTGATTATATGAACCCAGGTGTTATCACGCCAGCCGTAAAATCGTCCCTGTCATAAGCATGGAGAATGTTCGCGGTTAAACACTCAAAAGTGTCCGCCGGGTTCGGTAGAGCCGTTCGATGAGGGGATCGAACGGCAGGTGTTGTGGGGGGCGTGGGGCGATGACCTGCGCGGGTGGTTATCGACACAACCGCAGAGCAGCTGATTTCGGTCGAGGCAGCAGAAATTTTGGCGATAAGGCGGCGGCGCATGCGGCGGGTTCGCCTGCGGTGGAGCGACGTCGGTTGGCGCCTGCGATGGGTCAACCAGGTAATACCCAAGCTCAAGCACCCGTGTATTTCTGAGCCGATCGAAGTCTCCGGCGCGAGCCGGTAATCAGGGACGTCGATCGCGGTGCGGCCGAAAACCGGGGTGCTTGTTTGAGTCCCCTCCTTATCGGGGATCGGTTTGAGGCGCTGTAAAACCACGTTGTGGCGGCTACCCAACGGGGAACCCATGACCGCAATCAAACGGCCTACGCCGAGTTGATAACGGCAAGCAGCCCGACTAAATGACTATTGACAGCTATTCAATTCCACGGGAACGGACACCATCCGTACCAGAGTTCGGAGGCATCCATGGCCAATTCAAGCAACGAAGTAGACGTAGACCGCTTGATCGCGGATCCTCGCGCGATAGACGAGCTGAATCAGGCCGTCATTAGTGAATTCCGAGGGAACCAGGGCAAAGTCAGCGGTGCGATGGAGGGGATGCCGATCCTGCTGCTCACGATGACCGGCGCCAAAACCGGGCGCACTTTGACTCGTCCGCTGTGCTATTCGCGCGACGGTGATCGCCTCGTCATCATCGCTTCTTATGGAGGTGCTCCCGGTAATCCTCCCTGGTACCACAATATGCTCGCTAATCCGGTGGTGACGGTTGAGGTTGGCACCGAGAAGTTCAAGGCGAGAGCCGCTCAAACCTCGGGCGCGGAGCGGCAGCGGCTGTTCGATGCGCAGGCTCGATTGATGCCTTTTTTTAATGATTATCAGAAGAAAACCAAGCGCCAGATCCCGGTGCTGACCCTGACCCGGATTGATTAGTTTACCCATCGTCAACTGAATCGTCGTACCAGTCGGGAAACCAGGCGCGGAGACGGTCGCTGCAGACGTGGAAATCGTCGAACAAGTCGCCGAAACAAGAGAACGACGAAGCGTGGCTCGCGCAACACCGTGAGGAAATCATTGAGCCCAACCTGCCGATTTTGATCCTCATGATCACTTGTGTATGCGCGCCGGCAAGGTCCTATCTCTTTCCGGAATTGCTGCCTGATCTGGCAAGTGGCCACAATCTGCGCGCGGCGGTGTTCGAGGAATGCGGTTCGATGTACAGGGCTGACGGACCCGAGGAGCCTTGTTCTTTGGGCGAGACCGTTTCGTTACCGGAGTTGCCGCGATGAGCGCGAGTGGCGGCTTCGGTTCGGTGCGCATTTGCGCCGCGATGGTCGGGAACGTCAACCTTATGCTCGGCTCGCGAGTCGAACCGATGTGCGCGGCACATCTCCCCGCCAGCGGCGGCCGCTTTCATGCCATACGGGGTTGCCACGCATGGGATGCCGATGAACGCATCCCCAAGAGCGTGCTACGTCCGGGGATTCTAGCCGACACGAAGGTTCGTGAGGGGTGTTCGGTATTTAGTCCAATTCAGCATGGCCTTCGACGCCTGGGTTTACCATCCCTAGTTGCACGACGTTGAGGCGTTGGCGGCGGCCTCCCGATACCTCGATCGTCCTCAACCATTTCGGCAGTCCGATCCTGGGCGGCGCGAATGCTGGACACACTGCAGAGGTCTTTGCGGAGTGCAAAATCGGCGATAGACATTACTTCTCGACCGCCACGCGAGCAAATCGAGATCATTCGGAGCTGCCCGTCTGCGGAGAACTTTGCCGCCCTTTGTATCGAGTGCGCTGTACGGCAATCCGGGAACTCCCAGCCGAGGCACGCCAACTGGACGGCCTTGACACGTGCCTTCGAACTCATAATCGCGCGACGCCAGCAGCCCGCCAGTTCGTCTCACACAAACGACAGACCAAAAAACGAGGGAGGGGGGAACCGGCACGTGCCGGGTCGCAGACCCTGCTTGACAGAAACAATCGCTCCTGATATTTAACTAATTAGTTATCTAACTTAATGGTTAATCAACTGCCGATATCGCCAGATCTCAGCACCACCTTCGCGGCGCTTGCCGATCCGACTAGACGGGCCATCCTTGCGCGCCTTGCTTCGGGCGAAGCGACAGTCTCGGAGCTGGCTGAACCCTTTGTAATGAGCGGTCCCGCAGTTTCCAAGCACCTCAAGGTGTTGGAACACGCCGGCCTGATCTCGCGCGGGCGCCAGGCTCAATGGCGGCCGTGCCGGCTCAAAGCAGATGCTCTAAAATCCGCCGCCGACTGGTTGGAGGAATATCGTCGTTTCTGGGAGGAGAGCTTCGACCGGCTCGACGACTATTTGCGGGAGCTGCAAGCGAAGAACAAACGCGTTTCGCGAGTGAAGGAGAAGAAGAATGGCCGCAGGAACTAATACCGCCGCCACCCAGCCGGCCGAACCAGTACTTCTAATCGAGCGCGTTTTCGACGCTCCGCGCGAGCTGGTTTTTAAATGCTGGACAGAACCTGAGCATCTCGCCCGATGGATCGGCCCGAACGGCTTCAGCAGCACTATTCTCGCTTGCGAGCTGCGCCAAGGCGGAGACTATCGCATGCGGATGCGCGGACCGGACGGCCAGGATCATTGGCAACAAGGCGTCTTCCGCGAAATCGTGCCACTAGAGCGGATAGTCCGGACGTTTTGTTGGACGGACGCTGACGGCAGGCCGACGCGCCCCGAGACCTTGCTGACGGTGTCGTTTGCGGAGCTGGGCGGACGGACCCGGATGACACTGCATCAAGCGGTGTTTGAGTCGGTCACCGCACGCGATGATCATCAGCGCGGCTGGAGCAGCTCGCTCGACAAACTCGCTGAATATATCGCGACGGTTTAAACGAGTTCGAAGCCTCCAAGCCAGATTTGACAGATGGAACGTCTCATCGCGAGTTGAGACGAATGGATCGCCGCCGGCAAGCTACTGCGACGTACGTCGCGCTCGGAACCGGACTGGCAATTTCGCGGCGAACTTCGACTTATCCGAGCATGCTGTTGCTGGTGGCGCGCGTCGGATCGCTTTCATACTTTGGAATTCGCCTGATACAGCGCCATGCCGCGATGCCCCGAAGCTCACTAGTGATTAGTTGCATGATTGAGCGCAACAAGGGTTTGGGTTCTCGACTTGGGATATTCGGGTTGTTTGTACGACTTTGATCCTCCCCCTGACCAGGGGGAGGGATTGCAGTCCTATTCCGTCGCCATGAGCCTTACGCGGATTTACGCAACTCAGTACTACTACAAGGTCTGCATCGTTTGTTGGAGAAGCCTGAGCCGCAGGCGTGAAAGGAGCATCTGATGAAACCGCATCTGTGCAAAGTTCCAACGAAGGAGAAGACGTGCCAAAAGAAGCAAAACCTGATCAAGGCACCGAACCAGCCGATCGTGAGCTTGTCATCACGCGCATCTTCGACGCCCCCCGCGAACTCGTTTTTGAGGCATTTACCGACCCAGAGCGCTTGATGAATTGGTGGGGCCCTCATGGCTGCACCGTGATCTCCTGCGAAGCCGACCCCAGGGCGGGGGGAACCTGGTGCATATTCATGCGATCGCCGAGGGCACTTCCGCAATTCGTCCACCGTCATTCCATCAACCCCGATTCTAGTCCCGCACTCTCGCAACAGCGCCAAAGAGCCGATGACGTTGCCGTGCACGAACACGAGTGGATCGTGGAGAGACAGCGAGGCGTATATCAGGAGGTCGTCAAGCCAGCGCGGCTTGTCTTTACCTATGCCTTCGAAGATGATGCCGGCCGGCCGCTCCATCAAACGGTGGTTACGGTAAGCTTCGCGGACGAGGGGGGCAGAACCAAGCTGACTCTGCATCAGGCGATCTTCGAGTCCGTCTCGGCTCGAGACGACCATGTCCGCGGCTGGACCGAAGCTCTGGAGCATTTGGCGGA
>Ga0073928_10004324_pt1 | contig 21164 bp, 14 predicted proteins | sample PaiPotPPA55metaG_FD_76969 | JGI IMG/M metagenome (GOLD analysis project Ga0073928, IMG submission 76969) | Iron sulfur acid spring bacterial and archeal communities from Banff, Canada, to study Microbial Dark Matter (Phase II) - Paint Pots PPA... ...
AAGTGCTGCGAAAGTTAATGCAAGGGGACAAGCGGACGCGGTCCGTGGGAAACAAACCCAAGACTCATGCGGCTTTGGAGACTCCATTCTTCGAGGCGGCTTCTTTCTCGATGGCAACGATGTGCAGACCCGAAACCGTGACGCCACTGTCGTCGTCAAACCAAATAACTACGCGGCTGCCATGCGGGTGGATGCCGGCACTATCGGCGCTGGCGACTCGATAACGATGACCGCTGCTGGTGATGATGAGAAAAGGCTCGAAAGGACCGGCTTGCAGATGTTGACGCACGTCAGCGATCATATGCTGGCAATAGAATAGACGATGCGGCACATTGTCGCAACTTCCTTTGGATGCGCACCCAAATAAGCTGGCCAAGTCGCGCGCGCGCTGGCAGTTTTTCGCATGGTGAGAAGTTTGTGTTTGTTGCGACTTTGGATTCGACGAAGCGTGGCGGTGGCGGTTTTGAGCTGCGCCGCGCAGTGTCTGGCGGCAGGGACGACGAATCGTTTCGGCTTCAGCGGCCCGGAAATTTTCCCCATCGACAAAGACATCAGCCTGTTGCGTGTCGCGGATCTCGACGGGGACGGCTTGAATGATTTGATCGTAGTGAACAACTTCCGGTCCAAAATCAATTTGCTTTACAATCAAACCGGCAAGACGAATGCCTCGCAAGCGCTCAAGCCCGCCGGCCGGCGCGAAGCCAACGAGCTGCCGCCCGACGCCCGGTTTCGGATCGATTCGATTGCCTCGGAGATGCACATCGCCTCCCTCGTGGTGGCCGATCTTAACGGCGATGGGCGCCCCGACATCGCTTACTATGGCGAGCCCAAGGAACTGGTCGTGCTTTACAATCAGGGCACGAACGGCTGGAGCGCTCCCAAGCGTTGGCCCATTGAGGACGGCCAGCTCTCGCCCAACGCGCTCGCCACTGGAGACTTGAACGGCGACGGCCTCCAGGATCTCGTGCTGCTGGCCGACAATTTCGTTTATTTCTTCCCGCAGAAAGCGGATCACACGCTGGGCGAGCCGGTAAAAATTCCCTTTTCGGGAACTGTCAAATCCGTGCAGGTGCTGGACGTCGATGGCGACGGGCGCAGCGATTTGTTGCTGGTGAATTGGGAGGATCGGAATCCGTTTCGGTTCCGCCTGCAAATGAGCGGGGGCGAACTGGGCCCGGAGAATTATTTCGCGATGCCGCCCATTCGCGCGTATTGGGCCGATAATCTCGAGGAGAACAAGAAGGTGCAAATCATCACCATTGCGCAGAATTCCGGCCGGGCGCAGGTCTCGGAGTTTACGCGCAAGGCCGCCGAGAATCTTCGCGGTTGTTTTCGCCAGGGCCAATTGCAGGTGCTGCCTTTGAACAAGACCGACAAGGCGCGGCGCGGGATGTTGTGGGCCGATGTGGACGGCGACGGGCTGGCCGACTTGCTCGTGGCCGAGCCGGAGAGCGGCCAGATTTCCATTTATTTGCAGCAGCCGGACGGTTCACTGGCTTCGCCGAAGACATTCGCCACGCTGGCCGGCATCAGCGATCTGGCGGTGGCGGATTGGAACGGCGACGGCAAGCCGGAGATTTTCATGCTCAGCCCGGATGAACGCCAAGTAGGCATGACCCATCTCGATGAAAAAAACCGGCTGCCGTTCCCCACGCTGTTCCCGCTCGAGGGCAAGCCGCTCGTGCTCGCCGCCGGCCGGTTGCAGGCGGGCGCCAAGCCGGTCCTCGCCGTGATCATCGATCAGGACGGCCGGCGTTCGCTGGTGACGCGCACGGTCGATGGCAAAACCAAGACCCAAAAGCTAAGCGAGAGCTTCAAATCCAATCCCACCACGATGATCTTCCATGACGCCGACCAGGACGGACTCACGGACCTCGTGGTGTTGAGCCCGTACGAAAAAGTCAAAGTTTTGCGCCAGGTTCCGGGCAAGGACTTCGAGGAAGTGGACGTCGCGCCGCCCGGCGGCGCGATCGAACAGCCGTGGCTGAGCACGGCGGATGTCGATGGCGACGGCAAGCCGGAGTTGTTGCTCGCCCAAAAGAACTTTCTGCGCGCGGTCGTTTTGAAATCCGATGCCGCGCAGCAAAACGCGACGAACCGCGGCGGGTGGGCGTTCGAGGTGAAGGAACAAATCAACGGCGCGGCCAGCAATTCCCGGCTCACCGGGGCTGCCGCCGTTCCGAACTGCAGCAACTCCGTCGCCTCCCTGTTCCTGCTGGATGCCGAGCGCAAGGCGCTGACTCTGTGCGAACGCGATGCGGCCGGCGTGTGGCAGGTAGTACGGAACGTTCCGCTGCCGGTCTCGGATTTCACGAGCCTGCAAGCCGTTTCGCTCGGTTCCACCAAAAGCAACAGCGTGGCCTTCCTCGGCCTCAACGCCGTCGCCTGGCTGCCGCTGGCGGGAGACATCTGGGAACTGACCGAGTTGGACGGCTATGAAACGCCCATCAAGGAAGGCCATTTGAACGACGTGGTTTCCGGCGACCTCGACAACGACGGGCGCAAAGATCTGGTGTTCCTCGAGACGAGCCACAATTATCTGGACCTGGTGCTTTTCGACGCGCGCCACAAACTCGTGCCGGCCAACCGCTGGCAAGTGTTCGAGGAGCGGACTTTCCGCAGCCGCCGCAGCGACCTGCCCGAACCCCGGGAAGCGGTGATTGCGGACGTCACCGGCGATCGGAAAAACGACCTCATCGTGCTCGTACACGACCGGATTTTGGTCTATCCGCAAGAGTGAACCAGAAATCCGAAACCCGAATTCCGAAGGCCGAAAGAAGCCCGAAGCCCGAAATCCGAAAACGGCTTCAGCCGCCCACCCACAGCCACGCGTTGCATTCTGAATTTAGGCTTCGGATTTCGGATTTCCTTCGGCCTTCGGCATTCGGGTTTCGGGTTTGGCCCCGGCCTCCCATTCCGCAGCCGGCGCCGGCTGAAATTCCGGGAAGAACAGCTTCGCGCAATCGGGACACAGGCTGTGCGTGAACTCTGCTTGCGAGTGTTCCTTGATGTAGGTCTCCACTTGCTCCCAATAGCCGTCGTCGTTGCGAATTTTTTTGCACGAAGAGCAGATGGGGAGCAGCCCGCTGAGGGTCTTGACGCGGGCCAAAGCCTCGGTGAGTTCCTGAATCAGCCGCTGGCGCTCGCGCTCTTCCTGTTTGCGCCGCGAAATGCTGTGCGCGACGCTCGAAGCTCCCGCGAAGTTGCCCGCGTCATCCTTGATCGGCGAAATCGTTACCATCACTTCGATTGGCCGTCCGTCTTTGCCGACGCGCACCGTTTCGAAGCCTTCGATTGGCTCGCCGCGTTTGAGCATCTCGAATATTTTCGGGAGTTCGCCGGGCCGATCCGGCGGCACCAGCACCGAAATGGATCGCCCAATTATTTCAAGTGCTGTGTACCCGTAGAGTCGTTCCGCGCCGGGATTCCAACTCAATATGGTGCCGTCGAGGGTCTGGCTCACGATGGCGTCGTCGCACGATTGGACGATTGCCGCCAGATGCGCGCGGGCCGCTTCCGCCTGCTTGTTGACACGCCGTTCCTGGGCCGCCCGCAACTCACGCGTCACCGCCGGCGCCAGTCGCACCAGATGGTCCTTCATCAGGTAATCGTGCGCCCCGGCCTTCATCATCTCGACGGCCGTCGTTTCGCCGATGACGCCCGACACGCTGATGAAGGGAATGTCCAGCCCCTTCTCGTGATAAAGAGCCAGCGCCGCCGGGCCGCCAAAGAGCGGCATCGAATAGTCGCTGATGATGAGGTCCCAGGGATGGGCCTCCAAGGCATCGCGCATTGCGCCCGCCGTCTCGACCCGCTCGAACTCGGGACGGAACCCGGCGCGTTGCAGTTCCCGCACGATCAACCAGGTATCCGCCTCGGAATCCTCCACCATCAATAGACGAAGCACGTTGGACATGATTTTTTCCAGCCTCTGGCCAATGATTGGCCCATCGCCGAGCAATATAAGTCAAGTCCGACGAACGTCAATTTTCTGGTTTGCCGGGCATGGTGGCGGAGGCAGAAGACTGGGAGGAGTGGCCCGCGAAACACGCTAAATACGCGAAAAAGGCAGAAACAAGGGGGGCAAAAAGATGACCAGAAGGGCCGACAGAATCATGGGCAAAGCGAATTTTTACTACAGACGGACAAGGTCTGCGAACTCGATCCAAATGCCCCTAAGAAAGCGAAAACTCTTGTATTTACAAGGGAGATTCGCGCCAACTCGTCACTATTTTTCACAATTTTCTCCTGCTTTCACCGGCAGTTTCACTGACAGTGGACTTTTCTGCGGCGACTGGTGTCTGGCTCATTTGGCTTTTTGCGATTGCTTCAACGCCGTGACCAAGTTGCGCAGTTGCTCCCCGTTTGAATCCTGTATTTGCGGCATCTTTGCCGCCGTTTCCGCGATTAACAGCGCGTCGAAAGTCCGGCCCTCGCTCATCAACAAACTCACATACCGGAACACCGTTTCCAGTGAATATGGGCATAACGCCCATGCCTGACGGAACACAAAATCAGCCGCATCATTCATGCGCTTTTTTCCACCGACGTCAGTAGCGTGCTGCGCGCGCCACGCGTAAAGACCGCCGATGGAACTCCGCAATTTGGAAAATTTGTTGCACCAGTATTCATTTTGGACAAACTGCGGGTCGCCGGCAAATCCGCTCAAATCCTTTTTTGAATGGATTTTTTCCGCGAACGCGGCGACTTCTTCGACTGTCGTGTCTGGTTTCAGCCAGCCGCCAATCATCGGCGTCACATATTTTGTCCAGTAATCGCTGTCGCTCTGAACGATTTCATCGGACAACTCAGGTAACTTCTGCCGGTTGATTTTCATGATCAATCCATGTGGTTCAAGATGCGGATACATCCAGTCGAGCGGAAAACTTTCCTCGATGTAGAATTCGCGGTCGGGATTTTTGTCGAAAATGGTTTTCGTTTGAAGCTCTCTGATTCCTATCACATTCATCTGCCCGCTCACTTGGATTCGTCCGTTTGAATCCAGCCTGACTTCCTCGCCGGGCTTGAGTTGTCTGGGCTCGTTGGGAAATTGCTGATCGTGAGAAAGACGGCCCTGCGCATCCGTCTTGTAATCTTGAAAGCTCTTTTGCGAGTCTTCGTCTGTGAGCGTATGGATTTTCCCGCCATACATCGCTCGCAGATAGTGTAAATATGTTACATCGGTGAGCGGATTTTGCGAGAGCGTGAAAAACGGTTTCCCGTCCGCATGAGATTCCGTCAATGCTGTGACGACAAACCGCCCCGGATCAGTTCCGCCAAAATAAATGCTGCCGGCCGGGATGGATTGGACGATGTCCTTGCCGAAAGCAATCGCATATTTGTCCCCCGGCGGAAACACCACAAACACGCCGTAAGCATCCAGCGTCGCCGACCACCAACTTCCTGGCAGGCTGCTGTCGCCGTCAAGGCGCTTTCGCATCTGCTCGAAAAGGTTGGTCGCATCCTGCCAGTCGCCCGTTTCGGCGGCCTTGTAAAACGCATCGACATCCGAAGGTAGCTTATTCCCGTCCTGCTTCGCCAGCGTACGCGCTTCGGCTTCCTGCGCCGCGAGGAATTGCTTCAACTGCGTGGAAGCTCCCGACTTGTCGAGCGACCACGACGACGACGTGGCCGGATTTTTGCCGCACCCGGCTAAAAACAATGCCGTGCCAAGAACCGCCACCAGAGTTTTGCCTGTTGTTTTCATAGGTTTATTATTTTGCGCTCCCGTTGAATAGACACCGATGTCGGCCAATTTGTATGACAAATCTTTTGCGGTCCTCTGCCGCCTATCTGAACGAGAAAGCAGTCTGTAACCGACTGCGTTTTTGAACGCGAGCGGGGGCAAAGTTTCGGCGAGTTCTGGCAATTAGTGGCGAATTGTTTTTCGACCTGCCGCGTTACTGACAGTTCCGCTGACAGTAGCCGTCCATCCTGTGAGCAATCCCCTATAAACAGGGGCTTTATCAACTTGACCACGGATGGACACGAATGTAGGCAGATGGGGACGAAAAACCCGAAACCCAGATACCGGAATCCGAAACTCCAACTCAGAAGAACTACTCAATCTCTTTGCGCGAACCGGCCTAATCGTTCGCCCTGGCAGACGTGGCAAAACCAAACAGTCCCGCTCGCTGGGGTACGAGTCAGTCCAGCCAGTTTTCGATTTGCAGGCCGGGCACTTGGGCGAAGTCGGTTGCGTTGCGGGTCCGAAGGATCGCGTCGTGCACGAGAGCGATGCAGGCGATTTACTTGTGGTTCAACTACCGGGCTCGCCCCCTTGATTTTCAAGGAATTTCAGAGTAAGACATATGCCATGAGCATGACCGGAAAGGTAAAGAATGGCGTGGTGGTTTTGCCGAGTGAAGCGAAACTGCCGGATGGAACCGAAGTCGAGGTGACTCCGCTGCCTTCAGGCAAAGAAGCGGAAGATTTCACCGAGGAATTGCTTCGCATCTCCCGGATGACCAAAAGCCTGCCGCCCGATCTCGCGGAGAACCACGATCATTATTTGCACGGCCTCCCCAAGAAATGAGCGCCGTTTTTGCGGACACTTTTTTCTTTCTGGCGATCCTCAATCCGTCAGACCCGGCTCACGCTCGCGCTTCCGATCTCAGCCGCCGTCTCCGTCAACCGCGCGTGACCACCGCCTGGGTGCTGACAGAGGTGGGTGACGCTTTTGCTCGAGACAATAGGGCTGCTTTTCTGGACTTGATGAACTTGGTGCGGGACAATCCGCTCCTTCGTGTGGTCGAGCCCTCTGCGGAGCTGTTTGCCGCCGGCGTTGCTTTTTATGCTGGGCGACCTGATAAAGACTGGCCGCTGACCGACTGCATCAGCTTTGTCGTGATGGGAAGGGAAGGCATCCGCGAATCTTTGACGGGCGATAGACATTTCGAGCAGGCGGGGTTTGTGGCGCTGCTCAAGTGAATGGCGAAAAGTCTAAAGCTGCACCAGCCCGCGCACGCCGGCTGCGCCCTTGTCCCCAAGGCATTGCCGATACTGCCGTCCCAGCTTCACCATCTCCTTGAAACCGTCATCGCCGCGAGAAAGGCCAAATGTCTTCTGCCAATCCTTTTTTCGCGGCTTCCGAGCGCTGAGACCTTTGGTCAGCTCGGCAAGCTCGTGCTCCAACTTTTCCACGCGTTTTTCAAGTGTCCGCGACATGCCAGGAACATAGACTACCCTCACGGACACTTCCATAGCGAAATGAAACTGCGTCCCAGGCGCCGAGCCTGCCTTAGTCCAAACCGGCCGGCGGAGTCGATGGCTTCGGGGCGGCTAAGGCCATGTCGCAAGGGGGCAGAGATCAGGTCCAAAAGGCCAATCTCCAAAGCGCCGGAATTGTTACGATTCGGCTCAGGAGTCTGTGATAGGCCGGCCCCGCAAATCCATCAGCGCCAACGCCTTGGCGCGACTCGAAAAAAACTTCATTTTTTCGCGTTTTCGGGGTTGACAATATTGAACTATATGTATAGATTATTCGCGTGAATAGTACCGGCCATGCCTTGCTTCGAGGAATGAAAGGAAGGGGCCGTGCTCTGCCGTATGAATACGGCGTTCCCAGCCGGGCCTCGTCAGACCAACAAGCACGGAAAACCGTCTTGAATGCGCCCCAATCTAGCCGAGTCAAGCCCAGTCAAACCTTCGAAAATAATCCCTCTGTGACGGAATGCCATGCGAAAGCTCGTCCTTTATGTCGCCTTCCGGTCCTTTGCGCCCTTCTTTCGAGGGGATCGGACCCTCCAATGGGACTTTCCAGGTGCCCAATCAAACCCGATCAAAGTGGATCAAACCGCGTCAAGGCTAGTCAAGCCTAACGCCCTCGTATATGGCGCAAACCGGGCCGGCCCACACTCGGTTATTTGCGCCAGCCGCGGCAAGTTGCGCCAAGTTGCGCCAAAAAAAGCACAGGGGGGAGGGAGCCTGGCGACCCGCGTGCAGCGTAATAAAAAACATTACATTTTTCGGGCGAGACCCGCTTTTTGTCCACGGGGTGGAAGCGCTCGTGCCCGCGGGTCAGGGCTTCGACGCCGGACCATTCGTGGACGATGCGGCGGGCGCGGCCAACACGGGCGAGCCAGGGGAAAGTTTGGCGGCCAGGTCCGCCTTCAGGGCGAGCGGGGCCGGCGCGAACATCAGCAGCGTCAGTCCATCCACGTTGGCGCTCAAGGAATGAACGGTGAACGAAAAATACTTCGCCACTTTGTCGAAAGGCGGCAGGAGCGAGTAATCCATCAAGTCCCGCAAGTCGACGGCCTGGCCGGCCATGCCCATGACGGCCGCGAGAGGATTCAAGGCGGGACCGCGCGCCGCCGGCTCGTTCTTCAAGGCGTCGAACATGGCGCGCATTGTTTCGGTTTGGTTGTTGTAACCAAACAGGCTCGTGCCGGGATTGACGACCTTGCCCATGGCATCTACGAAACCGGGCGTCTCGCGCAACGCCTTACCCTGGCTCTCGCTGCTGCGCAAATATTCCTCGAGCAGCGAGGCGTCGCTGGACATCGCCACGTAACCTGCGCCCGCGGCGTAGTGGAGCGTGCGCGGCGCCGCCGGCCGGGCGACCTCGGCCATCGGCAGCGGCAGGGTGGGCAGCGGCACGGAGAAAATCTTGCGGCCCAGGAACTCCCGCTCCGCGGGCGAGCCGGCCTGGGGATTGAGGATGACGAGGACGCTCTTCAACGAAGCCGCCAGCTTTTCGGGATTGGGCGAGCCAAGCAGATAAAGCGCGGGCGCGGCCGAGGCATCCGCCGCGGCGCCGCTACGCGCGGCTTTCTCGTAGCTGATGACGTCGTCGCCCAGATTGCCGATCAGGTTTTTGCGAACGTCGAAGTCGGGATCCTTCTCCTTCGCCGCGAGATTCGCGGTGTCGAGGACGAAGTTGAGGCCGCTGATCGATTGCGGCGAGATTTCGGCGAGCATCTTGAGGAGTCCGGCCCAGGTCTTCTGGCCGTCGATGCGCCAGCGCTGGAACTTCACGGCGCTGGCCGGGACGAACGGCGGCGGCGACGGATCTTTGGCCTCGCCCGGCAAAAAAGCAAAGGCTCCCACGCGGCCCGACTCGGGCACGCCGATGTAGAGTTGGAACATCCAGCCCTCCACGGAGGTCTGCATGGCGAACGCCACAGTCTTCAGGCCCGACAGGCCGATGGCGGCAAGCAACTTGTCCGTATCGAAGGGCACCAGCGGATCCTCGGGCGCCGGTTTCTTTTTCGCCGCCGTTCGCAGCATGTTGTCCACCAGGACCTTGGCATTCGCCCAGCCGTACAAAGGCGCGTCGCGGAAAAGGGCCTGGCGGTTGGCGTCGTAAGCGGCCAGTTCGCCCAAGGCCGGCACGGAGCCGCCCGACAGGCGGGCGACGATTTTTTCGACCGCCGTGGTGGAATTGCCGATGATCAGCAGCGAGTCCGCCTGGCCGATGACCCATTCGCTCCGCTCCGGCGCCTTGGGGATCTGGTCTTCGGCGGGAGGTTCCTGGAGCTGGGCGGTCGCCGTGAAGAATCTCTTCAACGTCTTCGGCACGTCGTTGCTGGACACGGGCAGCACGGAAAATTCGAGGTTCCGGATTTTTTCTGTTCTGATGGGTTTGCCGGACGCCGTCCATTTCTTGCGCAACTCGGCGAGGTTGGTCCTGAGCAAACCGCTCTTGTCGCGGGTGTCGAGCAGGAGCAGCAATCCGAGCGGCGGGCCGTCCTTGCCAGCCGCGCCGTTCTGGGTCAACGCCACGGTCAATTGGCCCTGCGGCAAACTCGCGTAGCTGCCGAGTTCCACATCCAGTTCGCGTTCGAGCGGTTGGACGAATTCTTCCTTCCATTTGGCGATGAAATTCTCCTTGAAAGGCTTCATGGATTCATCATTCCAAAGCGCGCCCTGCGACGAGTGACGATAGGCATCCTTCAACCGCGCAACGTCCGGAACCGTGATCATGACCAGAGTGTCGTCGGGCAACAATTGTTCCGGGGACGGCACGGCTGCCAAACCGGCGAGGACGAGCCCAAAGAGCGCGGACAGCAGGACAATGTTGCGGCGAACTCGGCGGCAAAGGCGGTTAGTATTCATTGTTTAGGCAAATCAACTCGCTCATTCCTCGACCGATTGGCGCGTATGGCTGGGTGGCTCCAGATAGCGATACGGATTGCTGGGGTTGTCGTTCGAATAGGCAAAGGCATCCCGATGATCCAGGAAAAATTTGACTGTTTCGACGGGGATGGCGAAGCCCAGACCCTCGCCAAACGTAATCTTCATGTTGGTAATGCCGACGACCTCGCCGCTCATGTTGAAGAGCGGGCCGCCGCTGTTGCCGGGGTTGATCTGCGCGGTGGTCTGCAAATACAGCGCACCCTGCAATTGCCGCGTCTTCGTGCTGAGAATGCCTTCGGTAACCGTGCGCTCAAGGCCCAGCGGACTGCCGATGGCGAACACACTTTCTCCGACCGACAACGCGTCCGCGCTGCCCAAAGTCACGGCTTTGAATTTGGGCGCGTCCTTGTCTTCGATCCGCAGCAAGGCCACGTCGTCAAATTTGTTGATGGCGATGATGCGCACCTGCTTGTAACTCTTGCGCTCCAACTCGCCTCCTTGCTGGTGATACACTTCGACCGAAATCTGTGTCTCGCCTTCGATGACATGAAAGTTGGTGATCAGAAAACCGTCTTCGTTGATGATGAAACCCGAGCCCAGGCCGCTGGGCGTGCGGACTTGCACCACGGCTTCGCCCAGGAGATTGACGAGATCGCGCACATTGCGCACGGCGGCGGGTTTCACTGTGGAAGCGTAAAATCCAGACCCGCGAACGACGGGCTCCTTGGGGTCGAGAGCAACGACCTTGGTCGCGGGCGCGGCGGCATTCGCCTGGGAGATCTTTATTATTTGGCCTCGCGGAATCACGAGAACCGTGTAGCCGATATCGACGACCACCTCATCGTGTTTATCCGCAAGGATTTTTCCGACGACCGCAGCCTGGTCCTTCAACTGAATCGTATCGGCCCGGGAAAGTTCCGCGCCGCAGAAAGCCGCCATCAAGACAACAAAACACCGTTTTAACATGGCCAAACGTTAATCAAGGCATTCGATTTTGACAAGTTTAGTTCATAGGACAAAGACTCCGAGGGCGCATCCGGTTCGCCCGCCCGGCCGCAGCCGAAAATGGCAGCTTGCGGCGTGCCAGAGATCAGTCTTTTCGAAGTTCGGAAGGGTGACGTTCGGCAGGACCCCGGAGAAAGTCAACCGCCACCAGATGATCGGATCACCGAGGCGATCTGTGTTCGCAGGTCACTCAGCGCATTGCCTTTTTCTTGCGTTGGATTCTTCATTAGCGCAAGGTTTGCCGCGTTCGATCGGCAAAAACCAAGTGCCCAACGGCTTGGCGCCAAACCCAAATACAAGGCGGTCGAACGATTCGAGGCGCCAGGGTCTTCTGAAAACAGATTGCGGGAAGTTGACACCGTGACACTTGCCGTTAGAATGGCGGTTACTGCGGGTGTAGCTCAATGGTAGAGTTCCAGCCTTCCAAGCTGGCCACGTGGGTTCGATTCCCATCACCCGCTCCAATCTTCCAAAGGAGTTGGCATAAATCGCGTGGGTGATTTCCCGAATGCTGCACGAGATTAATATCCCAGAATGCGGTAGAATTTTTGATTATAGCCGCCGGACGAGTTCGTGAAGGCGGCGCTGGATTGGGTGGCAACGAAATTGGTCTCGGTGGTCCAGATGCCCGAGGCCGCATTGGTCGTGCTTTGCAGGGCATAGTTGCGACCAATCACGAGGCTGCCGACGCTCACGAGAAAACCAGTGGACCCGGCAGGTGTCATGCTCAAGGAGACTGGCACTGCCGGCGGGATGCTCGCAGTCCCAAACATAGTGATTCCCGCATAGCCGCAATAGCCGTTCTCCGAGGCCGGGTTGGTGAAGTCAAATTTCACGGCGGCCACGTTGGTGGCCAGCGGGCCAACCGAGGAAGTCAGCGTTACCCGTGTGGCGGACTGGATGCCGCTGGCGATCGAAGGATTGAAATCGACGGCCCCCAGCAAGGTAAAATTTGTGGGCGCCGTCACGGTGGAGTAATACACGGTATAAGCCTGCTGATCGCGGCCATTATCCGCCCAACCGCCATAAACCGTAATGTTGGTCAAATCATATCCGAGCGTCGAATTAGCGAGCGCGTAGATTAAGAGAGACCCTGCCCCGCTGCCGTTGCCGCAAGTCACATAGTTCGTGCTGGTGGTATGCCCAATCGTTCCGGTTATCTGGGTAAGACCCAGACTACCCCCCGCCGTCAGTGAGTTCACGTTTCGGCCAGGCGCCTCTTCGCTGAAATTTCCCGAAGCCGTGCTGGGGTGCTGGCCGGCAACCAGGCTGCCGTTGTTCGCGATGGTCCAACTCGGATAAAATGTGCCAGTGCCGCTTCCCGTCTCGTTGGTCGTGGTAACGATGACGCCCGGCACCACGCGAAAGCCGAAGGGCGATGACCACAAATAGTTGCCGGAGCCGACGGCGTAGATGGCGCAGCCGTTCGAAATGCCGACATAGGTCACGCCGGGTGACGTGGCCGCCAGCACGCCGCTCTCGGTAATGGCGGCGGCATTCGTGGTGGGCACGCACACCTGCGCCGAGGTGTTTGGCGGAATCGCCACGGCCAGATTGAACGCGCTGCCGGTGTTCGTCCATGCCGTCGAAATCATGCCGCGCGAGGAATCGTAGCTGGCATTCGCCCACGTGAGGCCCACACCAGGAACCGATTGGATAAGAATGGTCTGATAGCCCGGACTGGCTGGATTAATGCCGCCAACGACGCTGTATAGATACTGTCCCACAGAACCAAAGGCATAGTGGTTGAACGAGTTCATTCCCACACTTTGAAAACCGCCGCCGGGTGTCCAGCCATCCCAACGTTCCCACATGGTTGTTGCACCCAGGTTCACTTGATAAAGCCAGGACGGATACGTTTGCTGTAGCAGCAATATATAGGCGAGGTCGTCGCGTCCAGCGGCGTGTAGCGCGGGCAGCAAACGCGGTGTGCCGATGAAGCCTGTGGCGAGGTGATTGCCGAAACTCGCAACGGAATTTGCGAACTGTTGCGAAACTAGGGATCTCAACCCGGGGGACACGAGATTCAACGTGAACGCCAGGGCGTAGCCAGACTGGCTGCTGCCATCGGCGAAAGATCCGTCGGGGGCGAAGAAATTTGCGAACGCCGCCACGATGTTGCTGTGGAGCGAAGCATAGCTTGCGGCATCGGCACTATTGCCAATGGCAGCCGCCATCTCGGACATCGCCTGCGCGTAGTAGGCGTAAAAAGCAGTGTCCATGACGCTGGAAGACGCCGCGCCGCCGAGGTTCAGCCAGTCGCCAAAATCTCCAGGCAGGCTGGCAATCACAGAGTTGGACGCGTGGGCACCGTCGAATTGTCCGCAGCGCACGAACGAGGCGTAATGGTCAGCGATCACGTTCGTATCCCCATAAGCGCGATACATGTTGTAGGGACAGATCCAGCCCGCGTCACCCCAGGCAGTTCCGCCGCTGCCGGCGCCCAGGTCAGGCACGACGACGGCATAGGACCCATCGGCATTTTGGGCATCCTCGCAGAACGTGACCATGTGCCGGCGGAAGAAGGACTGGACATCGAAATTATAGGCCGCAGTCGGCACAAAAAATTCCGTATCGCCGGTCCAGCCCATGCGTTCATCCCGCTGCGGGCAATCACTGGGAACTTCGAGATAGTTGCCTTTCTGGCCCCAGATAATGTTGCTGTAAAGCTGATTCACCAGCGGGCTGGAGCACGCAAAAGCACCGGTCCGGGTAATATCCGAATGCACCACGATGCCCGAGACCGAATTGATAGTGGGTGGGACGGTGAGTCCTCGTACCTCGACATACCGGAATCCGTGAAAAGTGAAACGCGGTTGGAAAACCACGGTTCCGTTCGTGCCGAATATGTAAAAGTCCGTCGCGTTCGCGCCGCGCAGATTGGACGTATATATCGTACCATTGGGATTGAGCATCTCGCCATGCCGCACTGTGATGCGATCGCCGGCACCGCCGCTGATTTTGAGTTGCGCCCAGCCGACCATGTTCTGCCCGAGATCAAACGTATAACAACCTGGGCTCGGCACGGTGAGATTGGTGGCCGCCAGAGTTTCCAGGCAACGCGAGGGTTCCGTGACCTGCGCCTGGATTTGCAATCCGCCAAGCCCGGGAAAGGCGGCGGCATTGCCATAGAGCGCCTGGATGACGGTCAAAGGCTGGCCCCCTCCGCTAATTTGAACGGTGGCATTTTCCCGGAAGCTCGATGTCTGGTTCGTGCCGCCAAGTTGGAAGGTGATTTGAAGCGTCTTAACGATGTCGAAGGCCGGATCACCACCCATCGTTGCGTTGTTCGCTACAAAATTGAGTTGGTTATTCGTCACCAACCCCGCGACGAGGGCGGTCACGTTCGTATAACCGCTGATGGTGGCACTTAGACCCGTCACCACTGGCGTCCAGGCGCTGTCATTGAAATTAGTTGTGTCCCACCCCGGCATTTCCAGGCGGGCGTCATACCCTGATCCAATCAGCAAATCGCCGAATTGAATCGGCCCATAGCTGGCCTTCCATGACGCATCGCTCACTACTGTTTGTGTGCTGCCGTCGGAAAGTTCGAGGACGAGCTGGGCTAGGAACCGGGGCATGCCGCCGTAGTTAAGCCGCGTGCCCTTGAATGCCAGATCGCTCGCGTACCAACCGTCACCCAGGATCGCGCCAATGGTGTTCGAGCCGCCCTGCACCATTCCCGTGACGTCGTAGGTCTGGTAATAAACCCGCTTCGTAAACTGCGTCCAGCCCGGCGTCAGCACGTCGTTGCCAACTTTTTGGCCATTCAGCCGCAATTCATAAGCGCCCAGCGCCGTGACATACACGGTCGCGCGTGTGATCGTCTGGCTGACTGTGAAATTCTTGCGCAAATAAGGCGCGGGAACCCGCGCGATGTCATTGAGGGCTGGCGTACCCCACGGCGTGCCGCCGCTGCCGGGCGTTGCCCACGAGGAATCATCATAATTGGTCTGGGTCCAATTGCCGGACGGCCATTGCGCGGCCTTCCAGGACGTGTCCACGGGAATATTCGAGATGCTGCCGGACGCAAACTGCACCACCAGCCGGCCAATGACACTGGCCGGTTCCTGGGCATCGCTATTCGTCGCCCCCAAGGCAAGGACGTTGGTTCCCGCATGCAACCAGGGGGTGACATTCATCCAGGCCGTGGTTTCCCAACGGGTCGCCGAGTTTGTCGTTGGCTGTCCATTTACGAAGACGCTGCAAGCATTGTCTGCGTAAAGTGCCAGCACCGCGTTGGTGATCGTCTGGCCGGATGGCAAGTTCAGTTGCTTGCGCAACGAAGACTGATAGAGCCCTCCTTGCGGCGTTTGACCCGAAAAGCTAATCCAATTTAGCCCCGCCGTGTTAAACAGTGCGCGATTCGTCGCCTGGGCCGGCGTCAAGTCGTAGGCCGCGTCATCCCCAATCCATTGGGCCGTCCAGTTGGTCGGAGAAAGCAGGCCCATGGACCATTGCGCGGGCGCACTATAAGCCGACACGTTGTTGCTGCCGTCATAAATCCGCACCTGCCAGAAACATTTTTTTCCGCTCGTCAGCGGCTGGCCTGCATATAAAATATCCACGGTCTGGCTGCTCGAAACTTTCCCACTGTCCCACAAGTCCGTCGCACCCGCCGATAGACCGGCCTGAATCTGGTAAGCGCTTTGGGTTTCGCCTCGCGCCTGCCCATCGCTTTGCAGTTGCCAGGAAAGCCGCGGTGTTGCGTCGCCGATGCCCAGGGGATTTGAGCGCAATGCGCAACGCAAATCAACGGGCACCAATGCGCCCTGGATCGAAACGACGCCCAGGCACATCATCAGAAGACCGGCGGCTCGTGCTTTGAAAAAACTGATTGTTAACAGATTCGTTTGTTAATTTTAGTTCGAATCAAAATAGAGCATTTGCTGGATATCGTATATCCCCTAACGTGGTTAAACCCCCTTCACCGAAACTGGTGAGTGTCGGCTCGCTGGCCACCTGATCTGGATCGCCACCCGAACACCAGGGCGCGGGCCTGGCGGCATCATCAGTGCGCAAATTTGCTTTTCCTCCCGGCGCGCTCCACACTCTCCGAGGGTGAGCATCCAGAATCCGCACATCGTGGTCCTTGGCGCGGGCTTCGGTGGCCTGACGTTTTGCCAAACGTTGGATCACGCCGCGGCGCGCATCACGCTCGTGGACCGGCAGAACCACCACTTGTTCCAGCCGCTGCTCTATCAAGTCGCCTCCGCCGGTCTCTCCGCGCCGGAGATCGCGCAACCGATCCGCGCGATTCTTTCCGATCAGACCAACGTCACCGTGCTGCTCGACAACGTCACGGGTTTCGATCTCGCTACGAAAACTGTGCGGCTCGAAAACAACACGCTGGCTTACGACTATCTCGTGCTCGCTCTCGGCGGCTGCACGAGTTATTTCGGCCATCCGGAGTGGGAGCAGTTCGCTCCCGGCTTGAAATCGCTCGACGACGCGGTACGCATCCGCCGCGACATCCTGCTCGCGTTCGAGAAAGCAGAGAACGCCACCGACCCGGCGGAGCATGACCGGCTCATGACCATCGTCGTGATTGGCGGCGGGCCGACGGGCGTGGAACTGGCCGGCGCGTTTGCCGAATTGACCCGCACTGTTTTGCGCAAGGACTTCAAGCGCATCGACCCCTCCCAGGCGCGCGTGCTGATGATCGAAGCCGCGCCGCGTGTGCTGACGCAGTTCTCACCAAAGCTTTCCGCAAGCGCCGAGCAACAACTCAAGAAATTAGGTGTCGAAGTTCGCACCAGCACTCCCGTAAAAGCGATCAGCCGTGGCCGCGTAGATTTGGAGAACGGCGAAACCATTTTCGCCGAGAACATCATCTGGGCTGCCGGAGTTTCAGCGTCGCCGCTGACGCAAGAGCTGGGGGTTCCACTCGACCGCGCAGGCCGCGTGAAAGTGAATCCCGACTTGAGCGTCCCCGGTCATCCGGAAGTATTTGCCATCGGCGACATGGCACTCGTGTTGGGCGAGGACGGCAAACCGGTTCCCGGCGTTTCCCCCGCCGCGATGCAAATGGCCAAACACGTCGCTCGGATAATCGAGCAGGACTCGTCTGGCGGGAAATCCCCGCGCCCGCCGTTCCGGTATTGGGACAAAGGTTCGATGGCGACAATTGGCCGGTCCGCCGCCGTGGCGAAGATGGGGCGGTTCGAATTCTCCGGTTTTCCGGCCTGGCTGGCATGGCTGGGAGTGCACCTGATTTTCCTGGTTGGCTTTCGCAACAAGCTGGCGGTGCTGTTGCAGTGGATTTATTCCTACTTCACGTATAAACGCGGTGCGCGGATCATCACCGGTCTGCCGGACGAAACGAAACGATGAAGCTCTTAGCCGCGCGGGCTCTGGCTTCGCCAGAGACTGGTGCAGCCACACCCTTAAACCGTTCCATGTGCGTTGCGAAATACACTGAATTTTGCGCAGCCGGTAAACCGACTGCGGGGGGTCATGATGCACCGGGGCCGCGCCGAAAATCGAACACCACAAAATTGAAAGACTAGCTCATCGCCGAACAGAAATGACTCGGCCGTTCGGCGGTCGAAACTCAAACAAGGTGGAAACTTACGAAAGGCGGTTTTTTGCAGGCGGTCTTTTCTTCCAGAATTTCGTGGGGGCCTCGGCCGCGGCGTGGAAAACATCGTGATAAGTCACGGAGCGGTTGCCGGCAAGAATTTGCTCGCAGGTGAGGCCCGCGGCGATCGATTTTAGAATTCCGCGTGATTTTCTGCTTTGCTGCTTAGCTCGCATATCAATGGCGCTTTGACGTTTCAGGCTGAGTTTGAAATCTATGCAACAGTGCAGGGCAATGAAAACAGAGGCGAGAAAGGACGCCGCGCCGTTCCTGGGCGCGCGACCGAGGTTCCATCAATCGGAAAGCGGAGAACTCAGTTCCCTTATCCCGTGCGGGCTTTCGCGAAGAATGCGTTCGAGTTCGAACCGGAGCGAGCCGGCGCTCGTATCGGCTTCGCCAGCGCCGGAGAGGGCCATTTTTTGGACCGCGTCCAACTGGGCAAAAAATGCCTGGGAAGGGTTCACGATTTGTTCCGCTGCGGTATTTAGTATGTTCATTTGCACAAGTCCCTTCATCCGCCGCAATCGACCTTTGAGGGGGCCATGGAATTGCGTAGCATGAACGGTGCCTGATCCTCGACCCGCCGTCAGTTAAAGTGTCTTTTCCCGATAACCCTTTGTTTTGCAAGTGTTTATGAATATTCTGCATCCTCCGGGCTGTCCGCTTCCATCCATTCTTTGGACAAAATTGCAGCCTCTCGGATACAACCGGTATAAAATGAACCCCTAGTGTTGGCGGGCCGCGGCGCCAATCGAAACTGCGGAACGGGCCGCGCACAACGAGCGCAGACGTGATCAAGGAGCTTTTCGAACTTCGTCATTCGTCATTTGCTTGCCGCGCCGTAGCATTGGCGAAGGCGGGTCATTCGTCGTTGATTCCCCTTCCCTTGACATGAGATCGCCGGTGAAGAACACTGCCCGCCTTATGGCAGAAACAAAAACCGGCGAGTTGATGGAGAAAATCGTTTCGCTCTGCAAACGGCGCGGGTTCATTTTTCAATCCTCGGAAATCTATGGCGGACTGAACGGGTTTTGGGATTACGGCCCGCTGGGCGCCGAACTTAAGCGCCACATCAAGGATTGCTGGTGGCGTTCGATGACGCAATTGCGCGACGACGTCGTCGGCCTCGAGGCCTCCATCATCATGCATCCCAAAATCTGGGAAGCCAGCGGCCACACCAGCACTTTTAGCGATTTGATGGTGGATTGCCTGCTGACGAAGAAGCGCTTTCGCGCCGATCAGGTCGAGCCACAGAGCGGGACGGTCTACAAATACACGGGCGCGCGACTTACGGAATCCGGCTGGAGTACCGACAAGCCGTTCGCAGTCCTGCTCAGGAAAGGCGAGCATACCGAAAGCCCGCGAAAGCGAGCGAAAGAGTTTTACGCACAGAGCGGCACGGACGCAGCCGCGGGGGACGCTAGCCGTTTGGAGTTAATCGGCGAGAAGACCGAGGCGGTCGAGAATTCCACGCGCTACAATCCCGAAAACGGCAGCTTGCTCACCGAACCGCGGCCTTTCAACCTCATGCTCAAGACCTACGTCGGCCCGGTCGAAAGCGAGGAGAACAAATCGTATCTCCGTCCCGAAACCGCCCAGGCCATCTTTGCGCAGTTCAAGAATGTGCTGGAAACCTCGCGGCAAAAATTGCCGTTCGGCATCGCCCAGATGGGCAAGGCTTTCCGCAACGAAATCAACCCGCGCAACTTCACGTTCCGCTCGCGCGAGTTCGAACAAATGGAGCTCGAATTCTTCATCAAGCCCGATGAAGCCGTCGAGGCGATCTGCGGCAGCGTCGCCAAGCCCTCCGGCCACGGCCACCCGGGCGAGCCGCAGTCCAATTGGGGCTGGCAGATGTGGCACCAATATTGGGTCGAGGAGCGCCTCCGATTTTACGAGAGCATCGGCCTGCCGCGCGCCACGCTCGAGGAGTATTGGCAGAAGCCCGAGGAACTGGCCCACTACGCCCGCGCCACGGTGGACCTGCTTTTCAAATTCCCTTTCGGCGCCCAGGAATTGGAAGGTATTGCCGCGCGCAGTGATTTTGACTTGAGCCAGCACCAGCGTTTTTCAGGCAAGTCGATGACCGTTTTCGATGAAGAACTCAAGACGGCCTGGCCGAAACTCGATGTCGCGCGGCAAACCGTTTTGCGGGACAGCTACGCGCAGGCGCGGTCCAAGTACCTCGCCAAAATGGGCGCGTCCGTCGAATCCGCCGGCAAGCAATCGCGCGAGGAGGCCGAGTCACTGGGTAAGGGCTACTATATTCCGCACGTCATCGAGCCTTCGGCGGGCGTGGATCGGCTGGCGCTGGCATTGATTTGCAATGCCTATTGCGAAGACGAGGCCCCGGACGAAAAAGGCAAACTGGAAAGCCGCGTCGTGATGAAGTTCCATCCGCGCATTGCGCCGGTCGCCGTGGCCGTTTTTCCCCTACTCAAAAACAAACCGGAGTTGGTGAAAAAGGCCCGGGAGGTGCGAGACTTGTTACGGAAGGACCTGGCGGTATTTTATGACGAAGCCGGGGCGATTGGCCGCCGCTACCGCCGCCAGGACGAAGCCGGCACCCCCTTCGGCGTGACGATAGATTTCGACACAATCGGCGAGAGTGGAGCGGAGTTGCTGGACACGGTGACACTGCGCGAACGCGACACGATGAAGCAGGAACGCGTGAAAATTGCGGACCTGGCCCCGATGTTGCTGGAAAAGATCCGTTTGTAACGTGTTTGAGGGCCGAGTCGCGGCTCTTGGCCACTTTCGACCCATGAGCACGGACACCGTCGTTATCAAAAAAAAGGCGCCGACGCTCTATGTAATCATCGTCATCAAACTGCTCAAGGGCCTGCTCTTTATGGGATTGGCCCTTTTCGCTTATCGGTTGTCGGACAGCGACCTGCCCTCGGCCTTTAGCAGTTTGCTTCACCATCTGCGGGTAAACCCGGAACGGCGGTTTTGGACGGAGCTCGCCATTCAGGTCGGCCACCTCACTGAGGCAAAGGTCCGCTGGGCCGCGGCGGGAACGCTGGTGTACAGCCTGTTCTCGCTGGTCGAAGCCTTTGGCCTGATGTTCCGCATTAGCTGGATCGGCTGGCTGACGATCTGGGAATCCGCCTTTTTCATCCCCATCGAGATTTTCGAGCTCGTCCACCGCTTTACGCCGACCGTCGCGGTCATCCTGCCGCTCAATATTTTCATCGTCTGGTACCTCTTCCAAAACCGCGGACGCTTGTTCCGGCACTAGCCCGGAACTTTCATAGCCGATGGGTGGCACGGGCGACCCGCCCGTGCCGTCGGGCCACTGGCCCGACGGAAGATCGCGGGTGCCATTCGGCAAATGCTTCACGCTCGGCCACCAGCCTGTTGCACTCCGTTCCGGTCGGTCCCGACGCGTCGGGAACCGGCACAGGCAGGTTGCCTGTGCTACCCATCGGAGGTCCGCAGCGTTGTGAAATATCCAGGCTGGAACTGAAGCTTCCCGCCTCGAGGAGGTTTACGTCGA
>Ga0073928_10004325_pt1 | contig 21164 bp, 14 predicted proteins | sample PaiPotPPA55metaG_FD_76969 | JGI IMG/M metagenome (GOLD analysis project Ga0073928, IMG submission 76969) | Iron sulfur acid spring bacterial and archeal communities from Banff, Canada, to study Microbial Dark Matter (Phase II) - Paint Pots PPA... ...
CACCCGGGGCAGAGTCTTATTCGCGATGGAACGATATAAGAAAGGCGAGGCTTCGCTTGGTAGAGCTGCCGAGCTTGCGGGAATCCCTGTCGGACAGATGATGACGCTCCTGACCGAGTTCGGGGTGCAGAGCAGGATCGAGGATGAAGATTATCTACAAGGACTCGCGGCGATCCGAAAGGCGTGGTAACTCCTGAAAGTCTTCGATTGTGTGCCGGAAGTGTGCGAGAACTGAACGGACCTCGGAATGCGGAAAAGCGGGTAGTCGACTGACGGCCGATTATTCGTTGTGGCGACAACTTCCTGTTTGCCCGTGACCGTGAGACTGGCGTGCGGACTAGCCGTCGAATCTTCTCCGGCCCACACGTCGAACTCCGACGGTTCTACGAGCTACTGTTTCTGCTGCGGACCCCAGAACTGCAGTTCGTTTTTTCCAAGAGAGAACGTGAGGGTCTTCGTCTCGCCAGGCTGCAGGGCAACGCGCTCGAATCCCGGCTCCGGCACCTTGCGGTCGAAAAGACACCGGTTAATCTCTTTGACGTCGTTCAGCCAAAGGATAGAGCCGACCTTACCTTGAACAATGGATTCGTCAGGCTTCTGTTCGCTGAGTCCGGGCATGATGATGCCGGATGGCTCATTGAGCTGGCCAATCTTTTCATCCCAGGTCATTTGTTTCAGGAGAGCCTCAGCCTTTTGCCTTGCTTCTTTGCTGAACGGACGGTCTTGGCCACTTGCTAAAGTAACAACGAATGATGATAGTGAGACAGACAGAAGGATGAATATATATGACTTTTTCACGCGCATATCTTTGTCCTTTGAACTAGTAAATGACCTTCAGCGAGAACTGAATCTGCCGCGACGTTCCCGCCGTCTTGCTGATTACGCCGAACCCTGAGCCCTTGATCGTGTTCGCGGGCAGTCCCATGTTGACTACGTTGAATAAGTTGAAAAACTCCGCGCGGAACTTCAGGTCAACGAGCTCCAGGCCGCTGCTTCGACGGCCAATCGGCGTCGTCTTGATTAGTGCGAAATCAAAGTTGTAGTACGCCGGCCCGCGAAACGTATTCCTACCCAGCGTTCCAAACCGCCCCGAATTGGGGCCAGTCCCGCCTGATATTCCAATCGGAATTGAAAAAAAGTTCGCGTTGTGGGCGCCGCGCCCAAAATAATCCTCACGCCGTCGGGTTGAACTGCCGGCGGTCGAGAGGTCTGGTATTCGGATCTGGTCCGGTCGGTCTGCGCCAATCGTCCCTGCACCCGTCTGCTGGATTCCCGAGTACACCGTAAACGGCGAGCCGCTCATGATTGTCGAGATGCTCAGCAGTTGCCAGCCCTTGGTCAATACAAGGAGTCGATCCGCCTGAAATCCCAAATGCTCCAGGTACAGATCTTGTGCCGCGCTAAGCGTGAAAACGTGCGTCACGTCGAAGCTGGAGGGCCCTTTTTCCGAGCGTGTATCGAATGGGTTCTGCGGGCTGAAAACCGCGACTGCTCCCGTCGATCCTGCTCCTCCGAGCACGCCGCTAACGTCATCCAGAGATTTACCCCAGGTGTATCCGGCCTGTATTGCCGGACCACCGTGGCCAACATTCCCGGACAATGACGTCTGCAATGCGTGATACGACGAGTGGGACGAAGCTGTAACTACGGACTCAAATCCGAAACCTCCCGTCACCGCTCCGGCACTATCGAAGTTTGTATATCGTGCGAACCCCCGCTCTGCTCCCTGATACGCATTCGGATACGACATTCTCGGAAGTCGAGATCCTGCTGTTCCGACATACTCGACGTCAGCCGTCAGCTTTCCGAAGGCACGCTCCAGTCCCAATGTCCAAGTCTCAAGGAGAGCATTGCCGAAGTGACGATCGATCCCGCTCAGATTCAGCAGCGATAGCTGGTGACTTGGCGACAGTGCTGCCAAATCTTCCTGGTATCGATTCACGTCCATCACTGTGTTCGCTGGTACTTTCTTCGGATCGCCGCTGGCCAGCACGTTCACGCCATCTGGCGTATAGACCTGCGGCAATTGTCCAGGCATGATCTGGAACCCGTAAGCAATCTCTCCATTCTTCGCCGCGTTGACGTGCGGATAGACGACGTATGGAGTCGATCCCGTCAGAAGGTTGTCTTGCCAGATGTTCGGTGGAATGACTGTGACCGCCCCGCCCACGTGCACATGCACCGCCATCGGCGCATTCCACTCAACCTGCACACGCGGCCCCCAGCCGTTCCAATTTGTCCGGTACGTCGGCTGTGGATTGATCAGATACTGCTGCCCGACTGCGGCGGGTGGAATCGCATCCAGAAAACTCGAGGTCCGGTGGGCCCGCTCCGAAATCGGCGTGTAGACCTCATAACGCAGCCCATAGTCGAGCGTCCAATGTGGATTGATTTTCCATGTGTCCTCCACATACGTGTTCACGTTATTCCTGTTGATCGCCGCCGGCCCAATGTGCGCGCCACTTGAGGCATACGGTGGCGCCACTGCAATCGTGTACCCATACGGATACCCGACCAGAAGGCTACTCAGAGTATCTGGCAGAGGATCGCCGACCTGCACATTGTGCTGTCCGCTCGCGGAAGGAATGAACACCGGCGAATACACGGTTCCGCCGCCAAAATCGTATTCCCCATTCGGGCTGATCCCAAAGTATGTCGTGTCCCGATTGAGGCGTGCTTCCACTCCCCATTTCAAATTGTGGTGATCCGTGGTCCGGGAGAAATTCAACTGGTCGTGGAACAGATTCCCGGACGCTGACATGACCGAACCCGCCGCACCATTGAATGGCTCATACAGACCGTCCATGAACCTCAGAGCTGGATCCGTATGGTTCAGCGTCACAAACGAGGGCGTCGTCCGCGTAAAAGCCAGTGATGCCGACCAGAGAAACCGCGGTGACATGGTGCGCGTGTAGTTCAACACCACGTTCCGCTGGCGATCCACATATTGCACGCCGAAGCTCGGGTCAAGCAGCGTTTGACTCGGATTTGTCGTCGGTCCCGTCAGATTGTCATAATTGAATCGACCAAAAAGCTGCCCTTTCGCAGCTAATTTCTGATCGACACGAATGGAAAATTGATCTGCATCTGTGATCACATTCGAAGGTGCCGCATACGTCCGTGCCCCAAAAGCGCCCGTCGGGTTGTTCGGTAGCGGATAACGATCGAGCACTGCGGCAATGGCGGGGTTCACTCCCGGACTTCCCTGGCTCCCCGCTATCAGCAACGTGTCCGTGCTGCCGTCGGGATACGTCACCAGGTCCTGACCCGCTCGCTCGGATGCCGTGGGCACGGCCAGAACCTGGGTCGTTCCAAGGACCTGCCTGAAGCCCTGATACTGCACAAAATAGAAGGTCCGGCCCCGCCCGTTATATACATGGGGCAACACAATCGGTCCGCCGTTCGTAAATCCGAACTCGTTCCTCCGGAACGGAGGGATGCGGCCCGGCTCCGCAATCGATGGGTGATCGAAATAGTTCCGCGCATCGAGAGCAGAATTCCTTAGGAACTCGAAGAATGATCCGTGAAATCCGCTGTTGCCGGACCGTGTCACGATATTGGTAAAACCGGCCGCGCCCCGCCCAATATCCGCCGGCATCCAACCCGAGCTTGACTGCAGCTCCTGAATTGCATCCACATTAAAATTTGTGAACGTACTACCGCCCATCTCGGGATCGCTGACGTCCGCCCCGTCCATTGCGAACACGGCTTCAACGCCGCGCTGCCCATTGACGGCAAACTGCTGAGTAAAATTTGTCTGCCCATTCACGTCCGTCATCGTGCCCGCGGCCAACAACAGCAGCGTGCTGAAGTCACGTCCGTTCAACGGCAACTCGCTTACCGCTTGACTGGAAAGTTTTTCGCCGCCTGTTCCGCTAACCGCATCCGAACCTCCTGTTGAATTGGTTTGCTGAGTGGCTGCAACCGAAAGCATGTTTTGATCGGACACTGTCAGCGCAATCGTTCCACCAGTGACATTCACAGCTATCGGCGCTGTCGGACCTCGCCCGGACAGTTGCACGGTCACGGTATGCGACCCTTGTACGACGCTCTCGATCGAAAACCGTCCATCGGCTCCTGTGATCGCCGTCTGCTTTTTCTCCGTTGTGGATACTGTCACCTTCGCACCGGGCACAGCTTGTCCGGCGGCCGTGCGCACCACTCCGGTCCACGCTGTTGCCGAAGGTGCACTCTGTTGCGCGCTGAGCGAGACTGCGACCATCATTCCCAACGGCAAAACTTCTTCCACTAAGCGGAGGATTTTTCGAAAAGTCCGAGCCGTTCGAGTTCCGTTCCGGTTGCTGGATTCAAGCATGAAAATTCCTCGGTTAAAAGTTGAATGCTCTTTTGTTTCGTGAAGTACTTCAATGAACCGAGAGACTCCCCGTGAGGGGTGTGTTGTCCGAGGATGCCCCAACAAGGACTTCATAGCTGCCCGGTGCGAGGTTCCAGCGGTTCGACGTTTCGTCGAAAGTCTGCAAGCCTCGCAGATCGATCGCTATCGTGACCGTCTGCGAGTCTCCCGGCGCAAGTGTGACTCGCTTCCACCCGACCAGCCGTTTGAAGGATTCGTCTGCGCCCCTCGGCAGTCTTGCGTACACTTCTGCGATCTCAGTCCCTGCCCGCTTGCCTGTGTTCTTGACGGTGAAGCGCGCAGTCTTCGCGCTTGAGTCGACGCTCAGATCGGAATATGCGTAGGTCGTGTAGGACAACCCGAAACCGAACACAAACAGTGGTTGTTTGTGCTGCGTTTCATACCATTTGTAGCCAACTTCGGGACCCTCATCGTAGTGGACTGCATAACTCGAAGCTTGATCCTGAGGTGGCAGTGGTGGAATGACCGGATGTGGCAGGTCTGTCTCGTTCTTCGGGAAAGTGATGGCAAGTTTGCCGGTTGGACTGATGTCCCCAACGAGAACATTGGCTAATGCCTTGTGTCCGGCACTGCCTGCGTACCACGCCTCGACTACCGCTGCAACTTTGTCGAGCCATGGCATCGTGACGGCTGTACCGGTTTCAAGCACAACGATCGTGCGAGGATTCGCTCCTGCTACCTGCTCGATCAGCGCATCCTGACTGTCGGGAAGCGACAGACTCGGCAAGTCCATGTCTTCGGATATCCACTGATAGGCAAAGACGATTGCGAGGTCAGAACGCTTGGCGAGATTCACAGCGGACTTCAGGTCCGTTCCAGAATCGAAATCGATTTTCGTATTCGGCAGTTTCGTCCGGAGGGCTTTCAACGGAGAGGTCGGAAACCAGATGTGGTCTTGCCAGTGTGTTTCACCCTTGCCCGCTGGCATGATCGCGTTGCCGCCCGGCGGGTCCACTTGCGCCGATCCTCCGCCCGAGAGCATGCCCACATCAGTGTGCCCACCAATGACGGCAATGCTGTGGACTCTGGATGGAACGATGGGGAGCACGGCCTGACTATTCTTCAACAGAACAATGCTTCTCTCTTCCACTTGCTGCGCAACTTCGAACCCTTTCTCCACATCGACCACGCTCTTCCGAGGAGGATCGTCAACGACTCCCGATGAGAACTCCGCGTACAGAACTCTCCGTGCATGATCGTCAATCTCCGAGAGCGACACCTTCCCGGCATCAACTGCTTCTTTCAGCTTCGGGCCGAAGTATTCAGCCATCGGCTGTTCCTGATCCATACCTGCCGCCGATGCCTTCTCAGTGCTGTGGGTTCCACCCCAGTCTGAAATTACAAAGCCTTTGAATTTCCAGTCCTTTTTGAGCACGTCTCGCAGCAAGTATGAGTTCTCGCAACCGAAGTCACCGTTGATCCGGTTGTAGGAACACATCACCGCGCCAGGATTTGCGATTGAGATCGCAATATGAAAGGCGAGCAGATCGGATTCCTGCATGGCCCGTTTCGAAATGATCGAATTGACGATAAAACGGCCTGTCTCCTGGTCGTTCAACGCATAGTGCTTGATGTCTCCGATGACATGTTGCGCCTGTTCGCACTTCATCATGTTGCCAACCTGCGTTCCGGCAAGCAGTGGATCTTCACCGGCGTACTCGAAGGTGCGACCATTCCTGGGTTCACGGGCCAGGTTCACACCCCCGCCCAGCGTCATACTGAAGCCTTGTGCTCTAAGCTCGCGGCCGATCACTTCGCCGTATTCGCAGGCGGATTCTGGGTCCCAGCTCGATGCCGCGCCCAGGTTTGAAGGCATAGCCGTTGCATATCTCCCGTTCGCACCGCTATCCCTTATTCCGTATGCTGCATCCGAAATGACAATGGGCGGGATGCCGAGGCGCTCAACACCCTCGACGTATCCCGCACCCCCATTCGCGAGATACGTGAGCGGCATTTGCCAGTTCGGAACGCGAGCCATCCCATTCCCATGCACCAATACCAATTTCTCATCGAGCGTCATCTGCTTGAGCACCAGCTCGGCGCGTTCTTCCGGCGGAAGTTTGGGATTCATCCAGGGCCGGTCGGCGTCCTGGGCGACGACTAGAGTCGCTCCGAAGATGATTCCGATTGCGGCAAGAAGTGCTAAACGAGAGGAGGATCCGACATGGCGATTGTTCATAAGTTTGAAAGCATCGCCGCCATGCGGCAGTTACGGGATCCCAGCCCTGATCCGATTGAAGGATTGAGCACAGTCGGGGTCGAAGTGGCGACGAACCAAGCAGAATCCAATAACGCGAGGAATTAAACAAGCTTTAACGGGTATAGACGTGGAAGAAGCCTGCTAAGTCTTTAGAAATGTGCGTATTATGAAATAATGCAGGGCTCGAACTTGGCATGTATCATACGTCGTCGCTGGACGAGCAACTGTGGGGCCCAGAAGCGAAGGGATTCTTACCACGTCTCGACGGCGACGACTGTCGGCGGGCTGGGATGGCCGTCGATGAGCCTAGTTTCGACCACGGCCTCCAGATTCAGGCGGTCCCAGTCTTTTGGGAGCTTTTCGAGCAGCGCATTCATGTATACGGGATTGGAGACTACCTCACTCGCCGCTTCGGTCCCTTCCCCCCAGATTCCGGCCAGGATGATGACTGGCTGTCCGGTGACATTGTCGTGAATTCTGGCCACCACAGCGTAGTCCTGAGCCAGCTTGGTATCGGGCAGATCCCCTCGGAGAGTCCACGATCTCTTTGGGGAACTCTTGCGATCAACGATTTTGCGAAATTGGTTGTCGTACTCAAACCCAATGGGCAAATCCTGTGTGATCCGCATCGTCCAGGGGTTATCAAACGCTCCAATGAGTACCACAGGGCCTTCACGGAGTTGCGCGAACGAAGTGTGCGACGCGCCAACGACACGAAACGCGCCATTCTGAGGGACAAGATGGACAATGGCCCGCGCCAGTGTGGTCACATCGGAGACATTCAGACTGGCGTACTCAGGCAAGCTATCTGCTGTCCTGGAGTTGCGATCAACGGTTTCAAAGGGTTCACCGAGACAATAAGTAACTCGGTTTGATGTTGCGGTGATTGGATTCCAGAATCGCTCCAAGTCTGATGGCTGCACGGGAAGCTTGATACGGCCCACGTTAAAACCGACGAATGCCGCGAAGAGCAAAGCGATTGCAAACGCAATCCAATGCTGCAATTTGAGACGGGAAGTCGCTCGCTGGGAATCTGCCTGCGAAACGTCCGGCGCGAGAGATTCTCGAGAGGATGCCTCAATGTGCTCTGCGGGTTGCGTAGGGGCTGAACCGGTTGGATGGGATGCAGGCTCGCGAACACATGGGACATAGGAGCCAACAGGTAGTTCGATGACCAATTCCCCGGCATGATCAGAGTTGTAGTAGTACTGGCTAAGTCGCTTTCGAACCTCGGCCGCTGTCATGCGAACCACGGGGTCAAGGTTCACATCGTAGTCTGGTTCGCGTCCGAAAGCCTCGACACCGATTGTCCGTTCCTTCAACTCGCTCGCATTGCCATCCAGCGCTTGTTCAACGGTATACGCGAGCAGCACCGGATACCTCTTGCTGTTTGTGAATAATGGGTGCGCCAGAAGGCGCCTCAATTGTTCACGCACTAAAACTGCATTCGGTACAGACTCAGCCCCGTTCGGTCGTTTCTCGGATTGTTGTGATGCCAGCATCCTCGAATTCTGCCACTACCAGGCAAGTTCCGCTCTGAACCGAGCAGAAACCCGCAAGAGTAGCGGCCAAACAACCTCCGTTCTTGCCGCTTCCACGATGTATTATACGTTCCTCTGACAGTTGGGCCGCACCGGGCGAGGATCGGATCAGTTCCAGGGCTGACGGCCAAAGGGAAACTACAGATCTGCTCGTCAGAGCTCCTCTACCACCGGCTATCTGCAGTCACTGACTCCAGGCCACTCAAATTTAGGCCAACGGTGCCATCTCGCCCAAGATGTCGCCTGCCTGCAATCTGTCGATAATCGGAATTTGAAGGGTCTGCAATTTCAAGGAGGCGGCACAATGGCGCAAAGACGACAACGAGGTTGGCTAAAGAAGGAAACGCGTATTCAAGGCGTGACATGGGTGCTTTATTTTCGAACTACACGAAAGTTCGACGGCAGACGGGTTGAAAACAAGATTCCTATTGGGTTCGTCCGCGATTTTCCCGACAAGACCAGCGCGTGGGCTGAAGTCGAACGACTGCATCTCGCGCTCAATCCGGTGGATTCGCGACGGGGTCTCACGTTTGCTGACTTGGCGCAGCACTACGCGGAACACGAGTTGGTGGATCGTTCAGAATCCATACACCCCAAAGCGCACACCACAATAAAAGGCTACGAGCGAGTCCTCCGGAATCGCTTGCTACCACAGTGGGGCTCGAGAATCGCTCTGGGTATCGAACCGCTGGAAGTCGAGGAGTGGCTGACGAGCTTGAAGAAGGAAGAAGAGCTTGAAAATCCAACGCTTGACCGAATGCGACGTGTCATGTCGATGGTCTATCGCCACGGCCAACGATATGGCTTGATTCCCCGAACTCAGGAATCGAACCCAATGCGCTTCGTTCGCTGCAAGACAACCAGCGGCATTTCGACGACGCAATGATCTATGTGCGTCGCACTTGGACGTGTGGCCAAGTAGGTTTGCCTAAGACCAAAGCTTCAAAGGGCCCTGTGCCGCTCCATCCCTTGCTGGCAGAATTCATGCTTTGTTGGAAAGAGCAGACCCCGTATTCGAACCCAAGCGACTGGGTCTTTGCTTCCTTTCGACTCAAAAGCAAACCGCCGCGCGTTGCGAATATGCTGGTCGAAGATTATCTGCGGCCCGCCGCAGCGAAGGCTGGAATTCTTTCATCGCATCGGGACGAGCACGGGCGAGTGGTGGAGGATGATCCGCGCCGGTTCGGCTTCCACAATCTTCGCCACAGTCTCGCGTCGTTCCTGGTTCGCATCAGAACCGATCCAAAGACTGTGCAAACTCTGCTTCGACACAGCGATCTCAAGTTTACGCTCCAGTTCTACACCCACGCTGTCAGCCAGGATCGCATGGCCGCCGCCGGCGAAATGCTATCCGCGATTCTCAGCCACGCGGCGGCTCAAAGCGGACTGGGAGCGGACTGAGAAAGAATCGCGCCGGCCTAAGTTCTTTACCATCATCCAGCTATAGCAACCGTCCTCGACCCGTCTTCCCAATGCGGACTGAGAGCGGACTGAAGAAAACCTGCTGATCCAACTAAGTGCTTTGAAATGTGGTGGCCAGGGACGGAGTTGAACCGCCGACGCCAGCCTTTTCAGTCTGTGAATTTAGAGTAGTTACAAAAACTTAGATGACAACGGACGGCACCGTAAGTCATTGTAAGGAATCGCCCGGCATTATAACTGTGGGTGGAAACTGTGGGTGGATGCTCCAAGGCGGGTAGTGTCCTAATTTGCCTTGTTCACGGTTGAATCGTGGCATGAATCATGCTCCTAACCCATTCCGAGACAGTCTGATTTTTGGCTTTTGCTGCTGCTTCAATCGCCTTCGTATCGTCCGGTGTAAATCGCACCTGCACGGTGCTGCCCTTCGCTTCGCCCTTCGGGAGCTTAGGTCGTCCAACTTTTCTAGGCTTCTTCTGCTGTGCCAAGTCTGAACTCCTGTGCGATTGCTGCCCTGACTGCGGTTATAGGTGATACAACAGGCGGAATCTTCAAAACGGTAATGTGGCGTATTGGGAACTCTGGATTGTCCGTCTCGTGTGCCCAAGCATAGGCGTGAGTTGCTTTCGGGTGACCGTGCAGTTCAAATACTTCCACCATCCCAGCCCAAACCGTCTTGCCCTGAAACGTCTCGTTTACGGGGACACTCTCAACGTGGGTGGAGTCTGTACCGTGTAGCTCCCGAATTATGTCTTTCAGGTCTTGGATGTAAGTCACACCGTTGCCTCAACCAGATCGCTTACACTCCAGAAATCGCGCTCGACTCCGGCTGCCATCGCAGGAGTGCAGCGCAGCGTGTTATGGCGTCTCACAAAGTTGTAGTACGCGAAGCGCAGGGCAACCGCTGCTTGGAAGTTTTCCAGTTTCTTACTGAATGCCAGCGTCAGGCGCGATAGCCGCTTTACGTGCAGCCGCGTGGTGGCGTTCAGGCGTTCGATGTGGCTAGTGGATACCAGTTCCATCTCGGGTTCGCCAGTGATGGGCCTACGCATAGCAGAAGCGAAGGAGGGTGCGCTGTACTTGCGCTCTGGATGTTGCGCGGCATCATGGGTATAGACTTTCACGATCTGACCGTAATCCACATCTGCGCCGAAAGATCGCTCAACCGCTTCCGCGTATCCGTGCAGGGCATCGGTTGAAATCTGAACCCTATTCCGCATCCGGCTTGCGACATCCTGCACGAATGCCGTAGTAGTGTCGAGATTCCGTTTGCCGCACTTGAACGATGGCACTAGCTTTGTCTCGGAATCTATCGCGCAGTACGTCCACACATCGCCGTAGGTCGGGTCGTCGTCCAATCTGAGATGCCGTTCTTTCTTGCCGATGAATCCCCACACCTCATCGAACTGCAAATAGCGGCATCCCAAGTCTTGCATCTTGGAGTCCATGAGCAGTTCACAGCCCTTGCCAGCGCGGACGCCTAACCGCATGATCGTGTCGCGGTGAACGCCCGTCAGGCGCTCGATTGACCGGATGCTGGAACCCTCAGCTAGTGCGCCAATCACCGCTATTTGCTTGTCCTTTAAGAGTACGTTTGCCATGACCATTACTGTATTACAGAAATTATCGCTTGTCAAGTAGTTTTTGTGTTACAATAAAGCCATGCCAGATGATGACGGCGGACAATCCGTAGAGCAGCAGCACCCAAAGCAAAACCCGGATGTTCAGGCTATCAATCCGCCATTGTCGCCAAAGGAGCCAACTCCCATAACAGCAACACCCATAAGCGCTGATCCAAATAGAACCCAGATAGAGCTGCTCGAAGACCGTATGCGAAGTGCTGAAAAGTGGATGGTTTGGCTGACCGGAGCCATCGCATTCTTCGGGCTTTGCACTGTTGTTGTTGGCGCTCTTCAATGGGGTGCCATGAAGGGGCAATTGGGGGAGATGCAAAGCGGTGGAGTTGATACCCATGCGTTGGCCGTCTCTGCTGGGAAACAGGCGGACGCCGCTAAATCTCAGGTCGACAAAATGGCAGAGTCCATCGCCAGAACCGATAAGCTTGTCGGTGCGACAGCTGAACTCGCGCAGGAAGCCAAGCGATCCGCTGAGGTTTCCCAGAAAGCTCTCAGGGCTACTATTGCAGCGGATAGACCTTGGATAGGGTTGAGCGAAGCTAGTTTCGGGGACATTGGGAAAACAAAGGGGGCGAATTTCTTTTTCTTGAACTCCGGTAGGCGTCCCGCTCTGATCGTTTTGAGCAACATGCAATATGCTTTTTATGACACTCTCCCCGCCCATCCAGGATACGGGCCTCGCCTTGTGCCTCCCAGTAGCGGCCTTGTGATGCCAAACGGCGGTTTCAACATGCCAACTTCGCTCCCATTCACGGATTGGTCTCAAGTCGAAGCCATCCCCGCGCCGAAGCGATTGTTCGTTTACGCTCGGGTGGAATACGAAGACATCGTCACGCACGAAAGGCATTGGACACATGCTTGTTTCGTACATGGCGCGGCTGAAGCGATTAAGACCGTAAACCACGGCTTCGTTGATTGCGAAATGTACAACGATGCCCGCTAGGAGGAAAATCCAAATTAGGACACGACCCCAAGGCGATACTTCTGCCACCCGGCGACTCGGCAGAGGTAAAGACATGCTCCATGCGATTCAATCTTGCCCACAGCGCTTCCTAGCTGGTGCTTTGAAGCAACCGGCTGAATCCCGGAGGGGGCGCTGAGGTTGGCTCGTATGCTCTCTATGTTTCGTGATCGCGGCTGACCTTGTTCTCCAAGTCCTACGAGAAACGAACTCTTTGCGACGGCAGGCATGACGCACAGAATCACTTTCAAAGGGTGGATTCTGGTCGGCTTCGTCATCTAACCCCATTGGTGGACGGCGAGAAGTCACATTTTTCACAAAAATCGAACATTCTTAGTGTCTCCGCCGAAAACTTGACATCCGGCCTTAAGCTAAAAGGTTTGGGATTCGCGACATTCTCTCCCCGATTGAAACGCGATTTTCAGTGCATTTAAGGACACCTGCCAATTTTGCCAATTTGGTCCGTTCATTTGTTCTGTTTTCGTAAATTTCCACAAGTAGACAATCAGCAAATCTTGCACTGTGTTACCGTACTGCCACTCAAAAAGGGGTAGTCCGAGTCCAACCGAAACTTGCTTGAGTTTTCAAGCTGTCTGCAAGCATTCGTAACAATTTGTAAGAAACAGAATCTCGATTGCGGAGGACGTGTATGTTTCGCCTCGCGGTTGCAATCTCTCTCCTAATCTCCGCCGTCTGCGCGGTGGCTCAAAACCCACAATCCAGTGACTCGTTCGCGGTGTCGCTTGCCCAAAAGTCCGTTACGGCCCTCACCGGCGGCGCTTCCGTCGCCGATGTCACCCTCAATGCAAACGTGATTTCGATCTATGGTTCCGACAACGAGAACGGCACCGCAACACTTGAGGCCAAGGGAACCAACGAGAGCCGAGTGAACCTGAGCTTGAGCAGCGGAACGCGTTCTGACGTGCGCAATGTCATAGGCGGTTTTCCCGCTGGCGCTTGGAACACGAATGGTGGCAAGTCGACGGCCTATGCTGGTCACAACTGCTGGGCAGATGCGGCGTGGTTCTTTCCAGCGCTTTCTTCGCTAACCCAAGCCGCGAATCCTAGTGTCATCTTCAAGTACATCGGCCAAGAGCAGCATGGGGGAGCAAGCGTTCAGCACATCCGTGCTTTTCGGATCGTCTCGCAGGACACAGCGGGCATGTTTCAGCGGCTCAGCACTACCGATTTCTACTTGGACGTGAATACCAACCTCCCTCTCGCAATTGCTGTGACCACGCACTCCGACAAGGACATGAACACCAATATTCCTCTGGAATTCCGGTTTGCAAACTATCAGGCAGTGAGTGGAATTATGGTTCCGTTCCATTTTCAGCAGATGCTCAATGGCGGTGTGGTTTTGGATATCACAGTCACCAATGCTGTATTCAACACGGGTTTGCCCGATAGCTTGTTCACTCTGCAGTGAAGGCGAGGGAACGCAAATTTATGAAGCGCACTATTTGCACGTTGTATTTGGCGACTCTACTATTTTTGAGTGGAATTGCTTCCGCTCAGGTTGCGACCACGCAGCCATTCAATAGCTTTGGCGGCGGCCCGTTCGATACCGTCAATCTCGGGAATCTAAATGTGCATTTCGCTGTTCCCGTGGTTCACAAAGCGGGACGCGGCATGCCCTTCGCTTACGACCTTACCTATGATAGTTCGGTTTGGACTCCGGTCGGCACAAGCGGACATCAGACTTGGGTGCCCTCAAGCACGTGGGGTTGGACGAACAACGCCCTTGGAAATTCGTCGCCCTACATCAGTTATAGTCAAGCAACTGGCTCAACAACCTCGTGCGGGTATATGGGGCAGGGATCTTTCTATGTCATTACTTACGGTAACTTTGTTTACCACGATCAGTTCGGTGTCAAGCACCCTTTTAGCATCGGGGGCGCATACATTGTCATCTTGACGGGAGCTTCTGGATGCCCGACCGGTGGCCCGCAGCCCTCCACTCCTAGTTCCGGTCCGGCGACCGATGGCTCTGGTTACATTCTTAATTTGGGAGTACCAACTCAGTCGGGCATCAGTACCAGCGCAGCCTACCGCAATGGACAAAGCATCACCGGATCCGGCCAGGGGAGCAACTACAGTGCTACGGATGCCAACGGAAATACGATCTCGTTCGACCCTAATACCGGAAAGTATACCGACACGCTCGGACAGAACGTCGTGACAGTGGCAGGTGCCAATCCCGTTTCATTGACCTACACACCACCGAGCGGAACTGCGGTTCATTACAGCGTCAACTACGGCACCTACAATATAAAAACAAACTTCGGCTGCAGTGGGGTCGCCGAGTACACGGGCAATAATGTGTCGCTCGTCAGCAGCATTGGCTTGCCGGACGGGACCTCGTATTCCTTTTCCTACGAACCCACGCAAAGCTATTCGGGGTACTACACCGGGCGGCTCAAGTCCGTTACTCTGCCGACCGGTGGAACCATCACCTACACCTATCCTCTTAGCAGCGATGGAACGAAGAACGAGATTAACTGTGCCGATGGCAGCGCTCCCGTGCCCGTTGGCACTAGTCCAAGCATGACCAAGGCATTAAGTTCTCCCGGCGGGCAATGGAAGTATGCCCGCACGCAAGTCTCCGGCAATCATTGGCAGACGACAGTGACCTCGCCAACTGGCGACAACACAGTTCTGGATTTTCAAGAGGACAACACGACTGGTAACGGAGCGACGTACAGCTTTTATGAAACAAATCGGCAAACGAATCAACTGATAAATGGAGTACAGACTTTGCTGTTGACGACGGTTACTTGTTGGAACGGAAATACCTCGAACTGTATGACAACGGCTGTATCATCGCCCATAACGTCGAAAAGCGTGACCTTGGAATATCCAAGCAGCGGTCTCCAATCGAAAGTTGCAACCTACTACAACTCCTATGGATTGGTAACAGAAGTTGATCAAAGCGCTTACGGGAGCGCACCGGGGAGCACTATACGATCAACCTACATAAGCTACGCAAGTCTTGGGAACAACATTTATGATCACCCAGCAAGCGTATCCATTACTGACGGTGGCCAGTCCGGCCACGTGCTCTCCAAGACCACCTATACGTATGACGAATACACAACCTACCCACTGCAGCAGACAACTAACACGCCACAGCACGGGAGCATTTCCGGCTCGCGTGGCAATGCTACCACTATCGCCAGTACCGTTATCGGAACCACGACGTTGACAAGGCATTTTGCCTATTATGACACCGGCAACGTTTACAAGAGCTATGACGTTAACGGGGCGATCACGACCTACAACTATGACACTACCGCGTGGGAGACCAACACTACCAAATCGTGCGGGAATAGCTTCGCGACTGGTCTTACTCTGCCCATTAGCGGACTTTCCACCAATGCGTACACAACCTGGAACTGCATTGGCGGCGTGGTGATTGGGTCAACAGACTTGAATAACAACACTACAACCACGACCTACAGCGACGCGGATTTCTGGAGACCATACTCGGTCCAGGACCCGACCGGGACCACCACTGTCTTCACCTACAATCCTTACAGCACTTCAGCCTTGGCGAATGTTGATAGCAAGATGCTCTTCAACAACAGCGCCTCCGTAGTCGAACAACTTACGACTATGGGAACATTCGGCCAACCGCTTTATTCGCAGCAACACGAAGCACCGAGCGGGACGAATTCTACTAACTACGATTCCACGCAGGTGCTCTATGATTCGTTCCTGAGAGCGAACAAGTCGAGCATGCCGTGCGTTTCGACCGCAATCACGTTTACCGACCAGAACCAGGCTTGCCCCAGCGCGGCCGTCACGACCAGCACATTCGATGCTTTGGGTCGTGTCACGCAGACCACGGATGGTGGGAACCCTACTCCAGGATACGTCAAATACACCTACAACCAGAACGACGTGAAGCAAGACATCGGTCCAGCTCCTCCCGGCGAAAACGACAAGCAGAAGCAACTGGAATATGACGCGCTAGGTCGGCTTACATCAGTTTGCGAACTGACCAGCCTCACGGGATACGCCCAGTGCGGACAGACGAATCCTTATAACGGCTATATGACGACCTACGTTTACGGCTTCAACGGTTCGGGGTACCTAACCGCGACAGTCACGCAAGGTCCGTCAGGTTCGCAGCAAACTCGCGTCTATACTTACGACTTGCTGGGCAGAATGATCTCCGAGCAGAACCCCGAAAATGGAACGGTAACCTACACCTACGATTCCGACTCAGCGGGGACGTGCTCTGGCACCTATAACGGCGATCTGGTCAAGCTTACGGACGCGAAGGGAAACAAAATCTGCTACCAGTACGATGTACTGCACCGGGTGACCGGCATCACCTACCCGACCGGTCCGGATTCGGCAAATACCCCGACCAAGACGTTTGTTTACGACAGCGCAACCTTCAACAGCACCGCCATGTCGAACCCGAAGGGGCGTCTGGCGGAAGCCTACACCGGCGCGTCTGGCTCCAAGATCACAGACGAATTCTTCAGCTATTCGGTCCGTGGGGAATTGACGGATACCTGGGAGTGTACTCCGCACTCGGGCAGCAACGGGTGCGCTTCTGTCAGCAACTACTACCACGTCACGGCTGGGTTCTGGGCCAACGGCGCTCTAAACACTCTAAGCAGCAATATCAGCGGCGTCCCAACACAAACCTATGGCGTGGATGCAATGGGAAGGACCTCTGCGGTAAGCGCGGCGTCTGGGCAGAACCCGGTAACCAGCGCCAGCTACGACCTCGCCAATTTCAAGACAACCGTGACCTACGGCTCCTCGGACTCGGACGTGGTCAATCTTGACCCGAACACGGGCCGCATGACCAAGTACACGTTCAACGTGGGCAGCAATTCCGATGTCGGCCAGACGACGTGGAATGCCAATGGATCGCTCGCGACCTTACAGGTCACTGACACAATTCCGAGTACGGCCGACACCCAAACCTGCAACTTCACGCATGACGATCTGTCGCGTATTTCCAGCGTGAACTGCCTCAACGGTGCGACCAACAAGTGGAACCAGACTTTTACTTACGACGCCTTCGGTAACATAACAAAAAATACCAGCGGTCCTGGAATTTCGTTCCTGCCGACTTACGACACGTCGAAGAACTGGATCACAGCCCTGCCAGGAATTACGACGACGACCGATAACAACGGGCAGATGACCTACGACGGGGTGCACAATTACACTTGGGACGCGGCAGGCAAAATGCACAGCGTGGATACAACAACCTTGACTCACGATGCCCTGGGCCGCATGGTGGAAAAGGCCGTCGGAAGCGCGTACACGCAGACTGTGTATAGTCCACTGGGCAAGAAGTTTGCCTTAATGAACGGGCAGACGCTGCAAAAAGCCTACGTTCCGCTTCCGGGTGCGCAAGCGGTGTACACCAGCACGGGACTGACTTACTACAGACACGCCGACCACCTCGGCAGTTCGCGGTTAGCAACCACTCCGAGCAGGACGATGTACTCCTCCACGGCCTATGCGCCTTACGGCGAGCCGTACTCACAGGCCGGGACCACAGACTTGTCGTTCACAGAGCAAGATCAGGATATGGTGTCGGGAATCCATGATTTCCTGCTCCGCAAGTACACTCCGGTCCAAGGCCGCTGGCTCTCGCCCGATCCGGCCGGTTTAGCTTCAGTTGATCCGAGTAGTCCGCAGAGTTGGAATAGGTATGCATACGTGTTGAATAATCCGCTGGCTCTCGTTGATCCGTTGGGGGACTGCTCTGGGGAACCCGATGACCAAGGGGTCATACATTGCGACGATCCACAGCCGGGTGGCGGTCAGCCGCCACCAAGCCAGCCTGGCTACCCTGGCTGCGTAGCCTACAGGACCGAGGGTTGTATCCCCTTCCCTTGCTCGATGCCCGGCGTGAGCTGTGGCGGGGCACCGGGCCCAGTCACAATCGGCGGTGGCCCAGCGACCGGCAGTAGTGGAGGTAGTGGCGGCGGCAGCGGCAGTTTTATCAACACGGTTGTTAACAGCGCTCTGAAACAATCGAAATTGGGTGCGTGTCTAAATAAATGGGTTGGTCCTGGTACTGTCTTGACGAATGCAAACCTTCCCATTGTGGACTTTCGGTCCTCAAGTGCGCAGCTGGATCAAATGCTAGGTGCTGGGGGCAATCAACTTCAGCCGGGCACGTTAGGAACCATCCAAACTCCGGTACCTTCAACTGGGCCGGGCACCCTTTACATCGCAAGCGAACTGTGGGGTAACTTGAATGAATCGATGCAAACCTTTATTCACGAAACCGGTAACCTCTTGGCCATACAACAGTTTACCAGCACCCCAGGCGACCCAGTCGGCAGAGCGTTCCTTGGAGCCAGAGGAACGGCCCCTGGGCCCGGACAGGTCAATGATCCGTTCGTCAATGACAAAGACATCGGGGAGCAACTGCAGGAATGCGTCTTCGGCCCACCGATGCTTAACCAGAGCATCACTGTTACTGCTACTCCTTGAGCTCGCTCTGATCGTGATGCCCTCGCCTCAGCAGGCGTTGGCGAAGTCCGCAGATGACAACCTTGCTCACGTCCGTTTGGCGATTATAGGAGTCAAGCGCCTGGGAACTGAAGAGGTGGAAGTGAGTTTCAAAGTTATGGGCGGACGCGAGCAGCCGATATTCATTCCCGACATAGAAGTACCGGGATCGGTGCAGTTAGTCACCTTGCAAGTCATCCACTTCGATGATCGGCGGGGATGGGGCTTACTTGGGCCTTTCTACGACGTTCCAGCGGGAAGCGCCGCAGTTATTCAGCCGACCCAAGAATTATCTCTTCTGGAGCGTCTCCACGACCCGAGTATTGTTGTGTTACCCGGGAAGCCGATACCTCGTCACAGGATTAAGCCAACTCCGCTGGGAGGAAAGTACAAGATCACAATTGGCTACTATGGCAGCGAGGTGGAGTGGAATAAGTATCTCGAAGTTCTGCGCAGCAAGAAGATGCCTAAGAAGTTTCCCCAATTACATTATGTGGAGTCCGAGGAGTTCACGATCTCGCCAGCCAAGTAATCCTCGTTTGACCTGCTCCCCTCTTTCCGCACACTTGAGAATACGACAAAATCCTTTCAGCCCATCTCCGGTTTGACCTGCTCCCCAAAATCCGCACACCGCTTAAGTATGATTTCATATTTGCGGAAAGGGGAGTCTATGTCGAAGAGCAATCACACCGAGCTTGGCAGGGGATTTTGCTGAAGGTGCAACTCAGTTCAGCGTACCAGTTCTTAATCCGGCTGCCGTGCTGCCAGAAGCCGGAGAAGGTGCATATAACTGCCTTACTGCAGTGTGCAGTGCGATCATGCGCGGCTGGACTTTTTAGAACAATCCATGAAAGATAAAATTGCAGTTGCTTTCATCCTCGCGCCTCCCCGAACTGAAGGAGAGCAAACCCCTCTCGCGTCGCTGGTGGGGCATCTTAAAAGAGAATTTGAATCCGCAGACTTCGTGGGGACCGAGATCAAACTCAGCTCGCTCGGTTATGGCGCATTTTCCTTACATCTTTCGGAGGGTCGCGCCAGCATAGTGGTATGGCCTATCCGTGGCCATTCAAATCACTGGCAAATATGGATTGTCTACGTTCAATCGCGGCTAAAGCGGCTCTTTCGGGTTGCTCCCCCGGACGATGTAGTGGAAAAGCTGGAACGCATTCAGAGCCTCAGAGGAGTTTTTTGCTAATTCACGAGGCGCGGGACGTCCGCTGGATGTCGGTGGCAGAAGCAGACCAGGAACTAGCGAATGCCTCAAGTCCGCCTATCAGGTAGGGACCCCCTTGCAGCAATTGCAACTCACAATCCATTCACAATCTTTTGATTGCATCGTCCAAGTGCCCAGAAGTGCCCGGTAATCGGCTAGTTTCGAGTGCGCGCCGTGGCCCGCCGACTATTCGCTCTCCGAGCGCCCTTTGAACAGGGACCTCCATCGGGCGTGCAGAAATGATTCCAGAAGCGATAGTCTCGGGAGACCAGGGACCAGAGGCCATCGGCAGAAGCAGGTTCACTCGATCAGTATGCTCTTTGATCCAGTCTCACACAGACTCAGGAGCAAACGCCGACAGCCTCGACCCTTTATCGCATTTGTCAAAATTGATCGCGCAAGAGTTTCCATGTGAAGGGACTCCATCTCGTGAGGCTGGAACAGATCCGCACAATATCATGCTCCAAACACAGCGTGTCCCCATCGCGCCTCCCAGGGGGCACGGACAGGAATTTTACAATTTTGCAACAACGGGCAAAAATCAATTGAGGTTCTGGCTTCCGCTGGTACTCTTCCTTATTGAAGGTCTATGGCAGGACGCATCCACGCAATTAAGCGTACCGAGGAGGCAACCGCATGGACGCCAAACCTGCCCTCGATCCACATCAGGATCACCTCGACGGGTTGCAAGACTTTGGCTACAACGAGCAAGAGGCTCGTTTTCTTTACCTAGCCGCTACCCATTCAGGATACTTCACACGTCACCAATTCCTCAGCTTCACCCACCAAACCAAGGGCTGCCTTGTTCATCGGTTTACGACCAAACTGCTGACTCAGCATCATGCCCAAGCAACCCAGTGCGCTCATAAGACTTACGTCTTCAAGCTCACCTCACGCAAGATTTACGATCTGATTGGCAAACAAGACCTTCGGGATCATCGGTTCCACACCGCCGACTTCATTCGGAAGAGGCTGCTGGTTCTCGATTTCGTCCTGGCCCACCCCGATCTTCAATACCTCGAATCCCAGGAGGAAAAACTCAAGTTTTTCCACGAACAACTGGGCATACCAGCCAGACTTTTCCTAGGGCAAGCCGATAGGACGGAGGGCCTGGATCGGAGCTTGAACCGCTTTTTCAAGGATCGATTTCCTCTCTTCGTTTCCGCCAGAAATGGAAGCACGCCAGGATCGACACCGCCCACTTTTGTCTACTGCGACCCAGCCCATCATGGCATCTCTTGGTTCGTCGGCTACCTGGATCGGCACCACACTTTCTTCCGCCGATTGCCCGCCTTCAATCTTGTCTACGCCACCCCGAGCCCA
>Ga0073928_10004329_pt1 | contig 21151 bp, 18 predicted proteins | sample PaiPotPPA55metaG_FD_76969 | JGI IMG/M metagenome (GOLD analysis project Ga0073928, IMG submission 76969) | Iron sulfur acid spring bacterial and archeal communities from Banff, Canada, to study Microbial Dark Matter (Phase II) - Paint Pots PPA... ...
CGGATTGAATTGTGGCAGCCCGTCGAACGACTGGTCTGGAATATTATTGGCGGCCCAGTACTGACGCATGGCTCCGAAGTAGTGATCGAAGCCCCGGTTCTCCTGGGCCATGAAAATCACATGGTTGACCTGGTTGATTCCTTGGGAGCCTTTATTGCCTTGCCCATTGCTTCCCACCAGCCCCACGCAGCCGTTCAATGTGACGATCAACGCTGCTGTTACCAACAGCCACAAACCGGTTCGTTGGGGAGCGCGCTTTTCTTTCATTAGGAGTGCCACCTTAGTCCGTAAAAACCTTCGTCGGCGTGCTTGAGATGAGCGCCACTATGGAACTGTTGGCTGGCGTCCGAGTGAAATCAACCAGATCGACCGGAGCGCAGTTTTCCACCCTCGATTTGTTTGTAGGGGTTTCCCCTTAGTAACTGGGCGGTGAAAGCCTGTACTACTTTCCAGTTAATACCTCTGAGTAACTAGGCTGCTGCATTCGGCCACTAAGCCGCTGCAAGACTGTTTCCGCGATGATGCGCTGGGCCCCGGGTTTGGAATCCGAAGGTACAACGATAAATCTGCCTGCCAGTTTGCTCAGCGCCAGATACGAAGCACGGTTGCTGTGCAAGAATTCGAGCGGGTACTCAGGTTTTCGAGCGCGAGCCTGAACCGGATCTACGTCCAGCAAGTAGGCTACGTCGGGATGCGGGATCATTTTCAAAAGTAGACGCACGTAGGTTCGAGTGAGAGGATGATCCAGATTAAGGTTCGCAAGCTCATCGTAAAGGTAGCGGTCGAAGATCACTACGTCGGTGCGGCTGGCGTTCGCCGTCACTATCCGAAGCGACAGGGCGTCCACGAAGTAGAGAAAGAACCGAAACCCAGTCATTGGCCGGGACCTGACATTCTTGTCCCTGCGGTTTACGGGACGGGTTGGAGTTCCGGCGCCGGACTCACCGTGAAATAACGCACGGCTCAAGAACTCGCGGAGGCCCTTGAAAGTCGCGACATCATCCCAGAAAGCAAAAACACGGACGCTGAGGCCCGCCTCGACAAGGCGTGCGCAAAGCTCCGCAATTTGCGTACTTTTTCCGGCACCATCGATTCCGGAGAAGCTCACCACATGCGTGCGCAGGTTTCTTGATTTCTGGCGAGTCATTGGGTCAAGATTCTCCCGGCTCAATGGCTGCCAGGAGGCCGGCTCGGACTGGCGCTGGAGAGCGCGGCAACGGATCCGATCGCAACTCCTGCTCCAAGCAACGCGCCGACCTTGATTAGGAGCATGCGTCTTCGTTTTTGTTTTGCGGGCGCGATCGCTGCTCCGGCGGGCTTGTAAGCGGCATCACCCGTCGTGTTTTCCACCTCGGCCGCGGCAGTGCCCGCGGGTTGCTGGGTTTTACCCTGCTGTGATTGTTGGGGGGCGGATGGCGCTGCTGGGGAAGGCTGCGCCTGGTCGGTGGTTGTGGGCTGCCCAGTGGTTGTGGACTGCACCGGGTCGGGACTTTCGGGAAGCTGATCGCGGCTGGGTTGGGCGGGCTGCGACTCTGAAGTTGGGGAGGTTGTGACTGCGCCCGGAGCCGGAGAATCACTTGGCGGCGCCTGCGGTTGCTGAACAGACGTCGGGTCTTGTTTCTCGTTTTGTTTCGGAGCGCCGGCCATAGCGGCTGGCGGAGTCAGCAGGGCCATGACCAGTCCAGCACAGATAAATCGCGTGAGCAGGGGACTCGTGACTTCCATGGTTATCTCCAGACGGAGACCGCAAAATTCCCTAGTCCGCTCCACAAGCGGCCGCTGACATATCGGCGAGAGTCTGACTCGCGTCTAACGGAACCTGCATTTCCCACTCCTGCGCAGGAAGATAGTGGAAGCTCTGAACCGCGTCCGCCGTGCTGTCAAAGATCTCGAACAAACTATCCACCCCGGTTGCCTCCAGGACGGTGGCTGGTCCAGGAGACACGGCCGCCAGTTTCACGTCACCATTGCACTTCATAACTTCTTCCAAACACTGCAACAGCAAATGGATCCCAACGGCATCGAGTTCGCGAAGCTTAGCGCAATCAAACACAAAGTGGGGCTGATTCGTGTTGAGCAATTTCTGGATCTGGCAAAACAACGTTTTACCTTCACCCCCATTCAGCCCTTCCGGTAACTGCTGCACCGTCACCTCGTCATGATCGGGCAGAAAAGGATTCCTGCTGAAAGACTCTTGCACGTCAATTTGATGCGACTCGAACGTACGTTTTACTTTCTGTGATCGCACTGCGCCCAAACCCCCGGCCGGACTCTCTAAATCTTTTCCCATCAGATCGGTCCCCATGAAAATGCTCCTCCAAAAATACGTCCCACAACGGCATCCCAACACCACCCCCTTGGTTGCCGGAATGACCTATCTAAGTTGTCTAGGAAGCGTGCTCGGCGGGACTGTAGATTCTGCGGATTTTATACTTACTGGGTGCTAAGGCAGAGCCAACCAGAGTCCGGACGACCACACTCGCACGGTTAGCGCGACGCTGGACTTTTACGGCGAAAAGGTTACAAATGCTAATTAGGCATGCACCGGTTCAAGCAACCGGACTGCGCCCTTGAATCAGGCGAATCAGCACAACTACGACCGCCAGTATCAGCAGAAGGTGAATGTAGCCACCCAGAGTATAGGAACTGACTACACCAATGGAGCCACAGCACGAGCAGTATCACGAAGACTGTCCAAAGCATTTGTTGGCCTCCACGTTTGGCGATTGACGTTCTGTGGATAATGAGAAGTCCGGTCGCGATGGACTAGACTTCTCTTCATTGAAAAAGCTCAAAATACGGGCCGCGTTAGGAGGCGCGACGCTTATCCCCCTGTTGCTGGTCATTCTGTTCTTGATCCTGGCCCTGACGTGATGGATTCCTCTTCGAAATATCTTGCTGGTCCTTTTGTTGCTGTTCAGATTCTTGTCCAGGCTTCTGACCTTGTTTGTAAACAGATTGTTCGGATGTTTTCTTGTTCGGATCGTCTGCCATGAAGATTCTCCTGAAGCAACGCGCTTATGACGCAATTGCAAATTTGTGCACCGAACCGGTTAGTTGCAGGAATGACTTTTGTAGTTGTCTCGCAAGCGGCTAGGCGGGTTTGGCGGATAGCCAGGAGCTTTCGGCGATTCGAGAAGCGGATTAGCGCGACGAAGCCGACTCTACACACACTCGAACCAAAAAACTAACACCCAGAAAGCGTGGCGGCAATACAGCACAATGAGTCTAGCCGGGAGTCGAATCCAATCATGGTGACAAACATGGCGTGCTTTCCTGTGAAGCGTACCGTACGCCCAGGAGGCGAGAACTTCATACCAGCAGCGCTGTAGAAGTGCCGCAGGAAGACGATAATCGCCACTACACGACCATGCAGCATCCGGACGCTGTGCCTTCGCAGGCATCTCAGCCTCTGTGGATCCAAAAGCAATGAAATTTCCGCAGGGACCTGGAAACCGAGAGACCGAAGTGCTGCTCCCGGGGGAGCGCAGCACGGCTGAGGGCAGGGCGGTTGGGAATCGCATCCTTCTTGCTCTCCCGGAAGCCGAATATCAGACTTTGCGCCCGTTATTGAGCTCTGTGGTCTTGACGCACCATGCCAGTCTGCACGAACCTGGCGACAAGATTGAGTTTGTGTACTTTCCCAACGCTGGCCTGGTGTCCTTGGTGGTAGCCATGAAGGAAGGAAAGACAGTCGAAGTAGGCGTGGTTGGGAACGAAGGGTTAGTGGGGACGCCCGCGGTCGTAGGGCTTGACCGAAGCCCGCACCGCGCAATCGTGCAGATCACCGGAGACGGACTGCGGATTCCAACCGAAGCCCTGCGGAGCGTATTACCGGAGACACCCCAGCTTCAATTCCTCGCCAGTCGGCACGCCGTGCTTCAGGGAATGCAAGCCGCTCAGTCTGCGGCCTGCAACCGGCTGCATGGAATTGAGCAGCGCCTCGCGCGCTGGTTACTGATCATGCAGGACCGGATCGATCAGGGCCTCCTCCGTATCACCCATGATTTCCTGGCGACTATGCTGGGAACTGACCGGCCGAGCGTAAGCCTTGCGGCCGGAAGCCTTCAGAGAAAAGAAACAATCAAATACACGCCTGGCGCAGTAAGAGTCCTCAACCGGAAGAAACTCGAGGAATGTGCGTGCGAATGCTATGGGCTCATTCAGCAATTCAACGGTTCTATGGGTCTCAAATAGGGGTGCAGACCTCCGGTAGGATACCCTACCGGCGGCGCCCTTTCCGCCTACGAGAGTGCTCGTACCTGACCGCCCAGCGAATTTACAGACCTATTCGCATGCTATGGGCTCATATCCGGATTCCCCAGAAAGCCTGCACACACACCAAGAGGCCCTTGTCGAACTGAACCCCCGATGGCGCGAGCTCTACGAAGCTGCTGTGTTGGAACTGGATCGTGTGGAACTACTTCACTGCATCGAGCTTGCGGAACAGGAGATTCCCGAAGACACGGCCACTGAGCGCGTACATCACGCACCGGACGAGGTGGAGGTTATGAATAACGTCGCGTTGCAAGCATCAAATCTGTTACGCTGCAGCGCACTCGGGGAAATGACGCTAACTCGCCAAGTTCGGTAACTGGCTTGCTCCAATCAGCTGCTCAATTGTGCTAGGCAAATCTTCCCGCGGCGCAGCTTTCCCGCAAACCGCGTCTACGCAACAGCGCACGGTGTGTGGAATGCGCGTGCTAGCGGTGTAGAGGATCACCGGCAAAGTGGGAAACTGATCTTTTATCGCTGAAGCCAGATCCCCGCCGTTCATTTCCGGCATGTCGTAGTCAAGAATCGCAACATCGGCTGCGGCTGAGGAAAGCTTATCGAGGGTCCGCTCTGGAGAGGCGCTGGCCAAAACTTCGAATCCTAAGCGCTCAAACACAGCTTTGTAGAGCGACAGCAGTACTTCAGAATCGTCCACCCAAAGTAGCCGACGGCTTTTCCCTGGTTGGGCCGGGCATGCGCACGCGATCGCCGATGCCCCAGAGACTATGTCCCGGGGTAAGACCTGCTCCGCAACCACTTGAGCCTGATGCATCAATCTCCCGTCCCCAGACCGTAAAATAGGGCACGCGCACACCAAGGGCAATGCCGTAAATCCTGTATTTGCGGGTAAGAAAATATGAGGCAGGACGACGAAGCGGTCTAGCAGGACACCGCCGACCGCCTCGTCGAACCAGAACTACAGACGGCCTGATAACAGCAAGATGAGCAGGATGAGCACGATCAATCCCAGCCCGCCGCTGGGGTAGTATCCCCAACTGTTGCTGTATGGCCAGGTTGGCAGAGCACCTACCAAAAGCAACACCAAGACGATGATCAGAATAAGGGGCATCGGTTCCTCCTAAAGATCGCCTGTCTGACATAAGATGCCTGCCGCGCCGAGCAGTTCATCCATTGAACTATGTAGGCCGCAGGCAGGTGGGCTGTAACGGGGACTAAACATCGAAGACACGGTACGCAGCCGCGGGCTGTTGCGCCTGCAACAGCGTGATGGCGACGTTGTGGACCGGGATTCCGGCAGTGGTTTTACCGTTCAAACTGCCATGATGCGCATGTCCGTGTAATATCAGTTCCGCGCCGTGACGATCCACCACTTCAGCCAAACGCGAGCTTCCCAGGTAGGGATAGATCTCCGGCGCTTCGCCGGATACCGTCGCGGCAATGGGAGCGTAATGTAGCACAACCACCCGCTTCAATGATCGAAGCTGGGACATGGCGCGTTCCAATTTCATGGCCTCGTCTATCGAGGCTTTAACGAAGGCCTTGATCTCCGGTTCCCCGAAGGCTGTCAGCACGCCACGTCCAAAGCCGCCGATAAATCCCTTGGTACCGGCGAAACCGACTCCATCTCTCTCATAGCCGGTGCCGTCCAGTACCTTGATTCCTTCCGATGTCATCATGCGGATGAGTTCGGCCTCCTGTCCGCATTCATAGTCGTGATTACCCAAAACCGCAATGGTTGGCACTCGGAGGCGCACTAAAACGTTAACCAGCGGTTCCATTTCCTGGGGGCGGCCATAGTTGGTCAGGTCTCCGGCGACTACCAACACGTCGGCCTCGTCGCGAACCCGGCCCAGTTGTTCTTTAAGAAGGCCCTGAGTTTGGGCGGAGAAGTGGAGGTCGGCAGTCGCGGCAATTCTCATGGCTACGGGTTGTTACTTTCTAGGCCGCCCCGCGGCGTGACTCGACGCTGTCAGACGGCCATTCAATATTCTTCCCCCGGAGGGCGCGATACTCAGAGAGCAAATCGTCAAGGCCCCACTCGTTGACATCAATCGCGAACATGTTCTCGTCCACCAGGCTGCCGCGAAACCGTGCTGCGGGGTCAGGATTCAGTAGCTTGTACATCAGCCGGTTCACTAATTGAGTCCAGACTAGCAGAGGCACGAAGTGGCTTTGCGCCGGATAAACATATCGAAACAAGAGCAAAGTCCAGAGCAGCATCTCCCAGTGAGCGCCGGCGAGTTCGAGGATGCGTCCCCAGTCTAGCCGCCCACCGGTGGCATAGATGATGTGAGCAATGTCAGCGCCATCGAATCTTTCCCGGCGTACCACGAACATTTTCGAAGCCAGCAATTCCTCCGCTGCCAGAACTCTGGTGGCAACTCCGAGGACCTCCGTCGGTTGCGCGCGGTCAATCCAGGAATCGGTCACGGTGATCGCGGCGTTACTCATTCCGGTGATGAAGTCGACGAAGAAGTCGCCGCGATGAGCTTTGGCGAGCCAGATCGAATCGCAAATTTCACATCGAAAGCCCTGTTTGTGCAACAAGTCCAGAGTAGCTCCGGCCGTTTCCGATGTCAGGAATATATCCAGGTCCTTGACCGGCCGCCCCACGCCGGTATGTTCCCGTAGCGCGAAAGCACCGGAAACAGCATGGGGGACACAATTCGCCTCAAGGATCCGAAGTACATCCTTGTAAAGCCGTTGACCTGCGCACAATTCTGGCTCCGCCGACGAAGTCACGGGCAAGGCAGTCTTTTCCTCTGGCATGGCGGCGACTTGGATGTGACGGTGCTGAGTTGTGGTTGTTTAGGGGGAACAATCCGGGCATCCTGCTGATTCTTCGCCCGGCTGCAAACCTGGGTTCGACTGCCTACATCTCATACCTGTGAATCGACATATCTGGCACCTTTGGAGCTCGCTCGATAGCATGGCCGATGCCTTCCTCGCCCGACTGCCTCTGCTGGTCCTGGGAGTGATCGTATTCTGTCTTTTCTATGGCGCCAGTCTTCTGGCGAACCGAGTGATTATCCGGGCCACCAGGAGACACCGGCGCAATCTTGGAGTGGTCTTCGCCAGGTTGGTGGGCGCAGGCATTATCTTGTTAGGTTTCCTGGTCGGGTTCTCCATCGCAGCCCCGTCGTTCCAGGCCTCGGACCTCATCAAGATTCTTGGCATTGGCAGCGTGGCCATCGGCTTCGCGTTTCAGAATATATTGCAGAACTTTCTGGCAGGACTGCTTCTCCTGTGGACAGAACCGTTTCGCGTCGGAGATCAAATCCGCTTGGACAATTTCGAAGGAACGGTCGAGGCGATTGAGACCCGTGCGACGACGATTAAGACCTATGACGGGCGACGCGTAGTCATTCCCAATGCGGATCTGTTTACCCACGCCGTCACCATCAACACCGTTTTTGATTCCAGGCGGTGGGATTACGAAGCGACAGTGGAAGCTCCGGCGAAGGATATCCGAGGTCTCAAGGCTCGTATCGTGGACGCAGTACGGAAGGCGGAGGGAGTCCTGGCGCAGCCGGTTCCGGAGGTTTTGGTCGTCGGACTCGGTGAGCCCAGAGCGAACACCTTGAAAGTTCGCGTCACCTGGTGGACTCGCCCGCGAGATCACGACATGGTTACGACTCATGATCGCGCGCTCACTGCAATCAGTGAGGCGGGGGCCGCTGGTGCGGCGAATCCAGATGAACAGCGTGCTGCCTAGTTTGAATCGGGCGCGAGATGCTTATCGAACAACCACTTCAACTTCCCCTCGCTGGTCCCTGATTTCAACTCCAACCGAATCGCCCTTACGCTCTAAATAAAGGTCTACAGATGCAGCTTGCACTTTGAGTCTTCTCACCCAAAGGTGTGAAATTGAGGGCGGAAGGTAAGGCTGCTCAAGGATCAGCCGCCCATTGCGTGCATCTATGGATAGTCCCAAGCACGCTTCCAAGAGCATAAAAACGGCACCCGCCGCCCACGCCTGCGGAGCGCAAGCGACTGGATAAAGCGTGGGTCCCTCGCCGGAACGGCGTTCCAGTCCACACAGCAGTTCAGGCAGACGATGCAGATCAACCTGTGTGCTGACATCGAGGAACCCGGAGAGGACACGAGCTGCATGGTCGCGAAAGCCGTAGTTCGACATGCCCAGAGCGATCATTGCATTGTCATGAGGCCAGACCGAACCGTTGTGATACGACACCGGGTTGTAGCGCGCCTCAGAAGCCGCAACCGTTCGCACACCCCACCCGTTGTAGAAGTCCGGAGAGAGCAGGGCTCGCGAAATCTGAGCAGCATGGTCAAGAGAGGCGATGCCGCTGTAGAGACAATGGCCTGGGTTCGAAGTCCGCACCTGGCACGGGTTCTTCTTGCCGTCCAGCGCCAACGCGTACATTTCAAGCTCGGGGCACCAGAAGCATTCTTGAAATCGAGTCTTGAGAGTTGTGGCCTGAAGTTCGAGCACCTTGGCGTCGTCATGTTTCCCCAGGGCCATTGCCAGCCGAGCGGCAGCCCATTTCGCGGCATACACATATCCCTGCACTTCACATAAGGCGATCGGAGGTTCGGCAATCGAGCCGTCGGCGTGGAAGACAGAGTCGTTTGAATCCTTCCATCCTTGTTGAACCAGGCCCTTGTCGGAGCGGCGAGAATATTCGACAAAACCGTCGTGATCGCGATCGCCGTAGCGATCGATCCATTCCAATGCCAATTCAATATTTGGCCACAGCGATTGAATGAACTCGAGATCCGAGGTTCGCTGGTAATAAGCTCCCGCCAGGATAATGAATAATGGTGTCGAGTCAACTGATCCGTAGTAGAGACCGAAGGGGACTTCACCCAGCGCGGCCATTTCTCCTGCGCGCGCCTCGTGAAGGATCTTGCCGGGTTCGGCTTCGCACCCGGGAATGACCTCCGTTGCTTGAGTCGCGGCTAGATATTTGAGCACCCCTTTAGCGATCTGCGGATCCATCCATAGGAACTCCAGTGCGGTGATGATGCCATCGCGCCCGAACACCGTGCTGAACCAGGGCACTCCGGCATAAGGGTAGTCGGTCTCGGGATTTCCGACGGTCATCATCCGGATGTCCGCGGCGGAGCGCCTTAGCCATTCATTGAATTGATGGTTGGAAGAGTGGACATAGCATTCTTCGCTGCTGCCGCCTGTCCGCATGTCCATGGCGACGGCGTCCAGCGCGGTGTTAAATGTATCCGTTCGCTCCGGACAGGATTCGTATAGACAGGAAACAACGAGTTCAAGAACGATCTCTTCTTTGGGCTGCAGCAGAAGATTGAATTCGCAACCGTGCGCGGAGATGTGGCTGGGGACGGGAGTACAGCGTAGGCAACTGCGTCGCACTGCATCGTCCAAGCCCCGATAGGACAGAGTCACGGAGTCGCGGTTCACTTCAGGTTCCCAGTGTTCACCTCGACGTGACCGGTGGGAACCTCGAACTTCGAAAAGATCGGCGAAGTCGCTGTCGAACTGCATGGTGATTGAGATCGAAACCGGCGACAGACCGTAGCTCGAAATTCTCAGTTGCTCATAACACGCTCCCCGCCATAGGGTCTTAGAACGCGTGACATGGACAGTTCCACGAGGGATAAGAACGTGATCACCGCGGGCAATGTCGACATTGGTCAGGTCTGCGGTAAAAAGGGAATTGTCTTCCCGGACCGTGGAACTCAGCAGTAGCGGCCTTTGATTGCCAATGTAGAGCGCCAAATGTGACAGGAAGCGAGTCCCATCGAAGAAGATGCCGTCCTCTCCGCGCCCGACCAATTCGATGTCACCAAGGCGGTCGAATACGGCGAACATCTGTCCATACTTCAGGACTCGATTGCGTTCATCTGCCGGCGGAGTTTTTGTTGCTATATAGAATTGCGCGGGCTTTGCATCGTCCAAGAATCACTCCATCGAACGTCTGGCACCGCGTGAGTGAGCCGCTCGTACAGTGCCAGGTAGTCGGTCGCCATGCGAGCTGAGGTGAAGCGCTCGTCGAAACACTGGCGACAGTCGCCGCGACTGATTTGCGAAATCTGTTTTACGGCTCGAACTGCGCTGTCCGTGTCTTCTGCCAGGAAGCCATTACGTCCTGGTTCGATTATCTCCGGAACCGAGCCGCCAGGATAAGCGATGATTGGTGTGCCACAAGCCATGGCTTCGATCATGACAAGTCCGAAAGGCTCTGGCCAATCAATCGGAAACAGGAGCGCCAGCGTATTTCCGAGGAACTCGTTCTTGTCCGGATAGCCGATTTCGCCAATAAATTCCACCAGGGGATTGTTCAAGAGAGGTTCGATCTCGGACTCGAAATATTCCCGGTCGGCGCGGTCGACCTTGGCTGCTATCTTAAGTGGGATCCCCACCAAAGATGCAATCTGAATCGCCCGATCCACGCCTTTCTCGGGTGAGATACGGCCAAGAAAAGCCAAATATTTTCCCGTCTGGGGGTAAAACTCAAATTGACTTTGCGGTAAGCCGTGATAAACCGTCCCTTGCCAATTGGCGTTAGGGAGGGGATGACGTTGCGCATCCGAGATCGAAATCACGGGCATGTCAGCGAATTTCTCATAGACGGGTTGAAGATCGGGGATGTCCAACCGGCCATGTAGCGTGGTTACATTCGGAATCCCTTCGCGGCGGGAGAGTGGGAAGTGCAAGTAATCAATATGGAAATGAATAATGTCGAAGTCACTGCTTCGGCTGAATACCTCTTCCAGCATTACGATGTGGTGGGCAAGGTGATCAACGCTAGTGGCGCTCAAACGCAGCGCTTCAGGGCACACCGGCACCAGGTTCGCTCCGGTGACTGAATCGCCGCTGGCGAACAGAGTCACGTCGTGCCCCAGACGCACCAGTTCTTCCGTCAGATACGACACAACTCGTTCGGTCCCACCATATAGCTTTGGCGGAACGCTCTCGAAAAGCGGTGCTACCTGCGCGATTCGCACGGCATTTCCTCGGCTAGAAGTGGCTGTCGGAGCACTAGGTATCGCTCTCTTTAACCATATTAATATTAATAGAGCTGCGAGGCTTCTGACGAAGATAGACCTTGCGCACGTGGTCTGGGAATCAGGAGCCTACTGTACCCTCACTAACGAAACGCTGTATCGGGGACTTGCACAACCTGGGTGGACGATTTCATCTCTAACCAGCGGGAGAATATTTAATGGCCACGAAGAAGAGTTCAGGCAGAAAATCCGGACGCAAATATGGAAAAGCGGCGGGCAAGCGCGTCGCCAGCGCAGTACGACGTGCCAAGCGCGGCACCCTCCGCTCCGGGAAAGGCGGCAAGGGCGGCGCGGTGAAAAACCGCAAGCAAGCAATCGCAATTGGGCTCTCGGAGGCCCGTGAGAAAGGCGCTAAAGTTCCGCCCCGAAAAAAGGCCAGCTAGTCAGGAATCTCTTGGGGTCTCATGCGGCGGGCGCCCCTTTCGAAGAATGCTTTGCTTCACGCGCGGCGGAACGCCTTGATTTAACGTCGGATCAGCCTCCCACCTGGCTATGGAGCGCCGATTGGCCTCACCCATCAGTACGATCAGGCTCGAAAAAAATAGGAAGCCGACGAGGGCCCAAGCGTCCTGATGCCCGAGAATCGTAAAACTATGGAGCGGAGGCACGAAGAAGTATACGGATCCGATTGCGGCCAGGACAACCGAGAGTACGGCGGGCCCAAAGCCGCAGTACCAGGACGCGAACACTATAGCGGTAAAGGCGGTAAGGTAGGTATCTTGCGGACCGAGCAATGGATAGAGAAGTTTTCGCACAGCCAGGGACGCACCTACGCAGAGTATCGCGACTCCATATCGAGCCACGGCCCCGTTCGAAGCAAACAGAAATGGTTGCGGCGGAGCATCATCCATCGCCAGACGCAAAATGCGACCATCGGGCGAAAGCGAAACGGGGGACGCGTTAATGTTGGTCGCTTGAGCCACGGTGCCCTTTCTGGCATAGGTAGACTCATGCGGTCGCCATCGCCTCCTGAGGATTGGGAACCATCGCTGGGATAAGGATCTCCACAACGGTGCCGGGCTTGGCATTGGTCATGCGCAGCTCTCCGCCCAGTTCTCTGGCCCGTTCGCGTATGCCGCCAATACCGACGCCGATGCTTCCGGGCAGCAGTTGAGCGGTCTCTTCGGGAACGCCTTTTCCGTCATCGCGCACAGTCACCCGAAGGCTGTTCTCCTTTTGAACCAGGGTCACGCTGGCGGTGCGTGCCTCGGAGTGCCGGAATACATTGGTCAATGCTTCTTGAACGATTCGGAAGACGTTCCGCTCTACTAGAGTCGAGAGCCGTGGAAACTCCGGAGGCTGCAAGTCCAGAGAGGTCTTTATCCCAGTGCGTTCCGTCATGCCGGCGATAAACCAGCGCAGGGCAGAGAACAGACCGCCCTCGTCGAGCAGAGGCGGATGAAGCAGGTGCGACATACTCCGGACTTGCCGGATCGCACGATCAACAATTTCGCTGGCCTCCGCAATTCCTTTCTCTTGCCCGCGGGTATTAGGCTGCCGCAGCATGCTATCCAGCATGATCTTGGCAGCAGCGAGTTCCTGACCGACGCCGTCGTGCAAATCCGAGGCAAAACGCCGGCGTTCTTCATCCTGCGCTGTCATCAGCCGGCTGGACAGGCGGCGCAATTCGCGATTGAGAGTTTCCAGCTGCAATGCTTTGCGGTGTAGTTCCGCGAACACACTGACCTTGGCGCGCAGCAGCTCGGGAACGACCGGAACGGAAATGTAATCCACCGCCCCCCGCTGGTATCCCTTGAGCCGGTCGAGATCAGTCAAATGCACGGCCGAAATAAAAATGATGGCGGTCTTTTGAAAGCGAGGGTGCTGGCGGATAATTCCGGCTAGCTCGAAGCCATCAATCTCGGGCATGCTTACATCCATGAGCACGACGGCGACGTCGGTGTTGAGAAGTAGTTCCAAGGCCTCTCTGCCCGAATTGGCTTTGATCAGGTTCTCGCCCAATTCAGTGAGCATGACCTCGTAGGTCAGTAACTTCGAGGGCTGGTCGTCCACCATCAGGATGTTTACTTTCTCATGTGGGCTCATTTGCTGTCCTTTGTTCCACCCGAAACATTCAGCCGCTTCCGAGAACCCGTCTCACCGGTGTAACCACATTCTGAGCGCCGATAGCAACTGGTCAGTATTGACAGGCTTGGCCAGATACTCCGAAGCGCCTGCCTCCAGGCACTTTTCGCGATCGCCTTTCATGGCCTTGGCGGTCAGCGAAATAATCGGCAATCGCCGGAGTGTGCTCTTCTGGCGGATCACCTGCATGGTTTCGTACCCATCCATTTCCGGCATCATGATGTCCATCAGAACGATGGCGACATCGGGGGTTGATTCCAGCATCTCGATTGCTTGCTTCCCGGTCCCTGCTGTCAGTACGATCATCCCGCGGCGCTCCAGCACGCTGCTCAGGGCGAAAATGTTCCGCACGTCGTCGTCGACAACCAGTACTTTTTTCCCGATCAACGCATCGTCGGAGCGATGCAGCCGTTCCAGCAACTTCTGTTTTTCGACGGGCAGGTCGGCGACCACGCGATGCAAGAACAATGCCGTCTCATCGAGCAGGCGCTCCGGCGATTCCACACCCTTGACCACAACACTGCGCGCCAGAGTGTGCAGGTGGGCGTCTTCTTCCGAAGACAGCTCTCTGCCGGTGAAAACCACCACCGGCAGATCGCTCAGAGTCGGATTGTCGCGGAACCGTTCCAGTACCTCGAAGCCGGTCATATCCGGAAGTCGAAGGTCGAGGACCACGCAGTCGAACGGTTCTTTGCCAACCGCCTCAATCGCCTCTTTGCCGGTTGAGACCACGGTGACGTCAATGTCTTTGTAACCGAGCAGTTCCCGGATACTGAGTTGCTCAGCAGGGTTGTCTTCTACAACCAGCAGGCGTTTGCGACGCGGCGTCGCATATTCCTTGATGCGAGTCAGGGCGACTTCAAGGCCCTGCGGAGTTGTGGGTTTGGTGACGAAGGAAAACGCGCCGCGAGCGAGCCCGTGGTAGCGGTCTTCATCCAGGGTCAGCATCTGGACCGGGATATGGCGGGTCGCCGCATCCTGTTTCAGATGATTCAGAACCGTCCACCCCAACATATCGGGGAGGAAAACGTCGAGCGACACCGCGGTGGGATGGAATTCCCGGGCCAGAGCGAGAGCTTGGGCCCCTCTTGAAGCCGCGAGTACCTTGAATCCCTTATCGCGCGCCAGATCACACAATATGCGGGCATAATGAGGGTCATCCTCAACAATCAGCAATATCGACTCGCCGGGTTGCAAATTGTCGCGATCGTCGGCGATTGGTTCTTCTTGCGCTTCCGACACCGCGAGCTTCGCAAGTTGGATGGGCAAGGCCGGAGACGAACTCTTGCGGTCCTGCACTGCCACACTAGATGGCCCAACGTAGGTTTGCGGCAAATAAAGGATAAAGGTGCTGCCTTGGCCGGGAGCGCTGCTCAACTGAATTTCACCGCCGAGCAGGTTCGCCAACTCGCGGCTGATAGCCAAACCCAGACCCGTGCCGCCGTACTTGCGACTGGTGCCTGCATCTGCCTGTTGGAAGGCCTCGAAGATAATGCGCTGCTTCTCAGACGGAATGCCGATCCCGGTGTCAGAGACTTCAAAGGCAATCACCGAAGCCGCTGCGCTCAGAATTGGGTGATCGGTTGACCAGCCACCGGTCGCGGCCGATACCGACAACCTGACCCCGCCCTCAGCCGTAAACTTGAATGCGTTAGACAACAGATTCTTCAGCACTTGTTGCAGACGCTTCGAGTCGGTAACAAGACTGCGGGGAAGACGGGAATCGGAATGGACTTCGAAGTTGAGTTTCCGATTCTCGGCCTCATGACGGAATGGACGAGCCACCATATCGAGCAAGCTTCCGAAAAATACCTCGTCGGCCTCCACCGATACCGTGCCCGACTCGATTTTTGACAAGTCGAGAATATCGCTGATCAGATTGAGCAAATCGGTTCCGGCGCCGTGAATGGTGCGGGCGAATTCGACTTGCTTGTCAGTCAAATTGCCATCCGGGTTGTCGCCCAGCTGTTGCCCAAGAACCAGAATGCTATTGAGCGGCGTCCGCAATTCGTGAGACATATTGGCCAGGAACTCGGACTTGTACTTGGAGGTGAGCGCCAGTTCTTTCGCCTTGCCTTCCAGAGCGCCGCGGGCCTGTTCGATTTCCTGGTTCTTGCGTTCCACTTCCACGTTCTGTTCGGCGAGTTGTTGAGCTTTTTGCGCAAGCTGCTCGTTGGTTTGCTGCAATTCCCTCTGCTGGGTTTGCAGTTCGGTCGCCAACTGCTGCGACTGCTTCAGCAGTCCTTCGGTCTGCATCGTGGCCTCAATGCTGTTCAGCACGATTCCGATGCTGGCCGTCAATTGCTCGAGGAATGCCAGGTGTGAGGCCGTAAATCCGCTCAAAGATGCAAGTTCGATGACCGCTTTAACGCGATCCTCGAACAGCACCGGTAACACAATCACATTCCGAGGCACCGCCTCAAACAGGCCCGATCGGATTGGAACTGTGCTCTCGGGTAGGTCGCTGATCAACATGCGCCGTTTCTCCGTGGCGCACTGTCCCACCAGGCCCTCGCCGAGCTTCACCCGCCGGAGATGCCCATCTCCTCCGTCGGAGGCAAACGTCGAAAGCAGGACCATGCCGGCTGACTCTTCGGTTTCCATCTGGTAGATGACGCCTTGCTGTGCATTCACCAGCGGAGCGAGTTCGGAGAGAATCATTCGTCCTACAGTGGTTAGGTCGCGTTGTCCCTGTAGCATGCCGGTGAAACGCGCGAGGTTGGTCTTCAGCCAGTCCTGCTCTGTATTGCGCTCCGTTGTGCCCCGGAGGTTGTTGATCATCGTATTAATGTTGTCTTTCAGTTCGGCCACTTCGCCGCTGGCCTCCACCTGAATGGAACGGGTCAAGTCACCTTTGGTTACGGCGGTGGCGACTTCGGCGATGGCTCGTACCTGGTTGGTCAGGTTGTCCGCCAGCAGGTTGACGTTGCCGGTAAGGTCCTTCCACGTTCCGGCTGCTCCGGGGACGTTCGCCTGCCCACCCAGTCGGCCTTCGACGCCCACTTCGCGGGCCACTGTCGTAACCTGATCCGCAAAAGTTGCCAGCGTGTCAGTCATGTTGTTGATGGTTTCCGCGAGGGCCGCTACCTCGCCTTTCGCGTTAACCGTTAATTTCTTGGTGAGTTCGCCGTTGGCGACCGCAGTTACGACCTTCACGATGCCGCGCACCTGCTCAGTCAGGTTTGCAGCCATCACGTTCACATTGTCGGTAAGATCCTTCCACGTTCCGGCGACGCCCGGCACCTTGGCTTGGCCGCCTAGCTTACCGTCGGTACCGACTTCGCGGGCCACACGGGTCACTTCGGCGGCGAAGGCGTTGAGTTGGTCCACCATGGTGTTGATAGTGTTCTTGAGTTCGAGAATCTCGCCTTTCACGTCCACCGTGATTTTGCGCGACAAGTCGCCGCGGGCCACAGCGGTTGTTACTTCGGCGATGTTGCGGACCTGACCCGTGAGGTTTCCAGCCATTGCATTAACCGAGTCGGTAAGGTCCTTCCAAGTGCCTGCCACGCCGGTTACGTTCGCTTGTCCACCCAAGCGGCCTTCGCTACCCACTTCACGCGCCACGCGCGTGACTTCGGCGGCGAACGAGCGCAATTGCTCGACCATGGTGTTGAGGGTTTCTTTGAGTTGCAGAATTTCACCGCGAACGTCCACGGTGATCTTCTTGGACAAATCACCGGTAGCGATGGCGGTTGCAACTTCCGCGATGTTGCGCACTTGGCCGGTCAGGTTGCTGGCCATAAAGTTCACGTTGTCGGTAAGGTCCTTCCATGTGCCGCCCACGCCAGGAACCTCTGCCTGACCGCCTAGTTTTCCTTCGGTGCCGACTTCGCGGGCCACACGGGTTACTTCTCCGGCGAACGCGTTGAGCTGGTCCACCATGGTGTTGATGGTGTTCTTGAGTTCCAGAATTTCGCCTTTCACATCCACCGTGATTTTGCGCGACAAGTCGCCGCGGGCCACGGCTGTGGTCACTTCCGCGATGTTTCGCACCTGACCGGTAAGGTTTCCGGCCATCGAGTTCACCGAGTCAGTCAAATCTTTCCAGGTACCGGCGACGCCTGGTACGTTCGCCTGTCCGCCCAGTCTGCCTTCGGTACCGACTTCGCGGGCTACGCGGGTTACTTCTCCGGCGAACGCGTTCAACTGGTCCACCATGGTGTTGATGGTTTCTTTCAGAAGCAGAATTTCACCGCTCACGTTTACGGTGATCTTCTTCGAGAGATTGCCGCTGGCGATTGCCGTCGAAACTTCGGCGATGTTGCGGACTTGTCCCGTCAGGTTGCTGGCCATCGAGTTGACCGAATCGGTGAGATCTTTCCAGGTTCCGGCAATACCAGGCACCTGCGCCTGGCCGCCAAGTTTGCCGTCGGTACCGACTTCGCGGGCCACGCGCGTAACCTCTGAGGCAAAGGAACGCAACTGGTCCACCATCGTGTTGATGGTGTCTTTGAGTTCGAGAATTTCTCCTTTTACATCCACTGTGATCTTGCGCGAGAGATCGCCGCGGGCGACAGCCGTTGTCACTTCCGCGATGTTGCGCACCTGGCCTGTGAGGTTGCTGGCCAGGAAGTTTACGTTGTCGGTGAGATCTTTCCAGGTTCCTCCGACCCCAGGTACCTGAGCCTGACCGCCCAGTTTCCCTTCGGTGCCGACTTCGCGGGCTACACGCGTGACTTCTCCTGCGAACGCATTGAGCTGATCCACCATGGTGTTGATGGTGTTTTTCAATTCGAGAATTTCGCCTTTCACGTCCACAGTGATCTTGCGCGACAAATCGCCGCGAGCCACAGCAGTCGTTACTTCCGCAATGTTTCGCACTTGGCCAGTCAGGTTTCCAGCCATTGAGTTCACCGAGTCAGTTAAGTCTTTCCACGTACCGGCGACGCCAGGTACGTTCGCTTGTCCGCCGAGCCTACCTTCGGTGCCCACTTCGCGAGCCACGCGCGTGACTTCACCGGCGAAGCGGTTGAGCTGATCCACCATGGTGTTGAGCGTTTCTTTGAGCTGCAGAATTTCGCCGCGCACATCCACCGTGATCTTGCGGGAGAGATCTCCGCTGGCGATAGCGGTCGCCACTTCTGCGATATTTCGCACCTGGCCAGTCAGGTTGCTGGCCATGAAGTTCACGTTGTCGGTAAGGTCTTTCCAGGTTCCACCGACGCCGGGCACCTGCGCCTGGCCGCCCAGTTTGCCTTCGGTACCGACTTCGCGGGCTACGCGGGTCACCTCGCCGGCGAAGGCGTTGAGCTGGTCCACCATGGTGTTGATGGTGTCTTTGAGTTCGAGAATTTCGCCCTTCACGTCTACCGTGATTTTGCGCGAGAGGTCGCCGCGAGCCACGGCCGTTGTCACTTCGGCGATGTTGCGTACTTGCGCGGTGAGGTTGCCGGCCATGGCGTTGACCGAATCGGTCAGATCCTTCCACGTGCCAGCGACACCAGGCACTACAGCCTGTCCACCAAGCTTGCCATCGGTACCCACTTCGCGAACCACGCGCGTAACTTCTGACGCGAATGATCGCAACTGGTCCACCATGGTGTTGATGGCTTCTTTAAGCTGCAGAATCTCGCCCCGCACATCCACCGTTATTTTTCGGGAAAGGTCGCCGCTGGCCACAGCAGTCGCCACTTCGGCGATGTTGCGAACCTGGCCAGTCAGGTTGCTGGCCATGGAGTTCACGGAATCTGTGAGGTCTTTCCAGGTGCCAGCCACGCCAGGAACCTGCGCCTGTCCACCGAGCTTGCCGTCGGTACCTACCTCGCGGGCTACGCGCGTCACTTCGGCGGTGAAGACGCCGAGCTGCTGAATCATAGTGTTCACGATATCGGCGGAACGCAGGAACTCACCTTCAAGCGGGCGCCCGTCAACATCCAATTGCACGGTCTGGGTAAGATTTCCTTGGGCGACGGCCGCGATCGCGCGGGTGACTTCCGTCGTCGGACGCAGCAAGTCATCCACCAGAGTGTTGATGGAGGTTTCCATTTCGCCCCAAGAGCCTCTCGACTCGTGGAACCGCGTGCGCTCTCTGGTTTTCCCCTCTTTGCCCACCACCTGGCCGACGCGTTTCAGTTCTTGCGCAATCTGATGATTGACTGCCGCGATTTCGTTGAACGTATCCGCGATTTTTCCGGTCAGCCCAACCCAAGAGCCCGGCAGGCGCACGGAAAAATCTCCGTCGCGCATAGTTTGCAGACATTCCAGAATCGCAATCAGGTCAGCGGGGGCGACTTCGGTCGCCGAATGACCATTATTATTATTCTTGCCGTTACCTTTGACTTCGGCAGCGATCGCCTGGTTATCTGAAATCGGTGCGGAGTTGCGATCGGTTCTTTTCATGCCTGTCTCCTGATCGGCGCGCGTTGGCTTAGAACTGGCTTTCATGCCTCGCTCAATGCATTACATTGGCGGACTCTCTTACACCCGTTTCCTGGGCACAAGGAATCGACAATGATTGATGGCCCTGAAGGGAGGGTTGTGGCAGCAGATCTTGATTGGCCGCAGGTCGAAGTGGTCGAACATAAACCGGTGGCGAAGTGGGACTTGCCGCGCGAATAACATTGTTTAACACAGGCTGGGCACGGTTGGCTCTACGGTGTTTCCTGTAGTTAACGTTGGTTTTACTTAGCCAGCTAGAGATTCTTCAGACGCGGAAATGGTGAAAAGGGCGAAACGTAGAAAGTAAACGTAGAAGGCAAAACGTACAATTACAATGTAGAGCTTCCCAAGCGCTGGAAAGCGTTCAGTTCCAACCCCGTGCAATCAATGTGCGGCTGACGAATTCCCCTCCTTCGTGAACGGCTTGGATTGCGGTGAGGAGGTCGAGGCCGGCATCTGACTTAACAACGTAACCTTGGCCCCCCGCGCTCAATGCGTCTTTTGCTATCGAGACCGAATCGTGCTGGCTCAAAAAAATGATCAGGGAGTCAGGAGAAACGACGCGTATTCTGCGGGCAGCTTGAATGCCGCTCATGCCCGGCAGCGTGATATCGAGGAGAATGATGCTGGGGCGAAACTCCGCAGCTCGTTTAACGGCTTCTTCGCCGTCGGCTGCTTCCCAAACTACGTCGAGGCTGGCGTCACTCGAAAGAACCGATCGGATACCCCTGCGGGCAACTTCATGATCATCAACTACCAAGACCCGAATCGGCGCCATGTGCGCAGTTTCCGTTTGCTCCAGCTTGACAGAATTTTCTCGCGTAATGAACTCCCTAGCCAAGTTCAAGCTTGTGTCGAGTACGGAAAACGTTATTTCTGCGCCGTTTTCTGATTCTCGCCAGCTGCCATCAACAACGTATTCCTTTTTCGCACCTGTCCACAATACGGATGTTACCCGATGCCTACCAGCGGTTACGCCAAGGCTCACGGGTTCAGATTTTCTGGGCGCAGGTACAGATTCCACAGTATTGACTATTCCCGTCAAAGCCTTAGAGTGCAGTGGTGCAGACCGAGGATCTGCCATGAGTGATCTGACCGATAAGGCTGCGGTGAAGTAAGGAGCCCGTTATTATGAACAAGCTACGAATCTTGGTTGCTGATGATCACGAAATAGTCCGCCGAGGGCTGGTTTTTCTCATCAAGTCCCAGCCCAACTGGGAAGTGTGCGCGGAAGCCGATAACGGGCGGCAGGCGGTCGAGTTGGCCAGCCAATTGAAGCCAAACATCGTCGTACTGGATATTGGAATGCCCACGCTCAACGGTCTTGAGGCTACACGTCAAATTCTGCGTGATAACCCGCAAACCAGAGTCTTGATCTTGACGATTACTGACACCGACCAAGCCGTTCGGGCGGTGCTGGATGCGGGCGCCCGCGGGTTTTTGC
>Ga0073928_10004331_pt1 | contig 21144 bp, 21 predicted proteins | sample PaiPotPPA55metaG_FD_76969 | JGI IMG/M metagenome (GOLD analysis project Ga0073928, IMG submission 76969) | Iron sulfur acid spring bacterial and archeal communities from Banff, Canada, to study Microbial Dark Matter (Phase II) - Paint Pots PPA... ...
GCCTTCTAAGCTGAAGGTCGCAGGTTCGAATCCTGCCGGGGTCGCCATCTTCAAATAGCTGGGCTTAGATTTCGACGACTTAGCACCGCTTTGCCTCCGAAATCGCGCCGGTCGGTGTGCGAGCGATAGGAGATGAACATGACGCTGGAAGGTGGTTGCTACTGCGGCAAAGTTCGCTATGCAGCGGCCGGAAGGCCGATGCTAAGGGCGCAATGTCATTGTCGTCCTTGCCAGTATTTCTCCGGCGGCGCGGCGAACATGTTCTTGCTGATTCCGGTTGACGGATTTCGATACTCGAAGGGCGAGCCTCGCCAGTTCAAACGCGACGATCTCGAACGCGCGGTCACGCGAGAATTCTGCAGCGATTGCGGCACGCAGCTTATTACGCGCCGCCCCGGCCTAAACGCCATCGTGCTTAAGGCCGGAACGCTCGATGATCCGACCCAATACGGCGAGTGCCAGATGGCGATCAACGCCAGCGACAGGCAGGCATTCAACTGCATCCAAGAAGGGTTGCCGATCTACGAAGGTTTGCCGCCACGCTGAAGCGCGCGGCTCTACGAGTGCCCTACAACCGGACTTTAAGGGTGCCGGGCCAAAAAGAGAGCCGTGATCCACCCAACTTGCTTTTTTGTAAGCCTCAATTTTGATCGGAGCTAAAGGTCTGTCCTAGTTCTTGGTGCGCCGTCTCCATTCCAGGAAATCAGCATAAAGTTTTTCAACGTCGTCACCTGATAGTTTGGCGCCTTCGTGCTGAGCCACGAAGTCCTTGAAGCCCCGATCTGCATAGGGACCACCCGCCGCAACAGATTGCGATGGTTTGGCCGTCGCTTCGCGCGCAGTCTGCACGATTCCCTGTTCTGACTGATCGTTATCCGTTTGTAAGTGCCAACACTTACGCTCTTGCGTCCGATCTGTACGATAGTACCAGTGGCCGTTCGGCGGCGCGGGAGAATTTGGAGCAGTAAGGCAATCGACCGCGAGCGCGATGTTAGCCGGTACGCCGAAGGCTAAAAGCGCAAAAGCAATCGCGATTGTGCCAATCGACCGGAGTTGCGCTGACATGGTTCTCGCCTCCCCATCATCCGGCGACCATGTCATGCGAATTCGAATAGAAAACGATACAAATCGGGCAATCCGGCGTTGCTTTCGGCGCATTTTGCTGACGCTGTCAGCCCGAAAAGGCCTGGTCGGCCTTACGGGTTTTATCTTGTTAAATTCCTGACTTGGCCTAAAATTATGTTCTCTCACAACCGGTTGGCCGCGTTATGCGTACATCAATTGTGCCATCTCATGGCGTGCATTCACCGCCCAACATCGTCGTCATCGGTAACCAGAAAGGTGGGAGCGGCAAATCCACATTTGCCATGCACATTATCGTGGCGCTGCTCAAAGCGGGAAAGCGCGTAGCCTGCTTCGATCTCGATCTAAACCAACAAACCTTGACGCGGTATCTCGCCAACCGGCGGGAATGGGATCGCAAACACAGTCGGAAATTGGAAATGCCGGATCACTACCCAGTCAAGGAAAGGGATGCTTACGGTACAGCGCGGAATCTGAAACAGTTCATAGCGCAATTCAAGAAAGATGGGCGAGCGAACAAAGACGACTTCCTCGACAGTAGCAGCTTAAGTCATAACGCTGACCTAAGGCAGTTCATCTCGCAGCTCAGCGAAATTGGACGAGCGGACAAACACGACTTCATCGTTATCGATACGCCAAGCGGGGTGCAACATCTCAGCCTGATCGCACACGGCATGGCAGACACTCTGATAACCCCGATCAATGATAGCTTTTTCGATCTCGACGTATTGGTCGCAATGGAAAGCAGCGACCTCGAACCTCAGCTATCGGCATACGCCAATATGGTTTGGCGTGCGCTTGAGGCCCGGAGCAAGGTCAGTGGTCGCGCGACCGACTGGATCATTGTTCGGAACCGGCTGGAACCAGTCGAGTCAAACAATCAGCATCAAATTACTATTGTTCTGGACGTGCTTCAAAGGAAACTCGGGTTTCGCATCGCACGTGGTCTACTAGAGCGGCCCGCATACCGGGAGTTTTTCGCAGCAGGCTTGACGGTGTTCGATTTGCCGGAAGGTTCCGAGAGCTCGGTCGACTCCGGCCGAACTAATTCGCTCGCGCGTGTCGAAGTTGAAAATTTAATTCGGGAGATCGGATTGATTGAAGACCATGCTGAGATTCAAAATGACTCTCTTGACGAGATCGAGCCAGCTAACGATTAATCCCAGAGAGTTTTGATCAGGCATGCGCAGCATTGAAGCCAAACCGCAACTGCCGCCCGGCTAATTGTCCGCCTAGAATCAAAATACGACCGAGCTGGTTATCAGCGGCGAATCCGTTCGTCCCTTAACACCAGATATTGAACAGTGCTCGTCGCGCGGCAGCTACGGGCCAATCGCAATCTGCGGCGGATATTCCGCGCTTAATGGGGGATCTGTGCCGCGCTGACCGGCGGTTGCGCCGTGACTGGCTTTGCCGTGCCAGGTTTCGTTGCAACCGGCGCGGTCATGCGCCGTCCGCCGACAACGGCGAGAACTTCGCTGATCGCCTGGGCATGCAGCCGTGGCGACTTGTCGATATTGGTATGGCTTATATTTGGATCGCCGCTCACGTCGACATTGGCAAGCGAGCCGCGAAAACCGGGCCCGGGCTTCATGTAGGCGTAGTCGCGCTGGGTCAAGTTCACGACGCGGGTGACATTCCCCGGCGCCGGAAACGATTGGGTGGCGTCAAACGGTATCACGAGTGCCACCGGAACACCTTTGTCGCCGAGGTAGTCCGCCATCTCCATGACGGCGTCGGCACCTAGCGAGTGACCGATAAGAATGATGGGGCCTTCCCTCCGGGCCTTATAGTTTACGGCGGCCTTATCTGCGATTGATTTCCAGTTGGTATGGCTGTGGACGGTCGCAGCTACGCCGCGGCCGTTGAGTTCATCCGTCAAGGTGTTCATGCCGAGCGAAAAAATATCCGCCAGCCCGCGGAACAAATAAACGTGCGCCCTGGGTTGCGCCATCCCTGGGCTCGATCCAAAGACGAGCACCATCACTAATGACAACAGCCCAAGAGCGGCCAAACAATAAGCGGCTAAATGATCCCAGCGTTTCATGAATTGCTCACGGCTGGCTGCCTTCAGTCTTGGTATTAATCTTCAGACCCTCAAGGGGCTGGGCCTTACCATTCCGCAGCCGAGGATCGAGTAATTGATCAGGGAGTCGTCATCGTGGAGATGTTTTAGACATTTTTGCTTGCGCTGTGTTCGGAACCGATTCAGCGGAAATCCTGGCGATCTCGCTTCTTACCAAGTTACGGAATTCGGAATTGAATGGAGCGCCCGGATGCGAGTCGTTATTCGTGATGTACTCGATATTCGGTCCCTCGAGCTTCTGCGATCCCATTCCGCCAAAAGTCATCCATGGATTTGGATTGTAAATTTCCACTATCCTTCCCACTTTGCCAGTCAGAGTCGTATTGGCAGTAAATATTGAGGGTTGGAGCGCAATAATCGAGTCAATGTAGTCAGTGTTGTTTGCTACTAGGATTGCATTGTTCGCGCCCAAGCTATAGCCGATAATAATTATGTGTGTTCCCTCAGGTTGATGCTTGATATCGTCAACTAGGGACGCCCATGACGGATGCAGGTATGTTGTCACGTCAACATCGGGCATTGATTGAAGTTCAGCCACCAATTCAACCAGTCCAGGCGCCGCAAGCGACCCAAACAATGGCCATAAGACGCCGATAAACGTCCCTGCATAGACTGGCGAGCAGACCAAAGAGCAGCACAAGGCAAGAGCAATTGATCGTCTTTTCACCTGCTTAGTCCCCCAGCGGCGGCAGGCTTGGAATGCACGGACTGGTTTTGCAGCTCCAGGTCAAACTGGAACTCATATTGCAATCATAGTTCGTTTATGCCGTGGAAGCGACTCGATGGTGCGACGCTCTTGCGGCCTATCTACTGTCCTGCCTCGGGGTAGAGGAGCGTCAACGTCAACAACGACCCTCGTGTCATCGTTTTTGTCATCGTCGTTGGTTTGAAAGGTAATAGTTGCTCCGGTCAAAGTTGGATCTGCCATTTGAACCTCCGATGCTGAATTCACCTGGGCGGGCGACTACGGCAAATCTTTGACGATAGTTCGTACGCGAACACTTCGGATTTTATTTAGGCCAGAATCCGTTCCGAAGTCGGGAACTTGACGAGTCTGCCGATGAAACAAGCCGCTTGTTCAATGACCTAGTTTTTCGGTTGGCCGATATCCGCTTGGGGCCATGAACGGACATGACGGAGCCAATTCATGATGTCCGCTTTCACCCCAAAAGCAGACATCGCTCAGCCCCGCCCCGGTCGTGAACGCTCGGTTTGTAATTGCGAGAAAAGGTCTTTTGCGGTCAATTCGGCGCGTTGCACTGGTTTGTAGGTCTAACCTATTGGCGATGCCACTCTCTGGCACTTTCTGCAGGGGTCGCTACTAAAAATACGTCAAGGATATTTGAAATTGATTCCGACGCGGAAGAGATTGTCGCTGACTTTCGCTGTCTGCGACATCGTTCCGCCTATCCCGAGCGGGCCGCTGAACTTCACATCTGTTCCGATGTATAGATATTCGATCCTCGCCGTCCAATTCTGTGCGAAGGCAGCCTCGCCGCCAAGCCCGGCGGTCCATCCAACGTTGGTGGATGATGCATTTAGAATTGTCCCGAAGGCCGCCGTCGTCACGCTGGCAGACGCGTGAGTGAATGCAACGCCAGCCGTTCCGTAGAGCAACGCCCCAAGTGCGCCGTCAATTGCAATCCCGGCTCTGCCCCGAACTGTCGCAATCCACGGCAGCTTCACGCTTTCGGTGAAATTACTGATGGCATTGAGGCCGGTAAATTTCGAGGATTGCCCCGACCAATCGAAATCGCCCTCGATGCCAAAAACGTATTGGTTGATCTGGTAATTCGCACCGACCTGGCCGCCGCCCACTACTCGGTTGATGCTGAAAGGAGGCGAGGCCGTCACGCCGCCGAGCGGTCCGCCGACGAAAGTTTCAGTTGTTGTACCGCTGGCGTAGCCCCAGCCGCCGTTCACACCGATATAGAATCCAGTCCAATTATAAATCGGAGTTCCCGGGACGGAGACCGCGCCCGGGGGTGCCACAGGCAAGTCGGCACCCCACGCCAAACTGCCGGCGGCCAGCAGTCCCCCAATTGCTGCAAGGATTCGCATGGGCGTGCGCAAGGGCGGCTATGGTGCCTTGGCCAATCTGTGCAGCAATTAACCCTTGGTGACGACGGGCGGCGGCGCCTTACCCTTGCCGACCTGAGCGCATCCCGCGATGCTCAGCAGAGCCAACACCGCAGCCGTCGCTAAAGCGAGTTTCTTCATCGGAGACTCCCTTTTCAAGACCGCATTAGGCTAGGCGCGCCGTTCGTGACCCTCTAGTGCGGAAAAGACACAGCCTTGATTTGTTTTGTGCTCCGGCAGTTCACCGCCGTGCGCCCGGCTGCCTTTATTCACCAACACACGTCACCGATGTTCTTCTCGCATTTCGTCTGCAACGCTGGTGCGCCATAGCCGCGCCAACTCGGCCACAAGGGCACATTCGGGCGGTACGGCCATGAATGGACGCCGCTTGCCGCCGCGTTAGGACGTTTTCCGCTTTCGCTGGGCGGCTGCAGACGTGTTCAGTGCTACGGCGGCGCGAACGAGCGCCTGCAACGCCTTTTCATCAATCTTGTCGCCCTCATGGATATCGATGGCCCGCCTGGCGTTGCCTTCGAGGCTGGAGTTGAAGAGGCCTGACGGATCCTCCAACGAGGCGCCTTTGGCGAAGGTCAGCTTCACGACGTTTTTGTACGTCTCACCGGTGCAAATTATTCCGGCGTGCGACCACACCGGCACCCCTCTCCACTTCCACTCCTCGATCGCTTCGGGGTCGGCCTGCTTGATGAGAATTCGGACCCGAGCGAGCGTCTCGCCCCGCCAATCACTCAGCTCCTTGATTCTTGCGTCGATCAGCTGAGAGGGAGAGTCTCCGCCTTTTCTTTCCTTCGAGCCGCTCTTGCTCTTCTTCGTTGTTGTCGCTTTCTTCATGGTCACCTCTCACGTGGCTAATCGCGCGGCGGGCTGCCGCATCGACGCCGAACTAAATCCCGCCGACCCCACCATCAAACGTCACGTCAGCGCCGCTGACCTATGTTGCGGCGCACACCGCGCGCCTTGCTACCAAAGTCGAATAGGTAAAACGTCGCGGAAGGGTTCTGATATCGGGAAGAAGACTAGCCCGATAGGGCATCGGGGGAGACTAGCGGTGAGGCTTCATGCTCCGACAAAAGGTTGGTTCACCGCCTCACTGATCATCGTGCTTATCGCTGTGATGGGCGCGTTGTCGCCGATGCCTTACGTGACCAGTTACGGTGTTTGGGTTGCCATTCTCGCTTATGTCGTACTTGCGGTTGGCAACCTTGCATCGAGTTGAGAGTGAATGCGCGCTTGGCCGCGCATTGACGAGCTCTTGAAACCCAGGGGGAGGACAATATGGCTGCTCGTGTTCCGGCAAACTTCCGACGCGTGATTACCGCCGCGGCGGGGGGAAATGTCATCGAGTGGTATGACTTTTACATCTTCGGAAGCTTGGCGGCCGTGTTGTCGGTCAAGTTCTTCGAAAAGAGCCACCCGGTCGCGGCGCTACTCAGCACCATTGCGCTGTTCACCGCTGGCTTCCTGATCCGTCCGCTGGGAGCGTTCCTTTTCGGCTGGATGGGCGACCGCATCGGCCGCAAATACACCTTCCTCGTGACGCTCAGTGGCATGGCGCTGGGCACCGGCGCAATCGGCCTCATTCCGACCTTCGACCAGATCGGATTGGCCGCTGCGATTATCCTATTCTGCTTGCGCATGATCCAAGGCCTTTGCCTGGGCGGGCAGTATGGCGGCGCGATCACCTACGTCGCCGAGCACGTCTCCGACGAACGCCGCGGCTACTACACCGGCTGGCTGCAAACCTCGCCGACGCTCGGCATCGTGTTGTCGCTTATCGTTATCATCGCCGTACGCACTTACCTCGGCAACGATGTGTTCAACGACTGGGGATGGCGCGTCCCGTTCCTGTTTTCTTTCCTGTTGATGCTGATCGCCTATTACATCCGGGTCAACTTCCAGGAATCGCCGATCTTCGAGGAGATCAAGGCGAAGGGCGCGATGACCAAGAATCCATGGAAGGAAGCGTTCCTCAGCAACAACATCAAATTCGTGCTGATTGCAACGATCGTCGTGCTTGGCGAAGGCGTAGTCTGGTACAGCGGTCAGTTCTGGGCGCTGTATTACCTGCAGCAGGTTGCCAAACTGGACCCGCTCACCACGGCCTACATCGTCGGCGGCGGGCTGATCATCGGCACGCCGACGCTGATCTTGTTCGGCTGGCTGTCCGACATTATCGGCCGCAAGCCGGTCATCCTGGCCGGTTTCTTGCTCGCGGCGGTCACCTACTATCCGCTGTACAGCTGGCTTGGCGCGGTGGCGAAACCGGGTAATGTCAACTATCCGGCCGCGATCCTCATCGTCGCCATCATGGTCGCCTATGTCGGGCTGGTGTACGGGCCGATCGGCGCCTTCCTTGCCGAATATTTCCCCGGCAGGATTCGCTACACCTCGGTTTCGGTGCCGTACCACATCGGCAATGGCTGGGGCGGCGGCCTGGTGCCCTTCATCACCACGGCGGCGTATACGGCAACCGGCAGCCTCGGCTATGCGCTGATCTATCCAATCGCCGTGCCGGCGATCGCCTTTGTGCTCAGCCTGTTCCTGATGCCGGAAACCAAGCAGATGAAAATCTGGGACGAGCCGGCGCCGGCGAGGGCGTAAGGAGCAAGCCGACACGACTAATCGCGTGCGGGGCCGTTCGGCCCCGCACTTTTCTACGACATCAGTCGAGGCGCCTCGTGTCGGCCCGGATCACGGACTTGCCTGCACGCCGCATTGGCAGAGCCCCGTTCCACATCAGAATAAAGATCACCGCATAAAACGGCAGGGTCTCACCGACCAGCAATCCTACATCGCTGACGCCGGTCGCGACCGCGGCAAGCGCCATGACGCCCGCAGCCACTGCCAGATAGACGGCGTAGCGAGCCGCCTTCGTCGCGATCAGAACCAGCAGCAAAATCAGGATACCCTGCGCCAGAATCAACTGGGTGAAAAAATGAGTAGGAAACGTTAGCGATGCTAGTCGCCCTGCTATGCCGGCCGGATCGATCTGATGCGCATAGCCGGTGGTAAAGCCAATGCGCAGCGCCAGATAAAGCAAACAGCTCGCCGCCAACACGATGACCGAAACAACAACGCCGCGCCTGCGGTCGTGTTCAAACAGCAGCAGCGCAATGAACATCGTCAAGCCGAAGATCAACGTGGTTTCGCGCGAAAACACGGCAAGAGCGCAAGCTAAAATAGTCATCGCCGCACTCGCTTCGACAAAAGCGATTGCCAAGAGCGAACTCGCAAGCCATCCCCAACCGATTGTCACCGGTGCAATCACGGCGCTCGGAAAGTAGAACCAGGCAGCGAGTATTCCAAACAGCGCAAACGAGTTGATCAGACCGTCGGTTGCGAGTTTCGTCCGCAGATAGCCGGCCAAGACAGTGAAGCTCAGGCAAACGGCCAGGCCGTTTGACAGGATCATCGCGAAGAAGCGGCGCTTCGTTTCATCATCGAGACCGATCGTGTCGATCACCGCGGCGGTATCACCGTGAAAGCCCAGCCGGTAAAACACCGATGCGACAATCGCCGGTATCTGCCGCAGCACGAACGGAGCCGGCGCCGCCGAGAAATCGAATGGGTGCGTGACCATCGCCTCGTAGCGAAAGAAATCGTTTCGTCCGAAAAATGGATTGCCATATTTGTAGGCGGTATAGACATAACCATAGAGCAAGATCAGACCGATAATAAAATCGCGGCCGCCGCCGACCACGGTGGTCAAACGCGAAGCTCGCATCATTCATCCCGCGTGCAGCCGTGGTGGTAAGCAAGCCAATTTCATGCGCCGCCACAACCACAGCGGCACCCGCACGAGCGGATAAATAAAGTGTAGCGGCCGCGGCAATGGCAGGCGGACTATATCGGCGGTTCCAGCCGAGGCCAGCAGGCATTGCGCCGTATAAAACCGCAATCCCCGCCCCAGTAAAAACTGATTGCGCAACTCGCGCGCCACGCCGCCCGTTCCCGCATCGCCATCGGCGGCGTAGGGCGTCATCATCGCCCGCATCGCGATCGCAATTAACCTCCGGCATCTTTTATCGGCGTCGAACTCGCGAGCCAAGTTTGACGGAAGCTTCAGACCCATCAGCCGCTCGCACAACGACAGTGCCTGGGCGGCGCACAATCCGGCTCCGATGTTTTGCGCGTGCCGATAAACGTGCTCAATTTCGAGATTGCGCGACGCAATGAGCGCGTTCAGATCGGCCAGCCATTTCAGACGTGACCAGGAATGGCGCGCACCGTGAACGCACAAAAAAGCGAACAGGTCATCCGGCGCCAAGGTACGGACAGCGGCTCGCTCTGACAGCATTACTTTCTGTGTTTTCGCATGCGCATCGATGCCTTTCAGCAGCAATGGATTGTCCGCCGCGCGCCATTGCAGTTCCACGCGCAATTTTCGACGCATGTCGATCAATTCGACCTCACGGCCGTAGCAGATGAGTGCCTGGCGCTGCATGGCGCTTAATTTCCTCGCCGGTAGTGACAGCGTGTAGCCGTCACGTTCGAGAATTTGCAACGCCTCTCCGGCACAGTCAGGCGGCACCAGCAGATCGATGTCTCTGGTTTGTTTAGTCGAGAGCGACGCATAAGCGAGCTGTTCGAGAGCAACACCTTTGAGAACGACAACAGGAGTGCCCGCCACGGTGATCAGATTTTGCAACCGGGCCGTTTCAGCAGCCGAGTTCAAGCTGCGATGGATGATGCGTTGGGCCCGCGACTCCAACTCCTTGGCGACGGCAGGCGGGAGCGCTATGCCGGCCGCGCGTAAAGCGTTGTAAGCCAGCACGATCACGCGATGACGCTGTACGACCGCCAGAAAACGATCCCAATCCGTGACGTTTTTTGCGGCGTCGCGAACGGCCGCTGCACGTGTTTGCGACGCCGGCCAGCGGCAGCACGCGGCGGTCAGGAGAAATTCCGGCGCAAGCGCACTGTTGGTCTTGCAAATCTCAATACCCTCGATCGCAGCCAATGGCGCTTGGGCGGCGGCAATCATTGATTGGCGCCCGATGCCTTGCGCAGAAAATGCCCGGCGGAAATTCCACGAAGTAGAGCCAAACGATAGCGATCTTCGACATCCACCCTTTGCCAACCCGATGCCGGCAGATTCTCAACGAGGTTCTTCATCCTCTCGATGTCGAGGGTCTTGGCCGCAGGTGCGCATGCAGACAATCGATCCAATTCTGCTGCAACCTCTGCGCGCGCCACTGTCAGCCCCTCGTGCCAATCCGCCCCCTGATATCCCATTCTTGGCTCGTTCAGCACCGCCGCCGGCAAGCGATCGGAAAGTGCATGTCGGGCAAGAGCACGGGGAACGCCATTAGAAAGATACTGATCCATGGGAATGCTCAAGCAATATTCGATCAGTCTCTTGTCGGCCGAAGGGTCGCGCCAATCCGTGCCCCAACCCGCCAGCATTCCCTTGTTCACGTCACCATTGTCGATCCGGCTCATGACCCAAAGTCGCATTGCGAAGCCGTCCTTCCACGGCCGATAGTAAAAATCGAGGTCACGTTCGCGCGCCAGCGCCGCGAGATTTCGTGCCGCCAAACAGTCAGCGCGAATCGCCGTATAGTCGAAAATATTCGAAACTTGGCGTAAGGCTTTTCGCTCAACCCATTGCCAGAGCCAAAGCGGCATAAATGGACCGAACGTGTCGACCAGCACGCAGCGCCAACGCATGCCGCCTTTTTGCCTCAGACGGTAAGCTTCGCGCCAAAGGCTGATGAAGCGGCCGGCCACCAATAATTCCGGTAGCAGTTCAAGCCCGTTGTAACTGACGGACATGTTGCCCATTGCACCAACTAACAAAACGTTGAGTCCGCGCTCGCGCGCGGCCTGATTGATGGCAGAGAGCCAAACTCTGTTGCAAGGATTGAACGTCGGGCGCTCGCACAAATAAAATCCGCGATCGAGTCCATCGAGCGGAGAGTTCTGCCCGGAACGGATCAAAACATGCTCGATGTTCGGATACATGGTCGCCGTTGCGGCTGCGAGCGGTCCCTCATCACCGAGAAGGTTTCTTACATTTGGGCCATCGTAACCGACACGCGGAACAGCCGTGAATGCGACGACCTTGCCGCCGCGGGGTGCGAGCAAGCGCGCCGCCGTCGCCGTCACTGCGCTGGAATCGAACCCGGCGCTCAGGTGCGTGGCAACGACGCCGTTGGCGCCACGCAGCCGCGATTGCGTCGCCTGATCCAAGTGATAACGCAGCCCTTCGACATAATCGCCCGATCGCAATCGACGGCCACAAGGGCGTTGCGGCTCCCAGTAGCGCCGCGATGAGACGCCATTGCGCGTCACCGTGACGACATGGGCCGGCTCGACGCGCGCAATGTCCTGGAAAAAACTCCGCGGTCCGCGGCGCGGCATGAGCGCCACCAGCTCGGCCACGAGCTGCTCATCGGGGCCGTAGGGAACTTCGGCAAGCGCATGCAGTCCTTTCGGCATCGAGGCGAAGGCGAAGAAGCCGTGGCCGGAATGATAATGTAGCGGTCGCTGGCCGATGAAATCGCGCGCCAGCATCAGCCGTTGCGCCGGCGCGTCCCACACGACAAAAGCGAAATCGCCCACCAGTCGCGGCAGTGCTTGCTCGCCCCAACGGTCGAGACTTTCGAGCAGAATCGCCGCGTCGCAAAACTGGCGGACCTCCTCGGATGCCAAGCCGAGCTCCGTTGCCAAATCCTCCCGGTTGTCGAGACGCACATCGGCGACGAGCGTTAGCCGGCCGTCACGACTTTGCAACGGCTGACGGTCATGCACGTCTTCTGGAAGAAGACGAAAAAGTCGGCGGCCCATCGCGAGCGAGCCGTCGCACCATTGCCGGCAGTCGTGCGGGCCGTAAATCTGTTGCGCCGCCAGCATGCGCGCGCAATCGGCATCCGCCTGCGGCCTGCCGTCAATTCGCCAAAGACCAGCGAGTGCGCTCACCTATCCCGTCCTTTAGCGGCGCTCGCCGACCGCCGCCGCACCGCCACGCATGGCTGGGCAGCGATGGGAGAGTGTCAGATCGGAATCCAAAAAAATCAGGACGACTGGCCGAAGCGACCAAGAGAATTAGGAAATCCGCCAGCCTCGCAGTTAAAGCTCGTTCAGGACATCCGCGTAGTGCGAGTACCACCGTGACCAACGCCGGTCCCATCGGCAGGCCGCTTGCCTGCGATAGCTGTGGACGCAAACTGGCTGATGATGACTTTTGGAGCCAACCACTGCTTCCGCGCTGCCGTCGGCGCGTCCGCCGGTGGGTTGCGGTCAGGTCGGCCGAACTCGTCGCTCATTTGGTTTTCGTCAAAGCTCGCACGGGGACTCGGTGAACTGCTCTAAAAAATTGCAAGGCAGTCCGACCGCTCTTTTGAAAGATTGTCCAGACTTCGAGTCGCTCTATAACATGAGCTTATCCCTTGGTGCCATAAGGAACAGGTGAAGGAAATGCATCTCAATGACGAGTAATTTTCATCAAAAAGAGACCGCGCTTCATTGATCCGCTGCCACCATTTTGTTCGCCAATAGCTGAGCGGTCCGCCTAGAGTAGTTTTGGGGAGGCTGAGTGATTGACCGCGGAATCGTGCGCGCAGCCATTGCCGGGGCTTCGACCAACCGGCGAACGATCGGCAAAATCGCTCTGCATGCGCTGCGGTCTCTGTTGCGATGGCACCTTATTCAATCACGTCGATCTAACGCCAGAGGATGACATTATCGCATTGGCGTCGTTCGGCATTCAAATTCTTTCCGACACGGCTTCCCCGGCGTTTAAGCAGTGTTGTGCTGCCTATAAAAACGGTTCGTGCAGCATTTACGCGGAGCGGCCCCATGCCTGCCGGAGCTTTCGCTGCGCTTTGCTAAAACGATTTGAAGCAAACAAAATATCTCAAGCCGAGGCATTAAAGATCATTCGCGAAGCAGTTACGTTACGAGATGAGCTGAAACGAGAAATGTGTGTTGCATTCGGCAATGGCGACGGAACATTGGATCAATTCAGCGCGCAACTAAAAGACAGATGGAACAATGCTACTTCGGTCGAGGCAAAGGACCGCGTTTCCGCGGTGTTCCGCAAATTTGCGGCCCTGTGGCTATGCATCAATAAGCATTTCCAGAAACAATGGCAGCGCTAGTGAGTCTTGCCGTCAAACGAAGCAGGCGATTTCGGCTAAGCGTCCCTCGAACGGCTGGGTTTGTCCCTTGGCGGCACCGATATGCATCACACTGGCGACCCCGCGGCGCGCCAGCATGGTGTGCGCAGCCATGGCCTGCGGCGGGCACGCCGCCTTGAAAGGCACGTAGCGCGCTGCGCGCGTGACCGCCCAACTCACCTCCTGCGCAATCCATATCGGGTTGGAGTTGGCGTTGGTGGCCGTGCGAGCTCTGACACGCAAGACAACTCATAGCCCAAACGCAGCATCACTCGCGCATGCTGCGCTTCGATCCGAAGGACCTGTTGGCGGGTTAGTTCGTCACGCCAATTGCCCGCTTCGCCGCGACGGAAGAATTTTACCCCCGTCCGTGGCGCCTCCCTGAACCCGTTCTGCTCTTCTTGCTCCCGCAGCACCGCGAAATCGGAAAACCCCACAGCTTGATTTATCTTTTCCTCCGTCACCGAAAGCCCAGCGAAGGCCAAGGCGCGCCTCAGCGTGCCGGGCGTATCGCTGCGCAGATCTTCATAGCGGATCAAATGGGCGGGAATGTCCGTTTGATCGAGCCAGCTTTCGGTATGTGCGCTCCAGTTGCGCAGTTTTTGTCGCAACTGATGGTCCTGAGCGCCCGTTTTTTTGCAAATCGCTGCATCATCGTCATTCATGAACGCGATCGCCTCATCGATGCTGAAATTCATATGATGGGCAAGCGACGACGCAATGTCGCGCGGATCGCGGACCACTACGATGGCGCCCCGTGCGCCATCGGCGCCGCCGAGGAGCGGTTCGCCTATCGGATTTATAGTGTAAGCATCATGCACTTTGACAAGGCGTGTCGGGGTTGCCCCCTCCAGTTGCCCCATTTGATAATCATATTCAGGGCGTGCGATTGCCGCATAGGCGCGCGGACGCAGACGGTCGACTTCATCATGTGTGAGAAGCCCTGAATCGATCAGCATGACACGGTCGAAACGACTGCGATCGCCGGCACTTCCGCGCGGTAGCTGGTTCAAGCCGATAGGGCGACCATCTGCCCACAGATTCCCGATCAAAATCCGCAACCAGGTATTGCCGGATTTCGGATAGGAGGCGAGCCAAACGGTACGAGTCACGTCGCGTTCTCCGTCACGCCGATATCGCGCCAGTGCCGCTCCCGCCACGATACGACATTCGGCATCGCCGCGAAGTCGAGCGGCTGTTTGAGAAGAAAGATCCCAGATTTATTGGAGATTTGCGCGGCTGCATGAAGGTAGTGTTGCTCCTGCTCCAGGCGGGCGACAAGCAACGGCCGATAGGCGTTACTGCGCAAAACCAACGCTGCATCGACCACGTTTGGCCGTTCGATGCCAGGATCATCACGATGACTGGTCTCGTGCGGTGCATGGACCGCGCCGAGCGGCAAGGCCTCTGTCGTCGCTTCGCGCGGCTCGACATAGAATTTTTCCAAAGAGCCGCGGACGCGTCCGCCGCGGACTCCCTCAAGTTCGAGCTTTTCAATGGCCTGCGCCCACAATTTGAGCTGACGGCCGTCGGGATGAACGATCGGCACGCCGTCCGCCGTCAACGTTATCGCGCAAACGTCATCGGTGATCAGGCGATAGCCGCGCTGCGCGAGGGCGGCGGCTATCATTGATTGGCACCCGATGCCTTGCGTAGAAAATGCCCCACGGAAATTCCACGAACCAGAGCCAGACGATAGTGCCTGGTGACATCGCCGCGTTCCCAACCCGAAGTCGGCCAGTTCTCGATGAGGCCTTTCATCTTCGCGATATCGAGGGCTCTGGCCGCCGGTGTGGAGGAGGACAACCGGTTCACTTCCGCGGCAACGTCCGCGCGCGCCGCGGTCAATCCTTCATGCCAATCTGCCGCCTGATATCCACTCTTTCGTTCGTTGAGCACGGTCGCCGGCAGGCGATCGGCAAGCGCGCGCCTGGCAAGCCCGCGCGGAATGCCATCTGCAAGATACTGATCGGTGGGAATGTTCCAGCAGTATTCCACCAATCTCTTGTCAGCCAAAGGGTCGCGCCAATCGATGCCCCAACCCGCCAATCGTCCCTTGCTCCCATTGCCGTAATCTACTGCCCTCGTGGCCAATAGCCGCATCGCAAAGCTATCCTTTCTGGGCCGACAACAGAAATCATAATCGCGTTCGCGTGCCAGTGCTGCAAGATTGCGTTCCGCCAAACAGTCCGCGCGAATGGCCGTATAATCGAAAATATTCCATGCGCGCCTGCGCGTCCTTCGCTGAACCCATTGCCAAAGCCAGACCGGCATGAATGGGCCAAACGTCTCGATCAGGACGCCCAGCCGGCTCATGCCGGCTTTTTCGACAAGATCGGCACCTGCGCGCCAAAGTTTTATGAAACGTGCCGCCAGCAGCAATTCAGGCAGCAGCGCTAAACCATCGTAGCTTAGAGTCGTGTTGCCCAGCGCCCCGTGCAACAAAATGTTGAGCTTGCGCTCACTCGCGGCCTGATCGATAGCGGCGACCCAAACGCTATTGGCAGGATTTAGTGTCGGCTGCTCGAACAAATAAAATGTGCGATCGAGCCCATCGAGTGGAGAGTTGTGACTGGAACGGATCAAAACATGCTCGATGTTCGGATACATCGCGGCGGTCGTGGCGGCGAGCGGCCCCTCGTTGCCAAGATGCTTTGTTACATTCGGGCTGTCGTAACCGGCACGCGGGACGGCCGTGAAGGCGACGACCTTGCCGCCGCGGGACGCAAGCAACCGCGCCACCGTCGCCGTCACCGCGCTGCTGTCGAGCCCGGCGCTCAGATGCGTCGCAACGGCGCCGTTGACACCGCGCAGCCGCGATTGCGTCGCCTGATCCAAGTGATGGCGCAGCCCTTCGACATAGTCGCTGGATTTCGACAGGCTGCCGCGGCGCCGCTGCGGCTCCCAATAAGGCCGACACGAGACGCCGTCGCGCGTCACCACAACCACATGGGCGGGTTCGACGCGCGCGATGTCGCGAAAAAAAGTTCGCGGCCCGCGCCGCGGCATCAGCGCTAACAGTTCCGCCGTCAATTGTTCATCGGGACCGTAGGGAATTTCGGCAAGCGCGTGCAGCCCTTTGGGCATCGAGGCGAAGGCGAAGAAGCCACGGCCGCAATGATAATGCAGCGGCCGCTGGCCCATGAAATCGCGCGCCAGCAAAAGCCGTTGCGCTTTCGCGTCCCAGAGCACGAAAGCGAAATCGCCGACCAGCCGCGCCAGCGCGCCCTCCCCCCAGCGCTCGAGACTTTCGAGTAGAATCGCCGCGTCGCAGAGCTGCCGGGCCTCTGTCGACGCCAAGCCGAGCTCCGCCGCCAAATCTTCCCGGTTGTCGAGACGGATGTCCGCGACAAGTGTCAGCCGACCGTCGCGGCTTCGCAGCGGCTGACGGTCGTGCATGTCTTCCGGAAGGGTTCGAAAAAGCCTGCGGCCCATCGCCAGCGAGCCATCGCACCATTGCCGGCCGTCATGTGGCCCGTAAATCTGTTGCGCTGCCAGCATACGCGCGCAATCGGCGTCTGGCTCCGGCCTGCCGTCAACCCGCCAAATGCCGGCAAGTGCGCTCACCTATCGCCGCGCTCCTGATGCACAAGTGTCGTCGCCATCAAGCAGTAATTGTCAAACACGGAATGCGAGATGAGCACCGGACGAGAACGAGTTGGCCGAAGCACGCCAAACTATGTTTGGAAATCAGACGGGGCACTTTTCAAACAAATTCCTTCATGACGGAGCCACACGCATGAACCTCGCCGGCGCACCATCTGACGCGGCTCCATTCCGTGAACCATCAGTCAGACCAATCTCACTGCTTATAACCTTGGGAGCCAGCCATCGTTTCCGGACAATCATCACATCCGTCAATGAGCAATCGACAAGACCCTTCGAAGCCTCGTCGCCGACACCATGTTTGTTACCCACTTAAATTCTCCGGAAAAAGGTCATAGGGGGCCGCATCGAGCCACGCGAAATCGAGCAACTTCACCGAAGCGCACCAAATGCCAAACGATGTTCGGAAATCAGCGGGGCTCTTTGTAAACAAATTCCTTCATGACGGCGCACCTAAACGCGTATTTCTCTGCGGTGCACCATCTGGATAGGGCAACGGAGCCGTCTGACCATCGGTCCGAACGACCTTACTGCTGATAACCTTGGGAGCCAGCCACCGCTTCCGCACATGGATCGCGCCGGTTACATGGATCGCGCCGGTTAATGAGCGATCGGCGAGACCCTTCGAAGCCTCATCCCCGACACCACGTTTGTCGCTCATTTAATTCTCCGGCTTAAGGCATACGGGGCATTCTGGGCATTCAAGACAACCAATTCGCGCGACTTCGTATGTCGAGGCATTTTGCAGACTTAATATTGAGAAACCATCTCCTTTGAGTCGTCAAACCATACCATAATGCCGATTCTCGGTGCCATAAACACTCGGATGAGTCTAACGCAACTCATAGATGAATTTACTTCGTCTTATTGAGAGAGCGCGCCACCGGGCAGCAACCGTCAAATGAAGCAGGCGATCTCAGCAAGCCGCTTCTCGACCGGATAGCCCGTTACTTCGACGCCTGCGGCCTCAAGCCAAGCATGGGCGTCGAGCGGCTTCGTTATGCCTTTGGCAGCGCCAAAATGCATCACACTGGCAACGCCGCGGCGCCCCAGCATGGCATGCGCAGCCATGGCCTGCGGCAGGCATACGGCCTTGAAAGGCACATAACGCGCCGCGCGCGTGACCGCCCAGCTTACCTCCTTCGCAATCCATATCTGATCGGAATTGGCACCGGCGCTCACTTTCGAGGTCCGGTGATCGCTTGGCGGCACTAAGGTGCCAAAGCGCCGCGCCAACCGCGGAAATGACAGGAACGCCAAAGCAAGCCTCGCCACCAGCAAACGGAGCACCGCTTCGGCGATGAGCACGCGCCGCCGGTTGCCCACCTGCGCGAACCTAAGAAGCAGGCGACGGATCGAGCAAAATTGCACCATGCTTTGCCAACTCATTGAAAAAGGTCTCGACATCCGCGTGGCAGGTTTCGGCAGAAACATCGAACTCGTCCTGTAATTTGCGGCATAGGGCATCGCTGGCAATACCGCAGGGAATCAAACGGTTCAAACCGGTGGGCTCGCCGTCTTCCGCCCAAAGATTCCCGATCAGAACCCGCAGCCAAGTATTGCCCGATTTCGGATAGGACGCGAGCCAAATGGTGCGGGTCACGCCGCTTTCTCCATAACGCCAGTGTCGAACCAATGCCGTTCCAGCCACGACACAACTTCCGGCATGGCGGCGAATTCGAGCGGCCTGGTCAGAGTGAAAATTCCGACTTTGCTGACGATCTGCGCCGCCGCCCTAAAATAATGCTCCTTTTGCTCCAAGCGGGCGACGAGCAACGGCCGATAGGCGTGCTGGCGCAACAGCAACGCGGCATCCACAATGTTAGGCCGCTCAATGCCCGGCTGGTCGGATGGCCGCATCTCGAACAGCGTGTAGACGGCGCCGAGTGGCAAGGCCTTGCTGCTGGCGTCACGAGGCTCGACATAAAATTTTTGCAAAAGCCCGCGAACGGGTCCGCGGCGGTTATCTTCAAGCTCCAATTTTTCAATTGTGCGGGCCCAAAGCTTGAGCTGACGGCCGTCGGGATGCACGATTGGGGCAGCATTGCCCGGAAAGGTGATCGCACACACATCGTCGGTGAGCAGCCGATAACCACGCCCGGCGAGCGCGGCAGCGAGCGTCGACTTTCCAGCGCCTGAAGCGCCGCAGAAGACAACGGCCCTGCCGTTCACCTCCACCGCGCTCGCGTGCAGGACGATTCGCTCGCGCTGATGCAACAAAATGCCGAACACGGTGCCGAGGACAAAAATGGGAACGTCCTCGGCGCTCGCCTCCGATTCCGGAGCGAACACGATCTGGTCGCCGTCTTTGAGCAGGAAGCGGGCGACGTTCGGAACCGATAGCAGAAACTGTTTGCCGGCAATCTGCCACGTCGGTCCCATTGTGCTGGCGTCGGGCAGCGCCTGCGGGACTACGCCGCGCCTGATCGTGACCTCTGGCAAAGAATCAGCCCTGCCCGCGATCAACCCTGGTAAAACGATGTCGCTCGCCACCGAGAGCCCGCAAATCCGGTAAGAATGCACTGTTCCCCGCTCTTTGATAATTTCCCGCCCGGCCGGAAGCCGCAAAGCGCGGCGCGATGATACGGAAGGTGCTATGAAATTCAACGCGGGCAGCATTCATAAATTATGACCGTAAACATAGATATAGAGCCCGCTCAAAGTCGGCCGCCATTGATAATCCGCGCGATAAGACGATTGTGGCGGCTTGCCGCCGATCGCGTTTACCGCAACGTCATGTGGCTCTATGTCGTTCGGCCCAAGGGAGCCTTTCAACCCTTCAACGACACATCATCCGATCGCTACCCACGCATCTTCGATTTCGTCCGATCCGAGCTCGGCGCCGCGAGCGAAGTTAAAATCCTATCTTATGGGTGCTCGACCGGCGATGAAGTGTTTTCGCTGCGCCAATATTTTCCGGATGCGGTCATCACGGGCATCGACATCAATCCCGCCAACATCGCGGTTTGCCGGCGCCGTCTAAAGAAGTCGCCGGACGCCAATATTTCATTCACGACTGCAAACTCCACTGCGGCCGAACCGTCAGGCAGCTACGATGCAATTTTCTGTATGGCCGTGCTGCGCCATGGCAGCCTCGGGCTGCCGGGCGTGACGCGTTGCGACCATCTCATCCGCTTCGAAGATTTTGCCCGGGCGATTGCCGATTTCGAACGCTGCCTCAAGCCCGGCGGACTCTTGGTCATCCGGCACAGCAATTTCCGTTTGTGCGACGCAGCAGCAGGACTTGCTTTCGAAACGGTATTACGGCTCGAGCATGACTCCAAAACACCGCTGTTCGGGCCCGACAATCGATTGCTGCCCGAGAAACCCTATCCCGACACCGTCTTTCGGAAAAAGCTTAACGCCTAAAGGGGCTGACCCTCGTGGCATCCCCTTGGCGCCTTCGGGCGGCTCTGATCAAGCCACTGCGGCAAGGCCGCCTCCCCGCCCGACCGACCGGAATGGCTAGCCCGCTCCCGGCAACAGGAGTATGTTTTCCGCTACGCCAAAAAATCAAAAATACGGCGTCGACTATGTGGACCCCCAATGTGGCCCCCCTTGGAGGATACGATGACCCAGACACGCCTACCCGTCCATTCACGCCCGACCCGCCGCCAAATGCTCAAATCGGCGGCGCTTGGCTCCGCCGCCGCTGTTGCCGCCCCCTATGTGAAGGGCGTCTACGCCGCGGGTTCGCTCTCGCTCGGCGTATGGGACCATTGGGTTCCCGGCGCCAACAACACGCTCACTAAGCTCTGCAATGAGTGGGGCGCCAAGAACAATTGCGAGGTCAGGATCGATTACATCACGTCGCAGGGTGAAAAGGACAAGCTCACTGCCGCCGCCGAGGCGCAAGCCGGCACCGGCCATGACATCATGTCCCACCGCGACTGGAACGTCCGTATTCACCAGAACGTGCTGGAGCCGATGGATGACGTCGTCGCCCAGCTCACCAAGGACTATGGCCCGATCAGCCCGGTCGCCGAATATCTCGCCAAGATCAAAGGCACGTGGCGCGGCATCCCCACCGCGGTCGGCAGCCAGGTGAAACCATGCTGCTCGCGCATCGATCTCTACAAGCAGCATGCCGGCATCGATGTGCAGGACATCTTCCCCGCCGATGAATCGAAATGGGATAAAGCCAAGACCGAC
>Ga0073928_10004332_pt1 | contig 21143 bp, 19 predicted proteins | sample PaiPotPPA55metaG_FD_76969 | JGI IMG/M metagenome (GOLD analysis project Ga0073928, IMG submission 76969) | Iron sulfur acid spring bacterial and archeal communities from Banff, Canada, to study Microbial Dark Matter (Phase II) - Paint Pots PPA... ...
ATTATCTTTCCAGTGAAGTATCTGATCCGATCCGTTCCGTTCCGTTCCTCAGCCCGTCACAGTTGCTGTGAACTCTCCCATCTCGTCGAACCGGGTGCAATGGGGACGCTATCTCATCACAATGGCTGCGTGCGAGGACTGCCATACTCCTTCTGTCCGTGGAATGCCTATTCCCGGAATGCAATTCGCAAACGGCAATTTCATGAAAGGCAAGTGGGGCAATGCAACAACCGCCAACCTTACTCCCGACCCGTCCGGCATCAGCTATTACACTGAGGATCTTTTCATCAAAGCAATCCGCACAGGATATGTCGGTGCTCGGCCCTTGAGTCCTGTTATGCCTTTTGAATTCTATAGAGGCATGACAGACGATGATGAAGGCAATTTACGCTTATCTTCGGACGGTTAAGCCCGTAAAGCATACCGTCGACAATAGTGAGCCCCCGACTTATTGCAAGCTCTGCCGAACCATGCACGGCGGAGGAGAAAAGAACCAGCAATGCTCCTAACCCGAGTGATCCTACCTAAAAGCGTGGTTGACCGGTGCGGATCGTGGGTGCGCAACTTATTGACTGAGGCTGACGGCGATGCCTGGAGGCAGAGGTGAACTCCGCTTGCAACGCCTTGTCTCGCGTCTTGACGGCTTGTAGTTGAGCGGATTGGGCTTGTAAGGTCATTTGCAATTCCACGATCCTTCGTCCCAGTCGGACCCTTGCGCGTAGCTCTTCCGCCTCAAAGGGTTTAGTGACGTAGTCGTCCGCTCCCGCGTGAAGGCCCGCAACGATGTCGGCGGCGCTGTTTCTAGCAGTCAGAAGGATCAGATAGCTGTTCGCAGTTTCAGCGCAAGCTCGCGCCTCGCGGCAAACTTGTGGTCCGCTCATGCCCGGCATAACCCAATCAAGAATTGCAAGTACGGGCCACTCGATTTCCTTCAGCCGCTGCCATGCATCGGTACCATTTTCGGCGGTAATAATTTCAAATTCAGAGCACAACAGCGTGTGCAATATCTTGCGAAAGAACGAGTCGTCCTCTGCGATGAGGAGTTTCACGGTTCGGCTCCGGTCATCACCGCGTCCATTTCAGAGAGTCGGGATTCCAATACCAGAGCCAACTCCCCGGCTCTAATAAAATCTTTCTTCTTTCCCAGCAGGGCGAGGTCGCGCGCGATCAGAGAAAGTTCCAAGGCTCCAAGATAACTAAGTTCTTCTCCCAGCTTGAGCGTCGTCTGTTGCAACAATTCCGCGTGTTGGGTGATCAGGGCGCGGTTCATTTCCGCTAGGAGATTGGACTCATCTTTCACGAAGATGTCGACCAGTCCGGTCAGTGCGTCTTCGTCGCCACCAGCACGCTCCATGACGGCAGTGCGATTCCAGTTTGCAGGCCGCGTGGTTCGCTGAATCGCATCAGGATCGGAGAATGCGAGAAGAATTGTTTGCAGCTCAGAAGTGTTGCGAGGTTTCGAAGTGTAGCGATCAATGCCCGCCGCGAGGCAGCGCTTGCGATCAATCTTCGCAGTTCTATCGCTCATCGCGATGATCGGAACGTGCCCGCCGAGCACTTTCTCCTTTTCGCGGATGGCTACCGCTGTGGTAACGCCATCCATATCGGACATCCGGACATCCATTAGAACTAAATCAAAGCTGCCGTCGAGGACGCAGGTCAACGCCTGTCGGCCAGTGGCGGCCGTAGTTACTACGTGACCCAGTTTTTCCAACATTCGTGCCACCAGCGTTGGACTGACTGGATTGTCTTCCGCCAACAGGATGCTCAGACTTACAGGGGGGGAGCTGAACGAGATTTCATTTGACAGCATCGCGGATTGGCGCCTTTCGTGGCGACGTACCCATTCTTAGTGACTATCGCCAAAAGGACGGTACAACTTTAGGGGCATGTTTTGAAGACTAAGGCGGTTGTCTCAATATCGCCTGCACCCAACAACGCATTGTGGATAAATCCCAGATTTGTGGCGCATTTTCCCTTTACAATGACATCACATTAGAATCGATCAAAATCGATGTCACAATTCGTTCATCTCCACCTACATACTGACTATTCGATGCTCGACGGCGCTTGCGACGTTGAAAAGCTGTGCCAGCGTGTCAAAGAAATGGGCATGCCAGCGGTGGCCATGACTGACCACGGCAATATTTTTGGGGCTGTTCACTTCGTTAATGCGGCAAAGCAGGCAGGAGTCAAGCCGATCGTGGGTTGTGAGCTGTATGTTTGCAAGAAAGACGATCATAGGATCGATCGAACTCCTCCCGATGGCGATACTTACAACCACCTGCTGGTCCTGGCGGAAAATGAAGAGGGATATCGCAACCTGACGAAGATCACGTCGGAGGCCTCGCTCCACGGTTTTTACTACAAGCCACGGGTGAGCAAGAAGTTTCTAGCCGAGCATTCGAAGGGTCTCATCGCCCTATCCGGATGCCTAAAAGGAGAAGTCGCCGAATTCCTGATGGAAGACAAGTACGAAGCGGCTTGCGACGCTGCTTCCGTTTATCGCGATATCTTTGGAAAAGACAATTTCTTCCTGGAAATCCAGGATCAGGGATTGGAGATGGAACATCGCATCCATCCCAATCTGTTTCGGCTGGGGAAAGATATTGGACTTCCTCTCATCGCCACCAACGACAGTCACTATCTCTGTGAAGACGATGCCCATGCGCAGGACGTGATGCTCTGCATTCAAACCGGGAAGTCCATTCAAGATACGAACCGGATGAAGTTTCACGGTACCGACTTTTATGTGAAGAGCCACGAAGAGATGAGTCGAGTGTTCAAAGACTCTCCGGATGTGCTCTCAAGAACTCTGGGGATTGCCGAACGTTGCAATCTGCAGTTGGAAAAGGTCGGAGACCCGTTTCCTCATTTTGAGGTTCCTTCGGGATTCACCCTGGATAGTTACTTCGAACATATTGCGCGTGAGGGATTCGCGAAGCGGTTAACTATGCTATCCCAGCCAGAAAGGAAGGCGTTATTAAAACATAGCTTTGCGGAATACGAACAGCGGCTTTCGCGCGAGATTGACTGCATCCAGCAAATGAAGTTTTCGGGATATTTTCTGATTGTTTGGGACTTTATTCGCTATGCCAAAGAGCACGATATTCCCGTTGGTCCGGGACGCGGTTCGGCCGCTGGTTCACTGGCTTCGTATTCGATGGGGATTACCGATATCGATCCACTCCACTATGAGCTTCTGTTCGAGCGTTTCCTCAATCCAGAACGGATTTCGATGCCGGACATCGACATCGATTTCTGCATGAATCGCCGCGGTGAAGTCATAGATTACGTTACGCAAAAGTATGGTCGGGAGAATGTCGCCCAAATCATCACGTTCGGAACCATGGCAGCTAAGGCGGCGATCAAGGATGTCGGGCGGGCGATGGATATCCCATACGCTGACGTCGATCGCATCGCAAAGATGGTTCCGACGACTCTAAATATCAAATTGGAACAGGCGATTAAAGATTCGCCAGCCTTGCAGCAAGCCTGTGACAGCGATCCTCAAATCCGGCGGTTGTTTGATACCGCACTAAAGTTGGAAGGCTTGGTGCGCAATTCTGGCGTACATGCCGCGGGCGTGGTGATCTCGCCGCGACCGCTGACCGATCTGGTCCCGTTGCATAAGACCAAAAACGACGAAATTGTCACTGCGTATGACATGGTGGCGATCGAAAAGCTGGGCTTGCTGAAGATGGATTTTCTAGGCCTGACGACCCTGACGATCCTCGATGACAGCCTTAAGTTGATTCAACAGACGCGCAATGAGCGTGTCGTTCTTGACGAAATTCTTCTAACCGACCAATCCACGTACGAAAAGGTATTCCACAGTGGACTTACCTCTGGCGTCTTCCAGTTTGAATCCCAAGGAATGCGCGATGTGCTACGTCGTTACAAACCTAATTCCATTGAGGACCTCACCGCACTGAACGCTCTATACCGACCCGGGCCCATTCAGGGCGGAATGATTGATGATTTTATCGACCGGAAACATGGACGCAAGAAAATTGAATACGAACTTCCAGAATTGAAAGAAGTTCTTGAAGAAACTCTCGGCGTAATCGTCTATCAAGAACAGGTCATGCAAATAGCCAATCGGTTGGCCGGATATTCACTCGGCGAAGCAGATTTACTGCGCCGTGCGATGGGCAAAAAGATCGCTTCCGAAATGGGAGCTCAGCGCGAACGTTTCGTCAGCGGCGCTGTGCAACGCGGCTATCCGCCGAAAAAGATTGAGAAGATCTTTGATCTGATGGCCCAGTTCGCAGGATACGGTTTCAACAAGTCGCACTCTGCCGCCTACGCGCTACTGGCGTATCACACCGCGTATCTGAAAACTTACTATCCCGTCGAGTTCATGGCCGCGCTTCTGACTTCTGTTACCGGAAACACCGATGACGTGGTGAAGTACATCAACGAATGCCGAGAGATGGGCATCGCCGTCGAACCGCCCGACATCAACGTAAGCGATGCGAATTTCACCCCGCACGGTGCGGCAATACGGTTTGGACTGGCCGCGGTCAAAAACGTCGGCCACAACGCTATTGATTCGATTGTTGCGGGACGCAAGGAGCTTGAGCGCTATTCTTCAATCTATGAATTTTGCGAAAACGTCGATCTGCGACTGCTTAACCGGCGTGTCCTCGAATCGCTAATCAAGAGCGGCGCGATGGATGGTCTTGGCCGCCGTTCGCAACTCATGGCGGTGATCGACAAGGCCATCGAGCAGGCTCAGAAAGCGCAGCGCGATTCCGAGTCTGGGCAGCATGGATTGTTCGGAGTTTTTCAGCAGGAAGAATTTCAGACACAAAACGGCAAGCTGCCCGAAACTCCCGATTGGGATGAGCATACCCGGCTCTCCGCAGAAAAGGAAATTCTCGGATTCTTTATTACCGGACATCCCTTAGAGAAGTATCGGGAAAAACTAGATGAGCTGCGGGCGATTTCTACCGCGGACATTGCGGCCACCAAGCACTCTACCGGGAAGGACGAAAGCATTTGCACCGCTGGAATTATTACTGCCCTCCGGGTACTGAAATCAAAGAGAGGCGATTTCTACGCCCAGGGCGCTCTCGAAGACATGTCGGGAACCGTCGAGATGATTGTGTTCCCTGAGGCATACCGAAAACTTCAAGAAAAAGTGAAACTTGAAGTACCAGTGCTGGTCCGTGGAGGACTGCGAATTGAGGAAGGCGCGAATCCGAAGCTGACCGTGAATGACATTATTCCACTGGAAGATGCCAAGGTTCCGATGCCGCGGTCCATCCGGATTCGCGTTCCTTTGGATAGTTCAAGTGAAACCACGGTCGATCATCTGCATTCGCTTTTTTCCGAGCGCAAGGGCGAAGCCAAAGTGTTATTTGACGTGGAGCGTCTCGGCGATTTTATGGTGGTAATGGAAGCGGGAGGCTATAATGTGCAACCGGACCGCAATTTTATTGCGCGGGTAGAGGAATTATGCGGTCGTGGAGCGGTTAGAATTATTGACTGACACTTTATCGTGACAGCATTCATACATCGAATCTCGAAGGGATCTGCGCAGGCCCAAGCGGTCGGGGGTGGCGTTCTGCCTAGTGGCCCGGTTCTGGGTGAACCAGTTCTGGAGAATCAGGCACACGCGGTCGACGGCGCCAATTTTTTACTGTCTATGGTCGAAGCGCGATGGAATACGACCAATGGGAACGGCGGCCGGATAGAGTCGGGATACAAAAAGACCCGAGAATTAGAAAGAATCCAGCGCCAAATCAATAAGCTGGAATCCATCGAAGGCCAGGACGAAGACACTCGTCAGCAGATTCAAGAACTCAACGCCCGCGTGCAAACCCTGCGTGACCAGGTATCGCCACATACCGTCGCTTGGGAAAAAACGGAGTTAGCGAGGCATCCGCAACGCCCCTACACGCTCGATTACATCGAACGCATTTTTACCGACTGGAGCGAAATCCACGGCGACCGAGGTTTTGGTGATGATCCGGCGATTGTGTGCGGGATGGCACGGATTAATGGCACCAATGTGATGGTGATCGGCCACCAGAAAGCTCGCGACACCAAACAAAAGGTTTACCGCAATTTCGGAATGCCGAATCCTGAGGGATACCGAAAAGCTCTGCGCGTCATGAAAATTGCAGAGAAATTCGGGCGTCCGTTAATCACGTTGGTGGATACGCCGGGAGCATATCCCGGCTTGGGAGCCGAAGAACGCGGCCAAGCCGAGGCAATTGCGCGCAATTTGCGTGAGATGGCTCGGCTTAAGGTTCCGATCATCACGACTATTACTGGCGAAGGCGGCAGTGGAGGCGCATTGGCCATCGCCGTGGCCGATCGGGTTCTAATGATGGAGAATGCGGTCTATTCGGTGATTTCTCCAGAGGGTTGCGCCGCAATCCGCTGGAATGACTCGTCCAAAAAAGAATTAGCTGCCCAGGCCATGCGGACAACCGCAACCGATCTCAGGGAGTTGGGCTGCATTGACGATACGGTTCCTGAGCCGGCCGGCGGAGCGCACTCCGATCACGATGCAGCAGCCGCTTTGCTGAGCGCGGCCTTAGAAAAACACTTGGCCGAGCTAAACAAGATTCCAATTCCGCAACTTGTCGAATCCCGCTACCAGAAATTTCGCCACATGGCGCAATTCTTCGAAGAAGTCGAGCTGGCAGGGAAGAGTGTCTAACCGAACCGGTACCTCATCTGCCACGCTTGTGTGCTCTCCCTGCCGTATAATTTAGGGTTCTACTTGATACTTCTGATGAAGCTGAGCGGCCCTCCTCGTCCCGCTCAACAATCGCGAAAGGGTAGGAATGGCCACAACTGATGCAGGGATTCACCATGCCTCTCGCCCGGTGAATCTGAAGCCGGTCGTCAATGACATGAGCATTCAGGTCGCGACCGTGAACGGCAGCGGCTCACAGAGTTCGAACACAGTTTTGCTGCGCAGCATTTTCCAGATGGGAGTGCCCGTCTCGGGCAAGAATCTTTTCCCCTCAAACATTGCCGGCCTTCCGACCTGGTACACGATTCGAGCCAACAAAGACGGATATATCGCCCGCAAAAAGGAAATCGACTTCCTGGTCGCAATGAATGCGGAGACCGCCAAAGAAGACGTTCTGTCGCTGGCTTCGGGCGCGGCAGTTTTATATGACGAGCCGCTGAACTTAAAAGCTCTTCGCAACGATTTGACGTTTTATGCGGTGCCTTATGACAAGCTTGTAGGTCCCGTTTGTCCCGAAGCCAAGCTGCGCAAGTTGGTCAAGAACATGATTTACGTCGGTGCTCTGGCCAAGCTGCTTGAGATCGACATGGCGGAGATCGAGAAGGCCATTCGCAAGCAGTTTGCCAAGAAAGTGAAGGCGGCCAATCTGAATCTGGGGGCGGTGCAGGCCGGATTCGACTACGCCGCCGCGACCTTTACAAAGAGCGACCCGTATTTCATCCAGCGTATGGACAAGACCAAGGGCAAGATAATTATCGATGGCAACGCGGCCGCGGCTCTGGGATGCATGTTCGCCGGGGTCACGATTGTGAGTTGGTACCCCATCACGCCGTCGTCTTCCTTGCCGGAGAATCTAATAGATTACATGAAGCGCTTCCGCATCGGTGCCGACGGAAAAGCGACGTTTGCCATCGTTCAGGCTGAAGATGAACTTGCCGCAGTTGGTATGGTGGTTGGTGCGGGATGGATGGGCGCAAGAGCCATGACGGCGACGTCGGGTCCCGGAATTTCGCTGATGGGGGAATTCGCCGGGCTCGCTTACTATGCCGAAGTCCCCGGAGTGATCTGGGATATTCAGCGCGTTGGCCCCTCCACGGGATTGCCCACACGCACGGCGCAGGGTGACATTCTTTCCACTGCGTTCTTGTCGCATGGAGACACCAAGCACATCCTCCTGATTCCCTCGTCCGCCGAAGAATGTTTCACCATGGCGCAGGATGCGTTCGAGCTCGCCGAACAATTTCAGACACTAGTTTTTGTGATGTCCGATCTCGATCTCGCCATGAACAATTGGATGGCAGAGCCGTTCAAATATCCTGAGAAGCCGATCCGTCGCGGCAAGATTCTGGACAAAGAGGCTCTCGATCGTATGGGAGGTTTCGCCCGCTACCAAGACGTGGATGGAGACGGCATTCCCTACCGCACCCTGCCGGGAACCGATCATCCCAGCGCCGCCTACTTCACTCGCGGCAGCGGCCACAATGAACGATCGCAATACAGCGAGCGCCCGGATGATTTCGAGAACAACATGGCCCGCCTCGATCGCAAATTCGAGACCGCCCGGGAATTTGTACCCCGTCCGGAAATGGTGATGAATGGTTCCGAGATTGGCATTCTCGGGTACGGCACGTCGCACTGGGCGCTGATTGAGTCTCGCGATCAATTGCGCAAAGAATACAAGACTGAGACTGATTACTTGCGGCTGCGCGCTTATCCATTTACCAGCGAAGTGCACGATTTTATACGTCAGCACAAGCGTGTGTATGTCGTAGAACAAAATCGCGATGCCCAAATGCTCAGCCTTCTAAAGCTCGATCTCGAGCCTGAGCTGATTACGCGATTACGAAGTATCGCCCACATTCATGGCTTGCCGCTCGATGCCCGATCAGTGACAGACGAAATCATGACCATGGAGGGAAAATAATGGCTACCGCGCCTCCCACCACCCCGGCTCCGAAGACTAACCGCATCGGACTTTCCGTTCTCGACTACAAGGGCGGCAAAACGACCCTTTGCGCGGGTTGCGGCCACAATGCGATCTCGGAGCGAATCCTCGAAGCAATGTATGAGATGGGGGTTAAGCCTGAGCGCGTCGCCAAGATGAGCGGCATCGGCTGTTCCTCGAAAAGCCCCGCGTACTTCATGAGCCGTTCGCACAGCTTCAATACTGTCCATGGACGCATGCCATCGGTCGCGACCGGCGCGATTCTGGCAAACACGAGCTTGCTGAACCTCGGGGTCAGTGGGGACGGCGACACGGCCTCAATCGGCATCGGTCAATTCGTCCATCTCATGCGGCGAAATGTGCCGATGATTTACATCATTGAAGATAACGGTGTGTACGGTCTGACCAAGGGCCAATTTTCCGCGACGGCCGACGTCGGATCTAAGTTGAAGACCGGCGTGATCAACGACCTCCCAGCGCTTGACACCTGCTCGATGGCGATCATGCTCGGTGCGACTTTCGTAGGGCGATCGTTTTCGGGAGACAAACGTCAACTGAATACCATGCTAAAAGCCGCGATCGCTCATCGCGGGACGGTCATGCTTGATGTAATTTCTCCGTGCACCACTTTCAATGATCACGAGGGCTCAACGAAATCCTACAAATATGTGCAGGAGCATGACGAACCGATCCAGGACATAAATTTCGTTCCCGCTTTTGAGGATATTTCCGTTGAGTACGACGCGGGCACTACCGTCGAAGTCAAGATGCACGACGGCTCCCGGTTGCACTTGCGCAAGTTGGAGGAAAATTACGACCCGACAGATCGAGTCAAAGCCATGAACCGGTTGAACGAATCTCACCGCGGAGGTGAAGTTCTCACCGGAGTTTTTTACGTAAATACTGAGGCGCCAAGCTTTGTCGAGATGCTGAATTTGACGAACGAACCACTCGCCACGTTGCCTGAGTCCGTAGTCCGGCCGGGAAGGGACGTGTTAGAACAGGTGATGGAAGAACTGCGCTGACCCTAGTTTTGAAAACTCTGTCATCCGTCAGGAGCGCAGCAAAGTGGAGGGACCTGTTTTTGGCGGCCAGCGTCTGTTTGCTAGGCTCTCTTCTTCCGCTTTTCTGGTTCGCCACTATGTTCTGCAGCTCCGTCGGGCTCCGGATAGTCGGTATCGGCCGATTTCAGCATGTCGTCCTGATCGCGGTGTCCGAGCTGTCCTCCCATGGAAGTGTTGCCGCCCTCGTTTAGTTCATCCTGCTCGACGGCACCCTTCCCGCGGTCCTGATCTTTATCCTTAAGCCGGCCCTGTGAAGTCTTTCTCTGATTTGCCATGAAGGGAGTCCTCCTGAACCTGCAAAAACTTTACGCGCAACTTCACGCAGGCGTATATAAGTAAAGAATACCTTAACACTCTAAAGGCAGACGGTCTTCATGAAACGTATAGTTCTTCGCGGAACGGTATTGCTGGTCTTTTTCAGTTCGCTCTCCATTCCCGCGCGAGTATGGGGACTAGACAACGATGGAGCGCAGTCTGCAACGCTGCTGCGGACGAAATGGTGGGGACACCACGGGCAGAAACACCACGCTCACAAGCACGGGCATCATCCGAAGCCTACACATTCCACCAAGAGAACCTGACAAGGTAGAGTCACAAAGCGTTCTTTACTCCGGCCGAGCAGCCGATGATCCGCTCGACGCCACGCCCAGTTTCCGCAGCCTATCCCGCGCCTGAAGCGCTTCGTTGCTTCGAGGATAACGAGCGATGACGTGACGGAGGGAGGCCACGCCTTCATCTCTTTGGCCAAGCTCAATCAGGGCATACCCTTTCTTTAGCTCTGCGGAAGCCGCTTTATTGCCGGTCGGAAAGTTTTGCAGGACTTGATCGTAGTCTTTGGCGGCTAGTTGATAATTTCCCTGCCTATATGCAATCTCGGCCAAATAGAAATAAGAGTTGCCCGCCAGATCGGTATTGGGATAGTACTTCACGTAATCTGTGAACTCCTGCAATGCAAGATCGTTGTTCCCACCGTTATAATCACGCAACGCATTATTGTAGAGAACATCTGGAGGAGGCGCCTGGGCCGGTGGCTGAGCCGATTGACCCACCTGAGCAGGCTGCGCGTTAAGATTTTGCTGCGTCGCCTGCAGATCTTCGAGCTGTTTACTTACTTTTGCAAGGCGCGCTTTCAGCTCGTCCAAGCTATCGTTTAGAGCCTGGATCTGTGTAGAGAGCTGATCTACCCGCCCACCGGAATCGTTTTGCTGCTTTTGCAGACTCCCCTGAAGGCTGGTGATGGCCTCGGTTACTTTGTTCATACTGTCAGTGTTTTGGTCCATCAGGTTTTTCATCACACCCATGCGCTCGTCAAAAGACTGCTGCATGTGAGTCATCTGATCCTGGAGCGCCTGAACTTTAGTCTGAAGTTCAATGATTTCCCGGCTGACGCCCCAAGAGGGGGTGATGAGGAAAAGCGCCACAAGCGCGGATAGGATGAAGTATCGTTGGATTTTCATATGCGTATTCACCGAGCAAGAATTTAGATGCAGCTGGTTCAATTGCAGCGAATCCGATTGGGAGGGCACGACTGAAGGCCGTGCCCTTTCCAGTCAAGCGTTTTAACGCTATTGGGCGTAAACGAAATGTCCACGCCGGTTCTGCTGCCAGCATTGTTCGTTCGACTCGGTGCAGAACGGCTTTTCCTTGCCGTAGCTGACCGTCTTGATACTGCTCGCGTTAACGCCAGCCGAAACTAGCGCACCTTTGACTGCAGCGGCACGGCTATCGCCCAGCGCCAAGTTATATTCGGTGGATCCGCGCTCATCGCAATGTCCTTCGATTGTGAAGTGAATATTGGGATGCTGTTTCAGGAACGCGGCGTCTCCCTGAATGGCGGACTGCTGATCGGGGGCGATGTCAGACTTGTCATAGCCGAAGTAAATGTCCTTCACGTTCTGTGAGAACAGTTCTTCTTCCGTGGCCGAAGACTGGGTTGTTGGCGGCGGAGGCGCAGCAGGCGCGTTGACGGTAACTCGTGCCGTGGCTTGTTGCGTTCCACCCGAACCCTTCGCGGTCAGCGTATAGGTGGTCGAATCGTTTGGCGTAACCTGCAGCGATCCGTTCGTTTGAACCGCGCCAATGCCAGAGATGCTGACATCAGTGGCGTTTGTGGTTTGCCAAGTTAACGTAGTTGACTGACCGCGATCCACGGTTTCGGGGTTTGCCGTTAAAGATGCCGTGGTCGAGGCCGGCGGGGGTGGTGGGGGCGGGGGTGGCGGCGGTGTTTTTTTATGACAAGCGCTCAGCAACATAATCGCACCCAGCGCTAACACAAGGCTAAACCACTTCACTCTGAGCTTCTTCACTTTCTCCTCCAAAGATAAGACGTTTTGTAATTGAGTAATTTTAAGTTCGATCCTTTTTGTCACAACTATTCAATTACGAAATTGCTCAATTTCCCAATGCTCTTACTTCCAACTCCAATTCGGTTGGCTGTTTCTTCCCGAAAACGTTAGTCGTTTCTGATTCGTACCATCGGCCAGCATGCTCCAAATCTCTTCGCTTCCTGAGCGGCTGGATTGAAACACAATGTGCCGGCCGTCGGGCGCCCACGAAGGGAAGTCATTTCGTCCGCCATCGTGCGTCAACTGCACCCACTGTTTGCTGGCCACGTCCATGATATAGAGATCCTGAGCGCCGGGAGCGCCAGGTCCGTAGTGACGCATCCATGCGAACACTAGAAATTGCCCATTAGGGGACCACGACGGAGAAACGGCGTAACCTTGGTCGGTAAGCTGTTGCACGTTGGTGCCGTCGCCTTCCATTGTGTAAATTTCCGGCAGTCCGGTGCGACCGCTCACCCAGGAAATTTGCGCGCCTGTCTTGCGATTCCAAACAGGGGAAACATCGGGGCCCCTGTCGGAAGTGAGCCGCTTCAAGTTATTTCCGGAAGCATCCGTCGAGTAAATTTCCGAATGGCCGGATCGCGAAGAGGAGAATGCGAGCTTGGCCCCGTCGGGCGCCCAAGCAGGCGAGAGATTTGTTCCGCCAAATCGCGGGAAGGAGACCAATCGATTCAGTTCCATCGAATACATCAAAATTTCCCATCCCGATTTCACCAGGGAGCTGAAGGCAAGGTGCGTACCATCGGGCGAAATTCGCGGCGACAGAGAAATTGATCCCAGATGCGTGACCTGATGCTGATTCGCTCCGTCATAGTCCATAGCCCAGATTTCTTTATGCCCGCTACGGCTGCTCACGAAAAAGATTTGACTCTCGGCGATGCCGGCAATTCCTCCGCCCAAACGAAAAATAATCTCGTCGGCAAATTTGTGAGCGATGGTGCGTGTTGCGTCATTTGTTGCCGCGTCCTGATATTGCTTGCCTAGAACTTGAGGCGACGTAACGTTCTTTACGTCGTAAAGCCACCCTTGAACCGTAACGTTATTGCCGGAAACGCCCAGGTTGCCGAAAGCCAGCATCGCGGCATTTGGCGGGGGTGCGCTCCAGCTTTCAAATTTCACATCCGCCGGCGAACCTACGGCTCCGAGGGGATAGAAGCTCTTCGAAACCATGTCGAAGATGCCGGCGTTGTCGAGGTCATTCCATAGAGTGTCATTGAAAACTTTGAGCAATTCGGGATTCTTCGCATCTTGAGTAGACACTTTAAAATCGGACGCAGCGAGGCGGACTTTTTCAACGCCTAAACCAGTTCCGGTCTTGATCCAGTCCTGAGCCGCGAGAGGGGAGCCGATCAGCAGAATGCTTGAAAGAACGACGCCGGAAAGAAGTTTGGACCCCCAGCGGAATTGCAACCCCGCGAGCGAAAAGAGGGCGGCCTTTTTTTTGCGAGTTAAAAGAAAAATCAAATCAAATACTCCAATCGAAACCATCTTGTCATCTTGAACGAAGCGAAGTCCCTGTGCATGCCTGACTCAAATACATAGGTCCTTCGCTTTGCTCAGGATGACAACTCAAATACGTGTCGCATTATCGCTTCTATCGTTTGTAGTCGAACCAAAACTCGACCGAAACCTTATTTCCGGAATAATCCGACGATAGCGGACCAAAAGTATCAATACGCTGTAGCGCTCGGGTGGCTGACTGATCGAGAGAAGGGACACCGCTCGATTGCTCTATTTGAACGTTAGTCGGCCGTCCGTCGCGAGTAATGTCAAAAGTAACGAAAACTCGCTGTGCCTGACCGATGCGCGGGTCCACCTCATACTTCAACCAGTTCTGAGAGACTTTCTGCTGCACCACCCGAACGTACCAGGCATATCGCGTTCCAAAATCGCCCCCACCGCCGGTAAATCCGAAACCACCTTTCGCCCCGCCAGCATTGAACATTCCGTATGGTCCCTGAACCGGGCCACCTTCACCGAATGGCACTTGGTTCTCAGCCTGCTGCACGGGTTGCGGCACGGGCTTTTGATGAGTCTCAGTGGTAACCGGTTTTGGCTTTGGCTTGATCTTAGTTTGCTTGTCGGGAATCGGGATCGCCTCGGGAGCCTTCTCCTCGGGTTTAGGTTGCGATTTCGCCAGCCCTTTGGATTCATTGGCGAGAACATTCTGAGTTTGCTGCGGATTCGCCGGCAGCGGAACCGTACTGGCAAGCGTCACGCCTATCGCATCTCCTCCCCCGCCCGCCCCCCAACTTCCGCCTCCTCTTCCCGGTCCGATTACGGCGTACAAAACAATGGCGCCCGCAAATGCTAGATGCAACGCAACGGACCACCCTAAATTGCGGCCCCAGCTATCGTGCTCAAAGAAAATTTCAGGGTTGGCTGCCATGACTTTCGAGTGGCTGGGTGACGATGCTGACGTTAGCGATTCCTGACTGCTTAACCGCATCCATTACCGTGGCAAAAGCGCCGAACGGCACATCTTCGTCGGCGCGAACGAAGATGGACTGATGTTGAGGATCACGAACCTTCTGCCGAAGTTTGCTTCCAATTTCGTTAATGTTAATGGGATCGTTTCCAAGAAAAACGCGCTGCTCCTTGTTAATGCTGATCACAAGACGCTCTTCTGTAATCTCTTTGACGGTGCGTGTTCGCGGAACACTTACCTCAATTCCGGATTGCAGCACGGGAGCGGTGACCATAAAAATGATAAGTAACACCAACACCACGTCTACCAACGGCGTAATGTTGATGTCGGAAAGTGCAATCTGCGTACGTCCGTTCGGAGCGGTAAAAGCCATTACCGCCGGGCCTCGCTGGTTTCTCGATATGCCGGCACCGCCTCTTGGCGCTCAACCGTGTTGAGCATCTCCAGTGCGAAGTCATCGCCCCGTGAGGCAAACTCCCTGATCGACCCGCCAATCAGGTTGTACGCGATAACTGCGGGGATGGCGGCCGCAAGTCCGGCAGCGGTCGTAATGAGCGCTTCCGAAATGCCCGGAGCAACCGCGCGCAGAGTCGCCGCGCCCGCCGTGCCCAAGCCATGGAACGCATCAATGATGCCCCAAACAGTTCCGAACAAACCAATGAAAGGGGTCACCGCTGCGGTGATAGCCAACCAGGGAAGGTTTCGTTCGAAGCGAGTCATCTCTTCCGAAGTTGCAATCTGCATTGCCCGCTGAACCGCAACCGGATTGCCGAGGCCGCTGCCTTGGCGTCGATATTCCTGGAATCCGCTCTCGAAGACACCGACTAGGGGACTAGGCCTGAACTGCTCCGCAACGGCAGACACATCCTGCAAGCGTTGAGCCTTGCGGAACGCGCGGACAAATCGCCCGCTCTGTACGCGGGCCCGACGCAGCAGGCTCCATTTGGAAAGAATAATTGCCCACGAAATGAGGCTGAATATCAGCAGAATTAGGAGGACGACCTTAGCAACTGGGCCGGTTTCGCCTACCAGGTCTAGGATTTCTCCGCTAACAACTAGAGTAAGAAATGGGGGGAAATACATTGGATTAGAGAACGCCGTAGTCGATTAGCAAACCCTGATTATAAACCACTCTAATAGGCATGTTGGTGCGCGCACCCCATTCATCAACACGCATCACACGTGGCACTTTACGCAGCCCCTCAGTCAGCGCACCCGTACATTCGCACAGGACCGAAGGCGCATCATAGAGACAGATGAAACGGGAATGGACTTGCCACTCGTCGGGGAGAAAATCTATTTTGAGGAGGCGTTATGGCGCATTACGGTACTTTACGCGATTACAACTTTCTCGATGATGATTCAAGTAATGCAGCGAAGGATATTCGAGGCGCGAACGTCTATGGTCTCGACGACAAGAAACTTGGAAAGATTGATGACGTGATTTTCGATCACTCCAGTGGCCAGATTCATTACATCGTGGTCGATACCGGTGGCTGGCTGTCCAGTAAAAAGTTCATTGTTCCACCGCAACAACTTCAAGCTTCGAGCGAACACAAAGATGATTTCGTTATCAACGTCACCAAGGATCAAATTGAGAAGTTCCCTTCCTATGACGATTCCGCCGTCGAGTCGGAGGGAAAGTGGCGCGACTACGAAAGCCGGTATCAGGAATCATGGGTAAGCGGGGCTGTCCAGCACCTTGAAGGCAGCGACCATAACGTGACTCCTACGGCTAATGAAATGCCCGCGCAGCGAGGGTCCCTTGGCAGCCAACTTAGTTCTGACGAAATCGCGAATGCGACGCCAGACCGGTTCATCCCGGCCGGTGCTGACGAAGTTGTCATTCAAAACAGCGCCGTCGGAATTGGCAGCCGCTGGTCTTCGTTCGAAGACAGGTTGCGTAGTCGCCGCCGTGATATTACCAGTCAGTGTGAAACCTGCAGAGCCGAATCGCCTGCAGGGACAGCCTCCGAGCGAGAACGGGGCGAACTGCGCAAAGCGGGATAACACCGTACAGCTCTTCAGGGTGCCCCGTCCAAGCTCTGCTTGGGCGGGGATTTTGTTAGGTCCTTTCTGCTATGCTTCGCACAACTTCTTAGCAGCGGTTTCGCCGGGACACTGATGCTCCTCGAATTGCGGCTCGAAAATTATGCCGTCATTGACAACCTCGCGGTAGAGTTCGCTCCCGGACTCAACCTCTTGACCGGAGAAACCGGCGCCGGTAAATCCATTCTCATTGATGCGCTGGCTCTTCTTTTGGGAGACAAAGCCTCTTCTGATCTAATTCGTACGGGTGCGGATCGCGCTGTAGTCTCCGCAGTGTTTGAACTTCGAGATGGATATGAAACTCCGGCTTCAAAAATCCTGGAGGCCAACGGGATCGACAGCAACGAAGACGCAGCCACGGTTATCCTGCGCCGGGAGATTGCCGCCGGTGGAAAGGGCCGAGTATTCGTCAACAATCAACCGGCCACTGTGTCGGTTCTTCGGCAATTGGCACCGCACTTGGCGGCCATCCACGCCCAGAATGAGTCGATTCTTTCTTTTGACTCCGAAGCGCGACTGGATCTCCTCGACACGTTTGCAGGGTTACAGCTCGACGCAGTTAGCGATGCTTTCGCACGCTGGAAGGATATCGCCCAACGAATTAAGGAGCTAGAACAAGGCGAGCAGGACCGCCTGCGAGTGCTCGACCTCTGGACGTTTCAAAAGCGCGAAATTGAACAAGCCCACCTTCAGCCCGGGGAAGATCAACAACTTGCCATCGAGAAACGCGTTCTGGCGAATGCAGAGAAAATCTATGCGGCTGCGCTCGGTGCGTTTGATCTGCTCTACGAGAGTGGAACTTCGACATCATCCTCATTGCGCGCAGCCAGCAAACATCTAGAAGAATTGGTCCGCTACGAACCGAAGTTTCAGGAGGAACTAGCAGCTCTCGAAACGGCGCGCATCAGCGTGGAGGATGTCGGCGTCACTCTGCGGGATTATGCAGGCGGAATCCACGCGTCTCCCGAACGCTTGGCAGAGATCGAGGACCGGCTTTCTGTCATAGATCGATTAAAGCGCAAATATGGCGCCACTTTGGAAGAGGTCGTAACTTACGGAGCCGAAGTCGCGCGCAAGCTTTCGGAAATGGAGAATAAGGATGAAATTTTACGTCGGCTGCACGCTGAGTTGCTCGAGGCGGCAGAGACATATAGAACCATCGCCGGGGGGATATCCAAAAAGCGCCATGAAGCGGCGCGCAGGTTGGAGAGATTGGTGAAATCTGAGATTAACGATTTGGCGATGAAATCGAATTTTCACGTTGAAATTACCGGAACGGATGAGGAAGGGAACTGGACTGCTTCTGGTTTCGATCAAGTGATTTACATGATCTCCACTAATCCAGGCGAGCCGCTGCGCCGCCTTGAGCAGATTGCATCTGGAGGGGAATTGTCCCGCGTCATGCTTGCCTTAAAAGCGAGCATCGAGGCGAGTTCCGTTGGCCAGAAGAAGAAGGCAGCACCTCAGCGAACCCTGGTATTTGATGAAATCGATACGGGTATCGGCGGAAGTGCGGCCGAGGCAGTAGGGAAAAAGCTGAAGGATTTGGCACGATCCAATCAAGTAATCTGTGTGACCCATTTGCCGCAAATCGCGACGTTTGCGCATCATCATTATTTGATCGAGAAGAAGGATTCAAACGGACGCGCGAAAACCACTATCCGACTGATTACCGGAAATCACAGAAACGAAGAGATAGCCCGAATGTTAAGTGGCGCCAAGCTAACCGAAGCCTCGCGCAAAAACGCTGAGCAGATGTTGAAGACTAACGCCTGAATTTCGCCGAACAACTCTAGAAAGGACTGCGAATTTTAAAATCTTGGGCGTCGCATGTTGCCCGTGTTGGCGAATCTGCGACCTGCCCCAACCTCACGAATTTCCGCCACCTCCAGACCGTCGTGAACACATCGCGGTAAAATCCATCCATGCGAATTACCAGCCGCCGCCGGGCCATCATTTTTTTTCTGTCGCTCGGCGTGTGCCTCGCTGCGATCGCCGTCGCAGTCGGTTTTGGCTGGATCATTCTCAACTGGCGCGAGGGAATACGTGTCTTCCTCGGGATCATTTTCTTCGGTGCTATCGTAGCCGGACTGATCTTGAACACAACTTTCTTGGTCCGGGAAATCCGCCGCAACGAGCAGCATGACAGTTTTATCAACGCTGTCACTCACGAACTAAAAACTCCTATCGCATCCATTCGGCTGTATTTGCAAACCCTGGAGCGGCGTGATGTGGAGGAATCACAGCGTAAAGACTTCTACCGTCTCATGTTGGACGATACCGACCGCCTCATGGGTACCGTCGAACAAGTTCTAAAAGCGGGAACCGCTACGGTAAGAAAGCCTCGCCGTGCTCCATTAGACTTTGGGAAATTAGTCCGGGACTGCGTCGAGATCGCACGGATTGGATATCACCTTCAGCCTGATGCTCTGGAATACGAAGAGGTGCAGAGCAATGGCGCTCAGGTAAACGGTGATTCGGAAGAACTGCGCACCGCAGTCTCTAACGTGATCGATAACGCGATTAAGTATTCGGGAGAAAAGGTTGCGGTCTCGGTGCGGGTCGAAGTGCCCGATGAAAAGCACGTAAGACTGAGCGTCCGGGACGAGGGCGTTGGCGTGCCTTCCGAAGAGCTGAAACGTATCTTCAAGCGCTTTTATCGGGTTCCACACCGCTCACTTACTCATGTGAAGGGAACCGGCTTGGGTTTGTTCATTGTCCGGACAATTGCTAAAAAACACGGAGGAAAAGTTTACGCGGAGAGTCGCGGCGACGGTCATGGGACAACGGTCATTTTGCAACTGCCTCGGAGCGTGACATGAGTCACGTGCTGATCGTTGAGGACGAAGTCCACATCGCCGATGGTCTTCGCTTTAATCTCGAAGCAGAAGGACATGCCGTAGAAGTGGTCGGCGACGGAGAGAGTGCGTTGGCTTTACTTTTGGGCGCGCCACTAGAGACAAAGCAGAAAGGGGAGAGTCCGCGCACTCAGCCTGTCAATTTTGACGCGATGGTATTGGACGTTATGCTTCCTGGCAAAGATGGCTTCGCCGTTGCGACGGAGTTGCGCGCCGCGAAAAATTTCATTCCGGTGTTAATGCTCACGGCTCGTGGCCGGCCCGAGGACGTGCTCAAAGGATTTGCTTCCGGAGCCGACGACTATTTGCCCAAGCCTTTTGAGCTGCCAATTTTGCTGGCGCGACTTCAAGGTTTACTGCGACGGCGCGATTGGATGAATCTCGCTACCACGCAGGCCGCCGTACCCTACGCACCGGGTGCTCAGGGAACTGCTGCCGAATATGACGTTTTCTCATTTCACGGGCGAACGATTGACTTTGGAAAATTAGAACTTCGGGTGAACGGAACTACAATTCGGTTAACCCTAATGGAAGCCGAACTCTTGCGTCACCTTATTCGCAATAGTGGCCGCATCGTTTCCAGGAAATCGATTCTGGAAGAAGTCTGGGGCCTCCACGAAGACACCGATACTCGAGCCATCGACAACTTTATCGTAAGGCTGCGACGCTATATCGAGGAGAATGCTTCAAAACCCAAGCACCTGTTGACCGTAAGGGGCGTAGGCTACAAGTTTTTGCCGGAACCGGAGCCCACATAGGACCGAATGTTGTAGTCCACCTTTTGACGATCACGGCACAATTCTTGCCCACGAAAATCCTTATGCATCCGAGAAGAATTATGAATTGGACCGGCGTTCGATTCGGCGCTTACGCTATTGCATGGATAGCACTCATCACATTCCGGCAGCTCCAAATAAAACAACCTCAGAAGCTGAATTGGAACTTTTAATCGCTAAATATACGTTGGAATATCTCTACCGGTGGACGAATCAGTTTGACCCGATCCAACTGGCGCAAATAAAACAGCTTCTGGACAATGAGACCGAGCCCAGAGTACTTCTCAGGAAGGTCATTGGACGAAGCTCTGTTTTGCCGAGCTGAATCTCGGCCGTAGAAACTTCCGGTCTTCTGCCAGCACCATTCCAGCCCGGGGGTGTCCAATTCCCCGCGCGGTTTGCGCAAGGGATGGGAAGCAAGGCTTGTGAACCACTATATCGGGACTACTTCTCGGAGATCGTAAAATTTGCGGTTGTCGTGTCGTTCGCAGAAACGACGACTTTCTTCTCCCAGACTTTGGGCTCAGTGAAGACGGGACGCTCAACTTTGTTTTCGGTGAGCACATCAAACGAAGAACCGTGTTTCGCAACGCCCCATCCTTCGTGCCAGGCCACAATTTCATAATTGCCGGGAGGGACATTGGTGAGTTCGAACTTACCATCCTGTTTTGTGACCGCGTAGTAAGGATGCGAAACGATCATCAGTTCAGCGTTCATCCAGACGTGCCCGCCATTGCATTTCAGACTCACCAAGCCAGGTGTCTGCATATTTCTCGAGATCACCTGGTTCGGGAAAGGAAAGGGAAGGTTGTAAGTCGCGGCTCCTTCCATATGAATAGTGTGCAGCGTTGCGTCTGAGCTCTTCATACGAAGATCGGCATTTTCGGGAACTAATAAAATGTGAGGTTCGTATCGGCAATGTTTCTGGTCGAGAAAGCGCCTCGGTTCAGGCAGGTCCATCGC
>Ga0073928_10004333_pt1 | contig 21141 bp, 16 predicted proteins | sample PaiPotPPA55metaG_FD_76969 | JGI IMG/M metagenome (GOLD analysis project Ga0073928, IMG submission 76969) | Iron sulfur acid spring bacterial and archeal communities from Banff, Canada, to study Microbial Dark Matter (Phase II) - Paint Pots PPA... ...
ACCTTTGGAAGCCTGCGCGAGCCCCCAGCCGACGGCCGCCGCCAGCGGCGCGCCGAGGATCGTCAGCGCCAGCGCCGCGACCGATGTCCATCCCATCATCGGTCCCCAGCGGTCGCGCGCGCCCAACCCCAGGAGCGCCGCCAGCGACGAGGCGAACGCGATCACGGACAGGACGCCGACGAGAAGCCAGATCCAGCGGTCCGAATCCGCCATGTCGGACACGAACAGCTCGTAGACGATCGCGAAGATGAGACCGAGCAGGCCCAGCGCGACACCGGCCCACAGCGTGAGGATCACCCACATCGGCGCGCCCATCCGAGCAGGCCCCTGCTGCGGCTTCCACTGCTGAGGCCCGCCGTAAGCAGGCACCGGCGCATAGGCGCCCTGCTGCATCCCTGGGTAGGACGGCGGCGGAGTGGCCGATGGAGCGTAGTAGGGCGGCGGCGATGGCGAGGCCACGTACGGCGGCGGTGACTGCAAAGCGGGCGGCGCAACGTATGGAGGTGGCGACGCCGCGGCCGGGGCCACGTACGGCGCCGGCGAGGGCGCGGCCGGAGGCACATATGGCGGCGGCGATGGCGGCGCGGGTGTTGGCTGCGGCGCGGTCGCAACGTAGGAAGGCGCGGGCGTCTCCGGGTAAGTCCCGGTCGGCGTCGGCGGGAGCTGCGTGACCGGCTGAGGAGTGATCGGATACAGCCCCGGCGCGCTCGTAATCGCCGCGGCGAGCTCTTCCACGAAGTCCGTCGCCGTTTCCGGCCGGTTCGCTGGATTCTTCGCGAGCCCGGCGAGGAGCGGCTGCTCGATCACCTGCGGCAGGCTCGGATTGAACTTTCTCGGCGAAGGTGGCGGCGTGACCTGGTGTGCCGCGATCACACCGAGCGGGGTGGGCGCGCTGAAGGGCACGCGGCCCGTGACCATCTCGAAGGCGATCACAGCCAGCGCGTAGATGTCTGCGGGCGCGCCTGCCTCCTGGCCGGAGCACTGCTCCGGCGCCATGTACGTCGGCGTGCCCACCATGGCTCCTGTTTGAGTGAGCCGCTCGCTGTCGGCCGCCTCGGCCACGCGCGCGAGCCCGAAGTCGGACAGGATCGGCACACCACGCCGGTCGAGCAGGATGTTGGAGGGCTTGACGTCGCGGTGGATCACGCCCTCGCTGTGCGCGTAGTCGAGCGCGTCGGCGATCGGCCGGAGGATGCGCACGCAGTACTCGAGCTGGATCGGCGCGCCCATTCGCGAGGCCAGGGTTCCACCCTCGACGTATTCGCTCACGATGTAGGTCACCCCGTCCTGCTCGCCGTGGTCGAACACCGAGAGGATGTTGGGGTGCTGCAGGCGGGCGACCGCCACGGCCTCGCGGTGGAACCTGGCCTTGAAGCCAGGCTGCTCGACGAGGAACTCGGGCAGGACCTTGAGCGCCACCTCCCGCTCGAGGCTGGGCTGGTAGGCCCGGTAAACGGTCGCCATGCCGCCGCGGCCGAGCTCGCCGAGGATCTGGTAGGCGCCGACCTTGGTGCCGGGCTCGAGCTTCATGTGGATAGACCGCGATGATGGGGCACCCAGTTCGTGTCCGCAAGAGAAATCACATTCATCCTTGACGACCGAACATTCGTTCGATACTCTTTGACCTGCCCTCCTCCTCCCCTGCGTCTCAACCCGGGCCAATGAAAGATGCAGGTACAGGCACATGACTTAGATCACGCCATCGAAGCGATTCGGGTCCGCTTCGGAAGCCAGGCGCTGACGCGGGCGGCGGAGCTACCGCCCCCGCCGGCATGGCCGAGCAAAACCCCACTCGACAGGCTGACGGGGATCGGCGGCCTGCCGCGCGGACGCATCAGCCTGCTGACGGGCAGCGGAACCTGCGGCAAGCTCACGCTCGCGCTGGCGCTGCTGGCCGGCGCCACCCATGAGTTCGCGCATGTGGTGGTGATCGACCCGTCGGGGGCCTTCGACCCCTGGAGCCTGCTTCCTTTCGATCCTGAGCTTGGCGCGGTCACGGTGGTGCGGCCGCCCGCCCTGGATGCGGCCGGCGAGGCGGCGGCGGCGCTGGCCCGGGCGGGCGCCGGCTTCATCCTTTTAATGGGGGAGGTTCCGGAGCACTGGCTGGGGCCAGTGGAATCGGGCGCCAACCGTTCCGGGACGGTGGTGGTCGGGGTGATCGAATCCCCCGGGCGGGCGTTCGCCCACGCCTCCAGCCTGAGCCTCGGCTTCGTGCGCACCGACTGGGTCTGGGATCGAGGCCAATTAGTCGGCCTGAGGACGCTCGCACGCTGCGCCAAGAACCGGGTCGCGCCGCCGCTCGGGGAGGCCGAGCTCGAGATTCGCTACCCGATCGGGACGGCCATGCCCTCGCCGGAACATCCGGTCATCGAGCGGCGGCCAGACGTGCGCCCGCGCGCGCAGCGCGATGTTGAGGTGGAGGCTGAATGCACGTCTGCTGTGGTCTGATCGGCCACCTCGAGCTCGTCCAGCGGCGAGATCTCTACGGGACGCCCGTGGTCGTCGGCCACTGGGAGGATCACGTCGTGGCCGCCTCCGACGTGGCGATCGAGTTCGGGGTCGCGCCGGGGATGCCGCTGAGGCAAGCCGAGCACCTCTGTCCGCAGGCGACCTTTCTGCCGCCCGACTTGGAAGCGGCGACTCATCTGCGCGAGCTGATCGCCTCCGCCCTGTACGACCTTGCGCCGGTGGTCGAGGTCCGCAGCGAAGGGATCGCGTGGCTCGACCTCGGCGGAGTCCCGTCGATCTCGGGTTCGGTCCGCGAAGCCAGGAGGAGGCTGCGCGCCGCCACTGGGCGCGAGCCTCGGCTCGGACTGGCGTCCGGGCCGTTCACCGCGCGCCTCGCCGCCTCCCAGGCGCGCGCCGGCCGCCTGCTTAGGATCGAAGACGCGCGCGGGTTCCTCGCCCCGCTGCCTTCGCGCGTGCTGTCGCTCGACGAAGAGCAGATGGAACGGCTCGACCTGCTCGGCCTGCGCACGCTGGGCGCGGTGGCTGCCATCGGACCACGCGAGCTCGAGAGCCAGCTCGGGCGCGACGGGCGTCGCGCGGTCCTGCTCGCCCGCGGGCTGGAACCGGATCAGCTGGAGCCATGGCGGCCCCCGCTTTTTTCGAGCGCGCATCGCCAGTTCGAGCCGCCGGTCGAAGACCGCGAGGCGCTGCTGTTCGTCGCCCGGGCGCTGTGTGGAGACCTGGCGGAGGAGCTGGGCCTGCGCGGAGCGGGCGCCAAGCAGGTCCGCGTGAGGCTGCTGTTCGAAACCGCGGAGGCCGACGCGCGCGACTCGGTGGTGCGCCACCCGCTGAGCAGCGCCGCCGAGCTGTTCGGCCTCATCGGCTCTTGGGTCAAGGAATGGCGGCCGCGCGCGCCCATCACCGAGATGTGGATCGAGCTGCCGGTCCTGGAATCGGCAGGAAGGCGGCAATTGCGGCTGTGGGCTGGCGGCGACGGAACGAGCGAGGAGGTGATCGCCGCGCTGGAGCGGCTGCAGGAGCGCCACGGCGACGACGTCGTGCGCAAGCCGCGCCTTGCGCTCCTCCACTCCCCACTCCCCGCGCGGCGATTCGACTGGGGGGCATAGTTGCTCGCGCGCTTCCCTCTCCCGCAAAGCGGGAGAGGGTCAGGGTGAGGGTGAGGGCATGACCCGCCTGCTGTCTCCTCCCACCTCGGTCATCGTCACCCTGGGCGCGGGCGGCACACCGGCATTCCTCTCGGGCGCGTGGGCGGGCACGGTCGACCCGATCGCGCGCTGGAAGGTCGAGACCGAGTGGTGGGACCAGGCCGTGGTCCGCGAGTACTGGAAGGTGCTGGTGAACAGCAGCGTCCTGTGCGAGCTGTACCACGACCTGTCGCTTGACGAGTGGTTCGTCGAGCGCATCTATGACTGAGCGCGGAGAGCCGCTCTTCCGGTTGGAGTTCTACGCCGATGCCACCGGCAGCCAACCCCTACGCACCTGGTTGAAAACGGAGCTCGCGGCGGAAGATCGCCGGACAGTTGGCGCCGCCCTGCACCAGATTCTTCAGCAGCAGGGGTGAACGTTTGCGGTACGGGCTTCGGCCGGCAGCTTGGAGGCGGGCTATTCGAGTTTCGTCTGCGCGACGATGACCTCCTCGTACGCATCTTCTGTCACGCGTTCGGCGACCGGCTGATTCTCCTCCTTGGCGGTTACGACAAGAGGAAGGACCCTTCGGAGCGGCGCCAAAACCGAGAAATCACGCTGGCCAGGGCGAGACTCGAGGAATGGGAGGCGCGCCACAGGCGTTGACATATATGAGTGAGTGCTCATAATGTCAAGGAGACGGTGACCATGAAGAACACGTTTGAAGAGTTTTACCGGGAGATCGAGGCCGAGGCCGACGGCGAGGGACCGCACGCCGTCCGGGACCTGCGCGCCAAGGAGCTGAAATTCGCGCTTGTCAGCTCTTTGATGACGGGCCGGCGCGAGCTCCATCTCACGCAGGCACAGCTGGCGGAGCGCTCAGGCGTGGCGCAGACGGAGATCAGCAGGATCGAGCGCGGCCGCAAGAGCCCGACCATGGACACCTACAGTCGCCTCGCTGCGGCGTTGGGACTCCGGGTCAGCCTGGTGTCGACGCGCACCGCGCGTGCGCGCCAAGCGGGTGGCCTGGCGGTCTGATCCCTGCTCGAGGTCGGCCGGCGAGACGCCGTCAGAAGGCGTTTCTGAATAGCATCCGGCTGTGCGAGCAGTAACACGACCTGTCGAGCGCGTCTATGACTGACGTAGCAGGCGACCGGTTACCGTCTGACGCTGTGACCGAGCCCGATCCGACGGCGTGGGAGCGCGGCAGCGAAGATGCCATCGGCCAGGTCGGCGAATTTCTGGTGTGGGCGGCGCTGATGGCCCAATCCGGCGGCCGGCTCCATGTCTTTCTTCCCCTGCTCGACCGTGGGATCGACGGGCTTGTCCACCGTCTCGACAACGGCACGTATGCGGCCATCCAGGTGAAGACCAAATCGGTCCTGCACAACTCCGAAGCCCCGATCGCCGTCTACGAGAATCATCTGTTCACTCCCGACCAGCTCGTCATCGGCGTGCATCTGGACGGTGACAGGCTGGGTCCTTACGCGCTGGTGGCCGACGCGGCGACGTTCAAAAGAAAAGGCGCACGGATCGAGGACCGCGGGCGGTTGACGCTTGTCGCTGACATGCCCATACGGCCGACGCCAGGTCACAAGTGGTCGGAGGACCTCGTGCCGGTGTCCGAGCTTGCCGCGCGTCTTGGCGCCATGCCCGGCGCCGCCGCGGCCACTCCCGCTGTGGAGCCTGCCGACCTGGATCGCGTCGTCGGCTTTCTAGGCGAGCAAGAGGTTTGCCGCCGCGCCGCCGTCCTCGACGCTTGCGGCCTGTTCCGTCCGTTTCCGGACAGCGAAATGGTTGAGGTCGCTGTTCGGCGCCTGGCGACCGGCCACACCCTTGGGATCCAGGTCAAGACCGTCCAGCTGGCGAAACCGCATGCCTTCGGCCACGTCCTGGTCAACCGGGCGACCTTCGTCGCCTCCCCCACGACCGTGATCGTCGCCCTGGCGTGGCTCACCGAGGAGCAGCGCTTCCACCAGACGTGCCTGGTCGTACCCGCGTCTGAGGTTCCGGAGCTGGCGGGGGGTGGACGCTATTACGAGCTGCACTTCCATCCCGACCCCAGCCCAGAACCGAGCCGCCTCGATCCCTATCGCATTCCCATCGATCAGCTGGCCGGCGAGCTATCCAGGCGGCTCGGCTTGCAGCCTCAGGTCAGGTCCGGTTGAGCGACTTGAGCGCCGACCACGATCCCTTCGTCGCTTCGACGTCGCTCTCGAGGACCAGGAGATACACCCACCTCGCGTCGGTTTTCGGGTCGGCGTTGACGTGACCAAAGTAGCGCTTGGTCCTTGTTCGTCCAGGTCAGCTCCAGCCGGCCGTGGTAACTGGGACCCGCGCGGGCGGTCCTCTCGTCCATCGCTCGCAAGGGTTAGCGGTGGCGGCCTGGGGTCGCTAAAGGGCGTTCTTAACACGCATGGTTGACATGGGAACATTTGTTCGTAGGATGGACGCATGTCCACCAAAGTGGCTCAGATCCCAATGTCGCCCGCGATTGCCGCCCTGGCGGCTGCAGTCGATCTCTTCTGCTCCCGCGAGCCCGCCGAGTCAACTGAAGCGCTCGGCTGGGACCTGAGCCACCTCCGCCATCAATGCGACCGGCTCGAGCTCGAGTTCTCCCGGAGCGCAGCTGAATTCGCCGCCACGGATGAGTACGACTCTCAGGGCTTCGTCTCCCCCATCCACTGGATCCGCAACAACTGCAACATGGGTGGCGGCGCGGCGGCCGATCGCATCGCGGTCGGCGAGCTGGCTCAGAGCCTGCCTCAGAGCATCCACGCGACCGAGGACGGCGAGATCGGCTTTGCCCACCTGGCCCTCATCGGGCGCACAGCCGCTGCGGTCGGCAATGCGCGATCGACCCGATTGGACGAGACCGAGCTGCTGAACAAAGCGCTCGAGTTCAGCGGCGGTCGGTTTCGTGACTTCTGCGACATCGCACGTCATGCGGCCGACGCCGAGCGATATGTGCGCGGGGAGGTGCAGGCGGTCGAGGCCCGAACGCTCACCATCCAGCCAGGCGAGAACGGTCTTGTTTTCCTTCGTGGGACGCTGGATGCGGAAGGCGGCGCGGCCGTGCGAACGGCGCTCGAGCCGCTGGCGCGGCGCAATGGCAAGGGCGATGCCCGCGAGCCGAACCGGCGGATGGCGGATGCTCTCATCGAGCTTGCCGCGCATGCTCTAGACGCCGGCTTCGTGCCCCAACGGGCGAGTCAGCGCGCGCACGTCCAGGTCACTACGACGCTTGAGACACTCATCCAGCGCGCCGGCGCCCCTGCCGCACACCTTGAGCTCTCGATCCCGATCTCCGCCAAAGCGGTGGAGCGCATCACTTGTGACTGCAATGTGACCCGCATCCTGCTCGGGGCCGACTCGGCGGTGATCGACGTGGGACGCTCGAAGCGCCAGATCCCCCCCGCGACACGCAGGGCGCTCAACGTGCGGGACAAGGGCTGTCGATGGCCTGGCTGTGACAGGCCGGCCTCATGGACTGCCGGCCATCACTTCGTGCACTGGACCAAAGATGGCCCGACAGATCTGTCCAACCTCGTTCTTTTGTGCCATCGCCACTGGATGGTTCATGAAGGCGGCTGGCAGATCGTAAGGGTCGATGCCCAGACGTTTCGAGTCATCCCGCCGACCCTGGACTTCTATCAACGCCTCGCCCGCGGCCCATCCACCGCCACGGCGTGATGACGTCGCCTTACGTAGAGCTGCACTGCCACTCCAACTTTTCGTTCCTCAACGGCGGCTCGCACCCTTTTGAGCTCGCCGCGCGAGCCGCCGAGCTCGAGATGCCGGCGCTCGCCATCACGGATACGGGAGGCGTCTACGGCGCGGTCCGCTTTCTCCAGGCCTGCCGCAAGCTGGGCGTCAAGCCTTTGATCGGGGCCACGCTCGAGGTCGACAAGGCCGAGATGGTGTTGATCGCGCGCAACCTGAGCGGCTACTCGAGGTTGTGCCGCCTGCTGACGATCGCCCACCAGGACCAGCCGAAAGGCGAGGCGCGCGCGACGCTGGAAAGCGTTGCCGCCCACAAGGGCGATCTCTTCTACCTGAGCGCGACGGACGACGAGCGGCGGCTGCGCGAGATGCAGGAGGCGCTCGGCAAGGACTGCGTGTTCAGCGAGCTCCATCACCACCTCCGTCCCGAGGACCCATGGGAGCTCGAGGGCCGGGCCGCGATGGCACGGCGTTGTGGAGCTCCGCTGGTCGCCACCAACGCGGTGCACTACCACGTGCCCGAGCGGCGGCGGCTGCACGACGTGCTGGTGGCAATCCGCCATCGCGCCACCCTCGAAGAGGCGCGGCCTCATCTCTTTCCCAACGCCGAACATCACCTGAAAGGCGGCGCTGAGATGCGGCCGCTCTTCGACGGCTATGCGGAGGCGCTGGCCACGCCGTGGGAGATCGCCCAGCAGTGCGACGTCGACCTCAACTTCCGAAAAGGGCGATTTCCCGGCTACCCGGTGCCTGCGGGTGAGACGCCCTTCTCTTTTCTCTACAAGCTCTGCTTCGAGGGCGTGCGCGAGCGCTACCGGCCGATCACCCCAGCGGTCGCGCGGCGGCTGCAGCGCGAGCTCGAGGTCATCGAGAAGACGGGCCTTGCCGAGTTTTTCCTCATCAACTGGGACCTGATGCGCTTTGCCCGGGAGCAAGGGGTGCCGGGACAGGGACGCGGTTCGGCCGCCGACTCCATCGTCGCCTACGTGCTGGGAATCACCCGCGTCGATCCCATCGAGCACAACCTCCTGTTCGAGCGCTTCCTGCACGAGGAGATGACCAGCACCCCCGACATCGACATCGACTTCTCGACCGAGCATCGCGAGCAGGTGATCAAGTACGTCTACAACAGGTACGGCTGGGAGCGGACCGGGATGGTGTGCAACGTGGTCACGTTTCAGCCGCGGATGGCGATTCGCCAGGTGGGCAAGGCGCTGGGCTTCTCGGCCGAGCTGCTCGACCGCCTGGCCAAAGGCGTCGACCGCTGGTTCACGGAAGACGTCGCGGACTCGATGACCGGCGCCGTGCCTCCCCCCGACATGCGGCCGCAGAGCTGGCGGCATTTCATCGAGCTCTGCCGCGAGGTGATCGAGTTTCCTCGCCACCTCTCCATTCACAACGGCGGGATGCTGGTCACCGGCGAACCACTCGTCGACATCGCGCCGGTCGAGCCGGCCGCGATGGAGGGGCGGCGCGTCGTCCAGTTCAACAAGGACGACGTCGAAGACCTCGGCCTGATCAAGATGGACATGCTCGGCCTGCGCACGCTGTCGGTGGTGGCGGAGGCGCTAGAGCTGATTCGCGACGCCACGGGGACGCGGCCGGACCTGGACCAGCTGACGCTCGACGACCCGCGTGTGTTCGAGATGTGCAGCGCGGCTGACACGATCGGAGTCTTCCAGATCGAGTCGCGGGCGCAGATGCAGACTCTGCCCCGCACGCGTCCTCAATCGTTCAACGACCTGGTGGTCGAGGTCGCCATCATCCGGCCAGGGCCCATCCAGGGCAATGCGGTTCATCCCTACATCCGCCGCAAGCAGGGCCGGGAGCCGGTGACCTATGCGCATCCGCTGCTGGAACCGATCCTCGCGGACACGCTGGGTGTGATCCTCTATCAGGAGCAGATCATCGAGATCGCCATGCACGTCGCGGGTATGAGGCCGAGCCAGGCCGACGGCTTTCGGCGGGCCATGACTCGGCACCTGAACAGGGTCGAGATGTCGTCTCTCGAAGATGACTTCATCGCCGGCTGCCTCGCCAACACGGTGCCGCGCGAGGTGGCGGACCAGCTGTTCGCGGCGGTGCAGGGCTTTGCCGTTTACGGGTTCTGCCGCTCACACGCAGCCGCCTTCGCGCGCACGTCGTACGAGACGACGTGGCTGAAGGTGTATCACCCGGTCGAGTTTGGTTGCGGGTTGCTCAACAACCAGCCGATGGGTTTCTACCACCCGAGCGTGCTGGTCGAGGACCTGAAGCGACATGGGGTGAAGGTACTGCCGGTGGACGTCAACCTCTCCACGGTGCGCTGCCTGCCCGAGGCCCTACCTGAACGCCCTCACCCTAACCCTCTCCCGCAAGCGGGAGAGGGAACACCTGATCACGCCATGCGCATCGGGTTCAACTACGTGCGCGACCTCGGTGAGGACGGCCGCGCGGCGATCGTCGCCGAGCGCGAGCGCGGCGGTCGCTTCAGGTCCTTCGATGACTTCCTCAACCGCCTACGCGGCGGCCCTATCGGCCCGCGCGCGGTCCGCAACCTCGTGATGGTCGGCGCCTTCGACCCCCTCGGCCGCCCCCGGCGCGAGCTGCTCTGGGGCTGGCAGGAGCGCTGGCACGGCCACGGCCTGCGCCGCGGCATCGAGCCCCAGTCCGAGCTGAGCCTCGAGGCGACCGCCCCCGACCTGCCCCAGATCGACGACTTCGACGCCAACCAGCTCGAGTACCGCATCTCCGACCTCTCCACCGGTCATCACCTGATCCACTTCTGCCGCGACCGTCTGGACGCGCTCGGTGCGCTGCCCAGCAACCGCCTGCCCGCGATCCCAAGCGGCAGGACCGTCCGCGCCGCCGGCCTCGTGATCACCCGCCAGGCGCCCTCGACCGCCAAGAAGATCCGCTTCTTCACCCTCGAGGACGAGTTCGGACAGGTCAACATCACCATCAAGCCCGACGTCTACGACCGCTACCGCAACATCGCCAACCGCCAGCCCATCCTCATCATCGACGGGGTCATGCAGAGGCAGGACGGCGTCTGGTCGATCCTCGCCACGCACATCCAGGCGCTCGAGGGAGTGCCCCGGCCGAAGACCCGCTCTCACGACTACCGCTGATCTCCCCGCCTACTTTCTGTAGCCAGGCACAGGTCATTTGAGCGAAGCTATGCCCATCGGACTACAGCACCGGCACTGAACGCAGCAGCCCCAAAGGAAGGATCCATGGCCATCTCGAGAGAGATCGAAGACCTCGCCCGCGACCTCATCCGCCACCAGCACGACCACCCACCGGTCCGCGACCTCAACCGCGAGGTCGACCGCAAGCAGACCCTGGCCGACCGCATCGGCGCCGACTTCGCCAGGCTCGTGGGCAGCTGGGTCTTCGTCCTGGCGCAGATCGGCCTCATGGTGGTGTGGGTCGTGCTCAATGCCATCGGGTCAATCGCCCACTGGGATGGCTACCCGTTCCACCTGCTCAACTTCGTGTTCAGCCTCGAGGCCGTGCTGTGGGCCTCGCTCGTGCTGATGGCCTTGAACCGCATGTACGACCGCGACCGGCTGCGCGCGCAGCACGACTACGAGCTGGACGTGAAAGCCGAGGAAGAGCTCAAGGCGCTGATGAATCACCTCATGCACCAGGACGAGATCCTGCTGCAGATCGTCAACCGCCTCGACCGCGCCGATCGCGAGATGAAGCGCCTGGTGCGCACGGTCGAGACCTCGGAACAAAACGCGGTGGCGCGGCCCGGCGGGCCCGACGCTCAGACGCGCCAGAGCTGAGGCCGGGGCCCGAAGCTCACGTTCGATAGAGCCTGTACTCGCCGTTGTCGTAGACCAGCGTGCCGTGCTGCGCCCAGTACGCGGCGTTGGCGCCGATGGCCGGATCCAGTTCCTGTGGTCCGATGAGGACGTAAGAGATGCCGTACTTGCGGATGAGGTCCGGCGCCGAGGGATCGCCCGCGAGGATCAGCTTGAGGTCCGTCTCTTTCTGGGTGTAGTCGGTGAGCCCATACGTGAACAGCCAGCCCGGGTAGCCGATGAGAATCCGGCGTCCCGACAGAGTCGGGATCGGGCTGTTGTGATCGTCGGCGACCGCGATCACGGCATCCGTAGGCGTGTTGGCGCGCACCCAGTCGGCGAGCTGCAGGCCGCGAGCGTCGACGAGCTGGTACGAGCTGACGCTGTAGTCGGAGGCGCGCACGAGGTCCAGCGTCCCCGAGAAGACAAGGAGGATGAGAAGGGCGACCGCCAGGACGGAGGCCTCGGGGCCTCGCCTGAAAAGCTCGGCGAGAACCGCGCCGGCCAGGATGCTGCCGAAGAGCGCGAAGAAGATGAAGAACTTCGTGTTGTCCCACTCCCACGGCGCCAGGATCACGATCGACGGGACGATGAACCAGAGCCACATCGGCGCGAACCACGTGCCGAACCGGGTCGGGATCCAGCGGTTCAGAAAGTGGCCGCCGATGATGAGCGGGATCAGGACCGACGTGTTCTTGATCCAGAACCAGATGAAGTCAGGTGCGAACCACGCGAGGCCGTCCCGCTTCCAGTCGTTGTAGGACATCCAGCCCGGCTGGAGGCAGAACGGAAGATTGCTCGAGCGCGCGCTGCACGTGCTCATCGGCGGCCAGAGCCACGCGAGCACGGGCAGTCCGAGCACAAGCGCCGGCACGAAGAAGGCGATCCACTCGCGGCGGCGGTTGAACGCCGCCCAGAACGCGGCGAGTGCAACGATCGTGCCGTATGCGTGCACGTGAAACGTGGGCGTGAGCCCGGCGACGACGCCCGCGAAGAGAAATGCCGGCCAGCCCAGATGCTCGCGGACGGCCAGCCACAAAAGCACCATCACTATCAGCGCCAAGCTGAAGCCGAAGAGCGTGGTGCGCTGCGGCACCAGGTAAGCGAGCACAGGGTTGAGCCACTGGTAGTTGAGGTCGCGATTGAGCGTGTACTCGCGCGGAAGGTGCAGGAAGGCGCCGACCCCCAGCTTGTCGATGTCGCTGATGAGGTAGACGAAGCCAAGGCCGCCGCTCAGCAGGAAGGCCGCGACTGCGATGGCCGCCGCCGCGCGGCCGCCTGCGAATCGAACCGCCGCCAGGTAGATCACCGCGGGGAAGGCGAGGCCGAGGAGTCCGGACGTGAGGACGAGCGAGGTCGGGAGCGAGGAACCAAGCGGCACGAGCATGGCCGCGAGGAAATCCATCATGAAGGGGTAGCCCAGGTGGTTCCCGGGATCGATCGGGAACTGCGGCGGGAAGTTGTGCGCGTACGCGAACGAGCCCGCAAAGCTGAGGTGCGCCGCCCAGTCGCCCCAGATGTTCACGTAGCCGGCGTAAAGCCCATCCGTCCGGTAAGTCCACGCCTGATGCAGGAAATGCACTGTCCACGCGGCGCAGGCGAGAAAGATGGCGGCGAGCGGCCAGGGATGTCCTTCCGTTGCGAGCGGCGCGGACCATCGCTCACGCATATCCGCCACGTCGGTAGCGAGCGTCGCGCGCTGCCGGAAGACCACCAAGCTGCCGGCCGCGACCACGATCGCGGTCGCGATGACGACGGTGGCGGCGGTGACGTCGCGCGTGGCCATCGAAAAGACGAAGCTCACGGAGGCGACCGCCATCCCGCCCAGCACCGTGCCGTACGCGATCCGCTCCTCGAAGCTCAGCGCCACACCGCTGAGGTAGGTGATCCCGAAACCGGCCACGACGCAGCCTGCCAGCACCAGCAGCGGGGGCCCGATGAAAAGCGCCAGGGTCGCGACCGCCGCGATGCCAACGCCCACCCCGATCGCCGGCCACGGCGAGCGGGCCTCGTCGACGGCCACTCGAGGCGCCGCGTCCTCAGCCATCTAGTTCCAGCAGAACAGCTGCGGCTGGCTGGGCGGCAGGTCCTTGCAGTTGGTCAGCCACGTCTTGGCGCCCCAGGGCGGCGTGCCCTGTTCCACGAACCACGCGGATTCCGAAATCGGCAGCGCTGTCCAAACCGGATAGAAATACAGGAAGAACGTGACCGCGATGCCCAGGTGCGCGATCGCGACCCGTTTACCCCACACCGGCCAGGCGTCCGCGATCTTCGCGAGGACAAACGCCAGCGCCAGGACCATGAATATAAGCGGGCCGATCATCTCGTAGATGAAGAGCACCCGCGTGATCGGCGCCCAGGGCAGGTACTGGGTGATGAAGCCCATGAGGATCACGGCGGCTGGAAAGCTGCGGTGGCGAACGATGAAGTACGGCAGAGAAAGAACGCAGGGCAGGCTCGTCCACCAGATCCACGGGTTGCCGAGGTTGTAGATCTTCGCGATCAGGGGCTGGCCGGTGAACTGGTCGATGCCGAGGTTCGTGTACTCCGCGTAGTAGAGGACCGGGCGCGAAAGCAACGGCCACGACCACCACTGCGAGCCGTACGGATGGGTCGCCTTGAGGGTCGCATGGTACTGGTACGAATCCTTCTGGTACTGGATCAAATCCCCCAGGCTGTGGAACTGGCCGCGCAGGAAGAATGGAAACCACGAGTCGATGTAGATCGCGACCGGCACGATCGCCAGCGCCACCACCGCGACGCCGACATACACGGGCCAGTCGACCTGTCCGGGAATCTTCAGCTCGTGCGACATCGCGTAGGTCCACAGCATCCGGCCGGCGAGGAAGAACAGGATGGTCGCGAACGCCGCCAGCACCACCCACTTGGCCGCGACCCCGACGCCGAGCGCGACGCCGAGCACGACCAACGACCCGATCGACCCCGCATGCGTGCGGCTCTGCAGGTGGACCAGGAAGAGGTAGTAGCAGAGCAGGATCATGAAGACGGGGATGATGTCGATCATCCCGATCCGTGACTGGACGAAGAACATTCCGTCGAAGCACACGAGGGTGGCCGCGGCCGCCGCGAAGAGGCGGTTCCGCCACAGCCGGAACGCGAGCATGTACATGAGGCCCACGCACAGCGTGCCCACGAGGGCGACGGCGATCCGCCACCCGACGGTGTTGAAACCCAGGTCAATGAAGTCGCCGTGCGCGCCCTGGAAGGTGGCGCGGAACCATCCGTACGACCATTCCCCCGCCGCGATGACCTCCTTGGCGAACGGAGGCTCAGGATCGAAATAGTTGTACTGGCAGTTGACCGTGCTCGAACGGCACGTCTCCATGCCCTTGACGTCGAAGCGGGCGTCGACCGGGAAATAGACCTCGTCGAAGACCTGGCCGTTCGGAGGTGAGAGGCCGCCGACCCCATTCGAGTACCCGCGGGTGAAGGGATACGCGAGCCCGCACAGAGTGCCCGGGTCGCCCTTGGCGTCAACCGGGGTATTCGGCACGCAGATGCTGATCGCGGGACCGCTGAAGGGATGAGCGATGAAGTTCGGCGTGATCGGGCTGAAGAACCGGAGCACGAACGCCACGCCGGTCAAGACCAGGATGGCCACGAGGTCCAGCCGCTCCAGCCTGAGGCGCTCCAGCAATGACGGAGGCCTGAGCGCCGCGGCCTCGGTTACCGACGCCGTTTGCGCCGCTTTCCCCCCATGTTCTGACCGATACGCTCGGGCAGATGAGCCGAGATGGCCCACGCGACCGCGTCGGGGTCAGGCACGGGCATGGCGATGGTGTCGTCGTACACGAGCCGGGCGCCGAGCTTCTTCCTGATCGAGGCGAGCTGCTCCTCGTCGCCGCGCAGGCGAACGAAGAGAGCGGGCTTGTCGAGCAGCGGCTTCATTACGCGCGCCACCATCCGGCTGCGTCGGTCCTGAAACGCGATGTTGAGCTGCTGGACCTTGACGATCCTGACCTGGTCGTAATCGATGAAGACGCTAGAGAACAGCGTCGAGACCTTCAGGCCCTGGTCCTGGGCCTCCACGAAGCTGCGCCACTTGTAATACAGAAAGCCCCCGCCGAGGAGCAGGCCGCTCGGCACGTAGAGGCTCCAGATGAGGTTGGAGTGGATCAGCAGCTGGCCCTGGGAGACGAGAACCCCGGTCATCAAGATGCCGACCGCGACCAGGAAGCCGGCGAAAAAGCGCTGCTGCCGCCACATCTGGTCGGCATAGAGGATCGGCTGGCGGGTTCGCCCGTTCGGGCCCGGCGAGGTGCTCACGGCGCTACTGATTATCGCTGGCGGCCCAGCCTCGACTCCGTTCCACGGCCTGGCGCCACCTGTGCTGGAGGGTGTCCGCCTCGTCGCGGGAGATCGCGGGCGTGAACTCGCGGTCCAGCTTCCAGAGGTCGCTCAGGTCGGCTTCCGACCACAGGCCCGCGCCCAGGCCGGCCAGGTAGGCAGCGCCGAGAGCCGTGGTCTCGGTGAGGCGCGGGCGCCGCACGGGAATCCCCAGCAGGTCGGCCTGGAACTGGCACATGACGTCCATGACGACCGCGCCGCCGTCGACGCGCAGCTCGCTCAAGTGGGTGCCGCTGTCGCGCTCCATCGCCTCCACGACGTCGCGCGTCTGATACGCCATCGCCTCGACCGCCGCGCGCACCACCTGCGCGCGCCCGCTGCCGCGCGTGAGGCCGACGATGGTGCCGCGCGCATAAGGATCCCAGTGCGGCGCGCCCAGGCCGACGAAAGCCGGCACAAGGAACACTCCACCGGCATCCGGAACGGAGGCCGCCAGTGGTCCCGCCTCGGCCGCGCTGTTGATGATGCCGAGGCCGTCCCGCAGCCACTGCAGCGCCGCGCCGGTGACGAAGATCGCGCCCTCCAGCGCGTAGCTGAGGCGCCCGTCGCGTCGCCACGCCACGGTCGTGAGCATCCCCGAGCGTGACGCCACACGGTCGGCGCCGGTCTGCAGCAGCACAAACGAGCCTGTGCCGTATGTGTTCTTGGCCATGCCGACCTGCGTGCATGCCTGCCCGAACAGGGCCGCCTGCTGATCTCCAGCGATGCCGCTGACCGGCGCGGTGATTCCGCCCAGCGCGTCCGCCGTGGTCTGCGAGATGGATCCGCTGGAGTCGCGTACTTCGGGCAGATTGGCGAGCGGCACGCCGAAGAGCTGCGCCATCTCCTCACTCCAGCGGCCTGTCGTGATGTCGAACAGCAGCGTGCGCGAGGCGTTCGACGCATCCGTGATGTGATCGCGACCACCCGAGAGGCGAGCCACGAGCCAGCTGTCCACTGTGCCCATCGCCGCCTGCGCCGCGCCGTCGATGTGGTTCATCGCCCAGCTCGCCTTGGTGGCGGTGAAGTAAGGATCGAGCACGAGACCTGTCACCTCGCGCACCCGATCCTCGTGACCTTCGTCGCGGAGCCGGATGCATTCGGCCGTCGTCCGGCGGTCCTGCCAGACGATGGCGCGCGAAAGCGGCTTCAACGTGCGCCTGTCCCAGAGCACCAGCGTCTCGCGCTGGTTGGTGATGCCGATGGCGCGCACGTCGGACGCCTGCGCGCCCGCGGCATGGAGGGCTTGCGCCGCGGTCGCCTGCACCGCACTCCAGATCTCCTCGGCGTCGTGCTCCACCCAGCCGGGCTGAGGGAAGTACTGGTTGATCTCGCGGTAGCCCTTGCCGCGAACCTCGCCATCGAGCCCGACCGCGACAGCGGTGGCGCCGGTCGTGCCCTCGTCGAGGGCGAGCACGATCCCGCGACCGGCCACTACCTGGCGGCCGGCCTCCACGTGCGGTTGAGGCTTCCGGTCGCGTACCCCTCGAGGTCGAGGGCCACGAACTTGTAGCCCGCGCCCCGAAGCGCCTCGACGATGCTCTCGCGCGCGGCAGCGAGGCGATCGATGTCTTCGGGGTCGACCTCGATGCGCGCCACGTCCCCGTGATCGCGCACCCGGACCTGCTCGAAGCCGAGGGCCTTCACGGCGGCCTCCGCCGCCTCGATCCGGCGCAGCGCGGCCACCGTCACCTCGGTGCCGTGCGGGATGCGCGACGAGAGGCACGCGAACGACGCCTTGTTCCAGTTGGGCAAGCCGAGCCCGCGGGCGGCGGCCCGGATCTCCGACTTGCCCATACCCGCCTCGAGCAGCGGGAACCGGACGCCGCGCCTGACCGCCGAGCCGTGACCGGGCCGGTGGTCGCCGGCGTCGTCGGCCGTCGCTCCATAGGCAAGGTGCTCGAGCTCGAGCTCGTGGCGAACGGGCTCCAGGGTGTCGAACAACTCTTCCTTGCAGTGGAAGCACCGGTCGGGATGGTTGCGCGTGTAGGCCTCGAGCTCCAGCTCGTGCGTGGTGACCTCGACCAGCCGGGCGCCCAGCGACCGCGCGACCTGGCGCGCCTCCTCCTGCTCCGCCTCGGGATACGCGGGTGAGTTGGCAAGCACCGCGACCGCGCGGCCGCCGAGCTCATCGAGCGCGAGCTTGAGCAGGAGGGTTGAGTCCACGCCGCCCGAGTACGCGACCAGCACCGAGCCGAGGTCGCGGACGATGCCGCGGGCGCGATCGAGCTTGCCGGAGTCGAGACGGTCGAGCTGGATCATCTCCAGCTCAGAGGGTAGCGCTTAGCTCGCTGCCGCTTCGGAGGGTTCCATAGCCGGCACGCCGCACCACGCCTCGTAGTCGATGAGCGAGTGCACGGAGGGGTTCTCGCCGCACAGCGGGCAGGCCTTGTTCTGGCGCAGCTTCAGCTCGCGGAAGGTCATGTCCTCGCCCTCGAACAGCAGGTAGCGGCCGATCATCGGCTTGCCGATGTCGAGCAGGTACTTGATCGTCTCGAAGGCCATCATGCTGCCGATGATCCCCGGCAGCACCCCGAACACGCCCGCCTCAGCGCAGCTCTGGGTCGAGCCGGGCGGCGGGGGCTCCGGGAACAGGCAGCGGTAGCAGCCGGTCCCCTTGGAGGAGTCGAACAGGGCCAGCCGGCCCTCGAAGCGGAAAATGCTCCCGTGCACCAGCGGCTTGCGCAGGAAGTGCGCCGCGTCGTTGGCCAGGTAGCGCGTGGGGAAGTTGTCGGTGCCGTCGACGATGATGTCGTAAGGCTCGAAGATCCTCATTGCGGTGTCCGAGTTGAGGTGCTCCCGGATGGGCACGACCTCGACGTCCGGGTTCAGGTTGCGGAGGGTCCTGGCCGCCGAATCGACCTTGGGCCGACCGACGTCGTGGATCCCGTGGAGCAGCTGGCGCTGCAGGTTGGAGGCGTCGACGGTGTCGAAGTCGACGATGCCGACCTTGCCCACACCCGCGGCCGTCAGGTACATGGCCGCGGGGGAGCCCAGGCCGCCGGCGCCGAGCAGCAGCACGCTCGACGAGAGCAGCTTGCGCTGGCCTGCGCCTCCCACTTCGGGCAGGATGAGGTGCCTTGCGTAGCGCGCGACTTGATCGGGCGTGAAGCCCTTGGCGGGTCCCATGGACAATTCAATATACCCAGCGGGCTCGGGCCCTATTCCTGGGTGGTTCCCGGGCGTCTCTAGACTAGACAAGGCCCATGGAAACCGAATACCTCGACGAAGAGCAGGTCATCGCCCTTTACAACAAGGTCAGGACCGGCAAGCGCACCTGGCCGGCCGACATCTGGAGCTCACCCGCGGCCCTCCAGTACGCGGTCACCGTGTTCGACTACTGGGTGCACAACGTCATGGGCTGGAAGGGCTGGCCGGACGCCCGCGGCAAGGTCACCCCGGCCCTCCTCGAAGAGCACCGGCTGGCCGACCTCGTCGAGAGCGTCTTCGTACCCGAGTTCGGGGACGACTGGCTGGACTTCGAGGTGGTGCTCAACGAGAGCATGCGACTCTCGGAGGACGAGGCCTGGGCTCCGGACGTGGCCGACCGCCAGGAGCGGGTCGAAGCAGCGTTCGAACACGCGTTCGAGCAGCTGATCGGGTCGCCCAAGCAGCAGCCCAAGCTCCTGCCCACCTATCACCGCTTCCGTAACCACCTGCTGCGCATGTGGAGCGCGTTCCAGGAGGCCCAGGCCGAGCACGACAAGGCCGAGCGCGAGTCGGCGGAGCGGTTCTGGTCGCAGCTCCGGCTCGTGCGCAGCACGCGCGGCCAGGGGGCCGAGGCGTGGTCGATCGTCAACCCCGACGACGAGCGGCGCGGCGAGGTCCTGATGGTCTGGGGCGAGCCTCATCCCTACTGCATGGTGGTGCTGGACGACGACCTCGAGGTCGGCGGCTGGGAGCAGGTGATCTACCGCCTCGAGCAGGAGATCCTGGTCGAGGAGCCCGGGGTGGTCAGCTACTCGGTGTGGCACAAAGGCTTTGTGGGCGAGTTCTACCGCTGCGCCGACTGCGGCGAGCTGCACAGCCAGTTCGACGAGGACACGGGCAGCGAGCTGCGCCTGAACGACCTGGAGCCTCCCGAGGAGCGGTAAAGAACTAGCGGTCGATCGTCATCGTGTAGTTCTTGCCTTCCCAGCCCGTGCCGTAGTGCGCCGTCCAGGCGAAGGTGGCACCGGGCGCCAGCTTGTGCGAGGGCACATCCGCCACCCAGACCCCCAGCGTGGTGTCGACCGCGTCGAGATCCCCGAACGTGGTCCAGTCGTCGAACGTGAAGTGCACAGCGCCCGGCCGAGGCAGCTGGACCTTGAGCCTGCGCCCAGCGAGGAGCCGCGTGATCTGATGTTTGTGCGACCAGACAAATGCCGTGTCCTGTGCCGACCCCTCCGTGTAGCGGCGCCGCGCCGGCAAGACGACGTCTGGAAAGCCCCCGAGCGCGACCATCGCGAGCAGCTGCAGGTACTCCGCGTGCGCCCAGCCGAGGGGGCTTGACGAGCCGTTGGCGCGCCCGAGGGCGAGCCCGCGCTCAGGGATGTCCGAGCCGTCCCAGATCTGCTCCGGCATCATGAGACCGGGGCCCGCGAACGACTCCATCGTTCTCACCATCTCGGCCGCCGCCAGGCCCATCGAGTAGAAATGTCTGGCCCTCTCCCCCGTCAGCACGGGCCACAGCCTGCCCACGCCGTCGCCGTTCCACGGCGATCCGTCGTCGTGCTCGCCGTAGCGGTCGCCCGCGTAACGCCGCCACGAAGGACCACCGGGCAGGGTCTTCTTGAGCTTGGCGTCGACGGCCTGCAGGCTGTTGAGGATGCGTTCGTCCTTGGGCCGGCGCAGTCCGTAGCGGACGAGCTCGAGAAACTCGGGTCCGACCGCGCCCTCGGTAGGCCTACGGTCGGGATCGCCCGCAAGGCGCACGTACTGGCCGGCCGCGGTGCTGCACCAGGCCTCCACGCGGTCGTTCCAGTAGTCGGCGATCGCGCGCAGGTGGGCCGCGGCCACGTGCTCGCCGGCGTCGGTCGCGAACTCGGCCGAGGCGATGAGCGCGGCTATGCAGGCGGCAAGGGTGGAGGGCGACAGCCCGCCGAGGTCTTCCCATCGATCGAGCTGCGTCATCGGGCCCTCGCGGATGAGGAACTGCGCCGCGGGCCGGACCATCGTCGGGTAAGGGTCGTGGTCGAGGCAGTTGGCGATCCCCAGGCGCCACGCGAGCAGGATGGGGAGAGCGACCTGGTCGAGCTCGGTCGAAGTCCAGTGCGGAGAGCCGTCGACGGACCAGTTCTGCATCCACCCGCCATCAGGGCGCTGGCGCGACTGTAGGTGGCGGAATGCGCGCAGCGCCGCGGCCTGGTCGCCTGAGTCGAGGAATGCGGTGGCGATCCGGCAGAGGTCGCGCGGCCAGACCATGTTGTAGACGTGGTTGCCGTCGTGGTTCGTCTCGCCCCAGGGAGCGCCCGGCGAAGCGATGAATGCGCCAGGGCGTGACTTATCCTCGAGGCATCGAAGGACCGTGAGCGACGCCTTCGCGAGCACACCGTCGTCGCCACTGACCTTGGCGATCGCCACCGGCAAGTCGGGCATCGTGCGCCAGGCGCGCGCAAACGCGGCGCGTACGTTTCCCGCGCCTCGCTGGAGCGTCTGCCGCGCGAGCTCCTCGGCGTCGGCGCTGGAATGGCCGAAGCCGAGCGCC